>OJBX01000051.1_pt1 | contig 108526 bp, 95 predicted proteins | sample 1590751 | NCBI WGS metagenome assembly OJBX01 (sample SAMN05416780, study PRJEB24817) | seawater metagenome | isolation source: Sea water | place: Canada:Atlantic | collected 2013-07
AGCGTCAGATGTGTATAAGAGACAGGTCTACAATGGTCTGCGCATCGTCAACAAAAAGTTCGACGAAATCAAGTTGGTAGCATCCGGCGCTGGTGCGGCCAGTATCGCCTGCGTCGAATTGTTGATCAGCATGGGTGTGAAAAAAGAAAACGTGCGCATGCTGGATCGAAACGGTGTTATCTATCAGGGCCGCCAGCAAGGCATGAATCCATGGAAAGAGCAGTTTGCGGTGGATACGTCGGATCGTACCATCGAAGACGCCATTGTTGATGCTGACCTGTTTCTGGGGCTTTCAGGCCCGGGCGTGCTGAATGGCGCCATGGTCAAAACCATGGCGCGCGATCCGCTGATTCTGGCGATGTCGAACCCGATACCTGAGATTATGCCGGAAGAGGCGCGCGCCGCCAGGCCTGATGCGATCCTGGCAACCGGTCGTTCCGATTATCCCAACCAGGTCAACAACGTTCTGTGTTTTCCGTTCATTTTCCGCGGCGCGCTGGACTGCGGTGCCACCCACATCAATGACGAAATGAAGCGTGCCTGTGTTCGTGCCATTGCTGATCTGGCGACGCGTGAAATATCCGAGACAGTGGCCAAGGCTTACATAGATGAGGAGCTCAAGTTTGGTCGCGAGTACCTCATCCCCAAACCGTTTGATCCGCGGTTGATCGAAGAGGTGCCTTTGGCGGTTGTCAAAGCAGCCATGGCCAGCGGCGCCGCCACCCGGCAGATTGATGATCTGGACGCATATCGCAACAAACTCAGCGCCTACGTCAACAGCAGCCGTCTGTTTATGCAGCCGTCCATTGATCTGGCCGCTAAACATCCCGCGCGCATTGTCTACGCCGAAGGCGAAAATGAAGACGTGCTGCTGGCCATGCAGGCTGTGGTTGACGAAGGCGTGGCCAAACCGATTCTGATTGGTCGTCCACAGATCATCGATGCGAAAATCGAGAAAATGGGCTTGCGACTGGTGCCCGGCACCGATTTTGAGGTCTTCAACTCCGAAGAAGCCGATGTGCACAAAAAGTACTGGCAGTTTTACCATCAACATGTCGGCCGCTCCGGTGTGTCTGTGGATGCTGCCAGAACGACAGTGCACAGCAATACCACGGTACTGGCGGCACTGATGGTGGCCATGGGCGAAGCTGATGGCATGGTCTGTGGCAAGGTCGGTCGTTTTGACGCGCATCTGAAAGACATTCGACCCATTATTCGATCAACCAAACCGGGTGGCCGTCTGTCGTCTGTCTGCGTGTTGCTGATGGATGATGGTCCGCTGTTCCTGACTGATCCTTTTGTAAATGTTGACCCGGACGTCGATGATATCGTTGATATCGCCAAGGACGCGATTCGATTTGTCCAGCAATCTTTTGACATCGAGCCGGTGGTGGCACTGTTGTCACATTCCAATTTCGGTACCTATGAGGATGAATCGGCACTGAAAATGAAAACTGCTGCGCATCGCCTGCGTATGCAGATGCCGGAAGTACAGATTGATGGTGAAATGCACGCCCTGACTGCGCTGAACCCGGACCTGCGGGCCACGGTGTTTGAGGGTTCCACAATCAAGGGCCGCGCCAATGTACTGGTCATGCCTAACATGGACACGGCCAGCATTGCGCTTGGTCTGCTGCGCTCGTTTACCAATGGCCGTTTGATTGGCCCGTTCCTGTGTGGTCTGGAAAAACCAGCCCATATTCTGATTCCGTCGGTATCAGGTCGGGGTATTCTCAACCTCACTGCGCTGGCGTCGGCGGATATTTATCAGCACAAACAGAATCTATAGCTGTTGCCGGGGTCGTTAAGGCATGTCGACGCGCTGCGGTTGCCATGCTTTACGGTTCGGTGACGTTTCTGCTACGTAAATTTCGGGAGCAAACTGATGTCGGTGAGTAAGCCCGCAAGGGTCCTCATGGTTGGCGGTATGGCATTGCTGATGTCATTCAACGTTCTGGCACAGACTGCGTGGCGTGACCCTCACCCACAGCGACTGGATGGATTCGTGGAGGGGCGGGAGTTTCTCTACAATAGTTCCAGCTTCATCAATCGATTCAGCTACCGGCAGTTATCGCAAGTGCCGGCGCCCGGTGAAGACGGGTTGTCTGGCACCGGCGGAAGTATCACCGGGGATGAACTGTACCTGGAAACCAGTCTGCAAAAAACACTGTTTTTTGATAATGATACAGTCGGTGTTATTGCGCGGGTGCAGCGCCGCGAAGATTTTGATGGGCGTTTTGATCGACAGTTACTCGGTGTGGTCAGGAAGTTCGGCGATCACTGGCAAGGTATCCTGTCGGCGGATGTGTCGGGCGACAAAGGCGAAATAGATTTTTATTATGAAGCAGCCTGGCAGCCGGATTCGTCGCAAAGATTACGATTGGCGCTGGTGCAGGTCGATCGTCTGTACAACAACAAAGGCAACAGCGATAACAAATACGAACGCACGCCGGTCACTCTGTTTGCACACTATCAGTATCAATCCGATAGGCACCTGGGGTTTGACCTGGCGGTCAATTATTCTCCCCATGCCCAATACGAAGACAGAGATGCATCACTTTACATACGCGGCGATCAGTTGCGTGTTGCAGGGTCGCTGACGCTGGGTGTGTCACGCCATTGGCGTTCGCAGTGGTCGTTCAAACTGGAGAACAGCAATCGTGATTTTCGTGCTCTGGCGCCGGCCGCCAGCGCCGGCCGTGATGCCTTCACTCGCCGAATGCGCAGTGCCACCTTTGCGTTAACGTCTGATGTTGCGGCCGAATATCATGCTGGTGTGCGTTATCTTACGCTGAATGAGCAGGGCTGGTTTGGCCAGAATCTGGCCAGTTCAGGCTTTCATCGAAGGGATGAGTTAATGCTGTTTGCCGGGCTGACCGTTTGGCGCCGGGACGCAAGCTGGTGGCAGCCAACGTTGACTGTTGGTGATATTGAAGTCGACAGGGAATTGTGGCAACGGCCTGCAGACAACCGTCAGGATGATGAATGGCAGGCCCGTCTGAGCCTGCCGTGGCGCTATGTCGTCAATCAGGAAAGCGGCGCTATTCTGACGCTTAATCCCACACTGGACTTGGATGCCATGAAGTTCGGCGGTGGCAATATCCAGCTGCACTGGCCGTTCTGAAACCGTATCGCCGCTGGGTCAGGGACGTTCGACAATCGCGGCGACACCCATGCCGCCGGCGGTACAGATTGAAATAAGGCCGCGACCGCTGCCTTTCTCTTCCAGTATCGCTGCCAGCGAACCAATAATGCGCGCGCCGGTTGCAGCAAAGGGATGGCCGAATGCGAGTGAACCACCCTTGATGTTCATGCGGGTGCGGTCAATACTGCCCAGCGCCTGTGTCAGTCCAAGTTTGTCGCGGCAGAATCCTTCATCTTCCCAGGCCTTTAGGGTGCACAATGCTTGCGCGGCAAAGGCTTCATGGATTTCGTAGCAATCAAAGTCCTGCAGCGACAGGCTGTTTTGCTGCAGTAACTCGCTGACGGCGACAGTTGGTGCCATCAGCAGGCCTTCGCCGTGTACGAAGTCAATGGCGCTGCTGCGGCCACCCGTCAGGTAGGCCTGTATGGGCAGGTTGTTGGCGCGCGCGTATTCCTCACTGCATAACAGCACGGCGGCTGCGCCGTCGGTCAGGGGTGTGCTGTTACCGGCAGTCAGGGTGCCAGAGCTGCGATCAAAGGCGGGCTTCAGGGAAGCCAGTTTCTCCAGGTTGCTGTCACCGCGGACATTATTGTCACGACTGACGCCCTGATAAGACGAAACCAGTTCGTCGAAGAACCCGGCTTCGTAGGCAGCAGCTGCCTTAATATGGCTTTCCATCGCCAGTTGGTCCTGGTCCTCACGCGATATACCCCAGTCCCGCGCCATCAATTCACAATGCTGACCCATGGACAGTCGAGTGCGGGGCTCGCCGTTGGCCGGTGGTTGAGGTGCCAGTTCGCTAAAGCTGAAGCCCTTGAATTCGCGAAAGCGGGCTTTTAGTGTCCGTGCCTGCCCAAGCTTGATCAGTCGGCGTGCAAACTTTCGTTTGAAGACAATGGGCGCATCGCTGGTGGTATCAGTGCCGGCGGCAATGGCACATTCAATTTGCCCGGTCGCGATCTTTGCTGCAGACATTAACGCTGCCTGCAGGGATGTACCACAGGCCATCTGCAGAGTAATACCCGGTGTTGCCGGCGACAGGTCAGTGCTCAGTACGGCTTCACGCGCCAGGTTCCAGTCTTTACTGTGGGTGGTCACTGCACCCGCCAGAACTTCGTCGATTTTTTTGCCAGCGAGATTAAATTTTTCACTCAGCTGCTGTAATGTGTCAGACAGCATGTCCAGATTGCTCAGATCCGAATAGGCAGTGTTGGAGCGACAAAAGGGAATACGCATGCCGCCGGCAATAACCACACGGCGCAGTGTTTGGGTTTCCTGTGTAGAATTAGTCACTGGTCTGTTTCTCCTGCCCGGCGTTGGGTTTGGTTGCTGCTTCGGCTTCGGCTTCGGCTCCGGCTTCGGCGTCGGGCGTATTGTCATTTTTAATATTCGTTGAATGGGCGCTGTCTGCCACTTTCGGCTGGCGATCCCGGTTTTCAAGGTAATGCATCGGGCCGCCGCGGAAGGGAGCGAAACCAGTACCAAAAATCATGCCTGCATCCAGCAGGTCGGCGTCGGCGACGACACCTTCAGAAAGTGCTGCCTTACACTCATTTATATAAGCGCCGATCAGTTTTTCGGAAAGCTCTGCCAGATTGTGATTCTCCGCAGCTACGCCACGCTTCACGGGTTTGTCATTCTCCCAGACATAAATGCCCTCGCCTGATTTTTTGCCGAGTTTGCCGTCGTCAACCAGGGCCTGAATAAAATTTTCCTGGGGACTTTGTGATTCCTCGCTGGCCCCCTCCTGCAATACCTCGGTTACCATCAGGCAGACATCGAGACCAACAGTGTCCGCCAGTTCGACAGGTCCCATGGGCATGCCAAAGGCCTCGGCGGCGGCGTCCAGCACTTCTGCGGGCACACCTTCCTGATGCAACTGCAGTGCCGTCATCATGTAAGGCGCCAGCACGCGATTGACCAGGAAGCCGGGAGTGCTCTTGACCGGCAGTGGGAAGCGACTGATCTGTTGACAGAAGGCAGCGCCTTTCTGGCGATAGTCCGAGTCGGTATCGGGTCCGTACACGACTTCAACCAGGGGCATTTTGGGTACCGGGTTAAAGAAATGCAGTCCAATCAGACGAGACGGATTCACTAAGGAGCGGGCCAGCGTTTCCAATGGAATGGCTGAGGTATTGGTCGCGAGCACGGCACCGTCTTTAAGTCTGGGCTCGATGCTTTTGAACAGTTCCTGTTTGGCCTCGGCATTTTCAAAGATGGCCTCAATGACAACGTCGGCGCGTGGCACCAGGTTGGCGTCCACGTCCGGCCGCAACCGTGCCAGCGCCGCTTTGACTTTGTGGGTGTCGCGCAGTTTCTTTCGGAACAGCTTCTCAGCGCGCTTCAGGGCCGGTTCGATGTATTTCATCTCGCGGTCCTGCAGGCTCACATCCATGCCGCGCAGTACGCACCAGGCGGCAATGTCGCCCCCCATGGTGCCGGCGCCGATGACGTGCACATGGCGCACATCAAATTCGGTACCCTTGCCTTCGGCCTTGAGACGTTCCATCAGGTGGAATGTCCGGCGCAGACCTTCTGCGGTCGGAGTTACCATCAGTTCCCCGACAGCCCGTGCTTCTTCCTGCAGCATTTTATTGCGATTGCCACCAAAGCGCTCCCAGGTATCGATAAGACGATACGGTGCCGGGTAGTGGTCGGGGCGGGCCTTCTTTTGTGTTTGTTTGCGCATCTGCGCGGCGAGCAGTTTGCGCGCAGGCCAAAAATTGCTCAGGCGAGCGACGAGGCCTGGTTTCCGGCTTTTTTTGCCGGCCATGATGGCGCGGCGGGCTGCCCAGATCAGTTCTTCGTGTCGGCCGATAACCTCATCAACGAGTTGCACAGACCTGGCAGCGCGGGCACTGATTTGACGAGTGGTCAGCATCAGTTCCATGGCCTTCATGCCACCCATGGTGTGAACGGAGCGTGCCGAACCGCCAAAGCCGGGGAATATGCCGAGTTGGACTTCAGGGAAACCCAGTCGGGTTGAAGGCACATCCTTGGCGATTCGGTAATCGCAGGCCAGCGACATTTCCAGGCCGCCACCCAGGCAATAACCTTCTATCGCCGCCACCGTGGTGCAGGGCAGTTTCTCCAGACGGGTAAACATGCCGTGCACCCGGGAAATCTCATTGCTGACCTTGTCCGCTGAGCTAAATCCTTCAAACTCTTTAACGTCGGCGCCAAAGGCAAAACCGGTGGTCTTGCCTGACATCAGTACCAGGCCCTTGGGTTTTTCCTTTTCGGCGAGTATGACGATTTGTTCAAACTCTTCCAGCACCGCACGCGAGAGGGAATTGACGCGTTCGCCCTCCCGGTCGAGGCGGGCGTAAATGATGTTGTCCTGATCACGGGACAGGTGCCAGTGCCGGAAGCTGTCATCCGTCACATCAGGAATGGATTTTGTGTTGTCAGTGTTTGCAGAAGACTTGCTCATGAATACCTCGGGCAGTGGTGTTGCTGCTGAATGAATTCATTTTGCCTGAGGCCGGCCACTGTTACAAATGGCACAATGGGCCGCCTCAGGCGAAAGCCTCGTTTAGCGCAAAAAAGACCTACCAGCCCAGGGCGTGGCGCATGACGTGATAGATATAATGTTGTTCGTGAGTGCTGTGGATCAGATGTGCCCAGGGGCCACGGGCATAAATGGCCACGTCTTCGCCAGCGTGGCCCTCTGATTCCAGCGGCACCAGGGCTTCCTGATGAAAATCGGGGTGGGTGGTATCCACTTCACGCAGATTGGCCCGGCCTGCTGCGCCGGGTATGCCATAACGACGATCGCCGCCACCTGCCTCGGCGAAGCCCAGACCGTCGCGGTACCCCAGTGTGGTGTAGGGCATATCGTCGTTCGCGATACTGACGCCACTATGGGGATGACCATGATCGTCATTACCGACAACGGCGCCCAGAATTGGGTTACCCCGGGTGGCGTAGCCACCCATGGTCAAGGTATGACTGTGGTCTGCTGTGACAATGATCAGGGTATCGCTGTCATTGGTCATGGCCATTGCTTTCTGGACGGCAGCCGACAGTTCCCGGGTGTCCTGTAATGCCCGGTAAGCGTTGCCGGCATGGTGGGCATGATCAATGCGACCGGCTTCCACCATCAGGAAGAAACCTTCGTCCTGGCCTTGTTGCTGCAGCACGCGGATGGCTGTCTCGGTCATGGTGGGCAGGTCCGGCTCGCTCGCATCATCACCGGCGCGATCATGTGAATAACGCATCTGTGAGCGACTGAACAGGCCCAGAACGTGCCGCGTTGTTGTTGTGTCGAGTGCGGCCAGTTGATCTTTGTTCCAGATAAAAGCGCTGTCGTTATACTTTTGCAACCATTCACGGGTCAGGTTGCGGCCATCAAGGCGTTGCCCTGCCTGACCGGTCAGCGATTCCGTTTCCGACGTGGGCACAAAGGCGGCCAGACCGCCGCCCATGGCGACATTAATGCCTGTTCCAAAGTCGAAGGACAGCAGTTGGGCCGCAATATCCTGACAACCATTGGCGATGGCTTCCTCGCTAAGGTTGGCGTCACTTTCCCAGTTGCGCTCGGGGCTATGGGCATAGGTCGCTGCAGGTGTGGCATGCGTGATGCGCGTGGTGGTGACAAAGCCTGTGGCCAGGCCGCGCTCAGCTGCGTCCTGCATCAGGCTCGGCACTTCTTTGCCCAGTGAAGACTGACAATCGGCGCGGTCCGCATATTGATTGACGCCAATGACGCCCGCGCGGGTCTTGATGCCGGTCATCATGGCGCTCATGGTACCGGCCGAATCAGCCGTCTGTTGATTGGTGTTGTAAGTCTTGGACAAGCCAACATAGGGGAAGCGCTCAAATGTCAGCAGGTTCTCTTCGCCGGCGCTGCCCTGCATCTGGGCATCAAAAATACGTGCCGCGGTGATGGTAGAAATGCCCATGCCGTCGCCGACAAAGAGGATGACATTTTTGGCACGATTGGTGTTCGGCGTTCTGGCCAGTGCGCGCTGCAGTTCCGCCTGGCCCAGTGCCTGCCAGTATTCTGGTGATTCTTCAGCCGGCGCCGGGTAGAACGTCTGCGCCGTTGCCACTGAGGTTGCGGTCGTCAGTATCAGCCCCATTGCCAACCCGGCACCTGACAGGCCGCGCCGGGCGAAGGGAAGAGTTGATAACAGCGTTCGGGGCGAATGCAGGGTTGGCATGGGTTCAATCCTGGAATGTTGGTTGGATTTTTGATTTTGCAGGCATGTCCTGATATTTCAGTCATTGTGACCAAAGAGCTTATCAGCTGCATGACAATGTGTCGCATTGTTGTGCCAGACTGGGGGCGCATCGTCGTATTTAGTGGTGCCCGGATAAAAATGAACGCATTCCAATTTCGGTCAATCCCAGTTATTCTGTGGGCTACAGCTTTGCCATGATGTTCGCGAGGAACACGATTTATGTTTTCAATGATTATGAAGTTCATGCGGGATAACAATGTGCTGCCACGTATCTCAGACACCGAGAGACAGGCACTGGAAGCCGGCACAATCTGGATAGACGGCCAGATCTTCTCCGGCAACCCGGATTTCGGCAATATGCTTGAGGAGCCCTACAACCAGCTCTCGGCCGAAGAGCAGGCATTTATGGACGGCCCCACAGAGACGCTGTGTCAGATGATCGACAGTTATCAGATCACCACATCGCGCAAGGTTCCCGACGCTGTTATCGACTATATCAAGCAAGAGGGCTTCATGGGCTTGCTGATCCCGAAACAGTACGGCGGCAAAGAATTTTCCACGCTCGCTATCTCCTCGATTATGGCGAAAGTAAACGCTTACTGCCCGACAGCCGGTACCTTTGTTGTGATTCCCAACTCGTTGGGTGCGGCTGAACTGCTAAAACACTATGGCACCGAGGAGCAGAAGGATAGCTATCTGCCCAGGCTGGCCAGTGGCGAGTATGTGCCCTGTTTTGGTCTGACCGAGCTGACGGCCGGGTCTGATGCCGCATCAATCAGGGCAGAAGGCGTTGTGTTCAAGGACACCGACGGCGAAACCAGAATTCGGCTCAACTTTCGCAAGCGTTACATCACACTGGCACCTGTCGCCAACCTGATTTCGCTGGCATTCCAGATGCACGATCCGGACAACCTGCTTGGTAAAGGCGAGTATCCGGGAATTTCCGTGGTCATGTTGCATAAAGGTACAAAAGGGCTGACAAACGGCGATCATCACCTGCCTATTGGCATGAGCTTTTATAACGGCCCCATCATCGGTGAGGACGTGATTGCGTCGCCTGAGCAGCTCATCGGCGGTCCGGAGTATGCCGGGCAGGGCTGGCGCATGCTGATGGAGCAGCTGGCCGGCGGGCGTGCTGTGTCGTTGCCGGCGGGTGCCATTGGCGGCATGAAACTGGTGGCGGCGGCGACCGGTGCCTACTCCATGATTCGTCATCAGTTTGGTATCCAGATTGGCCTGATGGAAGGCGTACAGGAAAAAGTGGCACGCATCGCCGCATTTGCTTACATCTTTGAAGGTGCCCGGGTTTACTCCTGTTCGGCACTTGATAACGGTCAGCAGCCACCCGTGATTTCGGCACTGCTGAAGTCGAGCAGTACAGATTATGGCCAGCGATCGCTGATTGATGGCATGGATGTGTTCTCCGGTGCCGGTGTCATGCAGGGGCCGCGCAATATCCTGGGTGGCGGCTACAGCAGCGCCCCGGTGAGTATTACGGTTGAAGGCGCGAACATCATGACACGTACGCTGATTACGTTTGGCCAGGGTGCCACACGTTGCCATCCGTACGCACTGCCCCTGGTCAAGGCTGTCGAAGACAACGATGCCAAGGCATTCCGTCAACGTCTGCTAGGCTGGTTGTGGCATACCGTGAGTAATTTTTTCCGCAGCAAGGTGCGCGGCCTTACCCGCGGCTTTAGCGCCGGCAGTCCGGAGTCGGGCGAAGTCGCGACCTACTACCGGCGACTGGCGTGGGCTTCATCACGCTTCGCCCTTCTGGCTGACCTGGCGCTTTACCTGATAGGTGGCAAGCTCAAAGTCAAAGGCAGCCTGGGTGGACGCTTCGCTGATGCCCTGACCTGGCAGGTGCTGGCATTGTCGACGCTGCGTCGATATAAAGCCGAAGGTAACAAGCCGGAGGATTTGCCCATTGTCAAATACAGTTGCGAGTTTGCACTGGCGCAGATTCAGGACGCCTTTGAGGGTATTCACGCCAATTTTGATGTGCCGGTTGTGGGTTGGTGGTTGCGAGGACCGTCGTCATGGTTCCTGCGACTTAACCCGCTATCGCGTGGTCCGTCGGATGACCTGATTCCGCAAACGGCAGGTGCCATTCAGCAGCTGAATGACCAGTATCGACGCTTCACAGACGGTATCGCACCGTTCGCCGAGGACCAGCCTGGCATGGGCACTCTGATGAAAGCATTCCGTCTGCACTCGGAAGCTGTGCCAGTGATGAGCAAAATTCATCAGGCACAGAAAGAGCGCAAAATTGGCAAAGGTTTGTCTTTTGATGTGGTTGATGAGGCATTGACTGCCAACGTCATCAGCGCCGATGAAGCGACACTGATGCGGGCCGCCAATACGGCGGCAATGGCAGCGATTGAGGTTGACGTGTTTGCGCCGGAGGACTACTTTCAGGAAGCATGATATCGCTGTCAGCATGCTGTCTGGCGAAAACTGAATGAATTCATTTGACCTGTTCTGGTGCCCGTGATACTAAATGTTCGCGTGGTACCAGACTAATAACAAACAAAGAAGTGGTCCTATGAATTCGAATTTTCTGCAAAAAAAATCCGTCAGCCTGTCCCTGTCCCTGGCGTTGCTCACGGCAGGCCTGAACAGCTCATCAGCCATGGCTCAGAATGAGTACCAGACGCCAACAACCGACTGGGGCGTACCTGATCTTCAGGGCATCTGGGATTATTCGTCCAGAACCGCGCTTGAGCGTCACCCTCGCTTCGAAGGCAAGCTGACGGTCACTCAGGAAGAAGCTGAGCGCCTGGTGCCGTCGCTGCAGGAATATACCGACGCCCTGGAAGAGCGAGGTGCTGAAGCACCCGGTCCGCATAACGTGGGCGGGTACAATGCCTTCTGGATCAACCCCGGCGATTTTCTGGCAGTGATTGATGGCGAATTGCGCACATCGCTGGTCATTGAGCCCGGTGATGGCAGGATACCCTGGACAGAGCAGGGTCGCGAACTCCGGGCAGCGCAACGGGCCACCATGGCCTATGAAAATATGGATGAGAATGATGGTCCTGAAGGACGTTCGCTGGCCGAGCGTTGCATCCTGAGTTTTGCATCCATTGTTCCGTTCATGCCTTCGCTGTACAACAACACTACCCAGATTGTGCAAAGCCCGACTCACGTCATGATTCTGGCGGAGATGGCGCATGATGCCCGTGTCGTCAAGATTGGTGGCCAGCACGACCCGCATAATGTGCCACGCTGGCATGGTGACTCAATTGGATACTACGAAGGTGACACCCTGGTTGTGGAAACGATCAATTTCCACCCGGAGCAGGTCGCCCGAGGCAGTGGCTATACGTCGGCCAACGCTAAAATAACGGAGCGCTTCTATCGTGTCAGTGAGCGCGAGTTGCGCTATCAGTTCACCATTGAAGACTCCGAATTGTATGAGACGCCCTGGACCGGCGAGCTGCCGATGTATGCAGCACCTGACCTGTACGAATATGCCTGCCACGAAGGCAATCATTCAATGCCCGGGATTCTGATGGGTGCGCGTGTTCTGGAACAGCTGGAAGACGAGTAGCTGCGATCGACCCGCTGATCAGTTGCAGTGGCCGGGTTGCTGGGCAATCCAGGCCTCTATCAACTGCAGGCCCTGGTCATGTACCAGACTTCGGCCCAGCTCCGGCATCAGTACGCCGGTTTCCTGGCTGGCGATGCGGTAGCTGAGAATGGAGTTTTCCGGCTGACCGGGCAGAATTGAGAAACGGTGCCCACCAGCGCCGCGACCGGCGGCTACAGGCGGTTTGCATACACCCAGTCGCATGGCTGAGGTTTCCCCGGCATGCAGGAACAGACCGGATGTATCGCCGCTGCCGCCAGGCTGATGGCAATGCCCGCAGTTGATATCCAGATAAGCGCGAGCACGTTGTGCGATTGCCTCTTCCGAATCTTCTTCGTGTACTGAGTCACGCCAGACGGCATTTGCCGGAATCTGCTCAGGAGCAGGTAGATCGGTCAGCCAGCCGCGCTGCTGCCAGACATCCAGTTGCCTGGTGTGTTCGCCGTCATCCAGTGCGACCAGGCGGTTCAGGTGTCGCGCTGCCGGACCGATCGGCGACAGGTCGCCCTTATTTTGATCCAGTACATGACAACCAGCGCATTCGTTGCGATTGGGTACTACGTAGGTCAGCGTCGAGTCCTCAAGCGGCAGTCGCTGAATGTCTCCAGCGATCTGCAGAGTGGCCTCGGTCTGTTCATTGTTCCAGACGTAAGGCAGTGCTTCCCAGCCACTGGGCTGATGCACCAGCAGGCGGGTTTCGATCAGTCTGAATCTGTCCAATGGCAAAGCGCCACCGATAACGGCAGACGTGTTGGCGCCGGCCTTGAACAGGCGAGGCTTCTCGTCTGAACCGGCACCCTCTGAATCATTCTCGGTCACTGCCGGCGTTGCCACGGGATAATAAAAAGTTTTACTGATGATGGTGCCTACCGGAAACTCAAACGTGTCAATGTCCTGGTAGCGGGCAGCGGTACCGTCGGGCAACCAGACGGTGCGTAGTTTGAGTGCATAATCGCTGAACAGCGGCGTAGCCAACTGATAGGGTAATATTTCCGGGTTGAGCGTCAGCTGATGCCCCTGTTCGCCTGCATTCAACTGAAACAATTGCCAGGCTGACAATTGCGCCGGGTAATTGTCGCTGTCGAAAAACCTTGGTTCCGGTTGCTGACATGATATCAGCAGCCCTGACAGACCAATGGCCGCGGCAGCGGCCAGACGCGCAGTGAATCCGGAACCAGGCATATGTTAGAGCCTCTTCGTGTTTGGTCACGTCTGCTTTATATTGGTCAGGCCTGTTATTCCGCGGTCAGTCCTGCCGGCAGCGTCACGGCTGCCAGTTTGCTGTGCTGGCAGGTGTGGGCGCTCATATCGACGCGGGGGTTAGTATTGTTGTTGGCGGCATCAATGTTGAGCACGCTGGTATCGCCGTTATCAACACAAATGGCATAGGTCATGTCATTTCGTTCCGGGTGTGTGACACCGTCCCAGACAACATCGGGGAAACTGCCTTCGTCGCCAAACAGTGCCTGGCGCAGCATGTCGAGTTCCGCGCGTCCGGGTGCGTTGCCGCCCTCGGTAAAGGTGTTGTTATAGATGTAGATGGTTTCGGGGTAGGGGTCAAATGCTTCCGCCATTTCGCGTTCCGAATAACCGGCACTGAAGTAGCTGGAAATCAGAACGTTGGCGGTTTTGTTGTGACCTATATCGTTTTCAAATATTTCCACCTTGTCATTGGAGTTGATGATGATGCCTGAGCCGGCAGGCACACTGGCGACCGCAGTGCCCGGTGGCGCAAAATTGTCAGTGTTGTTCTGGTGCACGCGGTTGTTGTAGACGCGTGTGGTATGACCTTCCACCGGCAGGTTGGGCATGTTGAAGATCAAAATGCCACCGGTGTTGTTGACGGCATCATTGTCATAGACATCGGCGCCAATGGTGTTCTCGATTTCAATGCCGGCAACATTGAATTCAGCACGATTGCCGCGCACGATGACGTTCTGTGACTGACCAACATAAATACCCGCGTCGGAGGCGGCGATGGCAACAGAATCTTCAATCAAGGTGTGTTGGGTCTGCACGGGGTAAATACCATAGGCGCCATTATTGGTATCAGGACCGTTGGTCCATTCGGTGCGTACCCGGCGTATCACGATATTGTCGCCGCGGGCTATTTTCAGGGCATCGCCACGCGAGTCTTCAATACCGATATCTTCAATGGTGAAATTGCTGGCATTAACCAGTAGACCTTCGCCGCCGGTAATCTGGTCTTTGAAAGACAGAATGGTCTCGTCCATGCCAGCGCCGCGCAGGGTTATGTTGTCAACATTCAGGGTCAGGCTGCGTTCAAAATTGAATACCCCTGCTGGCAGAGTAATGACATCACCCGGTGTGGCTTCAAGAAAACGCAGTTGCAGTTCAGCCGACGGGTCAGTCATTACATCGCTGCTGCTGGCTGTAGTGGTGTCCGGTGTTGTTGAAGTATCGGGGGAACAGGCCGCCAGGACAGTAGCCAGTGTCATGGAAATTATGAGGTAATGCTTTCGCGAACCGAAGGGAGTCTGGTACATGAACTGTTGCCTCGTGCAGATGTCGATTGTAGGCAATCGAACAGGGTGAACAAGCGTTTTTGTTGTCGTTCTACTGCTGGTCAAAAGCTAACCGTTATTGCCTGTTTTTGCAACTCACATGCAGAGGAGATAAGCTTTCGCGATGGAAACTGACACCGCTGATGACTGGAAGACGTCGCTCTACGAACGCCTTGCCGAGGATGATGAAGGTCGCGTCTGTAAAGACATCAGCGACGACGCCTGCCGGGAGACTCCAGGAAACTTTCTGGCGACCCTGATTGCCAATACCGCCAGCAATGTTGCGGACCGCCTTTCCAGTGCCAAAACCACACTGCCATGGTTGTTAATGCAGGTGGGTGCGCCTGCATGGATTATCAGCCTGCTGGTCCCCATTCGCGAGTCCGGCTCCATGTTGCCGCAGATGCTGATTGGCGCGTGGGTGCGTGGACAGGCCATCCGGAAATGGGTCTGGGTCGGCGGTGGCGCCATTCAGGGCTTGTCACTGCTGTTGATGGTCTGGTGTGCGTTTACGCTACAGGGGCTGATGGCCGGGCTGGCAATCGTGGTGTTGTTGACCCTCTTCAGTCTGGCCCGGGGCGCCTGTTCCGTCGCCTACAAAGACGTTTTGGGCAAAACCATTCCGAAAACACGGCGTGGCCGGTTGTCCGGCTGGATCAGCGCGATTGCCGGGCTGGTCGCATTCTTTGCCGGGCTTTGGCTCAGCATCGCAGGCGATAGTGAAGCCACCGGCTTCTATGCTGCGTTGCTGGCTGTTGCTGCAGGTTTATGGTTGCTGGCAATCATGGCCTATGCGCGTATTCGGGAGTTTCCGGGCGCCACTGACGGTGGTGCCAATGGCTTCACGGAAGCGTTTTCGCAATTGTCCCTGCTTCGCGACGACAAGGCGTTTCGTCGGTTTGTGGTGGCAAGGGCACTGGCCATGGGGTCAGGGTTGGTGGCACCTTTTTATATAGCGCTGGCGCAGGAAGATCTTGGCAACGCAGCGTCGCTGCTGGGTATTTTTATCGCTGTCGAAGGTCTGGCCGGCCTGCTGAGTTCACCTGTCTGGGGACGATGGGCGGATCGCTCGAGCCGACAGGTTTTTGCGATTGCGTGCACACTTGCCTCCATAACCTCACTGGGCGTTGCCGTCTGGGCACTGGTGGGGGCGTCAACGACGGTGTCGCAATGGTTCTATCCGATCGCGTTTTTTGTCCTGGGTGTCTCCCACGCCGGGGTAAGGCTGGGGCGAAAAACCTATCTGGTTGACATGGCCGGGGGCAATAAACGCACTGACTACGTGGCGGTGAGCAATACCGTCATCGGCTTACTACTGCTGTTGTCCGGGGTGCTGGGTGCCTTGGCGGCGCTGGTGTCCGTACCGCTGGTAATTACCTTGCTGGGGCTGGCGGGATTGCTGGGTGCCGGCCTGAGTCTGCGTTGGCCAGAGGTGTCGGGTTAGTAGGTGTCGGGTTAGTAGCTGTCGGGCCAGGACGTGTCGGATTAGGAGGCGTCGAGCCCGGTGGGCGGGATCAGTTCGGGTCCGGTTGTGGCGTCACCGCGAGTGATGAATTGAAGTACCGTGGATCACCTGACACTTCTTCGCCTACCCAGTCCGGTACTTCAAAGCGGGTATCCTCGGCGGGCAACTCGATTTCGGCCAGTACCAGGCCCCGATTATCGCCGTTGAATACGTCGACTTCCCAGATATGACCGGCATATTCGACGCGATATCGAATTTTTTCAATCAGCGGTTTGGGGCACAGTTCAGTCAACATTTCTTCTGCGTCAGACACGGGCACCGGGTATTCGTATTCAGCGCGGGCATAACCACGGGTCGGGCCTTTGATGGTAATAAACGCCTGCGCACCGGCAATGCGAACCCGCACCGTGCGGCCGTCGCCAGAACAAAGATAACCTTGACGGTAGTCGACACCGGTATCGTTGGGCTGCCAGCGACTCTTGATGACGCGGTATTTACGCTCGATTTCAACGGCCAAAAGAAACTCCGGAAATTACGAGTTCAGGTTCAGGTGTTGCAAAATAAAGCGACGCAGATCGTCGGCGTTGTCGGGGCGGCCCATCGTGGCAACGGCATCGCCACGGCCATTGAGCAGGACCAGCGAACCGTCACTGAGACTATGGGTTTCAGCAAAGGCAACGCCGTCAGGGTCGCCCGTGTGTATCAGCAGGAACACCACCTGGTCCTGGAACTCCGGATACAGTGCCTGCATTTGTTCGACGGTACGCTCGCCACCCATGACGTGAATCTCACGCAGCATCACCAAAGCAGGTTTACCTTGGCCGACCTGACTCAGGTCACTGGAAAAAGTGGCCTTAGGCAATAGTTGCCACAACACCAGGCTGACAACTGCCAGACAGCCCAGAATCACCAAGAATCTGACAATTTTTGAGGACGCCGACCTGGAAACGGGGCTGCTTTGGTTCATGATCTAAAACTCCAGTCTGATGGGCGTAGGCCGCTGTGTGTGCTGCATTGCATTCAGGCAAGGGCAGAGAATACCATGGCTGACACATGTCCCACTATAGACTGTACGTTGGCAGTTGTCTGGGCGACACAGGGGTGGGGCAATCTGACAAGTCTGCGTTATACTGCCATCCGCGACAAAGGGGATGTATGTTTAGTTTGCCCAACTGGCTCAGACAGCGCTCACAGAAAAAGAATGGCATATCGCTTGGCCGCGAGGAAAATGAGCGGCTGAATCAGTTTGCCCGCAGTGTCCGGCGCGTGCGTATGTCGCGCAGTCTGCTGGGTCTGGCATGGACGGCGGGGCCGGTCACCGCCATCGGTCTGTATGGTGGTTATTACATCGGTTTTGGCCAGGCACCTTCCAGTCAGCAACTCGTCTACTTTGTTAGCTTTACTGTTCTCAGTGGTCTGATCGCCCTGATCGCCAAAATTGTCTATGACAGTACCCTGGGTTACGCGACCGAGCGTGCTCAACTTTATGTTGTTGAGGTCACTGACAAACTGGGCGATCTGATACTGGCTGCGCGCAACCTGATGATCAGCAATCTTGAAGGTGACATTCGTCAACGTGAGGCCGCCACGCAACTGCTGCAAAGAGCCGACTTGCCCCCTGACGGCGTTGCCATGGCCTGCGAGCAGCTGACCGGTGATGCTGAGATGGGTCGAATACTGGCAAGTATCGATAATTTCCGTCGGGCGGGCCTGCACTCCCGAATCGCTGACATACACGAGGCGCACAATGAACATTTCGCCAGCGTCATTGCCGAACTGCATCAGGTTGCACCGCAGTCGGCTGACGTATTGCGGCAGCGATACCTCGGCGAGATCGGCAATCTGCGCCACGGTACACCACGCACGGAACACTTTATTGCCCGGGTTCTGGCTGCGATTGAGCAGGACAATCTGTTGCTCATTACCATGCAGGACGTTGAGTCCATGCTGGTATTGTGTTTTGAGCTGATCAATGGCCGCGAAATACCGATGCTGATGTTTGACTATCGGGGTCGTTGGCGTCTCGCGGCCGCTCTGGATCGAATGGAGCGCAAACGCAGCCGTTATCGTATCGCGCAGGCAGCGGGCAGTAACCGGATACGGGGGCTGGCGTCATGGCTGGTTGAAGTCGATGTCATGAGTTATGACGACGTGCCGGAAGGGCTGTCGTCGGGCTTGCTGGTCGAACGTGTCGGCAATGCGCTGGACGCGCTGGCGCTGCGTATAAGAAAGGATGTTGATGCCATCAGAAAGGGGAATTCCGGTCTGCGTACAAGGCTGCGCACCGATGCTGAAATTATGGCCAGTGCCCTGCGCCTGTACCGCATTTCCCATGAATCGTTCAAACGCATCGGTGAGTTGCATGTCGAATTCCTGGTCACGGTGGAAGACTGGAACCGTATGATGGCTGATGCCCATCTGGATGATGAGGAGTTGCAGATAGGGCCTCGTGGCCGCGGTGTCCGGATCCGTGAACAAGTTGTGCGACTTGACGAGGAGGAGGGCAAGGAAGTCTGCCGAACTCTGGCGAGATATCTGCGTGAACAGTATCTGGAGGCACACGAGACCAAAGGTCTGTTTGAGCGCCGCAGTGACAAGGACAACCCGCTTACACTGGACAGTGCCCGACAGCTGGTCATTGAAGTTGCGCTGGCGCTGGAGCCTCATATACATCTGTCCTATCCGGATGTGCAGCGCGGCATCGGATCAACGCTGGAAACATATCTGGGAGACCTGGAACCGGGAATGAGTGCCCAGGAAAAGAAATTGCTCGCTGAATCGATGGCGCAGGATGTGGTAGAAGACATGAGTCATGCGGCAGAACATCTGGCGGTGGCACTGGTTCGGCACTACCGGGTTAATCTGACCGACGATGCCAGTCAGTTTCTGCACGAGACCTATGGCGCACGTCAGTCGGTTCTGGACATATTAAGCCAGCATCGCGGTAGCGACGAGATCTCGCAAAGCCTGCTCGCGGGCAGGCCTGCGATAGTGCCGCCAGCGCAGCGAAGCTGGTATCGGGCACTGGTGCATGCCAAGCGGCTGGTGGGCAGTGAACGCTTCATACCGCCCTGGTCGGAGCGTCTGTAATGTCAGGCTTTTGCTGAGGGACGCTGCGAAACCCGGTCATACCATGCCTGCAGATGGGTCTGCTCCGGCTGAATACGCTGTGAAATAACACGATTAAAATCTACGGTGCACAAGGCGTTAACGTCAGCCGCAGTAAACTGATCGCCGCAGATGAATTCACAATCGGCAAGCTGTTTGTTCAGAAAATGCAGGAACTTTGATGCCTGTACCTTGCACTCTTCACCCCATTCCGGAAACGGTTTCATGCGGTCTTTGAAATATCCGGTGGTATGCTGAAAGGCCATGCCAGTCGGGGTCATGAAGTAGAAATCAATCCAGCGCAGCCACTGGTCGACCTGTGCTTTTTCCAACGGCGTACGGCCCAGCAACGGCGGCGAATCCGGGAATGCTTCTTCGAAGTAGCGGCAGATTGCCATGGTTTCGGCGATGCAGACACCGTTGTCGAGTTCCAGCACAGGCACTTTTTTCATGGGGTTACGCGCGACAAATTCCGGTGTCAGATTTTCGCCTTTCTGCAGGTCCAGCTGAATGATCTCGACGTCGTCCAGCAGGCCTTTTTCCGCGAGGAAAACGCGAACACGTCTGGGGTTGGGTGCTGTACGGGTTTCAAACAATTTCATGGTCTACTCACTTGTTTTGGGTTTTGTTTATGATAACGCGGGTTTATAGCAGGTCAACTGCGCGAGCATGATCCATCGCTGTTTCTGGCCGTGAAGCGCAGGTCTGCGTAGTCGGCGCTGAGTGTGCTGTTGCTGTCATCGCCATCTGTCATCACAGCAATGCCATCCAGATGATCGATGTCTTCAGAGAATGCATGATTCCAGTCCTGCTGAATGTCGCGGCTGTGGCTTGTCCATTGCCCGGCGTTGCTGTTGCCACTGCTTACAGCCCACATTGTGGCGTTGTCACCGGCATAGGCATTGGGCCAGCGCTGACCAACGGCCTGCGATGCCGACCACACATAATTGATGGTTTTGGTGCGCCAGAACGCCAGTCCACCGCGCTTTACAACGTAAACGCGAGCAACAAAATCATCGCCACTTTTGGCGCGTTCGTTAAGACTGGCGGGTGCGGTTGCCTTGATGCGCCAGCGCCAGCTAAGGCAGGGAGTGACACTGAGATCAATGCGGCTCTGGCGATAAAAAGCACTGGCGTTTCCCTCGGTCTCGGCGCTCAGTATTGTGATCTGCCTGGCATCAGTGGTGACGGTGTATTGCGTGTTGGCGTTGAAGCTGCGTTCGTCCCAGTTGCTGAAATCGCTGACATTCAGTTCGTTGCCAGCAGCAGTGATGCTGACAACGAGCGCCGCGCTCAGGCTCGCGACAGCACAGCTGAGTTTTGCTCCCATGGCTTACGGTTCCTCGGTATGCATTCGGTCACTGGCGCGCAGGACCATTTGCTGCAGGCTGTCTTTTGGATGTTCGAGAAGCGCCCAGCCCGCATTGTAGCTGATCGGCAACGGTTGCTTGATCGCCTTTGCGATGGTCCGGAATCGTTTAAGTGCCGCGTCCGGACCCAGCGCCTCAATATCGATCATCAGGACGACAAAATCATCATCACCGTAGCGTGCAATCAGGTCCGAGCCGCGAAATGTCTCGCGTAGCAGGCTGCTGAATTCCATCAATGCCTTGTCACCTGCAGCCGGGCCGTGGCGTTCATTAAAGGACTTGAAGTCTACCAGGTCGAACAGAAACAGGCATGCCTGCAGTTCAGCATCATGACACAGGGCAAGTGCTTCGTGTGCTCTGGAATCAAAACCTCGTCGATTAAGCATGTCTGTCAACGGATCGGCATGTGCCAGAAAATCAGCCGTCAGTTCGTTCTCGATCATCTGGGCTGTATGACGTAGCACCGATTTGTCGTGTTTGGAAAAATCACGCGGTTCCCTGTCTATCAGGCACAGGGTTCCTAGCCGACTGCCGGTGTCGGCATGCACCGGGCAGCCGGCGTAGAACCGGATGTTGGGATCCTGCAGAACCAATGGATTATTTTCGAAAATCGGATCAAGTGTCGCATCCGGCACGACCATGACGTCTTCCTGTTCAATTGCGTATGTGCAGAATGAAATGTCGCGAGCCGTTTCCTTCGCATTCAGGCCCAGATTGGATTTAAACCACTGCCGATTGGTATCGACCAGAGTAAACAGGGCGATTGGGACGCGAAACAGGCGAGCTGCCAGCCGTGTAATGCGGTCAAAGCGTTCATCCGGGCGCGTGTCCAGTATGTTAAGCGAGCGCAGTACCTTCATGCGCCTGGATTCGTCAGACAGGCGACCGCCGCTCAACCATTTCAACACGGCTTCGGGAGCCATCGGGCGGGCGATTGCATAACCTTGTGCCAGGTCACACCCAATACTGCGGAGGTACTCCAGGGTTTCGTCGCTTTCGATTCCTTCGGCAGAGGTATACAGGCCCAGGCCATGGCCGAGCTCAATGATGGTTTTGATAACCGTGCGCGATTCTTTTGAGGCAGCAGCCGTCATGACAAACGATTTATCGATCTTGATTTCCGAGAATGGCAATCGCGCCAGCTGCAGCATGGAAGAGTAACCCGTGCCAAAATCATCAATGGACAAATGGAAACCTTTCATTCGCAGTCGGGTCAGAATGTCCAGCGAGCTGGTCGGGTCTTCCATGGCACAGGACTCGGTCAGCTCAAAGATCAGTCGTTCAGGGTGAATGCCCATGCTCTGGCAGTACTCGGCCATGCGCTCGAACAGGTCGGTGTTGTTCAGTGAGCTGGCGGAAATATTGATCGACAGTGTGATTTCCCGCAACCGACGGCGCAGGTAGTCGTATTCAACGGATTCATCCAGTGACCGGGGCAGGTGTGCCAGCCAGCGCAGGGCCTGTATCATGACGGATTCGGTCAACTGGTCGATCAGACCGTAATGTTCGGCCAAAGGAATAAAACGGTCCGGGCCGACCGGGCCCAGTTCCGGATGATTCCAGCGGGCGAGCGCTTCAAATCCTGCCAGCAGGCTGGTGCGGCAATTTATTTTAGGTTGATAGGCCAGCGTGATTTGTTGCTGTTCAATTGCCTGTAGCAGATCTTCCCGGCTTATCTTGTCTTGCGGAATTGGCTCTGCAGACATCGCACCGGCCATAGCCGGGGCGGTACCTTCCGAATTGGTCTCATGATTCAATAGCGCCCGCAAACGTGCAGGTGAGAACGGTTTTGCCAGCACGCCAATGATATTAAGCCCGTGCTCTGCTGCGGATCTTGCCGCGGCGTCAAGCACGCGGCCGCCGACGCCGCTGGAAATGATGATTTCGGCATGGCATTCCAGACGGGCGAGCTCGGCCATCACCTGAACGCCGTCCATTCCTGGCATGATCAGGTCCAGCGCAATAAAATGTGGTTGCCAGTCCCGTATCTGGTTGAAAAACAGTGCCGGATCATCGACATATTTCGCGTCGACACCAGCCGTTGCAGCGATATTGGCTATCGTCTGCCCGGTAAGCGGATCATCATCGAGAATCAGTAAACGTGTCATTTCCAACATCTCTCGAGTCGCACGGCGTCAGGAGTCGGCAGAGTCTTGCTGCATGGCTTTGAGCTTTTCCAACAGGTCGTCGCGTCGCCATGGTTTGCTCAGCAGGTGCGTGTCAGGCTGCAGGCGACCCTGGCGCAGCATGGCGTTTCTGGTGTAACCGGAGGTGAACAGGACATGAAGGTCAGGCTGCAGCTTTTTAGCCGCTTTGGCCAGCTCGGGTCCGTTCATGCCGTCACCCATCATGACATCGGTGAAAAGTAGATCAACATGATCAGTTTGCTGCATCATGGTCAGTGCATCGCTGCCATTGGCGGCACTCAAGGTCTCGAACCCGAGCGCCTTAAACTGCTTCTCTGCATAATGCCTGACCAAGGGCTCGTCTTCAACCAGCAGAACCTTGCCAGTACCCAGAACAACATCGTTGCCCGATAGGTGATTTTGCAGGCTACTCAGACCCGATAGGGTTGTTGCATCAGAGCCGACAGGGAGATACATGCGAACGGTGGTGCCATTATCGGGTTCTGAATAGAGAGAAACATGCCCTCCGGATTGCCTGATGAACCCGTATACCATGCTTAAACCGAGCCCTGAGCCCTGGCCATAGGTTTTGGTAGTAAAGAATGGGTCAAAGGCCCTGGCTTGAACGTCTGCGCTCATTCCCGTGCCAGTGTCACTGACTGAGATCGTAACATAGTGGCCAGCCCTTGCTTCAGCATGCAGCTCTGTATTGTCGGAGTCCAGTTCGCAGCGGCCAACTTCCAGCAGCAATTTGCCCTGGCCGGGCATGGCGTCCCGGGCATTGAGACAAAGGTTCAAAACAGCGCTCTCCAATTGCGGCGGATCGATTGTCACCGTTGGCAATTCGGGTTCGGTAATCAGGTTTATGGTTATACGTTCCGGAACTGCCTGTCGGACCAGTGGCTGAATATCACGGATGAGAGAGGCGATGTCGGTTGCCTTTGGTGTTAGCGGCTGCTTTCGAGCGAAAGCAAGCAAGCGCTGCACCAGATCAGCGGCACGCTGACTGGCATCATTGATCATGTCGACCAGAGGCTGTTGGTCGGCATTCAGCGTCGAGTCTTCCTTTAGTAGTTCGGCGTTGCCCTGAATCACGGTAAGCAGATTGTTGAAATCATGGGCAACGCCACCGGTCAGTTCTCCCACTGTCTGCAGGCGTTGGGCATGGCTGAGCTGTTCCTCCAGTTGGCGTTTCTGGGTGATGTCGGTCATGCCAGCGATCAACCTGATGGCGACACCCTCTTTATCTCGAATGACAAAGCCATGTTCTTGCACGATAGCAATGGAGCCGTCCTTGCGGACAAAGCGGTACTGATAGTGATGCCGCTCTCGCCCGGAGTTCAGGGTCTGGTAGATCGTGGCCAGTGCCTGTTCCCTGTCCTCAGGGTGCAGGCGCTCAGTCCAGCTGCTCGGTTTTACCATCATCTCTTCTCGCGAGTAGCCGAACAGATTTGTTACACCCTGATTCCACCAGATTTGATTGGTCTGAATATCCCAGTCCGAGATAGCGTCCACAGTAGCCTTGGTTACATGCTCAAAACGCTCGGCGAAAACCCGAATATCATGGATATCGATGGCTGAGCCTGACCATTTAATAAGTTTGCCGTCTCCATCCCTAACGGGGGCACCTTGCAGCAAATGCCAGCGCCAGGCGCCGTCATGGCGGCGCACTCTGCACTCAAGGTCATAACTGTCCTTGTGCTGCACGGCGTCGACCCAGCGTACCCGCAGCTGGCTCAGGTCGTCAGGGTGAATAAGCGTCGACAGCAATTGGCCTGCAATCAACGTTTCCCGGGACTGTCCTGTGAACTGACCCAGTGCCCGGTTGATATAGTCAATACGGCCGTCGCTGGTTGCCGTCCAGATAATCTGCGGAATGGCATCGGCAAACAGCTGAAACTGTTGGGGATGCTGAAATGGCGCAAGCGGATCGTCAGGTGTCGGAATCAGGTTCTGCAGGGTTTGGCGACTAACTGCCAGCGCGTTGATATCGTCGCGCAGACCATGTATGCGTTGCATGATATAGGCGCACAGACCTGCAATGAGACATATTTCCAGGATGGATATGGTGCGATTGCTGGCCCAATAGGCGAATGGCAGCCCCGCCGCTGATATGAACGAGCCCGCGATGATGAAAACAATGCTCACCACCGTCATGGCAATCAGGAAACGACGATTTCCGGACAGCGCTGCCAGAATGATGCTCAGCAAATACAGATCGCCATGAGTGAATCCCAGGGGAGTAGCTGCATCCAGCAACAGTATCAGCAACGCGCCGAAAACACTGCCGACCTTAAAAACACGTCTATGTTGCATATGGTGTCACCTGTTGCGCCTGCCGCTGGCTGCAGATGCCCGTCAGCGGCTCGTTGATAAACCAGTGTAGCAAACTTGAAAGTGAGCAGTCTGTACTGCCTGACGCAAAGATGCAGGCGACTGTCGGTCGAGCTATGATACCCCTGATATTGATCAATACCCGTCACTGGACATTAAACGGGTTTAAACTATGGAGAGTCTTATGTCGGATACCCTGCAAGGTGCATTGAGTCAGCTGAAAATGGCAGCCCGCCATACCGAGGTGCCAGAGGAAGTGCTGGAGGCCCTGAATTTCCCCAAGGAAGTGCTGACTGCGCGCATCAGCGTGCGCATGGACAATGGTAAACGGCGCTCATTTGAGGCCTGGCGTTGTCGCTACGACGATACCCGGGGGCCAACCAAGGGCGGTATCCGCTTTCATCCAGAGGCAAATCTGGAGGAGGTGGTGACACTGGCGTTCTGGATGACGTTCAAGTGTGCCGTTGTCAACCTCCCTTACGGTGGTGGCAAAGGTGCGATTCGCGTCGATCCACGCGAGCTGTCGAGGCGAGAACTGGAACGCTTGTCTCGCGCCTATGTGCATGCCTTTTCCAGCATGATTGGACCGGATCGCGACATTCCGGCGCCTGATGTGTATACCAATGCCAGGATCATGGGCTGGATGGCTGATGAGTACTCAAGCCTTGTGGGTTATCCCTGTCCGGCAGTGATCACCGGCAAACCGATTCCATTAGGCGGGTCTCTGGGGCGAGACGATGCGACTGCAAAAGGTGGTTTTTATGTATTGAAAAACCTGTTGTCCGAAATTGGCCTGGAGAACTGCGAAAAGCGTGCAATTGTCCAGGGCTTTGGCAATGCAGGGGCAACAATAGCCAGCATGCTGCACCAAGATGGCTGGAAAGTTATTGCGGTGTCGGATACGGGTGGTTGTGTATACGATAAAACCGGTCTGGACCTGCAGAAACTGGCGAACATCAAGAAAGAGCGCGGTTCGGTGACTGATTATGCCAAGCAGATCTCCGGTAGTGACATAAAAACCCTGACGCAGGATGAGATGTTTGCGCTGGAGTGTGACCTGTTGGTGCCTGCCGCGCTGGAAGATCAGATTACCCGCGACAATGCCGGCAGCATCAAGGCATCGGTCATTATGGAGCTCGCCAATGGGCCAGTGACGGCGGACGCAGACAGTGTGCTGGAAAAAAACGGCGTGACCGTGATTCCGGATATTCTGGCAAACGCCGGGGGCGTCACGGTGTCCTATTTCGAATGGGTGCAGAACAGACAGGGTTTCTACTGGACAGAAGATGAAGTGCAACAAAAACTGCGGCCGATCATGGAGCGAGGCAGTAGCGCCGTCTGGAGTCTCGCGCAGAAAAAGGACATCAGTCTGCGAACTGCAGCCTATGTGTTAGGACTGGAGCGCATTGCTGATGCGATAAAAGCGCACGGCACGCAGGATTATTTCTGTCCGTGATTGTGGCGCCCAGCGGGCGTGGGATCGTTGCCGTGCTTTGCGCGGCAACGATCCGACGGACCTTATGCTGTTACCAGGTAGACACCAGCTTGGCGCCTTCGCTGCGACGCGATCTGGTGTTCTGATTGTTGCCGGTACCCCGCGCGGGTCGTTGCCCCCGCGGTTTGGCAGCAACCGGCCGGTCGCCATCAAACGTGGTATTGCCATTACGCTGCAGGCGTTCTTCCTCGCGATAATCGCTGCTGCCACTGTTCTGCATAGGCGCTTGCTGCTGGCGATTACTCGAAGGCCGTGGTGAGCTGTTGCGGGCGGGCGCTGAACGTCCTGAACCTGGGCGACCCGCGTTCTGCCCCTGACGGGCACTTCCTGATCGACCGTTGCCCTGGCCGCGACGTTGCTGCGGTCGACGGGTTTCGGTGTCCTTGACATCTTCCAGGCGTTCCCGCAACTCAAAGCCAGGCACCACTTCGCGTTTCATGGTGGTCTTCAACACTCGCTCAATCTGCTTCAACTGCTTCAGCTGATCACCGCTGAGCAAGGAAATGGCCGTGCCTTCGGCGCCCGCACGTGCAGTACGGCCGATGCGATGGACATAGTCTTCCGGTACATCAGGCAGATCGTAGTTGATGACGTGAGGCAGCTGATCTATGTCGATGCCGCGTGCCGCGATGTCCGTGGCTACCAGCACCTGCAGTTCTCCGTTTTTGAACTGGTGCAGAACCTTGGTCCGTTGAGCCTGGCTTTTGTTGCCATGAATGGCGCCGGCGTTGATGCCATCACGCTCCAGCATCTGTACCAGTTTGTTGGCACCATGTTTAGTACGACTGAAGACCAGAACCTGGTACCAGCTGTTAGTGCGGATCAGGTGGCTGAGCAGTTCTGTCTTGCGCGACTTGTCGACCGGGTGCAGGGTCTGGGTAACCCGATCTGCTGTTGTATTGAGCGGTGCAACGTTGATCTGTACCGGGTTGTGCAACAGGCCTTTGGCCAGTTCCCGGATCTCTCCAGAGAACGTCGCCGAGAACAGCAGATTCTGTCGTTTGGGTGGCAGCAGCGCGAGAATTTTTTTGATATCACGGATGAAACCCATGTCCAGCATGCGGTCAGCTTCATCCAGTACCAGCACTTCAAGTTGGTCAAAACGGACTGCATTCTGCTGATAAAGGTCCATCAGGCGCCCGGGGGTCGCCACCAGAACGTCGAGTCCGCCGCGCAGAATCATCATTTGCGGGTTGATTTTGACGCCACCAAAGATCACGGCTGAGCGTACCTTCTGGTATTTGCCATATGTTTTCAGGCTGTCATGAACCTGCGCCGCCAGTTCGCGCGTAGGCGTCAGTATCAGGGCGCGAATTTGTCCGCCGCGGGTGCGTTCGCCGCCATCCAGTTTCTGCAGCAGGGGCAGGGTGAAGCCTGCGGTTTTACCGGTGCCAGTCTGCGCTGATGCCATGACATCGGCGCCGTTCAAAATGGCGGGGATGGCCTGAGCCTGGATGGGAGTCGGGGTAGTATATTGCTGATCAGCCAATGCTTTCAGCAGGCCTTCGGAAAGGCCCAGATTATCAAAACTCATTGAATTCCTATTGGTCTCTAAGAAGAGCGACGTTGGTTGTGTTGTCGGCTCTTGATACACCTGTAATGTGAACACTTGAAAATCTATTGTGAACACGTTCTGAACCGCGGCTGAAATGAGATTTCAGTGAGATCCTGAGGTGAGCACGCCAGTGTGGATGGTTGTCCGTTGACGCCGACATGACGTTAGGACCAGTCCACATAAGTGACAGGTACCCGACAGGGCGGGTACGTGTAATGCAGAATTGCAGAACCGGGATTGTAGCGCGTTTCCAGCCAAATAGATACTTTGTCACAATTAGCGGCAATAAATTCATTGCCTGATGCAGCAATATTGCTTACCGTACCGCCCCTAATATGCATATTAATATCACCCGGTTGTACCAAAACCAATAAAAAGCAAGAGCATTTGTCTAATGAAATCAGTCGTTTTCCCTAAGATCGGTCGTGCCGGGGGTGTTCCCCGCGCGTTTTCGCGCACGCTATCCGCGTCTGTCCTCAGCCTGGGCCTGTTTGTTGCTGCGCCAGTGAGTCTGGCCCAGAACGCCGAAGGCACCGAAGATTCAACGGTTACCTATCCGGCTACCTACTTTCAACAATGGGCGCCCGTTACTGCGCAGGACATGATTAATCGCATTCCTGGTGTGGGTTCAGCCACGGGCAGTAACTTTGGCCGCTCCAGTGGCGGCCGCGGGCTGGGTGGCGGCGGTGGCAACCAGATCCTGATTGACGGCAAACGTGTGGCTGGCAAGAGTAACGAAGCGAGCAGCCAATTGGCTCGCATTCCCGCTGACAAGGTCAGTCACATTGAGTTGATTCGGGGTACATCCGCTGAGCTTGACGTGCGTGCGGATCAGATCGTCAATATTATACTGACTGAAGCCATGTCCAGCCGGTCATTCTCGTACGAGGTTAACACTGACCGCTATATGGACGGACATGTGCAGCCGGGTGGCAAAATCGCGATGAACGGCCAGCAGGGTGGTTTCACCTATTTACTCAGTGTTGAAGCTGAACCCCGTCATGACTATCGGCCCAGCACCGAGAGTAGTGTGTTGGGGGATTTTTCGCCGAATGACAGCATCAGCGAAGAACGTACACGGGATCAGTACACCTATGGCTACGCCGCCAATCTGGCATACGAAATCAGCGCCGATAGCAGTGTTCGACTGAACATGTTGTATTCGGATTATGACAATACCGTGGATGTCGAGCGGCGCATTACCGACCTCACGGTCAGCCCGCCAGAAACAGTCTTTGAACGCGAAGTCATTCCGGGAGTTAATGACAACTGGGAGATTGGTGGTGATTACGAACGTGTGTTCAGTAACAACCATCGCTTCAAGATACTTTTTATCGCTAACGAAAAAAATGAAGAATTTACGCGTGAGCGCTTTGCCCGCGAAGGCAATGGCAATGAGGAAAAGGATTTGTTCCTCAATTCTGATGCCACCACCACCGAACGTATTGTCCGTACCTCCTATTCTCTGGGCTTGACCGACGGCCAGGACCTGGAGCTGGGTGTGGAGCGGGCACAAACCACGCTGGATTCAATGTTGCGACTGGGTCAGCCGGGCGCTGGTCCCGGTAATGACAACTTTGGCGGATTGACGCCTGTTGCTGTCAGCAATGCCAATTCTACGGTTGAGGAAATCCGTTATGAGCCGTTTGCGGTGCACAACTGGCAAATTAATGCACGCATGACGCTGGAGAGCTCGCTGATCTACGAAGCGTCTGAAATTACCCAGACCGGTGATGTCTACAATCAGCGTGATTTTGGCTTTTTCAAACCAAAACTTGATTTGCGTTATGACCTGGGTAATGGCAAACAACTGCGTGCGACTGCGACCAAAGCGGTGCGCCAGTTAAGCTTCTCGGATTTTGTTGCTTCCAGCGATATGCGTGATGATGATGCCGAAACCATGGCGGGGAATACCAACCTGCGACAGGAGCAGGTGTGGAATTTTGATTTGGGTGCTGAATACCGCCTGCCCAATGACCTCGGTGTGATCGACGGCAGCGTATTCTATATGCAGCATATCGATGTCATTGAGCGCATTGACGTATCGGCAACAGCCGGTGATCCGGTTTCCGCCAATGGCAATATCGGCGATGGCGACATGTATGGTTTGCGATTGAACGGCAGCGTTCGCATGAACATGATCAATTTGCCTGACCTGATGATCATATCGAGTCTTGAGGTTAAAGACTCTGAGATCACCGACCCGTTCCTGGGTATTGATCGTCGTTTTGAAGGATTTGAGCGTGGGCGTTTCCAGCTCGGTTTCCGTCATGACCTGCCGTCACTCAGAATCAATTACGGCATGAACTGGAATAACCGTTTTGATGGCAACATGAAGCGTTATGATATCGATAATATCGAGCGCAGCTCCGGTGACCCGAATGTCAGTGCGTTTCTGGAATACGTGACACCTGGCAATATCCGGATACGCTTTGATGCGCGTAACGCCACTAACAATATCCAGTGTCGTGAGCGCACGCGTTTTGATGGTCGTATCAGCGGTGGTGTGATCTCGGAGATCGAAAATTATTGCACTGATGCTGCGCGAGTGGTGTCCATCAAGATCAACGGCACGTTCTGACGCTGCCGGTCCGTTTGCTGTTGCCAGTCAATCAAGTTGATTGACTGGCAACAGTTGTACCCCGCGTGCCGTCAACGATTCCACGCTGTGCTTACAGACCCCCGCTTTAGCAATCAACTTGCTTTCACAGATATCACAACGCACACATTCCTTGAAATCAATCTGTTCGTTACGAATGGCACCGGTCGGGCAGGCGTGTTCGCAGACTTTGCACACAGTGCATTGTGGTACGCGTCTGATCCGACGCAGGCTGATCAGGGACATTACTCCCAGCGCCGCACCCAGCGGACACATGTAACGGCAGTAGAAGCGCTTGACGACTGCCGACGCCAGCACAATTGCAATCAGAATGATCCATAACACAACCGATGTGCTGTAGAAAAACAGGGTGCCAAACGGTTCAAAGTACTGAAAAATGCTGACATCGCTTTGCACCAGCGCCATGAGGATGATCAGCGCCAGAATGATGTACTTCAAATACAGCGCCCTGTCGTGAATATAGGCTGGCACGGTGCGCTGCCAGCCTTTGGGTACAAAGCGGGAGAGTATGTCCTGCAAGGCACCGAAGGGGCATAGTGAGGAACAGAACACCCGTCCCCAGATCAGTGTGGTGATCAGCGTGAACGCCACGATCATCAACAGCGGCAGGTCGCTAAGTATCATTGACGGCCCCAGTTTGATGGTATTGGTGATGTGGGAGACTGACAGGAAACCACCGTTGATAAAGCCCAGATAAACCAGCGTAATACTGAGCGCGAGCCAGCGCAGCCTGGCACCCTTGCGCAGGAAGGCTGTCATCACCAACCCCAACAGTAGAGTCAACGGCAGGACCCGGGCCCAGTTGATGTCAGTTAACAGCCCGCCGGCAGACGCCTGCATCATGTCTTCAGGGGCCACGTCGCCCGGAGCCCGAATGTCACGCCCCAATGCCAGGTCCAGCGCAATGCCCTGCAAGGTGATATCGATCGAGTAAGGTAGTTCGCCGTTTTGAGGGTCGTAGTAGACGGTAAACGGTTGCGCAAGATCCAGCTCTGGTGCGAGAATCATGGCAACGGCAAAGTTGGCCTGGCCAGCAATCCTGCCCTGATCGGCACTGCCGGCGTAGACCGTCTGCCGTCGCGGCATGGGAAAAACGACATCTCCCTGCTGGATCGAAAACCGCTCCTGACGGAAGGGTTCAGACGCATTGCCGCCGATGCCGACCAGCATCAATTTTCCATCGTCAAAGCGACCGCTGGCATCGCGCTCGGCACGGGAGTAGGCATCATTGCCAACCAGAATCTCGCCCAGCACTTCATGGCCCATATAGGCAAATGACAAAGACAGCACAGTTTCATCGGGCAGGCGGGCATTCATGACCTGGATCTGACCCTGCGTTATCATGTCCTCCCAGCTCAACGGTGCCAGGTGTTCCCTTGCATTGCTGGTAGTATCAGCGGCCGCAGAAAAGCCACTGCCGGCGAGGTAGGATTGCGCCACGCGTCGAGCTGCATTATAGACTCCTCGTGTGGCAGCCCAGCTGCTGATGGTGGCGCGTGATACACCATCAATGTCGCGCCCTACCCGAAACGAATCTGTTAAAGGTTTGCGCCGGAACTGTTCCTGAAATGGGCGTATGGAGAGGAAGTCGCCGCGACTGGACCTGAACGATTCGTTGTAATCCAGCACCTTGATTGCAGTCACGGTGGCAGCGGTATTCAGACCCACAAGTACATCGATGGTTGAACTGAAACCAATTTCTTCAGGCGGCAAGTCAGACGTCTGAAAAACGTAACCAATCACGGTTTCGTTGCCGGTAGCGGGGTCAGCAGCGAACGCAGTGAACACCGGCGGAGTGCCTGCTTTTGCGCTGAACCGGTCGGCCGCAGGCATGACCTGTTGCAGAAGGAGTTCGTCAACCTCTCGACTGAAAGGGGTCTGGGCAAACACGGCACTGGCGCTCACCAGCAGGGCTATAAACAGGGTCGCCAATTGCAGTTGTCGTGTCATGCGGCGACAACAACGCTACGAACCAACCACGCGGTATAAGCTGCGTAAACCAGCATCAGTATCACTCCTTCCGGACGACTGATGCGCCCCTGGCTTTTGAAACCGTAACCTAATACAAACAGTGACACAGTAAGTCCTGCCATCACTGCCATGTCCCGGGTCAGCACTTCGTGGCCGACACTCATGGGGTGGATGACGCCGGCAATGCCCACCACTGCCAGCGTATTGAACAGATTCGAGCCGAGGATATTGCCCAGTGCCATATCGTGCTCACCTTTGCGCGCAGCGATGACGGATGAGGCAAGCTCAGGCAGCGAGGTACCGACGGCAATAACGGTCAGGCCAATAATCAGGTCACTGACGCCGACGCTCTGTGCGATGGTAACCGCGCCCCAGACCAGAATGCGTGAGCTCGCAATCAATAACACCAGCCCGATCACTGTCCACATGACCGCTTTGCGAAGTGGCAACGTTCGGGTGTCGAGCTCAGCCACAACGTCGCCGCTCAACGAGTCAGGGCAGGCAGAATTCTGGTCGCGGCGGCCCTGGACCACGGTCCACGTCATGATGGCAGCAAAAACGCCCAGCAGGACCAGGGCGTCCGTGCGACTGATGAAGTCATCAAGCAATTGCCAGGCCGCCAGCAGCGTTACCAGCGTCAGTATCGGCAGCGTCCGGCGCAGTACCTGAGAATCAACGAGAATGGGGCTGATCAGGGCAGTAATGCCCAGAATCAAGGCTATGTTGGTGATGTTGGAGCCATAGGCGTTGCCCAGGGCGATGCTGGGATTTCCCTGCCATGAGGCCAGTGCCGACACTACCATTTCCGGCGCAGACGTGCCGAAACCAATGATCACCATTCCGATGATCAACGGTGGGATATTAAAATGCCGTGCCGTTACTGCGGCGCCTTCAACAAACCGGTCGGCACTCCACACCAGAATGATGAGTCCGATCGCAATTGCCAACAGCGCAAACAGCATGTGATTGTTCCACACAATGGTCAGTGAATAATGCGGGGCGACCTGAGACAGTCGCCAACGCGCTTATTCTAGCGATTGTCAGCGGAAAGACCAGTACTTGTGCCCTAAAAAGCTGGTAAACACAGGAATCACGATACCAACAGCGTGAGCAATTTCGAGTCTGAACAGCGACACACCCAAGGTGGGAAGTACGCTGTAGGCCATCAGCAGACTGACAGCCCAGGTCTGCACGATAGCGAGCAGGTTGACCAGGGCAAACAGCAGGATTGAGCGTTGCAGGGTTTGTGTACTCACTTTGAAAACGAAGATTCGAGCCAGTACGTAAGCGGTCACCATGCCGGTAAGGTAAGCCAGTACAACGGCAGTCGAAAATCCCACCCACATATTGTAGATGATGCGGGTCACAAAATTGACCAGCGCCGCGGTACCACCGGTCAGTAGAAAGGCGAGAAACTGTCGTGACATGAATGGCTGAATCATGAGTCAGGCCCGGTGTCGGCCCGTACCTCGCGAGCCAGTTGTCGACCAAACTCCATGCTCTCGGAGATGCCCCGGTCGCTGGGATAATAGTGTGAGGTGTCAGCCACCCACAAGCCTTCAATGGGCAGCTTTGCCGGCGGCAACCGGTCGCTAAAACCGGGTTCGCAAATCGGCTGGGCATAACGATAGCGGCTGGCGTGAATGTCAATGAAGTCGCTATCCTGCAGGTGCGGGTTAATCTTCTTGAGATAGCTGCGCACTTTGTGGATAAAGGTGTCATCGCTATCGGCGTACTTGGCATGTTCAGCAGGCAGATAAAACGGCACGTAAACCAGATGATGCGGCATTGGATGCAGATTGCTGTACTCGACCAGACCAGGAATATCCATCTCCGGGTCGTTGATGTTAAGCCAGAACTTGTCCGACACCGGCTTGCTTAACTTGGCGATAATACAGACCACAGCTATATTGCGCAGGCTGGCGTAAGCCGCGCGGGTAGCGTCGGGCAGCCCGGGCATCAGCCTGGGCACATAGGGCAGTGGAATGGTACTGACCACACGTGCGAACGACTGCAGGTCGCTGCTGGTCGCCACTCGCAGACCTTCAAGTTTATGGTCATTGATGACCACTTCCGTAACGGGTGTGCTTAGATGGATTTCGCCGCCACCTGTCGTAATTTTTTCGGCCAGAGCCTGCAGGAGGGTTTCCGATCCCCCTTCCAGATAACCCAGGCATTCGTGCATCAGACTGGTACGCGAACGTCCCACACGATGTATGCGGCTCCAGATCCACGCAGCCGACAGGTTGTCCGAATAGTGGTAAAACTTGTAATCAAACAGCGTGCGCCAGACCGCCTGCCACGCTTCATCCCCAACCCAGCGCCGTATCCAGCGGCGTGCGTCTTTGTGGTCCAGGTCCTGCCAGCCTGTGCGTTTGGTTGATACGAAGGCATGCAGACCATAACGGATTTTGGCCGCCAGACTGAGGCCTTTAAAGCGCAGCAGTGCCAGTGGATTGCCCCAGTCCTGCAGCTGATTACGGTACCAGTAACCCATGCGGGTTTCGGTCCAGCGCATGCGATCGGCAATGCCAAGCTCGTCAAGCATCTGCAACAGGCCGTGATCTGACAGGCAATGGAAGTGATAATAACGTTCAATCTGCAAGCCCCCAAAGTCGAAGCTTGCCGCCATGCCACCGAGTCGGTCGTCGGCCTCAAAGACGATGGGTTGATAACCTTCCTTCAGCAACTGATAGGCCACCGCCAGCCCCATCGGGCCAGCGCCCAGGACAGCAACACGTTTGTCGGCAGATTTTTCTGTTGGCGCTTCCATGTCCTAAAACTCCAGGGCGACATCGCTATAGCGCGAGTCGTTAAAGGTTTCGTGAATCGCTTTTTTGAATGGCGTATAAGGCACATCAAAAAGGGTCGGCCAGTCAATGACCTCAAATTCGTCTTTGGCGGTCAGTGCGGCCAGCTGCTGGGTCGTGAAAGGCGGGTTCCGGTCGAACAGTGCCCACGTCCACAGCAAGGCATAAAACAGAGAGTACGGAATGCGCAGAATCAGGGTGCGCGCGTCAACTGCGGCTTTGATGTCACGGATCATGTCAATGTAATCGATTTTCTCATGCCCGGAAATGTTGTAGATACCATGGCCGCGTCGTGACTCAATGCAGCTGATGATGATGTCACAAAAATCCCCAACGTACAGTGGTTGACGCATATAGCGACCGTGCCCGGGTATGGGGAAAACCGGCACCTTTTTCATAAAACGTGATAACCAGCCCAGGTGTTTGCGATCGAACCAGCCAAACATCAGGGTCGGTCGCAGGATCGGGCAATCAAGGCCGCTTTCCAGAACCATGGTTTCCTGTTCGCCTTTGCTGCGCGTATAAAAGTCATCGGCCACTGACTCTACGACTGATGAGCTGATGTGGACGAGGTAAGGTGTTGTCGGACACGCCTTGAGGGTGTCCAGTATCAACCGCGTTGCGTCGACATTGTTACGCTGGAAGTCTGCGTAGTCGATGCCGCCAATCTGTGCCTGCAACATGACCACCACATCGGCTTCACGAATATGGTTCTGCCATGCGCCAGGCTGCGCAAGGTCTGCGACTTCACAGATAATATCCGTCTGTACTGTCTGCAATACCCGCAGATTTGCCTGATGTTTATCGAGCACAACAATATTGTGGTACCCCTGGTCGCGCAGCCGGGCGACCAGATTCTGGCCAACCAGACCGGCGCCGCCGGGGAGTACGATTCTGATGTGTTTATCAATCTCTTTCATGGTAATTCCGTTGGCAGTTCACAGCGAGCGGTGTCAGCGATAAGGACGATCGCGTCTCCGGCAAATTCGGACCTGACATAGCCCTGGAATCCGGATAACCGGGCATGTGTCCCGACCACATCGGCCACATCGTTTCTGGGCATGCCTGTCAGTGCATAGCCAGCAATCTGCCCGCCGGCGTCGGTGATGGTGATCAGCTCCGGGATCACCTGGACCTCATCGTTTAGCAGCCAGCCCTGCACGCGCAGGTAAGCCGGATCGGTGTCGATGTCAGACACAATATCCAGATGCCCGCGACAAACAGGCGATTGCGTCTGGGGCATGTGTTGGCCAAGCGTCTGCTTCAGGTCCCGCCAGGGATAGACGCCAAAAACTGACAGGTTTTCCCGGGATGCGGTGTCGGCTATCCGCAAAAAGCCAACTGACAACTCATGCACATTACGTATCTGAGGCTCATCGCGGACACCCAGTTCCAGCGCCAGTGCGGCAACATTGCGTGTGGTTACCAGCGCCTGTTGACCGCGAGCGGCTTCAAATTGATGTACGAGCATCAGTGCTGGCAGCAACATCATGAGTCCGGTACTGATCACCGGGTAGCGTCGCCATGCCTGCCACAGCAACGGCAGCACCAGCATCAGGGCACAGGCCCAGGCCATCAGGGCAGGTGTTGTGTAACGAAAGCTGGTGGCCTGGTACACGCCGAAAATAAGGCGCCCGCCACCTGTACCCACTGCCGTACCTGCAAGATAAATTATACAGAACACCAGTGCCAGTTGCAGGGCATTGTCACGCGGGTTTCGCAAGCTCCGGAACAGGCAAGTGAAGGCAATCACCGCCATCAGTGTGGTCGAAACAACCGCTGCGGCAGTGCCGCTTATTCCGGTCCCGAACAGGTGGTAAAACGGACTGCCAAGATAGAGGGCTACATACAGAGCGAGCTGCAGTGGGTGCTGCAAAACCGTTTCGGTGAGAGAGCCATGGTGGCCTGGAGAGAAGTAATCGTGAAAATACAGCCCCAGAATGACCGCAGTCAGCACTGCCAGTGTCAGCGTCTGCCACAGCCGCATGCGTGCCGCGAGGGCATAGGCTGTCATCAATGGCAACGCCAGAATGCCATTCGCCATTGTGCCGGCGGACGCGATACCAAGCAGGCAGGCAGCGGCAAATGCCAGATGCGCCCGTTTATTGCGGGCCGGTCTATGCAGTATGTACAAGGCACACAGCGGTACAAGCTGCGCCAGAAAAAACTGACTCTGGAATGCCCATGCCAGGTTTTCATACTGCATCCATTGATACAGCCAGGCAGTGACGAAGCAGGTAGCAAAAAACACGATATGGTTGCGGGCAGACTCGTGTGCCATGCGATCACGGCTGACATAAAAGAATAACAGCACAGCCAGCGCGACGATGACATAATTCATTGCCAGCAGGAAAACGCTGAGGCCGTCAAAGAATTGATAGTCCAGCCAGAACAGCAGGCGCGACAGCACAATGCGGTGTTCGTTGTGCTGTGCCCACCACAGCCAGCTGGCACCGTCGTTAATAGCAATATAAAAGTTGAGGGTTGCGTCCCACATATCCCAGAATGGCACGGGTGAGTACATGCGAACTGTGCCCGTGATGGCCAGCACAACAAAAATGGTGGCCACCAGTGCTGCCAGTGCGGCGGCCGTGCGCGTCAGTCCCTGCTCTGAAAAAAAGCGGTGCATCCCTGTTAATCCTATATGTCCATTTTATTGAATATGAATCGGGGCAGATGACGAATGATCATCATGATCAACCACCATTTTCCCGGCGTATAAATAACGGCGCGGCCCTTTTGTACGCCCTGCACAATATCATTGGCCACCGCCTCTACGCTGGCCAATTTGGCACCGTCCTGTTTCAGGTGCGCTGTCATGGGGGTGTCGGTTGGGCCAGGTTTGACCAGCACAACGCCAACATTGGTTCCGGCCAGGCGGTGCTGCAATCCTTGTGCGTAACGAGTGACCAGGCCTTTGGCGGCGCCATAAACATAATTGGATTTGCGACCACGGTCACCGGCCACCGAACCAACCAGAACGATGGTACCGGCATTGGCGCGCTGCATCGGGCCGGCAAATGCTTCGGCAAATAATGCCGGGGACAGTCCGTTAATATGCATTGCCTCGGCTGCCATAGCGAGATTCTGTTGACAGGCAGACTGTTCTGGCAGGGTTCCGTGCGCGATCAATACGATGTCGGGTGTGCCCGCCGCCACGATGTCCTTGACTGTCTGTTGAATGGAGTCTGCTGAGGAAAAATCCGGCAGCAGGATTTCACATTGAGCGGCAGGGTTGCGCACGCTCAGGTCGGCAGCAATAGCAGACAGTTTCTCCTGATCACGACCGAGCAACACAAACTGTTGTGTTTCCGACTGCGTCTGTTGCTGATATTGCTGGGCCCATGCACGAGCGCAATGCTCGGCAATCGAGGAGGTGGCACCGACAATTACGATTCGTTTGTTCTGTGTCATAACATTACCTTTTTGACCTGGGTCACGAGCCGAGTAAGCGGCGTGACATGGCCGAGCTGATGCCCGGGTCACGAAATGCGGAAAACTGTGTCAGCTCCGGATAGCTGGCGGCAAACATATGCGCTGGCATGCGAGCATCCTTGGCGGGATAAAGTCGGCCGCCTGCCGAGGAGACGACATCATCGAGCCGGGCCAGCAGATCTTCGGTTGCCCCGCCTTTGTTGGGAAAATCCAGCGCCAGCGTCGCACCGGCCATCGGAAAGCTCAGCAGTCCGGCGGCAGGGCGCTCAGTAAAGGTTTTTAAGACGGCCAGGAATGAGCCTTCGCCCGCATCCGCGATTGCCGTCAGCATGCTCTCAATTGCCTGTCGCGCGTTGTCGCGTGGAACCACGCATTGATACTGATAAAAGCCGCGACGTCCATACATGCGGTTCCAGTTATTGATCTTGTCCAGTGGATAAGAGAAGCTTTCGTAGTGCGCCACACCGGCGCCCGCCTTGCGAGCGTTCATCGCGTAATACGCCGCATTAAAAGGACGCAGGCTCAGTCTGTTGACCAGTGAAACCGGCGGTGTCAGTGGCATGTCGATATTCTTGCGGCGACGAACCTTACTGATGTCAGGCAGATAATACGGCAACGCAGCGAGTTCCTGTTTGCTGGCGTGGTTGGCGCGCATGAAAATGCCGCGTGTTTGGGGGCCTGCAAGGCAATCGATCCACGACACAGTATGTTCCCAGCTGGCTTCGGATTCGTCAGCCAGCGCAAAAAAATCATCCAGGTTACTGAAGGGTACGGTATCAGTCAGCAGCCAGGGGCTTTCGATGCGGCGCAATTGTAATTGCACGTTGTAGATGATGCCGGTCAGGCCCAGGCCTGCAATGGTTGCCCGAAACATGTCCGGGTTTTGCTTGCGGCTGCAATCCAGCGTGGTGCCGTCCGTACGTGCCAGTTTGAAACTGACGACGTGTTCGCCAAAGGTACCCATGACATGGTGATTCTTGCCGTGAACATCGTTGGCGATTGCGCCGCCCACGGTAATCAGTTGCGTGCCAGGTGTCACTGGCAACATCCAGCCACGCGATACAAAACAATCCTGAATTTCTTTCAGGGTTACTCCTGGCTCGCAGCACAGCAGTCCGGTTTGATCGTCAAAACTGATAAACCGGTTCAGCCCCCGCGTCAGCCAAAGTGCACCGCCCGGGTTCAGGCAGACATCGCCGTAGCTGCGGCCCATGCCATAGCTGATGCCGGGCGCGCTGCGTTGAATCTGGCTGGAAAGACATCGATGGTCACTCAACGCAATTGCGTCATGGTGATCCTGGCTGAGACGACCCCAGGAAGCAATTTTCATGGCTGGACAATCCCCTGCAATTTCATGCTACCGATCCGATCACAAGCACGGTAGCGAAGCCGAGTCCGGCCAGCAGACTGGCTTTGTCCTTGACCGCAAAAACCAGTGGGTCATCATGCATGTTGCCACGGCTGGCCTGCATCCACATCCAGCTGACCCAGAACAGCATAAAAGGTATTGCTGCCCAGACCAGTGTCGGGTTGCTATACAGTTCAAGCACTTCTTCGCTGTTCAGGTACAGCGCCAGAATCATGACGGCGACGTAACCGGACGTGACTCCCAGCGTCTGAATAAGCGGGGCGTCGCTGGTGTAATATCCACGCCCGTGTGCCTTGCTCTCGCCACTGAGCGACTGCAGCGCGAGCTCGGCGTAACGTTTGACAAATGCCAGTGACAGGAACAGAAATACCGACTCCGCCAGCAGCCAGAACGACAGCTCCAGACTGGCAGCTGCGGTGCCAGCAATAATACGCAGGGTATAAAGCATCGCCAGGGTCAGGCAGTCCACCAGCATCAGTCGTTTGAGGCCAAACGAATACAAACAGGTAAGCAACAGGTAGAGGGCCAGCCATTGCAGGAAGGCAACGTTGACCCAGAGCGCAGCACTGATGCCCGCCAGCAACAGGAATGGCATCAGAACCACACCTTGCCAGGCCGGCAATAGTCCGGAGGCGAACGGGCGAAAGCGTTTGCGTGGATGCAGGCGATCACTTTCAAGGTCCAGCAGGTCGTTGGTGATGTATACCGCCGATGCACACAGGCTGAAGGCGACAAACGCCATGATCAGGGTTAGCCAGGTGTCGGTATCACTGAACTGATGGGCCGCAATCAGGGGAATGAACAGCAGCAGGTTCTTCAGCCATTGATGCGCGCGGATAACCCGCAACCAGGTAAGCGGCCCCCGGGGGCGTAAGGGAAACTCCTGCTCAATATCGCATACGGCGCGAGTCCGGTCACTGAGCCCGCTGGCGCCGTTAACCACAACGGCGCTGTGTGCGACACTCCACACGGGCAGGTCTTTGTCGCAGTTGCCAACGTAGACAAAGCCGGTCTCGGCAAAGCGTGCTGTCAACGCGTCGGCCTTGTTGGCGCCGGACAGATTGGTTTTGCCATCACTGGCCATGACCTCGTCGAACAGCTGCAGGTGCTCAGCAATTCCCTGAGCGATGACCTGGTCTGCGGCGGTGCAGAGTACAAGCCTGCGCCCAGCGTTCTTCTGCTGGCGCAGCCAGACCAGAAGTTCTTCATTGTATGGCAGGCTGGCCGGATTGATCTGTGCCTGTTTGGCCAGGTGCTGTTTGAGGACTGCTTTTCCGCGTGCCATCCAGACTGGAATGGACAGCGTAGCCCACGGTCGCTCACGCAGCACTTTGAGTGCTGATTCGTGCAGCATATCCGTGTGGATCAGGGTGCCATCCAGGTCGACTACCAGCGGTTGATTCAAGCAATGCTCTCCCGTCAAAGCCGTCAGGGTATCAGATTAAACAGAGCGTGGGAATTTTTTGCAGCTTTGTTGGGGTATTAGTGGCAGGGTGGCAATCGCGGGGCAGCAACGTCAGGGTTCGTCCGGGTTTTCATCAAGCACTTTGCGTACTTTGGCGGCAAGTTCCTGCCGGCGATAGGGTTTATTCAGCAGATGCACACCGCGATCCAGGCGACCATGATGCACAATGGCATTCTCCGTGTAACCTGACGTGAACAATACCTTGATGCCGGGGCGTAGCTTGAGGGCGAGATCGGCAAGCCGACGACCGTTCATTGAGCCGGGCATAACGATATCCGTGAACAGCAGGTCAATGTTGTTCATCAGTTTTAAGGTATCGTGAGCCTCATCTGCGTTTGTGGCAGTATGTACTTGGTATCCCAGTGCTTCAAGTTGGGCGCTGACGTGTTCGCGCACAAGCGGATCGTCTTCAACCAGTAGTATGATTTCATTGCCGCCTTCAATGTCGGGTGCCAGGTGTCCGTCATAGTTGGTATTGTCTGCAGAGTTGGCGCGTGGCAGGTACAGTTTTACTGTTGAGCCTTCATCGATTTCCGAGTAAATCTTGACGTGGCCGCCACTTTGCTTGGCAAAACCAAAGACCATGCTCAAACCGAGACCACTGCCTTTGCCCATCTGTTTGGTAGTGAAAAATGGCTCGAAGGCTTTGCGACGTACTTCGGGCGTCATACCGGTACCGGTATCCGAGACCGACACCATGACATATTGGCCGGGCACCACCTCGTCCTGTGTGTCGGCATAGGCCTGGTCCAGTTGTGTGTTGCCGGTTTCAATGGTCAGTTTGCCGCCACTTGGCATGGCATCACGCGCGTTAATGGCGAGATTGAGCAGCGCACCCTCAAGTTGGCCCGGATCAACTTCCGATAACCACAGACCCCCTGCGTATACGGTTTCGATGTCAATGTGTTCCTGCAATGTACGTCGCAACAGGTTGTCCATGTTCTGGATCAGCTTGTTGATATTGACGTTCCTTGGGTCCAATGGTTGTCGACGTGAAAAAGCAAGCAGGCGGTTGGTCAGTTCGGCGCCGCGCTCTGCAGCCGTGGCCGTCATTTCTGCAAGCATCCGCAATTGCTGCTGATCGGTAAGCTGTTCGGTCAGTAGTTCTGCATTGCCCAGAATGACGGTGAGCAGGTTATTAAAATCATGAGCAACGCCACCCGTCAGCTGTCCTACCGCTTCCAGTTTTTGAGTCTGTCGCATACGCTCATCTAGCTCAATGCGATCGGTGACATCCATCATGCTGCCAACCATGCGAATGGCCTTGCCATCTCCGTTCCGTATGACAAAGCCGCGGTCACTGACATTCCGAATGGTGCCGTTGCTGTGCATAAACCGATACTGGTCTTGCCAACCGGTAGTCGTTCCATCAATGACCTTGTTGATACTGTCGATCACACGTTCTCGGTCATTTTCATGAATGTTGCGAACCCATGCTTCCGAGCTTGTGACGGTTGACACAAGGTCATGGCCATACACCGCGAGCATGTTGTCGTTCCACCAGATAGTGTCGTGCACCAGGTCCCAGTCCCAGATAGCGTCACGGGTTGCCCGGGCGATGAGGTTGAACCGTTCATTACTGATGCGCAGCGACTCTTCATTGTTGATGCGTTCGGTGACATCGCGGAAATAGACAGCAAGGCCGTCCTGGGTAGGGTGGGCACTTACTTCGAACCAGGCATTCAAGGGGGCCGGATAGAAGTCGGTAAACCGGACGGTATGCTGTTCGTTGACCGCCTCTTCGTAGCAGCGCCGAAAGGCGGAATCGTCTGCTGCAGGGAATTCGTCCCAGATACATTTACCCAGCAAATCTTCCCGGCGGCGCAGCAGTAGTATTTCCGCCTGAGTGTTGAGAAAACCGAAACACCAGTCGTGGTCTATTAAGAAGAATCCGTCGCTGATATTTTCCAGCGTTTGCTGTAATTGCTTTGACAAGGATTCAGAGCGTTCGCGCGCAACGATCAGTTCCGAAATATCCTGGAGCGCGCCATGGACAGCGACGATCGTGCCGTTGTCATCTCTGACCGCCTCACCGATAGAGCGAGCCCACAATGTTCGGCCTTTGCCAGTGACAAACTGCACAATCTCATCGTAAGGCGTGCCGTCATTTACGCATCGATCAAAGACAGTCTGAATCCGGTCCCGGTGTTCGGGCGCATAGAATTCAATGGCCTGTTCCACCGATGGCTGGAAATCAGGTTGTACCTCATGAATCATCCTGGTTTCTGCCGACCAGTGCACCTCCTGCTTGACCAGGTCGACTTCCCAGCCCCCGAGCTTGGCTGCCGTTCCCGCGATACGGAGCAGTTCGCTGGTCTTATGATTTTTGCGCCTCACTCAGGGCCTCCTGGCGACTTTTTCTGGAATGTATCCATTGCAACGCTGCGTCGGGGGGCATGGGCCGGCCGATAAAATAGCCCTGTGCATGTATACATCCCAGATCGCACAGAAACTGTAAGGTCCAGTCATCTTCAACGCCCTCTGCCGTAACATTGAGGTCGAGCGCCCTGGCCAGGCCGATCACAGCGGCGGCGATCTTTTGTGACTCGATTGACGCTGAGGCTGACATAACAAACATTTTGTCGATTTTCATTTCGGAGAACGGCAGACGGGCAAGTTGTACCAATGACGAATATCCCACGCCAAAATCATCAATGGACAGGTGAAAACCCTTGATGCGGAACTGGGTCAGGTACTCAAGGGCGGCGACTGGGTTTTCCATGCTGCTGGTTTCGGTAATCTCCAGTGTCACCTGATTCGGCGCAACACCATAATGGTCACAGGCCTGCTGAACCCAGGCCGGAAACTGGGCATCTGCCAGCACAATCGGCGACATGTTGATTGACAGCTTCAGGTCCGTATCGAGAAAGTTGTCGGCGAACCAGGCCAGGCTGAGATCAAAGACCTGCCTTGTCAATTCGGCAATGTGGCCACTTTGCTCAGCCAGCGCGATAAACTGGTCCGGGAAAATCATGCCACGCTCGGGGTGCTGCCAGCGTACCAGGCTTTCAAACCCCACCACCTGCTGGGTTGTACAGACTATCTTGGGCTGAAAATGCACGCTTAGCTGCTTTTGTGCGAGCGCTGTTGCCAGCATGTCGGCACTGACCGGCAACACTTCCTGCAGCCCGGGCGAGGCCTGCTTGAACTGGCTCATTTCCTGAAACAACAGGCTGCGCAACCGGGTGGGCGTGAAGGGTTTGGGCAGAACGCCGGAAACGCGCAGGCCGTTCTCCTCGGCCGCCCGGCTCGCGGCTTCCAGTACGCGTCCACCCAGACCGCTGGTGACAATGATGGTCCCCTGGCTGCCAGATACAGCCAGTCGGTGCAGGGTTTCGACACCATCAACATCAGGCATGACCAGATCGACAATCATGTGCGAAGGTTGCCAGCCTGCGACCAGCTGGAAAAACTCTTCAGCGTTGGTTGTTGATCGTGTTTCGAAGCCAGCCCTGCTGGCGATGGCGCAAATTGTCGCGTTGACGCTTACATCATCGTCCAGTACCAGCAGTCGGCGGGGAAGGTCTTCAAGGTAGTCTGGTGCCCCCATGAGTTCTCCTGTTCTGGAAATGAATTGTCATGTTTTTGTTATAAAACTGTTATCGAACTGTCGCTCGGTTGTTACAGACGGGTAATAAGGTACCCATCTTGAATACACTATCTGGGGTTTTACCTAATGACAACCAAAAAATTATATCGCGGTATCTGTCTGGCGCTCAGCGGCCTCGCAGCGTCACCCTTGGCGCTGGCGCAGAGCACACCGGCAGTAGAAGAAATGGTGGTAACGTCGCAAATGCGCACCTTTGCCAGCAGCTCGGTGAGCGAGGAAATGCTGGACCAGGTATCGGGCGCATCCAGCGTTTTGGGTGCTATCGACTATATCCCCGGGGTTCTGGTTAATGAGGGTGATGCCTTCGGCGGTGATGACTGGTCCACAACCATCAGCATCCGCGGTTTCCAGGTCAGCCTTGACGAACAGCAACTGGGCATGACCATAGACGGTATCCCCAATGGCAACTCCAATTACGGTGGCGGCTCCAAGGCCAACCGGTTTCTGGATACAGAGAATCTGGCGGCTGTCGATGTGGTTCAGGGTACCTCTGATATCGCGTCGTGGTCACACGAGGCACTGGGCGGCAGCATGAACTTCCGCAGCGTTGATCCGACGAGTGAGGCCGGCCTGACGGCGTCAACCACGTTTGGTGACAACAATGCACGCAAGATCTTTGCACGCTATAACACTGGCGAAATCATGGATAACACCTATGCCTGGATCAGTATATCCGGTTCCGACATTGACTCATGGATCGACGGGTCGGGTGAGTCCAACCGCGATCACATCGCAGCCAAGCTCAAGGGCTATTACGACAATTTTGAACTGACCGGCTATATCTCCTACGATGACGCGCACGAAGACAACTATCAACGTGTCACGCCGCAGGAATTCGTGGAAGATCCGACCTGGGACCGCCTGACCGGCAACTGGACGGGCATTCCTCATGTCGATCAGTTGTACCGTCGCGCCTGGTCTACCTTGCGCAAGAATCTGCTGGCCTATGCTAAAGCCGATTTTGAAGTGTCTGGCATCGATTTCAGCACTTCGGTTTATCACCACGACAACAGTGGTCGCGGTGACTGGATTCCGCCCTATATAGTCGACGTACGCAATGACGGCGCTGGCAACCCGCATTCGGAGCTGAATACCGGAGCGCCGGCTCTGGGCGGCAGCCCGCTGGGCACGATTACCTTTGTTGATGCCGATGGCCGAGCGCTGCAACCACGTCCCGGCTGTGAAAGCTCGCTGGTATTCCCGTACGGCGGCGCAGGCCCGGCTTACGACCCCGCATGTTTCCCGGCGGGCGCGCTGCCTGTCAGTTCCTACCGCCACACGGTTTATGAAAAGCAGCGTACCGGGTTTGTCGCTGACTTCTCCTGGGTTCAGGACTTCAGCCAGTTCGATAACACCTTGCGAGGCGGTTTCTGGTACGAAGACAACAACCGTAATGAATCGCGTGACTGGTTGAAAGTTATAGATTCCAGAACAAGTTATAACTTCAATCACGTGCCTTACTGGACGCAGTACGACCGGAGCTTCCCGCAGGAGACCATGACCTGGTATCTGGAAGACACCGTTGCCGTGGGTCCGCTCACCGCGCGCCTGGGCGTGAAGCAGTACCTGGTTGATATCGACCGTGAAGACGAACACCAGGGTGGCCTGAGAACAGCATCGGTGAACTCTGACTCCGACGTGCTGTTAAGTGGTGGTCTGGTTTACGCGACACCAATAGATGGCCTGGAAGCCTTTGTTGGCTACGCCGAGAGTTTCTCATCCATCAAGGACGGTGTGCTGGAGGCCAATCAGACTGCCCTGGATTCAGTGGAGCCTGAAACCGCTGACAGCATGGATCTGGGTCTGCGTTATACCACTGGTATGTTCAACGCCAGTCTGACTTATTATGATATCGAGTTCGCCAACCGTATCACCTATATCCCGGAAGGCTCCACCGACGGTATCGATTACCTGGGTGAAAGCGACGGTGCTTACGTTAACGTAGGCGGTATCGATTCCTCGGGTGTTGAGGCAGCCGTGCAGGCCAGTGTTTCTGAAACGCTTAGCCTGTATTTCTCCTACACCAAAAATGACTCCACCTATATTGGCACGCCAGACCCGGCCGCCAACACGCTGCTCGGCGTATTTCCGGGCAATACCGTGTTCGGATCTGCCGAAGACATGTTTGTCATCTCTGCCGACTGGCGGCGTGACAGCTTTTCCGCTGGCCTGACTTACAAGAATGTGGGTGATCGCTGGCTGGATGCTTCCAACACGACACGCATTGACGGTTACGGCGTAGCCGATCTTTATGTTGGTGTTGATCTTGCTGAGTACCTGCAAGGACTTGACGGTGCCAGCATAAAGATCAATGTCACCAATCTGACTGACAAGTCTTACATCGGTGGCGTTGCTGGCGGATGGGGCGGCTGGATAGCGCCGCCACGCACAGCGACAGCGACGCTGACTGTCGACTTCTGATAGTTGATCTGATGCCAGCAAGAAAAGCCCGCAGTGTATGCTGCGGGCTTTTTTTTCATCTGTATATTTTTTCACAAAATGATGCCATGTGATCATGGCGGGAGAGCAGAATGACCAGTCGTATTTGTATAATATTGATGTTGCTTGTGGCCCCGGTGCAGGCCAGGGCGGCCGAGAACGTGGTTCTGATCACGATCGATGGGATTCGCTGGCAGGAACTGTTCCGTGGTCTGGATGCACGTCTGGCCGAGCACCCGGACTATTCAGCGCGCAGCGAGGAACTGATGTCGGCTTTCTGGCGCGAATCAGCAACAGCGCGTCGTGGCCTGATCATGCCGTTCGTGTACGGTGTCATGACAGCGCAGGGCGCCATGGTCGGCGATCGTGATCAGGGCTCATGCGCTCGTATGAGCAATGACTGGAACTTTTCCTACCCGGGCTATAACGAAATTCTCAGTGGCGTCACCAACGACAGTATAGATTCCAACGCCAAAGTACCAAATCCGGAAAAAACCGTGCTCGAATTGCTGCAACAGAATCCGGCTTTTGCCGGCAGAGCCGCGGCCTTTGGATCATGGGATGTGTTTCCCTATATCTACCATGTCGAGCGCAGCGGCATTCCCGTTAATATCGGCCTAACGCTTGATCCCGACAGTGATTTCGAGCGTTTCCTGAACACACTGCAACAGGATATTTCACCGCACTGGCCGACGGTGCGGCACGATGCGTTTACGCACCACTATGCGCTGTCGACCCTGCGCGAGCAACAACCGCGCTTGGTGCATATTGCCTATGGCGAACCAGACGACTTTGCTCACGATGGCAAGTATGATGAGTACGTGTTTGCGTCACGCCGGGTGGATGGGTTTATCGAAGAAGTCTGGCAGACGCTGCAGTCGCTTGAGCAATACCGGGATAACACCGCGCTGTTCGTTACAGTTGATCATGGCCGGGGCGAAATGCCGCTGGAAACCTGGCAGCATCACGCCAGCAAACGCGCCGTGGAGCAGTATATGACCAGCCTTGCGACGTATGAAAATGGCATCGAAGGCTCTGATGCCATCTGGATGGCTGCCATGGGCCCGGGTGTGCCTGCGCACGGCGCTATCGCACCTGATGAATGTTTGAGTGCCACTGGTATTGCGGCAACCCTTATGCATTGGCTGGGCGAAGACTATCAACGCTACAATGCGCAGATGGCCCCACCCATGAAGGAGTTTTTACCATGACGTCATTTGTGCGCAGAGCACTAAAGCCGGCAACATACCTTGGAATAAGTGGTTTGCTGATGTTGGTTATGGCGCAGGCGTCGGCACAGGGCCGCACTGTCATCGCCTTTGGTTCCTGCGTACACCAGGACCGGCCACAACCGATCTGGCAGGCAGTGCTGGCTGACGAGCCAGAGGTGTTTGTGTTTCTGGGCGACAATATCTACGGTGACAGTGAAGACCCGGCAGTGCTGCAATCAAAGTACGAACAACTGGGGGCGGTTGACGGTTTTCAGCGCCTGCGCGAACAGACCGATGTGGTTGCCATCTGGGATGACCACGATTACGGTGTCAATGACGGTGGTGCTGAGTACCCCGGTAAAGAAGCATCCCGCCAGGTGATGCTGGATTTCTGGAACGAACCTGAGGATTCCGAGCGGCGATCACGGCCGGATGGTATCTACACATCCTATGAATACGGCGAGAGTGGTCAGAAAGTGCAGTTGATCCTGTTGGATCTGCGCTGGAATCGCACGCCCCTGGTCGCCGTCACTGATCCGGCCAAACGGGAAGCCCGTCAGGCGCTGGACATGGGCCCATATGAGGCCGACTTGTCAGCCGCGGCGACCATGCTGGGCGAAGCGCAGTGGCAGTGGTTGCAGCAGCAGCTCATGGTTGATGCCGATTTGCGTATCATCGGCTCCAGCATTCAGCTATTGGCAGATTTTACCGGCTGGGAAAGCTGGGCCAATTTCCCGGCTGACAGGCAGCGTTTTTTCGAATTGTTGCAGTCATCCCCCCATGTGCCTACAGTGCTCATCTCCGGCGATACGCACTGGTCGGAATTCAGCCGTATCGATGATGCCGGGCTGCCTTTTGCCCTGGTGGAAATGACCTCATCCGGGCTGACCGAAGAATGGCATGCCATCAGCCCCAACCGACACCGGGTCGGCGAAGCCTTTGCGGTCGCCAACTATGGGCTGATTGACATCGGCTGGTCCGCTGATGCGCCGGTGCTTGACATGTCCATCCGTGATCAACACGGCACCACGCTGCTGCAACAGACCGTGAGTTTCTGACAGCAGTTAACCATCGGGTCTGTTGTGTCGGGATGAGTTCAGGGCGGAAAGGGCGTATGATGCGGTGCCTGATGCCAATGAAAACGCCCGGATCTGAACACTATGGAAACTTTTGCCGCTGCCGTCACGCTGTTCCTGATTATGGACCCGCTGGGCAATATCCCGATATTCCTCAGTGTGTTGTCAGGGGTTGCGCCTGAGCGTCGTCGGCTCATTCTTATCCGTGAGCTGTTGATAGCGCTGGCCATTATGTTGTTGTTCCTGTTCACGGGGCCGACGATACTGACCGCGCTGGGTCTGTCTCGCGAAGCAATCTCCATTGGCGGTGGCCTGGTACTGATGATCATTGCCATTCGTATGATTTTTCCGTCTCGCGGCGGTGTCATGGGTGATGATGGCAGCGAGGGAGAGCCATTGATTGTGCCCCTGGCCATGCCTCTGATTGCCGGGCCATCGGTGCTGGCTACCTTGGTGTTGTTGGCGGAGACCGGTCCGGATCGAAGCGGTGACTGGCTGCTTGCATTGATGGGCGCGTGGACGTTGTCGGCAGCCATTCTGTTACTGTCGCAGCGGCTCTACAAACTGCTGGGTGCCCGTGGCCTGAAAGCCATCGAACGGCTGATGGGCATGATTCTGGTGACCATTTCTGTGCAAATGCTGCTGGACGGATTCAAGAGTTATCTGGGCTGAAGAGGAGAGCACCCGTCGTGCTCTCCTCACTACGGAATTGAATTCTAGTCCGGGGACTTTTCAGACGCTGCGCCCGCGTTGCTGCTATTAGTCTGGTCATGGCGCCTTTCCCAGAACGTCGCATTTTTGATCCCCAGTTTGCGCGGGTCAAACGTGATCGGCTTGCCGCTTTTTAACTGCTCTTCATAGTCTTTCAGGCAGGTGATGGCGGGGCCCGACACAAAATAGATCGCCAGGATACCCACAATGTTGATCCAGGCCATCAGCCCAACGCCGATATCACCGATAGTCCAGATGAAGCCGGCGCTGTTGACCATGCCGTAAGCCACCATGAACATGATCATGAACTTGATCACGGCCAGCGGGATTCTGGCCTTGAAGTAGCGATTGAGGTAAGCGGTGTTGGTTTCAGCAATGTAGTAATAAGCCAGAATCGTGGTGAAGGCAAAAAAGAACAGCGAGATGCCAACAAACACCGGACCGAAGTTGCCAAAGACACTGCCCAGAGCCATCTGGGTAAATGCTGCCGAGCTTATTTCAGTGCCGGCATCCACGTTCTGAACAATGAATTGGCCAGCTTCCAGTGTGCCCTGAACATTGTACTGTTGAGTAATCAGGATCATGAAAGCTGTCGCTGAACATACAAACAATGTGTCGACATAAACCGAAAACGCCTGCACCAGACCCTGTTGGGCCGGGTGTTCGACTTCGGCCGCAGACGCTGCGTGCGGGCCGGTGCCCTGACCGGCTTCATTCGAGTAAATGCCACGGCGAACGCCCCAGCCAATGGCAGCACCGAAACCTGCCTGCGCGGTAAAGGCGTCGCTGAATATGAGACCAATCACGCCAGGCAACTGTCCGATGTTCAGGAAGATGATGATCATGGCCATGATGATGTAACCCACGGCCATAAAAGGAACCACAACCTGAGTAAAGTGAGCGATGCGCTTGATTCCACCAAAAATGATGAAGGCCAGGATCATCAGAATGACCGCCAGCGCCACCAGTTTGTTGGAACCGACTTCGCCGAACTGAGTCACCACCATGGTGCCTTCGCCAAACACCTGCGTTACCGCATTGCCAACGGCATTGGCCTGAACGCCGGGCAGGAACATGCCGCAGGCGACAATGGCGGCCAGTGCGAACAACACCGCCAGCCAGCGTTGGCCCAGGCAGCGTTCAAAATAATATGCCGGGCCGCCGCGGTATTGGCCGTCTTCCTCTACCTTGTAGAGTTGGCCCAGTGTCGATTCAGCATAGGCGGTGCTGGCGCCCAGAAACGCCACCACCCACATCCAGAACACGGCGCCCGGGCCGCCAAAACCAATGGCGGCGGCAACGCCGGCAATGTTGCCGACACCAACCCGCCCGGACAGCGACACCGCCAGTGCCTGAAAGGAGGAAATGCCCTGTTCGGATTCATTGCCTTTAAACAGCAGGCGGCACATTTCGCGGAAATGGCGTAACTGTGCAAAGCGGGTAAGTACGGAGTAAAACAGGCCCGCACCCAGACACAAAAATACCAGTGCGCTGCTCCAGATGATGTTGTTCAGCGACGTAACCAGACCTTCCATTTTATTATCCTTGGCGTGCGTTCTTGGGTTGCATTAAGGTGGTTCAGCCGGCGAACTGGGTCGCCTGACCGGCCACAATATACCAGCTGACAAACAGCGCATTGATAAATGCACCTGGCAGGTAGCTGGCCGTGCGCCGATACGTGTACGTGCTGATGATGCCGACAATCAGCAGCATCGGCACAAACTGTATCATAACAATTGTGTTCAATGGCTCAGCCGGTGTAATCAGCACGCCGCGCGTAAACAGGCTGATGTACTGGGCAAGCAGAAATGCCAGAAACCCACCCATCAGAGCCAGAGCATTGCTGGCGTATTGTTGCAGTGGTCGGTCGCTGGCGACCGAAAGGCCGCTGTGCAATGCGCGCAATGCCAGGACAAAGAACACCATAAACGGTATCAGGTAGACCAGCATCATCTGAACCTGACTCAGGCTCATGGCCTTGACGCCAACAAACCAGAATCGGAAATCAACCTTGAACAGGAAGTCGACTGCCAGTACTGAAAGATACGCCATGCCAACCGTGGCAACTGCGATGCTAATGGAAGGCAGCAGCCGATGGGAATACGTCAATTTGCCCGTCCGGATGATGAAACCAAGGATAGTAAAAATCACGCCGTTAACGATGGCCCAAACTGCAATCTGGCTGGTGATGGCCTGTGGAAACCACGCGGACGCGGGCATCAGCGCAGCGCCCCAGCTCATGGCCGGATAAAAGGTGGCAACCGGGATGACGGCGCTGACGATGGCGGCGAACCACCACTTGCCGGTGCGGCGCACGTAAGCTGTGGGGCTGTCCGGTGAATAAAGACCACTGAACCAGGGCGTCAGCAGCAGAATGTTGAAGCTGCCCAGTATCAGCATGACAAAGCCGATCAGGCCGATCAGGGTGCCAATTTCCTTGTAGAACCAGATTTGATCGGAAACAGCGTCAGGTGTACCACCCTCAAGAGTTTGTGCGAACCAGTCAGTGGCATGACCAATTGATTCATGCGACAGGTGATTGCCGGGGTGGGTGACTGGCGGTGAATGCCAGATGCGGGCACTGCCATCGGCAATGCTGCCGTAGACCTGACTTTCAACAACCGGGGCAGATGTGCCGAACAGGGTCTGGAGTTTGCTGCTGTTGCCAGCATCAGCGCCTTTGGCGACTTCCCACATCAAGGGCGCGAATTCGTCGTACTGTGCGAACACCAGGGACACATTGCGTGGCCAGTCAGGTGTGCCTGGCAACGCCATGCCGCTGCCGGTGCTGGAGCCCTGAAGCACCATGGACTTGTAGTCATCAGGCGCCGCCGCGGCCGCCGCGAGAACGGTCCAGCCACCCATGGAGTGACCTTCAAGCCCGATATTGTTGGTGTCGACAATATCCAGACTGCGCAGGTAGTTCAGTGCCGCCGGCCCGCCAAAACCGTTGGCAAACGCAGGTGCGTCTGAATAACCGTGACCGGCCTGATCCAGCGCCAGCACAACATACCCGCGGCGGGCAAACTCAATGGCAAAACCGGACTGAACTTCGCGTGAGTTAATGTAGCCGTGCACGGCCAGAATCCCGGGTGCCGGCGTATCGGCACTGGCATTGTCCGGGACATACAGCAGTGCACTCAGGGTGTTGCCATTGGCGCCGGTAAAGCGCACATCCTTGATTTCAATGTCGCCGGCAGTCTGAATCTGGTGAGCCAACACAGAGCCTGCCAGGATCAGCAGGCAGGCGATGACAAACGTGCGCCAGTTGGGTTTATTAGGCATTATTGTTCCCCGTGAAGCTCGTCGCTTTGCTGGTTTAGTTATTAAGATCGTCGTAAATGATGTCGACCGCTATCTGTCGCATGTTGGCCGCGCCGGGGCGCATGCCGCCCTGACTCTGGATCATGCCGATCCAGAACATGTCATGCACCGGGTCGATCCAGAACCAGGTGCCGGCGGCGCCACTCCAGTAGTAGGTGCCTTCACCCTGTTTGGAGCGAGCTGCCTCCGGGTCAAATATGACAGCGAAGTCGACACCAAAACCCTGGCCAGCCTGACCCGGGCGGGTATCGCCGCCGCGCAGTAACAAGCCGTCAGCCAGACTGTTGGTGCGCATGATCTCGACTGATTCGGGAGACAGAATGCGCTCACCATCGAGTTCGCCTTCATTCACCAGCATTTGCAGGAAGCGGGCATAGTCGTGTGTGCTCGATACCAGACCACCACCTCCGGATTCCAGACGGTCGGCATCAAAGTAGCTGGGGCGATCCGGCCGCTCCGCGTTGCGCATCAGTTTTCCCTGTTCACGATCCCAGCGATAAACATCCGCGAACCGGTCACGATCGGCTTCGTCGACGTAAAACGCAGTGTCGGTCATGCCCAGTGGCTGATAAAGGTGTTCTTGCAGGAATTCACCAAAAGGCTGTCCTGACAACTTCTCGACGATGTAACCCTGGATATCCACGGCAACAGAATACACCCACTGTTCGCCGGGCTGATAGAGCAACGGGATATTGGAGACTCTGCTGATCAGGGCGTTCAGATCAGGGGATGCCAGCACCTCAAGCTCACGAAAGGATTCATTGACCGGGTCATTGCCACTGAGCCCGTAACCAAAGCCGGCGGAGTGGTTCAACAGCTCGCGCATGGTAGGTTGACGCGTCAATGGCCCCAGCTCAATGTTGCCGGCCTCGTCATATTGCAGCAGCACCTCAAGGTCGGCGAATTCCGGAATGAATTTACTGACAGGGTCGTCAAAATCCCACAAACCCTGCTCACGCAACATCATCAGGGCAACCCCGGTGATGGGTTTGGTCATCGAGTAAATGCGGAACAGGGTATCTTTGGTCATTGGTCGCTGGTCTTCGATAGATGCATAACCGGCGCTGTCATACGTGGCGACTTGACCGTCTTTGGCCAGCATCCAGACCATGCCGGCGACATCATTGTCAGCAACAATCTTTTCCATGGCGGCGTCGAGGCGATTGATGGTATCGACTGAGAAGCCGGCGGCTGTGGCGCCATCGGCTGTTGTCGGCCAACTGGTGTCAGCATATGCGAGGCTACCGGACAGGAACAGGCTGAACGCCAGAATGGCGCTAATGCCGAATCTGCGGCAACGAGGAGAGCATTGGGAGTTCATGCGATTAGAAGCCATGGTCGGAGTACCTCTTTGATATTGTTATTTAAGCCAAGAGTAACCGTTGCGACGGCGTTGCACAATCGTCAGACAGATTTCAGGCCTTGCTCAGAAGTAATCCAGCAACGCACTCAGTCCTGCTGCACCGCCGAAGATGTAGATGGCGCAAATAATGCCTTCGCCGATGGATGCGCCCAGCAATGTTTTCCACAGCTTGATTCTCAGCACGCTGCAGACGTAAACAATCATGTCGGTGGGCACCACCGGTATAAAGCCCCAGGCACTGATAACAAGCAATTCACGCTGCTTCAATAGCGCCGTCAGGCGTTCCACCTGGGTCGGGTAGTGTTCGTGAAAGTAGTGGTCAAAACGGAATTGGCGTGCCATGAAATAGACAATGGCTGAGGACGAGTAAACTGCCAGCTGATTGACCAGAAACAGGGGCCAGGGCGGGAATACCAGAATGCCCGCCAATACGATGGGCGTTGATGGAACCAGCGTGAAACCGCGCAAGGTGGAAATGACAAAATAGCCCAACAGGCCCACGACCAGGTTGTCGGAAAAGAACTGTCGGATATTCTCTGGTGCAAACAGGTCAGGGTAAAAAAAGTACAGCGACAGCGAGGTTGCCACCACCGCCAGCCATGTGTACAAACCAAAAAAATTGACCGTCTCCAGCTTTTCTTTATGCACGTTGTTCTGCTGCGCCTTTGGTCATGCTATAGACAAATGCTGGCAGGATATTCAGCGCAACAAAATTGATATTGTCCATGGGCTTGCCAAATATGGACTCAATGTCAGCCTTGTTGCTGCGGAAATACTGATATTGCAGGTAGATACCGCCGTCGCGCAGACCAAATCTGAGGGCTTCAATTACCCTGTGCAGAAAGGCGTTGTTGTCTTTCATGCCTTCGAAGTTTTTCAGGGGTAATGAAGATAGAATCACATCATACCGGCCGGCTTCAGTCAGTAACTCGGTGACGCAGCAATTGTGCAGGCGCACCTGTTTGTCGGGGTTGCCAGTCATGAGCTGTTCGATCCAGGGATTGTATTCGGCCTTGATTTCACACACATCGAGCTGAGACTGCGGGCACATGCGCTGAATGATTTCGCGGGTAAAAGCGCCCCGACCACTGCCAATTTCAAGGATTCGCAACGGCCGGGAAAAGTCTATTTTGCCGACCATGGATTTGACCAGAAAGCCGGAGCTACTGACGATCAGGCCATCTTCGGTGATATTGCGTTTAATATTTCTGTAGATTTTGACGAGCATCGTTCTCCCGGGCGTCAGCCTGCATGCCTACGATAAGGCAGCAAATTCGCTGGGAGAGATCATACCCTTAAAGTGCGGGTAGTTGTAGTCAATTCAATGGCCTAGTCCCAGGCAGACACGACAGTCGCTGTCAGCAACAATGTCAGCACCCCGATTAAAATCAATCCGGCCGAGGACTGCCACAGGCCTGACAATGGCAGTTGCAACGAGGCATCGGAGACCTGATGCAGCACTTGCTCGGTCTGTCTTGTCCACTGGTTGGTCAATGGTTGCAGGTGATTGATCCAGAGCTTCAGCTGGGTAGAGGCGACGATCACAACTGCGGCCATTGCCAGCGTCCAGGTGGTCAGCAGCACCTGATGGCGGCGTCGCTGTTGCGCCGCGATTCGCAACAAAACAGTCTGACTGAAGCCATCATCGGCAATAGGCGGCCTTTGCCGCAATCGGTTTTCCAGTGACTCGTTATCAAGTGTCATGCTGATTGCTCCCTGTGAACAGTCGCTGGGCCCTGTTCTGTCGGGCTGGATAACTGTTGTTTCAGCTTCTCCAGACCGCGTCTGATATGCGATTTGACAGTGCCCAAAGGCAACTGCATGACTGCTGCGACTTCCTGGTGCGAATACCCCAGCGTCATGTTCAGGGTAATGGCGGCGGATTCAACAGAAGGCAGGTTCAGCAGGGCGCGCTCCAGGTCAATTTGCCCGGCATTGTCATCCGGCGCCGTGGTTGCCAGTGTTGCTGCCTGCCATGCCTGATAATCAAGCTGGACGTCCCGCTCCCGCCGCTGCTGACGATATGACTGTAAAAACTGGCGGTAGGCAATGCTGCACAACCACGCGCCAAAACGTCCCTGTCCTTTATAACTGGGCAGTTTCTGATGGGCAATAACAAATACCTCCTGCGCCAGGTCATCAGCCGAGTCTACGTTGCCACACAGGCGGCGTAGCAGTGCCCGGACCCGGCTCTGATGCATGATCACCAGCTGCCCGTACGCTCTGTCGTCTCTGCCGCCGAGGGTTCTGAGAATCAGGTTTTTTTCCAGCGCCTCGCTGTCAGTCATGCCTGTGTCAGTCAATCCAGTTCCTGCCGGCCACCATCGAGTTTATTACCATATTTCATCACTGCCAGATACGCCAGCCCGGCACATAGGAGCACGCCGCCCACAAAAATCGCCGCGTCCCGGTTGCCCTGTAACACAAAACCCAGAATCACGGGCAGGCTGATCGCCGTGAGAATCAGCCCTTTGCGCAGGTCATTCCGGGGTGTGTTGTTTTCGCCGAGCATTTGCAGCATTTTGTCTGTGACTCCACCGTTTCGCTCGGCCAGCTTCAGCACCGTGTCCATTTTGCGAACCTGGCTGACATGGCGCAGATAGATAAATGTAATCAGGCTTGCGGCGAGACAAAAAAACATTGCTATAGGGACCCATTCGTCATTCATGTTCATTCTCCTGATAGTCGGATATTAAATAGTCGAATACTAATATTGTGTGGGGATTAGATGCGCCGCGAGGTCGATCTGGATGCAGGTTAATCAAAAAAAACCTGGTCGCGCCAGGCCTGAGGCGGCGTGTGAAACCGGCCTGGCGTCATATTCGGGTGTACAGCAGCGGCGTCCTGCCGCTAGACTTGCGTTTTTCCACTAAATGAATGCGTTGCTGTCAGGGAGTCCCGGGTGTCTGAGTTGCTGGAGTTTGAACATATCATTGAGGTTAATGACCTTAGCAATCCCGACATGCTGGCGCTGAGCCGCGAGGTTTTGTGGCAGGGGCTGGTGTATCGCGCCAGCTACCCCGATCACTTTAATCCCGCGCTGAGTTGCCGGCTCGAACCGGGGACCGAAAACCGGTTTGTGCGCTGCATTGATGTGGGGGAGTTACAGTTACGGGACGAAGTTACGCTGGTGCCGATGCAGGAAATTCATACCCTGATCGACGGCCGGACCCAGGCGATGCATGCAGAAAGTGTCACCAGTATTGATGAGCCGGAACCTGGTCGCTTATTTGTCCGGTTTCGCTACAGACGAGATGCCATTGCGGTTGAAGGGGGACTGAATGCCAACGATTACCTCAAAGAGGCGTATCGGCAGCAGGATCTGGAAGCCATCAAAACCATCCGTGAGATGGCCGCCAATAAACAACTGTCCGGAAACAGCGGTCATTAACAGGGAGAAATCTATGCATCCGCTGGATACCGCAATCAGCCTTGATCAACTAAGCAAGGGCAGCTACCGGGCTCACACCAGCGCGGCCTATGCCAATATGGTGGGCCCTTTTGGTGGGGTCACCTCGGCGCTGCTGCTCAATGCCGTGATGCGGCATGAAGACAAGCTGGGCGACCCGATTTCGTTGACCGTGAATTTTGCCGCGCCGGTCGCCGATGGCGAGATTCTGGTGGAAGCGCAGCCGGTGCGAACCAATCGTTCCACGCAGCACTGGTTGATGCAGGCGACGCAGAATGATGAAGTGGTCGCGTTCGCCACCGCCGTGACAGCGGTGCGACGCGAAACCTGGTCGGCGCATGAGGCGTTGCCTCCCCGGGACGCGCCAGATCCGCTGACTCTGGCGCGCATGGACACGACCGACAAACCTGTGTGGACGCAGTGCTACGACATGCGTTACATGGACGGTGACATGCCGGCACAGCCAGGTGGGGCGGGAGAGCCAGATGGGGAGGAGCAGAACCACTCCTATTCATGTTTGTGGGTGCGCGACGAGCCGCCCAGGCCGCTGGATTTTGTGTCGCTGTCTGCCATCTGTGACAGTTACTTTCCGCGCATTTTTATCCGGCGTCAGCGGCGCCTGCCGATTGGTACCATCAGTATGACCACGTATTTTCACGCTGACACGGCCATGCTGTCGGCGCAGGGCGAGCAGTTTCTGCTGGCAACCGCGAAGGCGCTCAACTTTCGCAATGGCTATTTTGATCAGACCGCTGAAGTGTGGTCAGCTGACCGGCAGTTGCTGGCCAGTACGCACCAAATGGTGTATTTCAGAGACTGAGCAGCACTGACGGCCGGACACTCTAACTCGCCGGCCGGGCAATAATCGCCATGGTCAGGCGGGAGACACACACCGTTTTTCCGGCCTCAGTTTCGATCCTGATCTCCCAGACCTGCGTCGTACCACCAATATGGACCGCTTTTGCCGTGCCGATCACCCAGCCTGACGATACCGGGCGGATATGATTGGCGTTGATATCGAGGCCAACCGCCACCTGATCGTCCCGCCGCAGGCAGCGGTTGGCGGCGACACTGCCCAGGGTTTCGGCGAATAGCACCGACGCACCACCATGCAGTATGCCGAATGGTTGTACGGTGCGGTGATCTACCGGCATACGCCCGCGCAGAAAGTCGTCACCGATGTCAGTGAATTCGATGCCCAGAGCAGTGACGGCCGAGTTGCTGGCGTGCTCTGCCATTTGTTCCAGCGTCGTGTCGCGGGTCCAGATTGCCATAAAACGTCTCGTGTAAATTTAAGGTAATCACCGGTGATCGCAATGACCGGTGATTGAAATGGTTGGTAATAAGAGCCGGCTTATCCCATCGGATACGGAATGTCCTTATGCACGGCATCGCACTGTTGCATGATGTCGTCACTCAAGGTCACGTCCAGCGCTGCCAGTGACTCATCAAGCTGGTCCGCGGTGCGGGCACCAATGATGGTAGAGGCGACAAAATCAAAATTCATGCTCCACGCAGTTGCCAGCGTTGTTGGTGACATGCCGGCCTGGCGAGCGATCTCGATATAACGAGCGGTTGAGTCCAGTGTGCCCGGATTCACAAAGCGGTCTGCCATCGCGCGCTGACGCGGATTGTCCATTTGCAGATATTCCCCGAAACGACTGTTGGGCGGTGCCTTCTGTTCATTGTATTTGCCGCTCAGTACGCCTCCGCCAATGGGAGAGTAGGGTAGCAGCGACACGTTTTCGCGCCGGCATACTGTCGCCAGTTCGTCCAGGAAGCGACGGTTGAGCAACGAGAAATTATTCTGGATGGACTGAAAACGCGCGTAACCCTCGTACTCGGCGACCGTGTTGGCCTTGGTCAGGCCATAAGCATTTTCATTGGACGTGCCCAGGTAGCGCACTTTGCCAGATTCCACCAGCCGGTCCAGCGCGTCCATGGATTCATCAATGGGTACGACCGTGTCGGGCCAGTGCACCTGATACAGGTCGATATAATCAATACCCAGGCGCTGCAGGCTGCCCTCGACGGCGCGTTCAATGTGGTGCCGGTCAATGGCTGTCAGGCCCTGGCGAATTGGCGGCACAAACCAGCCCGAAGCTGCGCCTGCGACCTTGGTGGCAATGATCAGGGAGTCCCGGTCGCGGGTCTTGATCCATTTGCCGAAGATGGTTTCGGTGAGTCCCACGGTTTCCTTGCGCGGTGGTACCGGGTAGACCTCCGCGGTGTCATAAAAATTGATGCCGCGCTCGTAAGCCTTGTCCAGAATACGGAAGGATTCCTTTTCATCACTCCAGCTGCCAAAGCTCATGGTGCCCATACAGATGGGGCTGACGCGCAGGCCGCTGGTGCCGATATATCGATAATTCATAAGTGTGTCTCTCGGGCGGTCCGGTGTGTATTCCGGATGTCGAATCGGTGGAATGGTATTCCCCGATTATGGCATTACTTGCTTGTGGGCTGTCAAACGGCATAAAGGTGATGCTAAGCTCTGAGCACGATCACAATAACCAGTTTTAACAAACAGAGCGTATCGGAGCTTTTATGCACACCACCATCAAATCGTTTTGCGTCGCCGGCCTTTTCGGGCTGGTTTCAAGTGTCAGTCTGGCTCAGGGGCCTGCCGCCACCATTGATCAACTGGACTGGATGACCGGCAACTATGCTGGCAACCTGGGCCCGAATACGCTGGAAGAGAACTGGATTGCGCCCGAGGGGGGCTCGATTGCAGCCATGGTCCGTATGACCGGTAACGGTGGCACCAGCATGTTCGAAATGATTACCATCGAAGAGGTCGACGGCTCGCTGGTGTTGAATGTTCAGCAGTTTGATGCCGGTTTCAAGCCGCGCACGCCAGAACCCACCACCATGGAGCTGGCCATGATCATGGACAACCATGTGCATTTTAATGCGGTAACGGAAGGCGGCATGCGCTCGTTGGGGTATACGCTGGACGGTGATACCTTCACGATCCATGTGGAACAGGCCAATGGTCAGACCATGGATATCGCGCTGCAAAAACGCAGCCTTTGGGATTGACGGCTAAAACGCCAGATTAGGCATACAAAGGCGGTTCGAATGACTGACTTCAGGGATAAAACCGCCGTCATCAGTGGCGGTGCGGAAGGCATTGGCTTCAGTATTGCGCAGGCACTAGGCGCGCAGGGCATGAACATTGTGCTCGGCGATATTGACCCGGCGCAACTGGACAAGGCGGTGGCAAGTCTGACGGAGCAGGGTGTGCCGGCATTGGGTGTGGTGATGGATGTCACCCGCCCTGAGCAATGGCAACAGCTGGGCCAACGGTCCGTTGATCGTTTTGGCTCAATCCATATGCTGGTCAACAATGCCGGTGTCGGGGGTGGCACCGGAACTGTTGAACAGATTGATGAGCGCGACTGGCGCTGGGTGCTGGACGTCAACCTGATGGGTGTCATCTATGGCACACAGACACTGATACCGTTAATCAAACAGCACGGTGAAGGTGGTTGGTTGATCAATGTCGCGTCCATGGCCGGGATGGCGGGAGTGCCCTACGCGGGCGCATACACCGCAACCAAAACGGCTGTTGTGGGCATGTCGGAGAGCTGGTTTGCGGAATTGCAACCGCACAACATCCAGGTGTCGGTGCTGTGTCCGGCCTTTGTCAAAACCCGGATCAACCTGTCCGAGCGCAATCGCCAGAGCGATTATCAGCGTCAACAGCAGGAAACCGAGCAGGATGTTGCCATGGCAGCGCGCATGGAGGCGATTGTTGATAATGGCCTGGCAGTGGACGTTGTGGGTCAGCGCGTGGTCGAAGCGGTAGGGCAGGGCGAATTGTATATTTTCACCCATCCCAACTACCGCCAGGTGGTGCAGCAGCGCTATCAGGCGATTGATGAAGCGTTTGCGCGAGCCGCCCACAGTCCGTTGCTGGCGTCTGTGGTTGATGAAGAAATTGTCGGTTTTACCTGATTCACTCTGTAGGACTTTAACACTGGCAGGCTCACGAGAGCAGAGTCATGGCTGAACCCGACTTCATGCTACAATTCGGGACACAGTAGTTTCTCGAAGAGACAGATTTCATGAAGCACATTTTCACTCTGGTTTTATTGCTGAGCGTCAGTCTGAGAGCCAATGCCGACGTGTTCGCGGTTTTTCGCGATGCTGATGGCTCCACCAACTGGCAATACATCGCCAATACCAGCGCCAGTCTGCTGATCCTGATTCTGCTGGTGGTGTTGTTCTTTCTGGTGCGTGCCAACCTGCGTGCCGGCCGCTCAAACCGGGCGTTAAAAGAGATCAAGGCGACTCTGGAAGACCGCGTTGATCGCCGCACCCAGGTGCTGCAGGAGACCGCAGAGCAATTGCGTAATCGTGAGGCTTACATCACCAGCATTGTAAATTCGATGCCGGTGATGCTGATAGTTGTCAATGAGCAACTACAGGTCACTCAGTGGAACAAAACCGCTGAAGACATTACTGGCCGCCCGTTTGCCGATGTCACCGGCAAAAACCTGTGGGCAGCGTATCCGGCGATTACCCTCACGGACGAACAGGTCGACAGCGTGCTGAGTTCCGGGCAGACCCTGCGTCTGAAACACACGCAGCGTGGTCAGTACAGTTTTGATATCACCCTGTACCGGCTGCGGGACTCGGATGACACCGGTATTGTGATTCTGATCTCCGACATCACCAAACAGGTGAACGCCGAGAACAAGGTGGCCGAACGCGACAAACTGTCCGCACTGGGGGAGCTCGCGTCTGCCATGGCCTATGACATCAGTCTGCCAATTAATACCATTTTCCAGCATGTGTCGGATGCCCGTGAGAAGATCGAGGCAACGGATCTGGGGCCGGTACAATCGTTGTTGCTGCAGGAAGTCGAGATTGTCCGGCAGAGTGCTCAGCAGGCAACCGCAATTTCACAGAATTTGCTCGATTTTGCGCGTAGCCACAGCAATTCCAAACAGGTGGCTGACATCCCTGCCATCATGGACCAGAGCATAGCTCAGGCCAGTGATCTGTTCACTGACAGTGACGGGCTGGCGTTCGGGGACGTGGAAATACGCCGCAGCTATGCGGATGAGCTGCCGCCCATGTCCTGTTTCCCGGCCGAACTGGAGCAGGCGTTTACGCGTGTACTGCGCAGTGCCTATTATGCACTCAAGGCCAAGGGGCCCGAGGCATCGTCGCCACCGCTGATTCATGTCGAGATCGGTCAGTTCTTTGATTCACTGTGGATCAAGGTATTGCACAAGGGTAAACCCTTGAACGCGAGCGAACAGCTGGACATTTTTGAGCCCTTCTTTGTCAGCACCTCTGACACCGGTGCCTACCCGGTTGAGCACCGCCTGTCCTATCCGTACTTTATTATCACTGAACATCACCGTGGTCATATGTCAGTGACTTCCGATGATCAGTTTGGCACCTGCTTCAACATCCAGTTGTCACTGGTCTGATTCAAAACAGACCATCTGCGTTGAGCTGCCCAGCGCCGGGTGTGTCTCACCAATGTCTGCGTAGCGGGCAGTATAGCGGTGGCGCCCGGCAACGCCTTCGCACCACGACCTGAATTGCGCACGTGTCCATTCAAAAAAATGGCCCGGGTGACGAATTTCGTGATCGGCCATTCCATGAATCGGGTTGTATTCCTTATTGGGGGTGGTGATGATCACAAGCGGTGGTCGTAGTGCCCGAAACACGGTGTCTTCAACACGAGACAGGCGGCCAGGCTCGATATGCTCGATGGTTTCCAGCATGATTGCGGCGTCAATGCTGCCGTCACCGCCTTTACTGTACCAATCCGTATTTTCAAAGGAGCCGCGGCACACCTTTAACTCAGCGGACGGGTTGAACATGTCAATATTCAGCGCCTGGCGCGCCTCTGCCAGAACGGTGGTGTCGATATCAATACCGATCAGGCGGGTTATCTGGTCGAGCTCGCGCAACCAGACCAGCAGTTCGCCATTGCCACAACCCAGGTCGACCACACAACGGGCCTCGCTGCCACGAATCTCGTGCAATACTGCGTCAAGTCGTTCACGGTGCAGATCGGTGCTCATGGTGTTGTCGCCGGCGCGCGGCGCTGTGGCCACGACTGTTCAATAGCGTACCCCAGTGCCAGAAGTTCCACGTCACTCAGATATCGACCTAGCAGTTCCAGCCCCATGGGCAGGCCGGTGTCACTGAAACCAATGGGCAGAGACAGCGCCGGAAAACCCGAGTTCCCGCTCAGGCTGCAGTTGTTACCAGGCTGGTTTTCCCCGGTCAGCACCGGCATCGCGGAAATCGGCGGGTACGCAATCAGGTCCAGCTGCTGTGCATCCATTGCTGTGTTTATGGCCTGTTTCAGGTCATCGCGCGCCGCCATGGCGGCGTGGTAACGTTGCGGGTCCTGCTCCGCGGCTGCGCTGCGAGTCAGTAACGGCGCTACCGCATCGTGATAGAGACCACTGTCCACAATCGCTTCCAGCGTCGGGTAGTCTGTGCTGCTGAATGTCTGCAGATACGTGTTCAGATCTGTTTCAAACTCATGGCCAATCAATCCGGAATTGCTGATTAGCGCTGCCATGTCCGGGATGGACATGCTGACGACCTCTGCACCCAATGTCTGTAGCTGAGTGAAGGCCTGTTCAATCAGAGCCTGTACCGCGGGCTCGGCATCCACCAGATAGGCATCCAGTCTGCCAATGCGTATGCCCTGCAGTGAGGCTGAACCCAGCGCCGGTGAGAATAACATGGGTTCACGATCCCTCATGACTTCGGTATCACCGTCTTGTGGGTCAAAGCCCGTGGTCAGGTCGAGCACGATGGCCAGGTCGGTAATGCTGCGGGCCAATGGTCCGGCAACGTCCTGCGTATGCGATAGCGGCATGATGCCATGAATGCTGCTCAGCCCTTTGCTGGGCCGCAATCCTACCAAATTATTAAACGCAGCTGGAATACGGATGGAACCACAGGTGTCGGAGCCCATGCCTGCGGTAGCAAAGCTGGCGGCTACCGCTGCCGCGGTGCCCCCACTGGAACCACCGGGCACGTAGCGGGGGTCATACGGGTTGCGCGTCTGCCCGCCCAGAGAGCTGATGCTGGTGATGCCGTAGGCGAATTCATGCAGATTGGTTTTGGCGAGTACGATGGCGCCGGCGTCCCGCAACAATTGCACCTGCGTGGCTTGCTGATTCGGCACAAAGTCAGCGAGTGACCGTGACGCACCGGTGGTCGGCATGTCGGTAGTGTTGTAGTTGTCCTTGATCACCACCGGGATGCCATGCAGTAGACTGCGCGGACCACGGCGCTGACGCTCAGCGTCCAGGGCCCTGGCCTGGCTTAGGGCATTGTCATTGAGGCGCAGGATGGCGTTGAGTTGCGGGCCTTGCTGATCGTAGGCCTCGATGCGCTTGAGATACCGCTCAACCAGTTGCACAGCAGTCAGGCTGCCCTCTGTCATTTGCTGTTGCAGTGCCAGAATGCCGGTTTCAACGACATCAATACTGTCTGTGACAGCTGGCGCTTCATGGGAAGGTGGCAGTAGCATATTCTGCGAGCCTATGACCTGACGCAGGCGGTCAGGGTAATCGGTAATGATGCCATCAACGCCGATGCCGATCAGATGTGCCATGGTGGCGGTGTCATTGATGGTCCAGGGGATCACTTCCATGTTCAGTGCATGCGCCTGCCTGACCATGTCGGTGGTGGTGAAAGGTTGATAGTCGTTGTCAGCAATGACGCCGTTCTGCGGCAGACCGTGCACCGGTGAGATGGCATTGGCGCCAAATGAGGCCGCAGCGGCCGGCAGATTGCAGTCAAAGTCGTCCATATCAATACCGCCGGTCCACGGCGATGCGCCCGGCTCGCCGCATTGCAGAAAGGACTGGGCATTGGACAGGGCAACAATGGGCAGCTCGGGTGCAAGCGCTTTCACTCGCATCAGCGCGCCCCAGTCGAAGCTCTGAATGCTGACCTGCCTGTGCATGCGATGGTGGTAGATCTGATCGATGACAGCGGCGACAAACTGGTCGCGTGGAGCGGTTTCGTGGGGCGCACCGGCTTCAACTTTGGTCTCGATATTCAGCATCACTTCGTAGGCCTGGTGGCGTTTAACCAGGTCGAATACTTCACTGAGCAGCGCCAGTCGCGCGCCTGGCACGGTGCGCTGATCAGTATGCGGTTCAGCGCGCTGCGACCCGCAGTCCAGGGTGCGTATCTGGTCCCAATGCAGATCCTTGATGTATTTGCCGACATAGGGGAAGTCCGGGTCATCCGGAGTAGCCGGCTGTGTGTCCAGGCAGCGGTGAGGCAATACCTGTCGGTCGTGGGTGACCACCACATAACCGTCTTCGCTGACCTGAGTGTCCAGCTCCAGCGTGCTGACGCCAAGCGCCAGAGCATTGGCAAAAGCCTCCAGGGTACTTTCCGTGACCAGGCCGATGCCGCCGCGATGGGCCTGCAGATCGAAAGGCTGGGCCTGAGTGGTCAGTGGCGCCAGGAGCAGGAGGGTGAGGCTGAGCAGTCGCATGTAGTGAAAGTCTCGTAATAATTGGCGTGGCGGTAAGCAAGTCTGCAGTCTATAACACTTATACAGGGAGCGTTAATCAGACAGGAGAATCGGACAATGAGAGAGCTTACTGAAAACGAAGTTTTATGTGTATCGGGTGGATCAGATATTGATCCAATGGATGTGGCGATAAGTTATTCATCCACTGTTATTGGAGCTGGCGTGGGCATGGTCGTAGGTGGACCTGTCGGTGGCGTTGTTGGAGCGGCCGTGGGATTTGGTGCAGGGATGGTAATGTCATTCGGCTATTCCTCTGCATCGGGTTCCGGCGGGGGTTACTATGACGACGGGTCGTCATGTCAGATGACGAGCTAGGCGCTGGATCAACATCGGGTCTCGTATCGCGATGCCCGATGTTGATTCGCAGACCTGTTCGTTTTGCAAGACATAATCAGGAGGAAGCAAATTGAAAAAAAATAATGATGCTAATCAGGTCCGTATCCAGCAAGCTGCCAGGCTTGCCGCCCGAGGAAAGCATGGAACCCTGTTCAATTTACTTTTTCCGATTTGTCTTGTCCTTGGATTTTCTATGCTATATGTCGTACCGCTAGTGGTCGCCGAGTGGCTGGAACCTTCTCAGCTGTCGTCCATGATCAAGGTATATCTACGCTGGGGGCTGCCCGTTCCTGCGATATTGACCCTCGTAGTCTATTTTTGGGCAAGAAAGCGACTGTTGGCGCCTTACTTCGCTGAAAATTTGAGGAAGTAGCAGAAACCGCCACAACAAGGCTCAGCTGCCTGCCTCAATCTAACTGGCCAATAATGCGTTTGAGTAATTCCTGATCGCTGAACAGGTTGGTCAGGGTCCAGCCAAAGCGGACCACGACCAGGTCCCGGGACGGCACAATATAAAGGCGTTGTTTACCCAGACCGGCCGCCATAAAAATGTCCTCCCCCAGTGCCGGCATGATGTTATCTCCCGTCGGTCGGCCATCCTCAGGTACGGCGTCCAGTGCCGGGTCATAAGAGCATCAGGTCAATCCGTAGCCCTGATCAGCGCTTCGCTGATCTGTTGCAACCTGATCTGGTAGGAGCGCCGCTCGGGATAGAGTGTGACACAGCTGTCGAGAAAACCGCTTGAGCCGGTATACTGGCCACGTGCCTGCAGCCATTGTGAAAGCCCGGTTAATGGCAGGCAAGTTCAGTCCGGCTACGCCTCAGGTGACGCCCGCAGGGAAACATGCGCCGCCACGTGCTCATACAAGCGGCACAACTGTTCCTGTTCCGCCCCATCAACCCCGGCCAAAAGCCCCAGCAGTGGCGTATGACCGGCGATGGCGACATCAGTCCCACCGGCGAGCCGAAGCACGCCCAGGCCTTCACCGGCCGGAAACAGGCTTGCCTGCCCATGGCGCTGACAGTCCTGCCACAGCGCAGGCGTGGTATTGATGGCATGCAATACCAGCACACCGCCAGCTCTGATCAATGGCAGCCAGCGAGATACGGTGGCTGCCGCGTCAGCTTCTTTTTGACAGTCGATATGCAGCAGATCGATGCTCTGCGGCGCAAATCGTTGTTCAGGATGGTCCGGGGCAGCGTCCAGTTGGTAGGAAAAACCGGCATAGTGATCCCGGTTGTAACGGTTGCTGGTGTCCGGGTCGTCGGCTTTGCCAAAGGCGTAAACCAGGCTGTCCACCTGATGGTCTTTGATCGCCTGGCAGAAGGCAAAACTGGCCTGCTCGCCGTCGCCCAGGGTCAGGTCAACCACCAGGGTCGGGTGAAGGCTTGCCGCCAGGTCATAGAGCAGCGGCAGATGCGGTAGCCAACGGTCATGACGCTGTGGCCAGGGAAGTTGGTACCGTTCAAGTGATTCCGGCAGGTAAAGATCGTTCATCAACGGTTATATCCTCCATCGTCTATCCAGGGGTCACGATCTTCACCGGCAAACCGGTTAAAACGCTGACGGCCGCGACTGCAGGATTCTGCTATAAACGGCATCACCTGGCGGGGCAAGGGCCCAAAAAATTGGGGTTGTCGTCGTACCGCCTGATAGTCGTTGCCACGGATCTGGCGAAATTCCTGCTGGAACTGCTGCAATTGGTCGGGCAGTTCGTTGCGGTAGCTGGTAGTGACACCGCCGTGATACTGGTGGAAGACACCTTCGCCCCAGAGCAGGTAGAGCGGCGACTGTTCACGGCGGACCAGCCTTTGATAAAGATCCATATTGACGCTGCCGCCGCCGGGTGAGCGGAAAGCCGTGTCGGCGCCACCACTTTCCAGAAATGCCTTGCGGCTGCAGAAAAGCAGGTGCGACTCCATCGCCGGATGCAGTAGACCGTGTGGATTGGCGCCACTGAAGCAGCCGATATTGAACAGCTCGTAGGGTGACTGCGGCCAGCCGCTGTTCTGCAACAGCTCGCGTTCCCGGGATTGATCATAACCGGCCTTGCTGCTGACTTCCTGGCGCTCGCTGCCCAGGTGGTAGCCGGGTACGCTGACCAGGCAGTCGGGATCGTTTGCATACAGCCAGGCTACCTGCTGCAGAATGCCCGGGGTGAGCATGTAAGCGCTGTCGATAAGAATACCAATCACATCGCCGTTGGCCATATTGACAGCTTCGTTTAGTGCATTAGCAGGAGAAGTATCAGGTGTCTCTCGTAATTGGTGCCGGATGTCACCTTCGAAGTCGTCGATCAAAGACAAAGGTAGTGGCGACGGTGAAGGATTCTCAACCACAATAACTTCATAGTTCAGCTCCGTGCCCAGTGTCAGGTAGCCCGGCGACAGCGAGTGCAGCGTATGACGAAATTGGTCGGGGATGTTGTGTACGACACAGACAATACTGATTTTGGGTGCAGTCCTGGTGAGGCCTTGCCAACGGGATTCATCGTGCCCGGACGGTTCATCTTCCCAGAACTCACGCTGCAGTGTTGCCAGGCGGTGGTATCTGTTTTCCGCCATGCGCACGGATTCGGCCAGATGTGGCTCAGCATGACGGCCTACCGGGCCAAAGAATATAGGCTGTCGGCGCAAGGCAAAGAACGCGTTCTGCCAGATTTCCTGCAATTGTGTCTTGAAACCCAACACACGTTGACTCTGTTCCTCGTCGGAGCGGGTAGTGACGCCACCGTGATACTGATGGAAGCTGCCTTCACCGGGTAAAACATAGACATGGCTGGCCACACACAAACCCAGCTGACGCAAAATATGCAAATTGACAGCACCGCCGCCGGAAGCGACAAAGCGGGGGTCTGCGCATTGCTGCTCAATCAGGTGGGAGGTTTTGCAAAACAGGGCACTGGCTTCCATAAACGGCTGCAAGAAGCCGCGCTTGTTGCCGGGGGAAAAACAGGCATGACGGAACAGGCGATAACCGTTCTGTTGCCAGTTTTCTTCCCGAAACATCTGCTCCTGCCAGTTCAGCAAGCCCGGCAGGTCTTCGACCAGATGCTGTTGCTTTTGTCCCAGGTGATACCCCGGCACGGCGACCAGCGCATTGTTTTCATTTTCAAGAATGCACAGCGCCTGAGACAGGACGCCCGGAGTCAGCATCTGGGCACCGTCCAGAATCAGACAGGCGAATGGAGCACGGCATTGCTCCAGCGCAAAGGCCATGGCGGCGACAGGTGAAACAGCCGATTCGTTGCGTAGATGGTAGCGGAAGTTCCCGGGCAAAGCCTGAACAGTCGCAGTCGGCATGTTATTGTCTGAGTCGTTTTCGACGACAACAATCTCGTAGTCCGCTTCGTCGATTGCATCCTGATATTCAGCGCTCAGCGTCGTTAATGTGCGTGACAGAGCCTCCGGCATGTTCCAGGCAATGACAACGACAGAGAGTCGTGGTGTTGGTTCAGTTTTCATAGCCGTATACATTCAGCATGTCGCCGCAGCAGTCCCGGATGTAGGTCAACTCCTCGTCCGTCAGTATGCCACGATAGCGGTCCTGTTCGTCGCCTACAACGATATCTTCAGGAAACTCCTCAATGGGCTTTTCGCCCAGGAAGGCTAGAATGCCATTTACCGTTTCCAGAGGAAAGTCGCACAGGTCCCGATACCTCAGTTCGTGAACGCGGTCAGGAAAGCCTTTACGGTACTCGTTAACAAGGTGTACGCTTTCCAGCCAGTAATTGATGGCGCCACGGAGTGGCTGCCGGGCTAACATGCCTCCAGCCCTGAGGCTGGCCACAACATTGTAGGGATGTCGATGTATATGTATGAAACGCGATTCAGGATACATGGCGCTTAACAGCAGCATGCCATACACATTCTGCGGTGATTTATCGAACCAGCGCTTGCCGGAATGGTTGTTATTGTCCTTGAATATACGCGCGTAGTTATCCATCAGGTCTTTGCGATGACGTCCCTGCTGCAGGGTGTAAAAAAAGTCAAATTCGTTGAGCCCATCCAGTTCTCTGTGTTGTCGAAATACTTTGTTCTTTAGATAACTTCTTTCGAAATCTTCTGTGCCATAGGGCTCCGCCCAACGAAAAAAGTGGGTTTCTTCAGGTGCGCACAATCTGGGGTGTCTGCGCAATATGTCACGTAACAACGTCGTTCCCGAGCGCACGCTGCCAACAATGAAAAACGGGTGCTTACTGCTCATCGGTATTTGGCTCTCGTGTTTTAGTCTGTTGTTTCTGTTGCGCCTGTCGTTGCCTGCGATAATCTGATTCAGCCCGAAGCGCGTGGTTCAGGTGAGTCTCGGGCAGTCTGTGATACTCATCACTCCAGGGTACTTCGGTGTAGTCATGCTGTTGCCAGTAATAACAATAGCGTTTGTCTTCCCAGCCTTGATAGATCGAATCCCACGACTCGCGCGCGAAATGTGGTTCCAGTACCGGAGGTGTTAACGCGTCGCCGTCGGGTTGATATCGGTAATCGACCGACAGTCGCAGATGTTGGCTATCGTGATTGGGCAGGGCGCGGTGCACGGTTGTGGAAAAAAACAGTAGCACGTCTCCCGGTCGGTAATGGGTGCTGACCCAGGGCAGGCGTTGCAGATGGTCCGGTAACACAGCCTGTCTGTTGCCCGGTCCAAGATGGAAATCCAGCGGCAGAATGGTATTGCCCTGGTTCGAGCCTTGCAGAATGGCCAGACCACCGCGTGATACTGGTACATCGGTTAATGGAATCCAGGCAGCGGTCAGGCGCAGGCTACCCTGATTATTGGGGAAATCCTGGTGCGGTGGCGTGGTGGCGGCATCATGTTCAGGCCAGCCAAAACGGCAGATCGAGAGCGGGTGAGGAAAACAGTCACTGGCCAGAACCCGTTGCATGATCTGCAGCAACACCGGTTGATGTGCCAGCGCATAAAATGGCTCCAGGCGCATGACTTCGTCATAGACATCAAAGAAGCCTTCGGAGGCCTCACCTTCGCGCATCGGGGAGCGAATGGTAGTGATCGAGCCGGTGTCTTCGTCATTTTTTATCCAGCCATGCTTGTGCAAAATACTTGCGATGGATTGGCGCAGCCGGGTGACCGCCGTAGCTGGCAAAAGATTGCGAAACAGCAGGTAACCGTTCTTTGTCATACGGGTTTGCAGAACCTGGTCCGGTTCGGCTATCGAAGACGCCTGCATTGGTTGTAGCGACGGCCTGTTGGCATCAACACTCACGTGGTAATGACTCCTCCGGCGGCACGTCTGGAAAACGTTTCGGATGCATGACACGTTTGGCCGCCTGTTCACTGTAATTCTCAATCAGTTCGCCTTCCATGGCGCGTCGACGCTTGGCTGAATGGTGAACAAATCGCATGACACTCGGGTGCAGGGCGCCCAGATAGACTGGCTCCTTTTGGGCAGGCGAATAATACTCGCCGCGCAGAGCGTGGTACTGGTCAAAATGACGCTGCATCATGGCATCTCGCTCTTCGCTGCCACTGGTTGTGGCGCCACCGTGGTACTGGTGGAAAGAGCCTTCGCCGGGCAAAAATACATGTCGGCTTTTTTCAAGTTCCAGCGCACGTTTATAAAAATCGAGATTGCACTGACCGCCGCCGGATTCAGTAAAACCGGTATCGAATCCGCCCAATTGGTCGAACATCTGCCGGGTTATGCCCAGGCTGTTGCTTTCCCCCAGTGGTCTGAAAAAGCCGCTGCGGCTGGTGCCGCTGAGACAGGCAATGTCGAGCAGCCTGTAGCCGTCATCGCGCCAGTTCACACTCGCCAGCAACTGTTGCTCCTGCTCTTCGTTGTAACCGTTAAGCACCGCTTTCTGTTGCAGCTCGTCACCCAGATGATAGCCGGGCACAGAGACAACGGCAGAATCATATAACCGGTTGGCCAGTAGCAGATGGTGGACCAGTCCGGGGGTGACCATGCGGGCGCCGTCAACCATCAGACACAGCTGTTCTCCGCGTGCCTGTGCAACGCCAAAATTCACGGCATGCACCGGCGTGGGCAAATTCTCGTCGCGCAGAAAGTAGCGGATTGGCCCCCTGATCTGTTTCAACGCCTCGTTGTCTATATTGGCGTCGGAACGATTCTCGACTGCAATAATTTCGTAGTCGTCTGCGCTGACGTGTTGCTGAAAGTCAGTGCTCAGCGTGTACAGTGTATTCAGCGCCTGACGCGGCATACGGTAGAACACGATCACTACGGAGAGTTTTGGTGTTCTGTGCCTGCCGGTCAGATAAGTCCTGATTCTGTTCAGCATCCCGCTCCCGTTCACTATTCACTCTCCGGTTTCGGCAGGTCCGGAAGTGACTGCCAGTCCGTGTCAGTTGTCGCCCGTACACTATTGTCGTCGCGGCCATTGCTGTAGTAGTACAAGGCTATCGATTTTCGCGTCACGCCAGCGGGGCATGTTAGCCGGCGCGGGTGACCGTGGAAGGATGTGTTATCCGTATTAAAAATCACACAGCGGCCGAATTCTGGCCGAATATTGCGTTCACAGCGGCTCATGTCTCTGGACCACAGCTCCAGATTGCCGCCGTATTGGTCTTGCCAATCATGATTGAGAAAAAGCAGCAGATTGAGCCTGCGGTCAAGTTGGTAACGCTCCTGCCTGGTAAAATCAGCATGAACGCCCAGCACCCCGCCGGGGAGTATCTGGTGCAGGCCGCCCCCTTGCAGCGAGGGATCGGGTAGCAGATTCTCAATGCCGGTGAGGCGTTCGAGAAAGTGAAGGAAGGGGCCACTGTTCAGTGCATGGATCAACTGCCTTGCCTGCAGAGGCATTTCCAGTTCGCTACGCAGGCCCAGTTTTGCGTACTGCATGTCCTGGTTGTTTGAGCGTACATGCATGCGGCGCCAACTGTCGGTCTTTTCCGGTGTCGGAAAGGTCTGCAGAATCTGCTCCAGAAAACCGGCTTCAACAACATCTTCCATCACGATATGCGGGAAGGGTTGAGCTGCCATGTAATTCTGATGCAGTTGATTGGCCAGTTCATAGAGGCGGTGGTAGTCAATCATTGCTGTCCCTTTGAGCCGGTTGCTGCCGGTTGAGCCAATGTATTGCCAATCGACCAGGCACCGAATGCGCGAGCGCAGTCCACCTGGCTTCCAGCTCTCTGATCCGATGCTCCAGGGTGTTTATATAGCGGGCTGCGTTGCGTCGTTCGCCGTCGGACCACTCAAGCGCTTCGGCGTGCTTCTTCAGCTCTTGCGAAACATCGGTCAGCTGCTCAGATACCGATATCAATTGTTCATTCATTAGATTGTGTTCGTGCCGGGCAATCTGCAGGTCTTTGTCTCGTTGCACGACAATGGATTCGGCGTGATCGTATTCGCGGTTGCGTTGCTGCAGCTGTTGATCTCTTTCGTCGATTGTCGACAGTGCGCGCTCGTGAAGTTGTCCGATCCGGAACTGTTCGCGGTGAGATGCCAGCAGCGCTTGCGTTAACGCGTCAACCACGGTCAGTGGATCGGCTGCGTCAAGGTTATGCGCAGCAGGGCTGTGGCTTGAGGTGCCTTCAGCACTCAGGTATTGCTGGTATTGCGCCTGCGTTTTTTGCCCGATTCCGCTGACCGGCTCGCCGCTGCTATTGCGATGGTGTCGCAGGTTGTTGTCGATGACTGAGCTCAGTGCTTCCGTCTGTCCGTCACATGAAAACCCGAGTTCGGTGAGGGCAGTCAATAGCCGTGCCGGGCCATTTTCCAGCAACGCATCGTAGTCAACGAACCGGCGCGGCAGGTCGGTACTGTGCAATACGGCTTCCTGCATGTAGACAGACCACAATAGCGCGGCCTGAGACTCCGGCAGACCATCGCGCTGTGCCAATGAGGCTGCGACAGCCTGGGGCGCCCTCAGCGCCAGCAGGCACCCTGCTGTCCAGCCGCATTGTTCGGCAGCACTGAGCCAGAAAGGCAGCAGCCGGCACAGTCGAGGATCCTTGATCACAGCAGGTAAGCGCGTGGCGTAGCTTGCCTGCAGGTGCGAGACAGCTGCGCTCATCAGCCTGGTAATGTCAGTTCGCTGCAACCAGTCTGGTGGAAGTGGTGATACCGAACTCCAGTGCAGTCCAAGTGTTTCCAGTATCTGCTCATTCAATTCAACCACCAGGCGGTCTTCCCAGAAGCCCCGGCTATTGACTTGGCTGTCGTCCGCTACCCGGTCGTCCGCAATGCTGAAACCGGCGCGGTAGCAGGCTTCGGCCAGTGCTGACGTACCACTGCGATGCATGCCGCAGATCAGCAGAATGTCTGGTGTGGCGCTCACGATGTTGCTCCTTTGTCGGCGGTCAGTTTGCGCAGGTGTTCACGATAGTTTGTCACCACCGTGTCCGGTTCGCCCTGCTCTACCGTGCGCCCGTTTTCAATCCACACAACGCGCGAGCACAGGTTTCGGATAGCAGGTTCATTGTGAGCCACCAGTACCACGGTTCTGTTGGATAACATGCGCTCTCGCAGCACGGCGGCGGACTTTTCCCGGAAGCCGGAGTCACCAACGGCAAGCATTTCATCAATCAACATGACATCCGGGTCCGCACTCATGGCAATGGCAAAGCCGAGGCGTGCCGACATTCCCATGGAATAGGTTGCCACCGGCGCATCAGCGTAATCCTCGAGTTCGGCAAATTCCATGATTTCGGGAATTCGTGCTTCTATCTCATCCCTGCCCATGCCGAACAGCATGCCGCTCATGATGATATTGTCTCTGGCCGACAGTTGTTCCAGAAAGCCCAGTCGCAGAGACAGGATCACATAGCTGGCCGGGCGCCTGACAAGTTCACCACGATCCGGGCGTATGATGTCGGCCAACAGTTTTAGCAGCGTGGTCTTGCCTGCACCGTTTCTGCCAATGATGCCTAAAGTCTCGCCCTTGTAAAGTTGCAGGCTGACATCATCCAGTGCCCAGTAACATTCGTCATCGCCGAACAGACGGCGACGGCGGTAGCAGACGCCAGTGTTTTTCAGGTCAAGCAGCAACTCTTCGCTCATTGATTCAACCTCGGGTACAGACGATCGTACCGCACCAGCATGTAATATCCCGCCAGCAGTGTTGCCAGACTGATACCCAGAATGCTCAGCAAGGAGGTCAATGAAGGGCTGTTATGGTGGACCAGAACGTCGCGGTAAGCATTGATCAGCGCGAACATGGGGTTCATGTTAAACCATGGTTGCAGGCTCTCGGGAATGGTGCTGGTGCCGTAAAAAACACCTGAAAGGAAAAACAGCAATGTCATCATTTTGTCGAAAATCAGGCGCAGATCCGGAATGAAGGGCGTCACTGCCGCGACCAGAAATGACGCCGATACCACCAGCAGCAACTGAAGGGGTACCAGGCCTAACAGCCAGAACCACTGGAAAGACACCCCGCTGCGCCAGGCGTGAAACACCAGCAACAGGCCCAGTATCAGGAGAAACTTGACGGTATTGGCGGCGACGGCGATGCCGGGGAACACCAGTTTTGGCAAATATACTCGATTGATCAGGCCGTTGTTGCTGTGGATGCTGTCCATGGAGGCCCGTACGGCGCCATCAAACCATTTCCAGACCACCAGGCCGGTGATCAGTATGTCCAGGTAGTGCGGTGTGCCGCGATCGAAAATCAATCCGAAGACAATATAGAACACGCCCAGATACAAAACGGGTTCCAGTATCCACCAGGCGTAACCCATGTAAGCGCGCGATGATTCAGTCTTTAACTGAGCGATAGCGCGATACAGGACAAAATCCATGTCTTTGCGGTTCATTGGCTGCTCACCTGTGGGCGCGAATGGGTTAGAATGCGTGGATGATAATAGCCAAAGCCGGAGAACTGCTGCAACGTCTGATTGTCCGCCGCGCCAAGCAGCCGACAGGCATCTGTGTGCTCGGTATGCATCGAAGCGGTACCAGTTTTGTTACCGGTTCGCTGCAGTCGGCAGGTGCTTCCCTGTATCGTTTTCATAGCCATAATCCATTCAACCTGAAAGGCAACCGGGAGAATCCCGATGTGGTTGCGCTGAATGACGACGTGTTGCATGCCAATGGCGGAAGCTGGGATCAGCCACCGTCAAAGGTGAACTGGCACCCGGAGCATGATCAACGTGCAATCGAGATCCTGACGGCGTTGTCGGCCTATCCGGTATGGGCATTCAAAGATCCTCGCACATTGCTGACGCTTGAAGGCTGGCAAAGGCATGCGCCTGATATTCGATATGTTGGTATTTTCCGGCATCCGGCGCGCGTAGTGCGCTCGTTGCACAGCCGGGATCAAACGCTGAGCCATGAAGACGGTGAACAGCTTTGGCTGGCGTATAACCAGCGCTTGCTGGCCCTGCGTCAACGTCAGGAATTTCCGCTGCTGTGCTTCGACGTGACACCGGATATTCTGCTGCAGCAGCTCCAGCGGGTTTGCACCGGGCTCGGGCTGGACGGCGACAGGGCGACAGACTTTTTTGAGCATACCCTGATAAATCAGTCGGCCGGCAATGACTCCTCGGAGCAACAGGTGTCAGAGCACTCGCTGGCACTGTATGCCCAGCTGCAGGGTTACTGTAGTCTGAGCTAGTCAGCATGATCATGTAGTGGCCTTTGGGTAAACCATCGTTTGACATTGCGGCGCAGCGATAGCGGAAGCAAATTGGCAATCATGCCAATAAACCGGTGCGAGTGCAGCCAGAGCAACAAACGGAAAATTTTTCGCCGCGAGGGCTGCATGGCGGGAATTTCCGGCAACCAGTAAGCGAGCAATAATTGCAAGGGCTGGGTTATCGCCTGGTACAGATGTGCCGGATCTGAATCAGGACGACACTCGTCAGGGCTGGCGGCGTCGACAAAATAATCGCTGTGGTAGTCAAAGCTGCTGTTCGGTTGATCTGACCATGCTTCCAGAGAGGCTTGATCCTGCAGCGATGTACGAATACGCATCAGCGTGTCCAGGCATTGTTGTGGGCTGGCGCGCCAATCGATGGACCAGGAGCCAGGTCTACCTTGCAGACGTTCGGGAAAAGCACCCAGGTCGGGATACATCACTGGTAGCCCATCTTTCATGGCCCGGCTTAAGGTGTAGCTGTAGGTCTCCGGCCAAAGGCAGGGGAACCAGACCAGGTGTGGTTGCTCGCGCTGCAGCAGTGCGGCAAGGTCCTGATCCCGGTAACTGCCGGTTACGTTGACGGCGGCTGCAAGCCGGCGGTAAGCATAACCTATCAGCGTGAAGCGGATAGGCAGCCCTTTTTTTTCTGCCAGCAACGCTGTGCGTTCGAGCATATCGGCGCCCTTGATACGACTCAATGCCCCCAGCACCACTACATGCATGTCCTGTTCAGGGCTTTGTGAGGGCAGGGTCACATCAGGGTAAGGTGTACTACGCTCATGATCCGGATGGAATGTAATGCAGGGAGACAGCCACGGAAAGTACTCCTGGTATATTGCGGCAGCCGCGTTCGATGGAATAAAGACGCGCCGGGCCGATCGTAGTATCGGCGCCCAGTGGTCGCGCCATGCCGCTGCCGTCATGTTGACAGGAAAAGGGGCAGGGAGGGAGCATTGTTCATCGCGCAGCCGCGGGTCACTGCAAAAGTAATCATCCCTATCGGTCAATGCCGGATTAATATGCAGAAAATAGTAATCATGCAGTGTCACATCGACAGGCCGGTCCAGAGCCTTCAGAAGATCATGAATGCGTTGCTCCCAGCCCTTGATGTGATGCAGGTGGACGCTGGTCAGTTGCAGCTTTTGCAGTAGAGAGACTAGGTGGTCAATATCGCGCCAGGGAATCTGGAATAACCCTCCATTCGTGACCGTGGGGAATACCAGCCGAAGACAGTCGCTTTGCGGTACTGCCATGGCGTGCAAGGCCTGATTAGCGGTGTGATGCGCCAGCTCCACGACATGGCGATCGGTGCCGCCGCCGATACCGTGGCTGATGTGCAGGATCAGGGGCAAACCCTGCTGCAGCGGCAATGACAATTCGGCAGCGAATCGCCACTGACGGGCAGGGTCGTTGTGGATGTGGCGCGCAACCAGCGCCCCATACTCCGGATAAAGCCGCTGCACCGTGGCAATGGCGTGTTCAACACGCTTCAGTTTGTCTGCACCAAAGCTGACGCCACCCTGATGGAAAACATACACATTGCAGGCCAGTAGATGCCGGAATCCGGATCGCGCTGCCCGCATACAGAAATCATTTTCCTCACCGTAACCGTGACCAAAGGTTGCTTCGTCAAGCAGTCCGACCGCGGTTATGCAGTGGCGACGAATGTACATGCAGAAACCCACTGCAGTGGGGATTTCCAGGTGATGTGTGCCCAGTGCTGCGAAGGCCCGGTCTACGTCGGGCGTGGCAATGTCGGCCACACTGTTGTTGTCCTGGCACAACCGGGGCCAGCTGCATATTTCCGCGTTATTGGAAAAAGGTGTCACCGTACCGACATGATCATCGGTGGTGGCGTGTGTCACCAGTCTGTCTACCCAGTCGCCATGAACCCGGGTGTCACTGTTGAGCAGAATGACATCATTATCGCCGGCGTACTGAATGCCCCGGTTGACGCTGTGTACAAAACCGCGGTTGTGTTCGTTAACCAGCAGTATGATCTGGCCAGTACTGGCAAGGTTGTTCAGAGCATGAAATAACGCCGCATCCGGACCGGCATCGTAGACGACAGTGATTCCGATTCGGGTGCGATTGAGTGGAACCGCCTCCAGCACGCTGTTGACGCAGGCGATGGTCTCCGCTGTGCCAGAGAAGACAGGAATCACGACCTGCACGGCAGGCATGTCAACGCTTGCTACTGACATTGTGCCCCTGTTGTGGGACTGTTTGGCGGATTCCGGCGCCGGTACCTTAATGAGCAAGAGTCAGTCCTTTTGTATTCGCGACCTTGTTGTTTTTCTCATAGTATCGGGCTGTGAGTGTAAGGAAAAGGCTGTGTCCGGTAAAGTAACTGAAACTGAAGTTCATTCACCTTGTTGAAGGGTGGAGTATCATGCTAGAAAGTGTTTTTGCCTCCGGACCTCTCAAACAATGCCAGACAGTAAACCGGCAATTTATCTGCCCCCATCCCTGCGGGGCTTCCAGCCACGGCACATTGTTTTCAGCACCTGGATAGATCACCTGCCCTTTGGATACGACCTCATGGCTGCATTGCGGCCCCGAACACTGGTGGAGCTGGGCACATACAGCGGCCTGTCGTTTTTCTGCTTCTGTCAGGCAGCCAGGGAGATGGGACTGCCAGCGCGTAGTTATGCCGTGGACACCTGGGAGGGCGATGACCATACGGGAGCGTACGGTGAGGATATTTATCGTTCGGTACAGGCGCATCAGCAGGCGCAGTACCCTGATAGCGCCTCTTTGCTGCGCATGCGTTTTGATCAGGCGCTGTCTCAGTTTGAAGACAATTCTCTGGATATGATTCATCTGGACGGTCTGCATACACGCGATGCGGTGTCCGAAGACTTTCGACAATGGTATCCCAAGCTCAGGCCCGGCGGCATATTCCTGTTTCACGATGTGGTTGCCCGTCTGCCGGGATTTGGTGTCTGGCAATTCTGGCAGGCACTGTGCCAGGCTCCCGAGCATCAGGGGAACAGCTTTACGTTCAATCAGGGTTTTGGTCTGGGCGTTCTGCGCAAGCCGGGCAACGACGCACCTGAAGCGCGCGGGCAGGGTGCACAGAGTAGCCAGGATAACCAAAGTGGCCGAGATAGCCAACTACTCCGCCTCCTGTTCAGTCAGGAACCGGGCAGTGCAGCGCGGCTGAGGCGTTTTTATGCCCACGCTGCATCACACCATCAATTATTGCGCAGACGGATCGGTCGGCAACGAATCGCAGCCCGGCACAGGCAGGAGAACGAGACATGAACAGGTACCGTTGGAAGCGTCGGTTGCTTTGGCCGTACATCGTCGTGCAGCGTTACAGAATGCGGGGCAAAACAGATTTCATTCGTTCAGCGCTGGAGTTGCATTACTATCGCCCGGCCTTCTACCGATTTATCAGTGCCACTATCGAGAACCCGGACATAATGTATGACGTGCCCATAAGGCAGGGCGGTGTGGTGCTGGATGTCGGCGCTTACATCGGGGACTGGTGTGCGCGAATTATTGAGCTGCATCAGCCGTGCCACCTTTACCTTTTTGAGCCTGAGCCAGGCAGCGTTGGTCGCCTGCAAAAACGTTTTGCCGATAATGACTCGGTAACGCTGCACGCCGTAGGGTTGGGCGCTGCGGACGGCAGTCTTGCCTTTGTCACCCGGGGCATGGGCTCAACTTTCTACGATACCGGCGATACCGGCGATACCAACGGTGGTGGCGAGGATGTGGAATATTTACCGATTCGGGACGTGGCGGCGGTTCTGGATGAGCTTGCGGATAAACAGATCGATTTGATGAAGCTCAATATCGAAGGTGGCGAATATGATGTGCTCGAACGCATGCTGGAAAAAGGACAGGTGGCGCGTGTGCATTGTTTCATGATCCAGTTTCATGAGTGGCTGGACGGTGCTCATGGTCGTCGCAATCGGATTCGGCAAGCGCTGCGCCGCACACATCGCGAAGTGTGGGACTATCCCTTTGTCTGGGAACAGTGGGTGCGTAAGGATTGATATGCCAGCAGCAGCCTCAGTTACTTTTTATCCCCCGCTATAGCAGTACCGTTTTGCCGCTGCTGTGTTCATCTGGATGCGGTGCTTCAATCTGCCAGATGTCAGGCGTGGGTTTTTCCAGAAGTGCCCGCAGGTACACCACATTTTCACTGATCGGGCTGGCAAACTGTGGGTCATCGGCCAGATTATTACGTTCACCGGGATCGCTTTTCAGGTTGTAAAGCGCACTGCTGTTTTCACCGGAATGCCATATGTGTTTATAGTGTCCGCGCCGGAGCATGGGCCAGCCTTCCGTGGTGGCGCTGACAATCAGGCGTTGGTCATCGATTATGCCGCCGTCCAGAGCCGAACGCAGGCTGATGCCGTCCAGGCTGTCGCACGGTGGGGCGATCCCGGCAAAGTCCAGTAGCGTAGGTGCCAGGTCGAAGCTTTGCACAGGAGCGCTATAGCGTTTGCCCTGGTCGATGCCGGCGCCTGTCCAGAAAAACGGTACCCGGACCAGGTCATCGAAGGGTAGCCAGGGTGCCTTTCCCAGGAAGCCACGATGGCCACCGTAATCACCATGATCGGATACAAAAACAACGATGGTGTCTTTGAGGTTGACGCAATCCAGTAATCGCTGCGTGGTATCGTCGATGTGGCGGATACTGGCGCGAATGGCGGCCAGTACCGCCTGGGTGTGCTGTCTGGGGAAATATTCGACGCGTCGCGGGGTATAAAAGCCATCCGGCTCGTCTTGCATGGCCGACTGGCGCAGCAGTCCAGTCAGGCTATCATTGACGTTGACCCCCTCGTCCGGCAACGACTCATTCTCAGGCGGATACTGGCTGGCGTATTTTTCCAGTGGCAGGTATGGCGTATGGGGGTCCGGGTACGATACCACAGCGAACCAGGGGCGTTCCGTCCGTTCCTGGCTGCGCAGAAAATTTTCTGCGTGCCGCGCCGTCCACTCGGTCGGGTGCTGCTCGTCGCGGTAAGGGAACAGGCGTGGTTTGGCCGGACTGTTGAAGCGTATGTCGGTCAGCCCCTGGGACTCCAGCCAGATTTTATAATCATCGGTGGTGTCCTTGGAGTAGCCGGCTGGTAGGTGTTCGCAACTGGCCACTGTGTCGAAACCATGATCGGCCTTGATAGGCTGGAAATGCATTTTACCGAACAGCGCGGTGTCATAACCATGGTCACGCAGGGCTCTGGCGACAGTCCAGTAACCTGCTTTCAGTGCCAGTCCGCTGGGCGTGCGAGCATGGGGGCTTGGCGGCATCAGTGGCAAGCGGTGGTGAAGGATGCCGGTCATCAGTGAGCTGCGCGCCGGAACGCATGAAGGCGAGCTACTGTAGGCGGCATCAAAAATCACGCCCTGCCGGGCCAGCCTGTCGAGGTTCGGGGTATCCGATGGTCCGGGTCTGGCATATCCCAGAGAATCCGCCCGCTGCTGATCTGTCATTATCCAGAGGATATTGGGTTTTATTGCCAAGGTTTTGCCTGCTGTGTGACTGCCCTAATGTTGCTGAGTGTAGCGACCTTGGGGAGTTGCGGCAAATGCAGGGTGCGGCCAAACAAAACAAAGAGGGCCATCCCCTGTCGGAGATGGCCCTCTTTGTTTTGTTTGGTGGAGGCGGGGGGATTTGAACCCCCGTCCGCCAGTTCTCTGTCCTTGGATCTACATGTTTAGCGTCGTCTATTAAGTTAACCCGTGCCGGCCCGACGAGCAGGGTGGGTTGGGCGAGCTCGATACTTTTAGCCGCTTCACGTCGAGCGCGATCCACTGGCGATCCTGTTCTATATGACAGTCGCAATACACCGGTTTACAGGCATCCCGGGGCGACCGCTAGCCTTACTTAGTTCTTAAGCGGCTAGTGCGTAGCTTTCGTCGTTGGCAACTATGAGAAGTTGCATAGATTGATTTACGAGAGTCTATACCCTCTCGACATGCACCTTGGAGTTTGATACCGGCGTCGAATCCTGATCGCCCCCAATGTGTTTAACAGCATCAGTCTACCACATTATAGGACATGCGGGCGGGCATATTTATTTCAAGGTTTGGGCAAGCGGCGTGTGTCGGATAAGGCTTCTAGCGGAGCAGGTCCCGCAGTTCGGCAACGCTACTGGCGATTGCGATGGGCCGGCAACGCGCAAGCACATCATGTTGGTGAGCGCCCCAGGGCACGCCAATGGAGGGCATGCCGATGTTGGCGGCCATGTCCAGATCATAACTGGTGTCGCCGATCATGACCGCTTCGGAGGGCTCCAGCTTCAGGTGGGCGAGTATTTCTACGAGCATTGAGGGGTCTGGTTTGGAACGGGTTTCATCGGCACACCGGGTAATATGAAACCAGCTGCCCAGCTGGCTGTGTTCAAGGGCCCGGTCCAGGCCGCGACGGCTTTTGCCGGTAGCGACTGCGCAATAGCGGTTGCTGTTGTGCAGGTCCTGCAGAATGTCGGTGATGCCGGGAAAGACTTTCTGTGCGGTGGCAGCCGTGGCCATGAAATGCGAACTATAGGCATCACGCATGGCGACCATGTCGTCAGTGGTGATGGCGGGATATAGCGTTCGCAGTGCTTCCACCAGACCCAGGCCGATGATATTGCTGTAGGCAGAGCGCTCCAGCGCGGGATATCCGATGCTGGTGGCGGCATGATGCAGGCAGTCGGAAATATGTTCGATGGAGTCAACCACAGTACCATCCCAGTCAAAGATGGCGGCTTTGATGCTCATAGACGGCTTACCGGTTCTTGTGGCGGACGATGCGTTGTTTTTCGATCTGCCATTCGCGATCTTTCTGAGTCTCGCGTTTGTCGTGGTCTTTCTTGCCTTTCGCCAGCGAGACCTGACATTTGATCAGGTGTCCTTTCCAGTAGAGCTTGGTGGCCACGCAGGTATGACCCTTCTGTTGCACGCTGGAAAACAGTCTGGCCAACTCTTTTTTGTGCAACAACAGTTTCTTGGTGCGATCCGGGTCTGCGATTACGTGTGTGCTGGCGCTGTTGAGCGGGATGATATGGCAACCCAGCAGAAACGCCTCGCCATCTTTCAGAACGACATAGCTGTCCACCAGCTGCGCTTTCTTCTCGCGCAGGCTTTTCACTTCCCAGCCTTCCAGCGCCATGCCCGCTTCAAAAGAGTCTTCCACGAAATAATCGTGCAGGGCTTTCTTGTTGCGGATGATGGTATTATCCGGTGCTTTAGACTTCTTTGCTTTACTCATGGCGCAGGATTATACCTTGAATCAGCGGCTGTCGCTCAAATTGACCGGGTAAATTTCCGCTTGCTACAATTTCTGCCGCAAAATCTGGGTGGTTCCAGCGTACAGTGGACAGAACGGCGGTCGGCAAGGCATTCTATGGGCATTATGTCGGGCTCCGTTCGCTTCAGGGAAGCCAGGTTGCGAATTGCGACACGGGCAGCGGGATCTGATTGGCCGATCCAATAACAATACAGTGAGGGTAGTATGTCAGCAGACCGCGGTCAGTTCAGTTCACGTCTGGGATTTATCCTGGCGGCAGCAGGGTCCGCTGTCGGGCTGGGCAACCTGGTAGCGTTTCCGGTGATGGCGTCCAAAAACGGCGGCGCAGTGTTCCTGATCGTTTATGTGCTGTTCGTGGCGCTGATCTGTTTCCCGGTGCTGCTCGCAGAAATTGCCATGGGCCGACATTCGCGTCGCAATCCGGTCGGCGCATTCTCGGCATTGACCGGGGGGCACCAGGGCTGGCGCTGGGCAGGCAAGCTGGCGATATTGACACCATTCATGATTGCCGTGTTTTATACGGTGGTCACGGTGTGGATTCTGATTTACCTGTTCCGTGCGGTGACGGGGGGGCTTGCTGACCTGGCCACCCCGGCGGCGTTTGGCGACATGATTGGTTCTCCCTCCATTTTTCCCTGGTTCGTCTTGTTGCAAATCGCGGTGTTTGGCGTGCTGCTGGGCGGTGTCAAAGGCGGTATCGAGCGTATGGCCCGGGTATTGATGCCGACGCTGGCGATCATGCTGATTGGTTTGATCGTGTTTGTGATGACGCTGGATGATGCCATGCTGGGTGTACGCTATTACCTGGTGCCCGATTTCAGCCGGCTGGATGGTGCCGTGATCAGTGCTGCCCTGAATCAGGCGTTCTTTTCCTTGTCCTTGGGCATGGGTATCATGATTACCTACGGCTCATACTTCAGTCGGGAAGACAGAATTGTGAATTCCGGTCGCCTGGTGGCCGTTGCAGACACCAGTGTGGCGTTTATGGCGGGTCTGCTGATCCTGCCGGCGATTTTCGCGTTTAACCCGGCCACTAACCCGGACGATCTTTCCAGTAGCAGCGTCGGCCTGATCTTCAGTTATTTGCCGCAGATATTCCTTTCCATGCAGGAGGTTGTTGGCTACTGGGGCGCCAGCGCCGCCGCGACAGTATTCTTTGCCCTGGTGTTTTTTGCTGCCATGACGTCGCTGGTATCGATACTGGAGATTCCGATTTCATACATGATTGATGAGCTGTGTTATTCGCGACGCAAAGCTGTACTGGTGCAAGCCGCGTTGGTGACCACGTTCGCCATTCTGGCCGCGTTGTCATTCGGGATGTCTGGTTTCCTGACTGATTTCATACCCTATGGCGGCGCGCAAAAGTCCTTTTTTGATCTGATTGCTGATACCTTCTCTGAGGTCATATTGCCGCTGGTCGGTTTCTTTGCCTGCATTATATGTGCGTGGCGCTGGCGCGATGGTTTTATGGCAGAGCTGGCTGTGGGCGACGACGGCTTCGGCAATTCCGCCCTGTCGCGTTATCTGGGCTTTTCGTTGCGAACGTTTGTGCCGATTGTGCTCCTGTTCGTGTTTATTAATTCGGTAGCGCAGAAGTATTTTGCTGTTGATCTGCTGCGCCTGTTCGCGTCCTGAGCTGACTTATGGTAACGATAGAGCGCAGCGCGCTGGTCAATTATTCCGCAGCGCAGATGTATGCCCTGGTGAATGACATAGAGAAGTATCCCTCGTTCATGCATGGGTGTCAGTCTGCCGAAGTCCTGAGTAGGACTGAAACCGAAGTGGTGGGTAAACTGACACTGGGACGGGCCGGAATGTACTACACGTTCACGACCCGAAACGAGCTGGTGCCCGATCAGTCAATGGATATGTCCCTGCTTGAAGGGCCGTTTAAGCGGTTCAGTGCTATATGGCGCTTTGATGCATTGGCAGATGATGCCTGCAAAGTCAGCCTGAGCATGGAGTTCGAGTGGGCTGGCGGGTTGCTGGGCATGGCAATGGAGAAATTATTTCAACATTCAGCCAATACGCTGGTCGATGAGCTGGTGAATCGGGCACACGCGCTGTACGGCAAGTCCGCGACATGATCAGCGTCGAAGTGGCTTTTGCTCTGCCTGAGAAGCAAATCCTGATACCCATGCAGTTGGCGGAAGGTACAACTGCCATGCAGGCTGTGCAGCTCTCCGGTATTGCCGAGCAGGTTGCAGGACTGGATTTGGCAACAACTTCCATGGGGATCTATTCGCGACTACTGGACGGGCGCGCATCACCTTTGCCGGAGCACTATGTGTTGCGAGACCACGATCGTGTTGAGCTCTACCGCCCCCTGCAGTTGGACCCTAAACAGGCACGTCTGCTGCGTGCGGCGCGTGCAGCCGAACGTGAGAAGCGAGCAGCAAAGCGTAACCAGGACATGAAGAAAAATCCGCGCCAGTTGCGGCCGTAGTATTGAAACAGGTGTAATGACTATGACAGACAAAAGACCGGGCCGGCCGGATGGTTTCTTCCGGCGCCTGGAACAGGGCTTAAGAGAATTCTACGTGGCGCCATACCGGCAATCCTTTGCCCGTGCCCAGCGTGACGAAGATGACTTGTTCATGTTGATGGTGTTTTCAGAGTCACTGGGTGTACCCAATCCGGCCGCATTTTACACGCTGGAGTTGCTGCCGGTGGCATATGACCGGTTTCACGACTGGCACCGCCGTATGGGGATGGAGCGATCACCGCTGGATCATATTTCATGTTGTTAGAGCTGATAACAAATCGTCGTATCGTCTTTTTCGGTGGCAAAGGGGGTGTCGGCAAAACCACGGTGTCTGCCGCACTGGCGGTCGCGGCAGCAGACTCGGGCAAGAAGGTGTTGCTGGTGTCGACCGACCCCGCTCACAATCTGGGGCATCTGTTTAATCGAAAAATCGGTGCCACGCCGGTCAAGCTTGCGCCGGGCCTGGATGGTCTGGAGCTGGATCCGGAACAGACCGTCAGGCAACATCTGGACGAAGTCACGCGGGCGTTGCGCAAGTTGATGCCAGTGCATCTGAGTGGTGAGGTCGACAAGCACATGGCGCTGTCGCGCGACGCGCCGGGTATGCAGGAAGCGGCCATGCTTGAGCGTATTGCTGAAGTCGTTGAGCAGGCGTCAGGTTATGACCTGATCGTGTTTGATACCGCGCCCTCGGGGCATACCGCGCGACTGATGGCATTGCCTGAGATGATGTCAGCGTGGACTGATGGTCTGATCAAGCGCCGCGATAAAGCGGATCGTTTTAGCGCTGTGCTGAACAGCCTGAATCGCGACACCAGCGTTGGCGATAAAATGCTGGGAGATGAGTCGGACGATAGTGAGGAAGACAGGGAAAGCCGAATTCGGCGCCTGCTAAATCGTCGCAAGCAGCGCTTCGCCGGATTGCGCGATGCGCTGTCAGACCAACGTCAAACCGGATTCGTGATCGTGCTGGCGGCAGAGCGCCTGCCGGTACTTGAAACCATCGAGTTATACGCACAACTGCAGCAGTCCAGGGTTGATGTCGCCGGACTGGTGGTGAATAAGCGTCTGCCAGACGGCATGCTGGGTTTTCTGGCAGACCGGCGTGAACAGGAAGATATTCACCTGCAGATGTTGCAGGAAAAGCTGGCGCACCTGCCGCGCAAGGACCTGCAGCTGGCGGCCCATGACGTACTGGGCGTCGATGCGCTGCGGGCTTTCGCGGCCAGCTTCTGAGCAGGCGGTTATGCCCGCATCACGGTTTTGTGTTTGTCTGGGGAGCTTGATAGGCGTAGCATAAGAATCCGAAAATCAAGGTAATAGCGAAACCAAAACGGGCCTGACAATAAATAGCGATACAGGGGTGATGCGATGCAGAGCGGTACAATGTTGGTTAAGGCAGACTTTTTAAAAACCAGGTTGATCAAAATATCGATGTTGGCACTGTCACTGACGGCCCTGGTCGCGTGCAGTGACAACCAGTCGGCTTCGCAGTCAGGCAACCAGGGGCCGGCCCTGCCAGTCAGTCTGAACGATGTGATGGTGGCGCTGGTTAACAAGGCCACCGACCCTGACTGGACAGCGGTCTGGAATAACCCGCAGAGTGATCGCGACTGGCGTGAACTCGAGCATCTGGCGTTTCAGGTTCAGACAGGTGGCGGCCTGATGCAAGTTGCCGGTACCGGGCCGATGGATGCCGAGTGGGTTGCTGATGCGGGATGGCAGCGCCTGGCTGCCCAGTTGGAACAGGACGGCATCAGGGCGGTAAACGCGGTTCGCAGTCGTAATATAGAGCTGATGCAGCGCGCCGGCGGCCAGCTGATTGAAACCTGCGAATCATGCCACCAGCAATTTGCGACCGATCTGCCAAGACTGGACCAGATGACCGAGCGGCCGGCAGTGTCTTTGTAATCAGAGGCATTGTAACCGGGGGTGAGGCAATCCGGGATGACTGGTCATGGGCCTGGAACCCATGACGTTTACGCGTCAGCCTTCCGGCAAGTGTTGCAGATACCGTGAAATTCGATTTGTTGTCGCGCCAATGTGAAGCCAGTGTCTTCAATATTGGCGCTCAACTCCTGCAATATCTCTTTTCGGATACCAACCTCATTGACGCCATGGCATTCGTCGCAAATCAGAAACTGCGGCACTTCATGGTCATGTTTGCAGGTGATGTGAGAGCACGGCAGGTATTGATTGGTTGTTTCCAGGCGGTGAACCAGCTCGTTTTCCTTGAGGAAGTTAAGCATCCGGTAAACGGACATCACTGACAGCGTCTGGCCGTGATTATCCCGGTACTGATCTGCAATCTGATAGGCAGACAGCGGTTCAGACGACTCCAGCACCACCTGCAGTACGCGCTTGCGTTTCTCCGTCAGCCGGGCACCCTGTTCGGCACAGATGCTGTGCGCCTGATCCAGCACGCGTGCTATATCCTGGCTTCCGGTCATGTGGGCTTCGGTTCGCATGTCGTATCCAGATTCAGGAGTTGGCGTCAGTCTCGTCTGTGACGGAAGCACTGCGAGACCAGGCGGCGTCTTCACCGGGTTCGAAGTCACCCTCAAAACGGCTCAGCAGATCGTTGTCAAAGTACAGCGTCATGCGCTCCTGGCCGCGTTCGCCGCCACCGGGCTGGTAGTTAAATACGTAATCCCAACGATCCTGATTATAGGGGTCGCGCACCAGCGGCGTGCCCATCACAAAAACCACCTGGCGCCGAGTCATGCCAGGCTCCAGTTGATCAACCATTTCCTGGGTTATGATATTGCCCTGAGATATGCCGATTTTGTAAACGCCCGGAAACTGCGGCAAGGGTATGGATGAGCAGGCTGCGAAGCTGAGTGTCGCAACCAACAGGATAAGGGTTCTTAACATTTAACGCACCTGGAGTCGTGTGGGGCTGAACTTTCATCTGCTAACATTAGTGTGCATAATACCCTAGCAATTGCCTGCGGTAAAACAGCCAATAAACCAGCCGATAAACGAGAGAAACGATATGTCTGCAGAAAATCAGGAATTACGCAAAGCGGGTCTAAAGGTCACTTTGCCGCGCGTGAAAATCCTGCAGTTACTGGAAAACTCGGAAACCCGGCATTTGAGTGCGGAAGATGTTTACAAGGCGCTGATTGATGCCGGCGAGGAAGTCGGTCTGGCGACCGTTTATCGTGTATTGACCCAGTTTGAGTCGGCGGGCCTGGTGATGCGGCACCGGTTTGAAGGTGGCCATTCGGTGTTTGAGCTGACGACCGTGGATCACCATGACCATCTGGTGTGCAGCAAATGCGGCCTGGTGGAAGAGTTTTTTGACGAAGTCATCGAAGACCGACAAGACAAGATCGCTGCCAATTTTGGCTTCGAAATCACGGATCACAGTCTGTACCTTTACGGAATCTGCGCGGACTGCCAGAAAAATTGACTGTCGCTCAGGCGCCGGCGGTCAGCTCCCGCGCGTGCGCCAGAGCCTCGTTGCTCAATGCCGGGCCATCAGAGTCCCCGCCCAGCATGCGAGCGATCTCCTGCAGTCTTTCCTGCTCATCCAGCTGATAGATTCTGCTTTTGGTAGTTTTGGCGCTGGCCTCTTTGCTGACCAGTAGATGCTGATTCGCCAGACTGGCTACCAGTGGTTGATGGGTGACACATAAAACCTGACTGCGGGTACCCAGACGTTTCAACAGCTTGCCGACCACACGTGCAACGCCGCCGCCGATACCCACGTCGACCTCGTCGAAGACCAGGCTGGGCGTGTCCGACGTCATTGCTGTAATCACCTGGATGGCCAGGCTGATGCGTGATAACTCGCCGCCCGAGGCGATCCTGGCAAGCGGTTTGGCGGGCTGGCCCGGGTTGGTACTGATCAGAAATTCTACCTGTTCCAGACCATGTGCCTGCGGTCTGTCACTCTCCGTACTCTGTAACTCAATGCTTAGCCGGGCATCGGCCATGCCCAGGGCACCGAGTTGTTCGTTGACGGCCTTGGTCAGTTTGCTGGCCGCCTGCTGGCGCTCACTGCTCAATTTACCGGCCAGTGACAACCAGCTTTTTTGCAGACTCTGGGTCTGCTGCTGCAATGTGTCCAGATCTTCGGTACTTTGCGATGCCGCCGCCAGTTGCTCTTCAAGTTGCTGTTGCAAAGCGTAGAGTTCGTCAGGCCGCACTTTGTGCTTTCTGGCCAACTGGTGAATGCTGGCCAGTCTCTCATTAAGCTCTTCCAGCCGTGCCGGGTTGATTTCGATCTGGTCGAGCTGCCGGTTTAGCTCGCTGGCGGCTTCATCAACCTGAATCAGCGCTGTATTCAGCATTTCTTCAACGTTAGTCAGGCTTTTGCCACTGCCGCTCTGCTGTAACAGATTCAGTGCGTGGTGCAGGCTCTGGCTGATATTGCTGTCGTCGTCTTCGCGACATAATTGCACCAGCGCGCGCATGCCGACAATGCGGGACTCGGCATTACTGAGGCTGTCGAGTTCGGTTTCCAGCTCATCCAGCTCCGCCTCGCCCAGGGCCAGTTCGTTGAGTTCGCCAAGCTGATAACGCGCCAGTTCATTGTGAGCGGCCTGCTCGCTGAGGTCGGATTGCAGCGTTTGCAACTGTTTGTTGGCCGCTTTCCATTGCTCGCTGAGGTGTTTGAGCTCTTGCACGCGCGCCTGTTGGCCACCAAAATCATCCAGCAGCATCTGCTGTGTCGGTTTCTGCAGCAGTGAGTGATGTTCATGCTGACTGTGGATATCCATTAACAGGCTGCCCAGCGCGGTCATTGCCTGCAGGGTGACTTGGGAGTTGTTGATCCAGGCCCGGGAACGACCGTCGGCAGCAACACTGCGTCGAAGCAGACACAGCCGGGGGTCATCGTCTGCTGTCAGTTCATGCTCGCGCAGCCATTGGCAGGCCAGCGGCAACCGGTCCACATCAAATTCCGCGCTGATCTCGGCGCGTTCACTGCCGCTGCGTACAACATCGCGGTCCGCTCTGTCGCCCAGCGCGAGGCCCAGTGCACCCAGGATGATGGACTTGCCGGCACCGGTTTCACCGGTGATTGCGGTCATGCCTGCCCTGAATTCGATATCGAGCTGTTCTGCTATGGCGTAATTACGAATTGAAAGATGTGTCAGCATAGTGTTCTTACTATAGTCCGGCCGCTGAGGTTTGACACGGTTAATTGAATCCGTGAAAGGACTTGAATCATATCATGCCGTCCCCATATTGAGCAGATATCAGCAATTGTTGTAAGCGATGCGCTTTAAGGCGAAGCCGCATCGTGTTGGCAAGCTACAGACTCATTGAATAAACCGACAGGCAGGTGAAAACATGGCAGATCAGAAAGCAGGTGAGCACAAGGAGCAGGATCAGCAGGAACAGCAGGAACAGGTGTCCGCCGAGCAGAGGGCGGCGGAGCCGCAGGACAAGGGCGATGCCAGTAGCGCCGAAGTATCAGGAGAGGAGCTGACCCTGGAGCAGGCTCGCGAACGCCTGGATCAGGCAGACGCCGCGGCTGCTGCTCATCAGGCTGATATCCTGCGTTTGCACGCAGACATGCAGAATGTCCGTCGCCGCGCAGAGCAGGATGTGGAAAAAGCACATAAATACGGTCAGGAGAAGTTGGTTTCGGGTTTGTTACCCGTGCTGGATAACCTTGAGCGCGCCCTGCAGGCGGTCGACGGTGACGAAGACGCGAAGCTGACGGCACTGCGTCAGGGCGTTGAGCTGACCCTGAAGAGCTTTCTGGACTGTCTGAAAAAGTTCAACGTAGAGGTGCTTGATCCGGTGGGTGAGCCTTTTGATCCGCAATACCATCAAGCCATGGGCATGCAGGAAAGCAGCACTGCGGAGCCCGATACCGTGCTGGCGGTAATGCAGAAAGGCTACAGCCTGAACAGCCGTGTTTTGCGCCCGGCCATGGTAATGGTCTCCAGAGCGCCGACCGAAGGTGTTGATGTCAAAGCATAATATCAGGTGTAGCAGATAAGGCAGGGGCAAAAACCTGCCTGCAATACCCGGTTTCAGGAAAAACCGGTTGATTTTCAGTGCTGCGCTCTTGAATTCTGCACAAAAGTACCAATATAGAGCTTCAACGTAGTTACAAATAAGTTGCAGACAAGTTTCAGACTGAATCCAAACACAAATTTGAATAGGATCCGCCCGGGTCTCGAGTCAGACAAGACGGGTAGATTTAAGTGGAGATGAGATTATGGGCAAGATTATCGGTATAGATTTGGGTACGACCAATTCCTGTGTCGCGGTTATGGAAGGCGGCAAAGCCAAGGTCATCGAGAACGCCGAAGGAGATAGAACCACCCCGTCAGTGATTGCCTACACCAAGGATGGAGAAACCCTGGTGGGTCAGCCGGCCAAGCGTCAGTCTGTGACCAATCCGAAGAACACGCTGTTCGCCATCAAGCGCCTGATCGGTCGCCAGTTCAAGGACGACGTTGTCCAGAAAGACATCAAGATGGTGCCTTACGAAATTACCAAGGCCGACAATGGCGATGCCTGGGTCCGCGTTAACGACAACAACATGTCGCCACCGCAGATCTCGGCGCAGATTCTGAAAAAGATGAAAAAGACCGCTGAAGACTATCTTGGCGAGTCAGTGACGGAAGCGGTCGTCACTGTACCGGCATACTTTAACGATTCGCAGCGTCAGGCAACCAAGGATGCGGGCAAAATTGCCGGTCTTGAAATCAAGCGTATTATCAACGAGCCAACCGCCGCGGCGCTGGCCTACGGCATGGACAAGAAAGGCGGTGACAGCACCATCGCGGTTTATGACCTGGGTGGCGGTACTTTCGATATCTCCATCATCGAGATCGCGGAAACCGATGGCGAACATACCTTTGAAGTGCTTTCCACGAACGGTGACACCTTCCTGGGTGGTGAAGATTTTGACCTGCGTCTGATCGATTACCTGGCAGACGAGTTCAAGAAAGAAAGTGGCATGGATCTGCGCAGCGACCCATTGGCTTTGCAGCGACTGAAAGAAGCCGCTGAAAAAGCCAAGATTGAACTGTCCTCTGCCCAGCAGACCGAGATCAATCTGCCGTACGTGACCGCAGATGCATCAGGCCCAAAACACCTGGTGCAAAAGCTGACCCGCGCCAAGTTTGAGTCACTGGTTGAAGAGCTGGTTGATCGCACCATTGCGCCGCTGAAAATGGCGTTGAAAGATGCCGGTCTTGATGTCAAGAAGATCGATGACGTCATCCTGGTCGGTGGTCAGACCCGTATGCCGCTGGTACAGAAAAAAGTGGCAGATTTCTTCGGCAAAGACGCACGACGCGATGTTAACCCAGATGAAGCGGTTGCCATCGGCGCGTCCATTCAGGCTGCGGTACTGGCCGGTGAGGTTAACGACGTTCTGCTGCTGGACGTGACGCCGTTGTCTCTGGGTATCGAGACCATGGGTGGCGTTACCAGCATCCTGATTGATAAAAACACCACCATCCCGACCAAGAAGACACAGGTGTTTTCAACAGCAGACGACAATCAGACAGCGGTAACCATTCACGTGGTTCAGGGTGAGCGCAAGCAGGCGACACAGAACAAATCTCTGGGCCGTTTTGACCTCAGTGATATCCCGCCGGCACCGCGCGGTATGCCACAGATTGAAGTGGCATTTGATCTTGATGCCAACGGCATTTTGCATGTGTCTGCCAAGGACAAGGCAACTAACAAAGAGCAGTCTATCGTTATCAAATCGTCCAGCGGTCTGTCGGACGAAGAGATCGATAAAATGGTCAAGGATGCCGAAGCGCACGCCGCTGATGACAAGAAATTCGAGGAACTGGTGACGGCGCGAAATACTGCTGATGGCCTGATCCATGCTACCCGCAAGACGCTGACAGATGCGGCCGACAAGGTTGAAGATGATGAGAAAGAAGCCATCGAGACCGCTATCACCGCACTGGAAGAAGCCATGAAGTCGGGTGATATCGAACAGATCACAGCGCGCACCAATGAGCTGACGGAAGCCTCTTCCGGATTGGCGCAGAAGATGTACGCCGATCAGCAGGGTGCTGACGCTCAGGCTGAGGCCGGCGATGACGCGGGCGGTGAATCAACGTCTGACGATGCAGTCGATGCTGAATTCGAAGAAGTAAAAGACGATAAATAAAACAGCCTGGCTGATGGACTATGTCGAAAAGAGATTATTACGAAGTACTGGATGTTGGTCGCGATGCGACGGAAGCGGAACTGAAAAAAGCCTACCGTCGTGTTGCGATGAAGCACCACCCCGACCGGAATCCTGATAACAAGGAGTCCGAAGACAAATTCAAGGAAGCCAACGAGGCTTTTGAGGTACTGTCTGATCCCGAGAAAAAGGCACGTTATGATCAATACGGTCATGCCGGTGTCAATCCTCAGGGTGGAGGCGGCGGTGCCGGTGATTTCGGGGATATCTTCAGTGATATTTTCGGCGATATTTTTGGAGGCAGCGGCGGCCGGGGTGGTCGCGCAGGCGTGCGCAAAGGCGCAGATCTGCGTTACAACCTGGAGCTGGACCTGGAAAACGCTGTCAAAGGCACTACGGTCAAGATCCGCATCCCGACCGCGGTAAACTGCGGCAGTTGCAGCGGCACCGGGGCAAAGAAGGGTTCGTCGCCGGTCGACTGCGCTACCTGTAACGGCATTGGCCAGGTCCGTATGCAGCAGGGGTTTTTCTCTGTTCAGCAGACCTGCCCGCGGTGTCAGGGCAGTGGCAAACAGATCAAGGATCCGTGTAATACCTGCCATGGCCGCGGCCAGGTTGAAGAACAGAAGACCCTGTCTGTCAAAGTGCCTGCCGGCGTCGATGAGGGTGATCGCATTCGTCTGACAGGAGAAGGCCAGGCGGGCGTCAATGGCGGCCCGCCCGGGGACCTGTATGTGCAGGTTCACATGCGAGCGCACAAACTGTTTGTCCGCGACGGTCGCGACCTGCACTGCGAAATCCCCATCAGCTTTGTTGATGCGGCGTTGGGTGGAGAGCTTGAAGTACCGACACTGGACGGACGTGTGAAGCTGAAGATTCCGGCGGAAACCCAGACCGGCAAACTTTTCCGTTTGCGCGGCAAAGGTGTGACGTCTGTCAGAGGTGGGCCGGCTGGTGACCTGTTATGCCGAGTGGTTGTGGAAACACCGGTAAAACTGACGCGTCGACAGAAAGAGATTCTGCAGGAATTTCAGAAGATCGGCGAAAGTGAAGGTCAGCAATCACCCAAGATGACATCGTGGTTTGATGGTGTGAAAAAATTTGTAGACGATCTGCGAGCCTGATGCTTTCATGCGTCAGCAAAACAAAAAAGGCGCCAATAGGCGCCTTTTTTGTATGTTCAGATGAGTGGTATCACGCTGCATTGAAGGCCTGTAAAACCTTGCCGTGCGCATCCGGTGTCAGTCTGGGGCCGAACTCGGAAACCACGGTCGCCGCGGCCAGGCTGGCGAGTTCACCAGCGCGCTGAAAACTCATGCCCTGGGTCAGGCCATACATAAATGCGCCAGAGAACATGTCGCCGGCGCCGTTGGTGTCGACGGCCTTGACGTTGTGTGCGGCGATGTCGATATAGTTGTCACCATCAAACAGTCGCGCGCCGCGTGCCCCCCGGGTGACGGCAAACTGACGGGCGATGGTTTTGAGTTTGCTGCAGGCTGCGTCGAAATTTTCTTCGTCGGCCCATGTCATGGCTTCCTTCTCATTGCAGAAAAGCAGGTCGACACCCTCGCCGAGTACTTCGTTAACGCCTGCTTTAAAGTACTCGACCATGGCTGGGTCGGAGAACGTCATGGCGGTTTTTACCTGACTGTCTTCGGCAATCTGTTTCAGGCGTTTGGCCGCTGCACGGGCGGAATCAGAGGTCACCAGGTAACCTTCAATATAAATGTATTTGGCCTGCTTGACCGACTCGGTCTTCAGTTCCTGTTCTGATACATACTGTGAAATACCCAGGTGGGTCAGCATGGTTCGTTCTGCATCAGGTGTCACCATGACAACGCAGCGCCCCGTTGTTCCGGTTTCACGCTGGGGCAACAAATTGGTTTCTATGTTGTGATCGCCCAGTTCAGCCATGTAAAAATCACCGGGTTCATCATTGGCGACCTTGCATGAATAAAATGCCTTGCCGCCAAACTGGCTCAAGGCATACAGGGAGTTGGCGGCAGAGCCACCCCCGGCCTGTTTTTTGAGAGGATAACGACTGGCCAGCAGGTCGAGCAATTGCTGCTGTTTGTCTTCTTCAATCAGGGTCATGAACCCCTTTTCGATACCGGCTTCGGCAAAGAAGCTGTCTTCAACTTCGAACTCTTTGTCGACCAATGCATTGCCAATGCCATATACATCATAGTGGTTCATAACAGCTGTCCTTCTTCTATTTTTTACTGGGAATACGCGTTTCGATCGGCAAAACTATCTCGGAAAAACCATTAAAGGGAAGCGAATGCCTTTTTCGCCGCCGCCATGGTTGTGTCCAGTTCCGCCTGGCCGTGCGCCGCTGACACGAAGCCGGCTTCGAATGCCGAGGGGGCAAGATAAACATTGTTGTTCAACATGACATGGAAGTATTTTCGGAACTGCTCCACATTGCAGGCCATGACCTGATCAAATCGGGTAATACTGTCTTCGCCCGAGAAGAAGCAGCCGAACATGCCGCCGACCTGATTTGTAGTGAAAGGGATACCTGCCGCCCTGGCCTGCTCTTTTAAACCCGCAAGCATGGCTTCGGTGGTCGCGCCAAGCTCTTCATAAAAGCCCGGTTTCTGGATTTCCCGCAGCATGGCCTGGCCTGCTGCCACGGCCAGCGGGCTGCCTGACAATGTGCCTGCCTGATACACGCCGCCCTGAGGGGCAATACAATCCATGATGTCTTTGCGGCCGCCAAAGGCACCCACTGGCAGACCGCCGCCAATGACCTTGCCCAGAGCTGTCAGATCCGGTTTGATGCCATAGACAGACTGTGCACCACCCAAGGCGACACGGAAGCCGGTCATGACCTCGTCAAAAATCAGCACGCTGCCATGTTCGGTGCAAAGTTCGCGCATGGTTTCCAGAAAACCCGGCACTGGTGGCACCATGTTCATGTTGCCGGCGATAGGTTCCACTATAATGCAGGCGATTTCGTCGCCATGCTCTTTGAACAGGGCCTTCATGGCTTCAATGTCGTTGTAGGGCAGCACATAGGTCAGATCGGTGTAGGCTTTGGGTACGCCGAGGGAGTCTGGCTCGCCGAGGGTGAGGGCGCCGGAACCGGCTTTGACCAGCAAACCATCAACGTGGCCATGGTAACAGCCTTCAAATTTGACCACTTTGTCGCGCCGTGTATAACCACGTGCGAGACGGATTGCGCTCATGGTGGCTTCGGTGCCAGACGTTACCAGCCGCACGCGCTCGATCGACGGCACCAGCTTGCAAATGGTGCGTGCGATATCGACCTCCGCGGCGGTTGATGCGCCATAACCCAGGCCGCGACTCAATTGTTCCTGCAGCGCACCGATCACCGCCGGGTGACAATGTCCCAGAATAAGCGGGCCCCAGGCGCCGACGTAGTCGACATAACGATTGTTGTCCTCGTCGATCAGCCAGGCACCTTCGCCATGGTTAAAGAACAGTGGGGTGCCGCCGACGCCACGGAATGCCCGTACCGGCGAATTGACGCCACCCGGAATGAACTGTTGAGCCTCATCAAACAGGGTTGCCGAGCGCTCACTGGCATGGGGGTTGTCGGGGGTGGTGTTAGCCATAAGTACCTCTGGTTACAGGTTGTTTAAAATAAATTGTTGAGTTCGCGCGCACGGGCCCGAATGTCGGGGGCGGCGAACAGATGATTAATCACCGCCAGTATGTCGGCACCGGCAGTCAGCAGGTCACCACCGTTCTCTACCGTGATGCCGCCGATAGCAACAATGGGCAATTGTGTCTGCTGACGAATCAGGCGCAGGTTTTTGATGCTGGCCAGCGGCGCGTCCGGCTTGGTCAGGGACGGGAAAAAACGTCCCAGGGCAATATAGCTGGCACCGCTTTTTTCCGCCGCCGCTACCAGTGCCGGGTTGTCATGGCAACTGACGCCGATCACTGCTGACGGCCCCAGTCGGTATCGTGCTTCAGCCAGGTCGGTATCGGACTGACCAAGGTGAACGCCATCGGCCTCAACGGCCTGACACAGGTCAATGTCATCGTTGATAATCAGGCTGGCCTGGTAATGCTGGCACAGGGCCTTAAGCGCGGCTGCCTGCGCGACCCGGTGCCTGAATTCACCGCTCTTGCGTCGGTACTGCAGGACCCGTATGCCACCATCGAGGGCCTGTTTCACGGCTGATTCCAGTGCTGTGTCCGCAAGCAGATGCTCATCGGTTATTGCGTACACGCCTGAAGCAGGGAATACGCTCATTGCGGCGACAGGGTCTGGCAAAACTGAATTACCTGCTATGGTCTTAGTGAATTGGGATGGTGTCATGCATATGTGGCGCTATTCTAACAGAGCGTCTTCGGTCAGTGACAATTCCTGTGCAGCTTACGCACCCGTTGCTTCTAGGTATTTGTCGGCCGTCGATCGGGCAGGGCCTGGCCCTGCCCGGCCTGCCAGCCTCGTTGTAGCGCCTGCCAGGTGAAAGTCTGGGCATTGCAGGTCGCCTGAGTCAGCGGTTGAGCCAGCGCCAGCCCCGCCGCCAGCGCCGAAGCCAGTGTACAGCCGGAGCCATGGTAGCTGCCGGGTAGTCGCGGCCAGACCCAATATTCGGCGGGTGCATTGTTGTGATACAGGGTGTTGGTCACATCCTGCGTCTGTGCATGTGTGCCTGTCACCAGAACGTGCTGGCAGCCCAGTTGCATCAGTGTTGAAGCAGCGACGGCCTGATCGTCATGTTCATCCAGGCAGAGAGCGCTTAGTTCATCCGTGTTTGGCGTCAACACGGTCACCCTGGGCAGGATGTGGCTACGATAGGCGTCTACCAGGTCACTGTTGCTGAAATTAAAACCACCACCCGCTTTTAACACGGGGTCTGCCACGATCGGCAAGTTCTGATGGTCAGCAATTACTTCGCTTATAAGCCTCAGATTATCCAGATTGTCGATCAAGCCGATCTTGATGGCATGCACGGGCACATCTGCCAACAGGGTCGCCAGTTGCGCTCTCAGCAGGTTGACGGCAACAGGCTGCGTGCGCACAACATTATGAGTGTCCTGAACGGTCAGTGACGTGATCACAGGCAGGCAATGACAGCCATTGGCAGACAGGGTCTCGATATCGGCCTGAATGCCGGCGCCACCGGTTGGGTCCAGGCCGGACAGACAGAGCACGTTGGGCCTGGCGTGAGGGGTATCGGGCCTGTCCAGGGCAGCGTGGCTCAAAATGGTTTTACAACAACAAGAATGACGATGGCGATCAATGCCAATACGGGTGCTTCGTTGAAATAACGAAAGAACACGTGGCTATGGGTATTGCGGTTCTCCCTGAATCGCACCAGAAACCACCAGCAGCTGATGTGGTAGACGATAACCAGCGCCACCAACGTCAGCTTGGCGTGGAACCAGCCCTGCGACAGATAAAACTCAGGCGCCGATGACACCAGCAGCCCGCCGAACAGCACGGTAAAAACCGCAGATGGCGTGCTTATGCCCCAATACAGTTTGCGCTCCATAATGACAAAGCGGTCTTTGCTGATCTGATCATCACTCATGGCGTGATAAACAAACAGCCTTGGCAGATAAAAAATACCTGCAAACCAGGTGATGACAGCAATAATATGAAACGCTTGAATCCAGGCCATAGCTTCCTACCAAGATGTTCATGGGGTATATATAGATTATGACGTCCGCAGCCAATCGCGTACAGTATAAAGCAACAATCAGCGTGTCCGCTGCGGTAAACCGGCAGCAGACGCTTGTGATAGCACCTGACGCCACCATCAGGTGTTAGAATAGAGACCAAATACAGTTAAACAATGCGGGAATGCGGGAGAGTGTCGTGATAAAAGCAGGGATAATCGGAGCCACTGGGTACACCGGCGTGGAGTTGTTGCGCCTGCTGGCGTTGCATGATGATGTGTCAATCGAGGTCGTCACCTCTCGTGAACTCGAAGGTACTGCCGTTGCGACCCTGTTTCCGAATCTGCGCGGGTATGTGGATCTTGCTTTTACGGCGCCGGATGATGATGCACTGGCTGCCTGTGACGTGGTTTTTTACGCAACGCCGCATACTGTTGCCATGAAAACGGCGGCAAAATTGATGGCACGGGGCGTGCGGGTAATCGATCTGTCTGCTGACTTTCGCTTAAAAAATCAGGCGGAATGGGAGCAGTGGTACAAAGAGCCCCACGAAAGCCCGGAACTGATCGCCAAGGCGGTCTACGGATTGCCGGAAGTGAATCGCGATCAGATTCGTGAGGCACAATTGATCGCGGTGCCGGGGTGTTATCCGACCGCCGTGCAGCTGGGATATCTACCCTTGCTGGAGAACGGGCTGGTTGACGCGTCGCGGTTGATTGCCGATGCCAAGTCAGGTGTCAGTGGCGCCGGCCGCAAGGCGGCTGTCGGCAGTCTGCTGTGCGAGTCTTCCGAGTCCATGAACGCCTACGGAGTTGCCGGCCACCGGCATTTGCCGGAAATTTCTCAAGGACTGCGAGCCGCGGCCGGTGGGGATGTCGGGCTGACCTTTATTCCGCATCTGACGCCGATGATACGGGGCATTCACGCCACGCTGTACGCCGCACCCGTTGGCAAGGTCAGCGCAGAGCAATTGCAGGCATTGTACGAAGACCGGTATCAATCCGAGCGTTTTGTCGATGTGATGCCGATGGGCTCACAGCCAGCCACGCGCAATGTCAAAGGCACCAACCGGTGTCAGCTGGCGGTGCATTACCTTGAGCACAGCAATAATATTGTGGTCCTGTCAGTAATCGATAATCTGGTGAAGGGCGCATCCGGTCAGGCTGTACAGAATATGAATATCATGTTCGGGCTGAATGAAAGCGCCGGACTGAAAACCATCTCTTTACTGCTGTAAGTAGCGATTATGCCAGGTGCCGTCAAGGGTAGCAGACAACATCGAATGACCGTAGTGCGGCACCGGCCGTGGCAACGTGCAGGACTATTCCTGATATTCGGTTTGCTCTTTTCTTTGGCGCTGGTGCTGGCTTACCGCACGGGTTTTCAGCGAGGTGCAGATAATCTGTCAGAGATGGGCCTGGCACATCAGCAGGGCCTGTCGGATGTGCAGCGTGCCACCGGGCAAATAGCAGAGCTGCAGGCTGCGTTATCCGTCGCGGAGCGAAACCTGCAGGTGGACGATCAGGTCAAGGCGCAGGCACAGACATCAATCGCGGCCATGCGCAGCGAGATTGCGCTACTCCAGCGAGACGTAGCATTGTACCGTCAGGTTATGGCGCTGGAGTCGGTGGCGCCGGCACTGGCAATGCAGTCCTGGCAATTAGTCGCTACGGAGCTGCCGAATCAATATCGCTATCGACTGACCCTGTCCTACACCGGTGCTGAGGGTAGCGTGCTTAGCGGAGAGCTACGAATGACTGTGACAGAACTACCAGCGGCGGAGGTTGCGGAACCGGCAAATGGCATGGCCGAGCACAAAATCGAAATCACAGAACCGGTAAATATGCGCTATCTGCAGGTACTGGAGGGAAATATTCAGATACCGTCGGGTTTCGCCGCCGGTCATGTTAAGCTCGATTTCAGCACAAACACGACGCCGTCGATTACGTTCAATGAAAGCATAGCATGGCAGCCCGAGGGGGAATTCTGATGTTCGGATCGCAAAACAAAGCGCGCAGGAGCAAGGTGACAGCGCATACCCTGATTTCTGCAGCCACCGAGCTCAAGGGTGACCTGAAATTTAGTGGCGAGTTGATTGTGGAAGGTCGCGTTACCGGCGATATCAAAGCAGCCGATGATTCCGATGCCGTGCTGCGGGTTGCCGAGCAAGGCCTGATAGAAGGTGAGATAAACGTGCCCAATGTGATCATTAATGGCACGGTAAAAGGCGATATTTATGCCTGCAGTCATATTGAACTTGCCGCCAAAGCCTGTATTACCGGCGACGTACATTACAAATTGATCGAAATGGTCATGGGAGCCCGGGTTAATGGCAGTCTGCTGTGCAGCGCTGAGCTGTCCGCAGGTCGCAAGGCCCTGACCTACCAGCAGGAGGTGCTGGGTGCTGGAGAGGTAGAGGCATCGGCTTCAGGGCACGGCAGTTCAGTTTGACGGCGCCGTCTAATAGTTGACTAATTTACTTGGTTAAGCCCATAATTCCCCCTGTTATTCACGGTTTTCCCGATTGAAAACCTTCACCAGCTTTCAGATACTGTTGTTATGTCTACTGTACAATCACACGATCCCGTCATTATTGCGCTCACTGATACCGCTGCGAACAAGGTCAAAACCCTGGTTGCGGAAGAGGGCAAGCCAGGCCTGAAATTGAGGGTGTTTGTAACCGGGGGCGGCTGCTCGGGCTTTCAGTATGGTTTCAGTTTCGACGAAGATGTGGCCGAGGACGATACCATTGTCGACCATCAGGGAGCGACATTGCTGGTGGATCCACTGAGTTATCAATACCTGGTAGGTGCCAAGGTGGATTACGTAGAAAATCTGGACGGATCACGATTCGTGGTGAATAACCCGATGGCCAGCACCACCTGTGGGTGCGGTTCCTCGTTCTCCATTTAATGCCCCGCCAGGGGACAAGCACAGCTCAGGCGTAATAGACCCCGTCAGGTGTAATAGACCCCGCCCATGATGACTGGATGCCTGGCCCCAGTCAGGTCTCGACTGTCCACCTGCTGCCGGTTCAACGTCTGATGTGCCAACCAGCCAAATGTTACGGCTTCCACCCAGTCTGCAGATAAGCCGCAATCATCACTGGTGAGCACCCTGCCTGCAGGTAGCAGTTGTTGCAGGCGTTGCAGCAGGAAAGTGTTGTGCGCGCCCCCGCCACAGACAATCAACTCGTCCGTCTGCTGCGAGCTGTCTATTGCTTCGATGATACTAAGCGCAGTCAGCTCGGCCAGAGTCCGCTGCACGTCAGCTGCATCCGGCGTGTGCGATAACTGCGCAAGCCTGTCCTGCAGCCACGAGTGATTAAACAGTTCGCGCCCGGTGCTTTTGGGTGGCGCCAAGCGGAAATAGTCTTCATCCAGCAGCAATTGCAGTAACGCAGTATCTACTTTACCTGATGCCGCCCACTGGCCAGCGTTGTCATAACGCTGGTTGCGGGCCTGTTGAATCCAGATGTCCATTAATACGTTGCCGGGCCCGGTGTCATGGCCTCGGGGAGTCGCGGTGGGCGACGGGTTCAGGTAAGTAATATTGGCCATGCCGCCAATATTCACCACGCAGCGGCGAACGCCTTGGTGGTAGAAAGAATGCTGATGGAAAAGAGGGGCAAGCGGCGCGCCCTGGCCGCCTGCCGCCATATCGCGCCGCCGGAAATCATGGATGGTGGTGATGCCGGTTAGCTCGGCGATAGTGTTGGGGTCGCCGATCTGAGTGCTGAACCGGTGGTTGCCGATGGGTTGATGGAAAATGGTCTGACCATGACTGCCAATGGCCTGGATCTGACTGGCCGTCAGCCCGGCGTGCGCGATCAGCTCGTTGATTGAGTCAGCAAACGCATGGCCAACCCGGACGTCCAGTGTTCCCAGTACATGCAGGCTGACCGTTGCAGTTCTGCACAGTGACAGGATGTCATCGCGCAAATCAACGGGGAATTCACCAGACAGGGTTGCCAATAATCTGGTGCGTTCTGGGCCGCATTCAATCAGGGCGCAATCAATTGCGTCTACGCTGGTGCCGGAGATAACGCCTATAAAATAGCCGGTATCAGACATGGCGGATCACTCTGAGCCAGCAGCCTGGTTCGGTGTGTTGGTAAACGTCAGCAGGCGCCCGTCAGGTTTGGTTTCGTTGAAACGCTTCAGGATACGGCTGGCGTGTTCCAGAAAGCGCGGCATTTCGCTGGGCTCCAGGCTGATCGCCTGTGGCAGTGCGTCAACGATGGTGCGAGGGTCTTTGTGCACACCATTGACCAGAAATTCATAATGCAGATGCGGGCCCGTGGCGCCGCCGGTTGAACCTACATAACCGATGATCTGGCCTTGCTGAACCCGACTGCCCTTCTTGATACCGCCGGCGTAATCATTAAGGTGTGCGTACTTGGTTTCAAAGCTGCCGTTGTGTTGAATCACCACCAGTTTTCCGAACGATCCGTTGCGCGCAGCCCAGGTCACTGTGCCGTCAGCAGTGGCGCGAATCGGCGTACCCGTGGGGGCTGCATAATCGGTTCCGCGATGCGCGCGAATGGTGTTCAGTATTGGGTGGCGGCGATTCGGGTTGAAATTTGAACTGATTCGGAATACATCCAGCGGGTTGCGCAAAAAAGCTTTTTGCATACTTTCGCCGTCGGGGCTGAAGAAGCCTGCATCGCCCTGCGTGGTCTCATAGCGGACCGCGACATGCTCCCGGCCGCGATTGATAAACTGGGCTCCCAGGATATCGCCAGTGCCGATAAACTCGCCATTCAGATACTTTTCTTCGTAGACAATGCTGAATTGATCGCCTGAGCGCGGGTCCATGAGAAAGTCGATGACGCCGCCAAAGACATCGGCCATGCCCATGATGACACTGGCCGGGATTTCCGCCTGCTGGCCGGCAAGAAACAGGCTGTCAGCGATAGCGCCCTGTTTGACGACCGGCAGGATATCGGCCTGCAACTGAATGGGCTCTACCTGGTAGTTGGCATCCTGGCGAGTGAAAACGAAACCTTCGAGCGGTGATACAAATACCTGAAGTTGTTCCAGCAGGCCTGGCTCCGGGATGTGAAAGCTCAGTTCGTATCCGGGGAACAGGCGGTTCAGGATGCCGGCTTCGTCGGAGCTGTTGATGATGCGGTAAAGCTCCTGGGCGGACAGGCCGACCTTGCCAAATATGGCTGACAGGTTATCACCCGGCTGCACGGTCAGAGAATGCCAGTTGACCCGGCTGTCTAATGCAGCGCCGTCAATAACGGCGTCGGTCAGTGGCAGGGGACCCACAAACGGAGAAACTGCGTCGCTGGACAGGGACGCATCTATCGAAGCAATCGCATTGTCGCGCCGAAGGCGCTCTCGATCTTCGAAGTGCTCGGGAACCAGAGTCACAACAAGTATCAATGCCAGCCCAAGTGCGCTGGCCAGCCAGACGTGGTTGCGTGGATAATATCTGCGAAGGATTTGTCGGGCTTTTGCTATCGAGTCCATGGAGATTGTTCTTGTCTCTATACGTGCATTACCGCCGGCGCGTCGTGGAAGCAATGGGGCTGCCCGAATACGCGCACAAACGCCAATTCTTAAGGCTTTTGCCGCTCAGGTCAAGTCTTATTCCGACCAATAGTGTAGAATCCGGGATGATTTTCAAGCGCGTATTTTTAACGGAAAACTGTCATGGTACAAAAAACAGTAGATATTTTGGCTGACCTTGAGGCAAGAGGTCTGGTCTCCCAGATGACGTCAGAAGACGAATTCCGGCCTCATTTAGTCGGTGGTAGTCGCACTATATATAGTGGCTTTGACCCGACCGCCGATAGCCTGCACATTGGTCATCTGGTTCCCTTGCTGGCATTGCGCCGCTTTCAGCTCGCCGGACACAAACCGCTGGCCCTTGTTGGCGGTGCTACCGGCATGATCGGCGACCCCAGTTTCAAGGCGGCAGAGCGCCAATTAAACTCGACTGAAATCATAAGTGGCTGGGTGGACTCGTTAAAAGGTCAGCTGAGCCGTTTTCTGGATTTTGACTGTGGTGAGTCATCAGCAATGGTGGTAAACAACCTGGACTGGACGCGTGATCTGAATGTGCTGAGTTTTTTGCGCGATATTGGCAAGCACTTCTCGGTCAATGCCATGATCCAGAAGGAATCGGTCAAGCAACGTATTGAGCGCGAAGGATCGGGTATCTCTTTCACCGAATTCAGCTATATGATCTTGCAGTCCTACGATTTTGCCGAACTCTATCGTCGCCATGACTGCAGTATCCAGATTGGGGGCAGTGACCAGTGGGGCAACATTACCGGTGGTATTGATCTGGCCCGACGTATGTATCAGGGGCAGACATATGGGTTGACGCTGCCGCTGGTGACCAAGGCGGACGGGCAAAAATTTGGTAAAACCGAAACCGGTACGGTGTGGCTGGATCCGGACAAGACGTCACCTTACGCGTTTTTCCAGTTCTGGCTGAACACAGCGGATGCCGATGTATATAAATTTTTGCGTTATTTCACGTTCCTGTCGGTCAGCGAGATAGCTGAAATAGAAGCGGCTGATGCGGCGGCGACCGGCCGGCCGGCAGCTCAGGGTATTCTGGCGCGCGAAGTTACCCGGCTGGTGCATGGCGATGAGGGACTGCAGGCGGCCGAGCGCATCAGTGCGGCATTGTTCTCTGGAGAGCTGGGGGACCTGACTGCCCCGGATTTTGACCAGTTGCGTCTTGATGGGCTGCCAACCACGGATGCTGATGGTGAGGTGTTGCCTATAGTAGAAGCACTGGTGTCGACGGGGCTGGCGGCCTCCAATCGGGTTGCGCGTGAATTCATAGCTGCCGGGGCGGTGTCGGCCAACGGGGTCAAAGTACCTGATACAGATGTGTCGCTGACAAAAGCCTGTCTCTTATACACATCTGACGCTGCCGAC
>OJBX01000052.1_pt1 | contig 108347 bp, 91 predicted proteins | sample 1590751 | NCBI WGS metagenome assembly OJBX01 (sample SAMN05416780, study PRJEB24817) | seawater metagenome | isolation source: Sea water | place: Canada:Atlantic | collected 2013-07
TTAAGCCCTTTTAAACTCTCGCTGAGTCATCACTTATTAACGTGGAATGGTATTAAAATGGATTAACTCACTTTGCTTTTTAAGCAAAAATACAGGAGAAGAGCATGTCTAAATTGATACTTTCACTGGACGGAGGTGGTATTCGCGGCGCAGCGACTACTCAATTTTTAACTCATGTAGAAAAAGCACTGCAAAAACAACATCAAAAATCACTCAGAGACTGCGTGGACTTTTACGCAGGAACCAGTACCGGCAGTCTTATTGCTTTAGCCCTCGCCACCACAGACATGGACATTCAAGATATTAACAAGCTGTACAATGTCACGAATGCGAAAAAAATCTTTCTACAAAACGAAGGCTTTCTTGAAATTGATGGCATCAATGCCCCTAAATATGAAGCCAAAGGTAAAACCGATATTCTTAAGAAATCTCTCGGCCAAGCAAAAATAAAAGACGTGCCTGAAGGCAAACATATTTTGGCCGTAACCTATGGTGTCGAAAAGCACCGCCCGTATGTGGTTAAATCGACCCGTAGCGAATTTCAGAACTTGCTCTCATATCAGGTTGCTGATGCCTCAAGCGCGGCGCCTACTTACTTCCCCACCCGAGACATGACCTTACCCCCAGACAACGAACAAGCGTGGTTAATTGATGGTGGTGTGGTGGCGAACAACCCGACCATGTGCGCCATTGCCGAAGCCTGTCGCTTGTGGCCCGACTCCGTTCGACGAGTGCTATCTATAGGGACAGGTTCCCAAACTCGAAAAATCAATGGACCCGATTCGCGTCACTGGGGTGCTCTGCAATGGATGCTAAAAGGTTGCATCATTGACGTATTATCAGATGAAAAAGTCGTTGGATATCAGGCAATAACCATCACCCCGCCAGGCAATTACATTCGTGTTAACGCTGAAATGCGTCAACAACCTGGGTTTGAAAAAGCGCCGGATGACGCAATGGACGACATCAGCCAAACCAATATTAAACGCCTCAAGGGCATGGGTGATTTCTGGTTTGAGCAATATGGCGAGGCTGTTGTTGAGTTACTCAACAACAGCTACGAGGGGCCTTCGCTTGACAGAATTGACCCAACAAGTGGTAAGCCAATTGTGTACAAACCTGATTAAAAACCTTATTTCGACTGGTCAACCAATAGAGTGCGCAAACGCTGCAATTCTAGTTTGCGCTGCTCATCAACTTCCGGATAGAGCATATCCAACGATTCGAATGTTTCTACTATGGTTTTAGCGATGATCAAGCGCGCATTACGCTTATCGTCCGCCGGGATCACATACCAAGGTGCTTCGTCACTGGTCGTTGAACTAATACAGTCTTCGTAGGCTTGCATGTACTGAGGCCAAAAAGCACGCTCTTGAATATCTGCGTCACTGAATTTCCAATTTTTATCAGGATTATCGATTCGAGCTAAAAAGCGTTGGCATTGTTCCTCTTTAGATAAATGTAAGAAAAATTTTATCACTCGCGTTCCGTTTCGAGTCAGATGCTGCTCTAAATCATTTATCGAGCGAAAGCGTTCGCGCCAAATATGCTCTTTGTGTAATGCTTCATCCGGGATACGCTGACTGTCTAGAATCTCAGGGTGTACGCGCGCAATCAATACCTCTTCATAGTAAGAGCGATTGAAAATACCAATTCGTCCGCGCTCTGGCAAAACCTGATTAGCGCGCCATAAAAAATCGTGATCCAGCTCGGTTTCCGTTGGATGTTTAAAGCTATGCACTTGACACCCTTGAGGGTTAATACCCGACATTACATGTCGAATTGAGCTGTCTTTGCCGGCGGCGTCCATGGCTTGAAAAATAATCAGTACAGAATGCTCATTGGATGCATATAACTTGCGCTGCAAATCACTCATCTTATCGATTTGCTTTTTGAGCTTCTTTTTATAGTGGGCTTTAGAAGTATATAAAGGCGAGATGTCTGTAGGCCGTTGATGCAGGTCACACGCCTCGCCCTGTTTAGCCTGAAAGTCTGCTGGATTTATTTTCATCGCTCTCCCTTATTCACACAATATATACCTTGAGTATTAGGTTGTGCCTTAGCCAGTTAGAAGTCAACTAAGCCTCGTCATTCCATTGTCCGCCAATAGGATAACGCAGTCGCTCCCGCGAGTTAAAAGTAGTATTGATGGATAAGCGCGACCAGTTCATCTTCTTTTACTAAACTTAGTCCTTGCTCCTCGAAACGTTTTATTGCTTGCTCGTTGGGGAATGAGTAATAACGCCCTTGCTGTTGTTCCGTTGTCTTTAATTGTTCACCTAGTGCAAGCGTCTGCAATGCCTGAGTGACAAGCTCACAACCGCCAATATACAGTTGCAACACGTGCCAAAGGTAAGACTGATGAGGCCGCACTGGCATATAAGATTGTGCGATGATACGCCCAGTATCAATACTGGCATCATCAATATAGTGCAACGACGTGCCGAGCTGCTTCTCCCCGTTGAGCATTGCCCAAAAGGACGCCATAACCCCGCGATAATCAGGTAACAACCCCGAATGCAAATTTAAAACGCCAAGCGGCGGTAGTGCCAACTCAGCTTCCTTTAAAATCCTGCCGTATCGAATAGACAGAATCACGTCAGGCTGTAATTTACTGATTTTTGCTAGCCCCAGAGGACTGTTTATTTCGTTAAGCTCTGACACTGGCTGAACAAACTCCTTGCTAATTTGCCCAAAGCTTTTAAAGCCATGATGGTTGTTTAATTTCTCAAGGAGTGGAGATAACAATTGGGTCAGCAGGGTTTGCTCAAAGAAACTAAGGGTTTGGATTTCCACAGGCTTTAAGTCACTTCCTCCTACTTTGGCAGATAAAAATAGGCTGACATTATGTTGCGATAAGTGAGGGACTAATAAATTCAGCGCGAAATTACTGGCAAGGTCGCGATTGGCCAAAATAACAATGTTCATTCATGTCGCTTCTTTATTCCACAACAAGCCTCAGTAAAGCATTAATGAGCCCGAATTGAAATGAGCAGTCAGACAGAGGCTAATAAAGGAATCGCTAAACAAGAAGTCCGTGAGAAATAAATTTACAGTGGTTACCAAGCTGGTTAACACCTGAGTCATGCTAAGCATTGAATTATGCCAAAGAACAATAGATAGTAGTGTCAGTTTATGCTGTTAACAGATAAACACCCTATCAACATGCCTTTGAACCTCTGTTTTGCGTTATCAACCAATAGGAGAATCTTCATGTCACACATCGACCCTAAACACATTCCACAACAAGCTTTCGATTGGTACGACGAATATGCCCATGGCGACATGGACAGGCGTACTTTTATGACCCGTTTAGCCTCTTTATCTGTTGCCGGCTTGAGCATTGGCGCGCTCAGTAGTGCATTAACGCCTAACTATGCCTTAGCGGAACAAGTGTCTTTTAACGATGAAGACATTACGGCCAGCTATCAGAAATTTGAATCACCCGAGGGATACGGAATTGGGCAAGGTTATTTAGTGTTACCAAATGATATGCCCAAACCCGCGCCAGCCGTTTTAGTCGTACATGAAAATCGCGGGCTTAATCCTTATATAAAAGACGTAGCACGCAGATTAGCCAAAGACGGCTTTATCGCATTCGCCCCTGATGCGTTATTTCCACTGGGGGGATATCCGGGCAATGATGACGAAGGGCGTGAAATGCAGCGCAACATGGTGCGTGAAAAAATTGAACGCGATTTTATTGCTGCTGCACGTTTTATCAAACAACACAGTAAAACTAACAATAAGCTGGGTGTGGTTGGCTTCTGCTTTGGCGGTTATATCAGTAATTTTTTAGCGGCTAAAATACCTGATGTTATTGACGCAGCCGCGCCTTTTTATGGCACCCCCGCCTCTGACGACTTGGTCAGCCAAGTAAAAGGCCCGCTGCTACTTAATTTCGCTGAAAACGATAGCCGCGTAAACGAGAGCTGGCCTGAGTACGAAAGCATCTTAAAAGCCAACAAGGTTGACTACCAAGCCCATATTTACCCCAACACTCAACATGGCTTTCACAACGACTCCACCAGCCGTTACGAGCCTGAGGCGGCAAAGCTTGCTTGGTCACGAACAGTCGCTTTCTTTAAAAATCACCTAGCGTAACTAGAACGTCACGCCTTATGTAAAAAAATCAGTGCACCAACAAGTGCACTGCCTTGTGTGTAACTTTTACCAACAACAAGAAAAATTAACGTATTTTCAATTGGTTAACTTCCGGTACCAGGTTTAACTTTGTTCAATATCATCTGACAATACTTTGTTTTCACTGGGTATTATTTATACCTGCTTTACAGTATTTTTAGGCATAGCACATGCTTTAGCGTTTATACCTATCCCCGTTTAGTCGCTGACTTGTAAGGTGTGCACATGAATAAAATACGAATCGCTCTGATAGGCGGAGGCCCTAGCGCGCTGTCTATCATTAAGAAATTGCTGTGCTGTGAATTTGGCCACTTTAGCGTCGATGTATTTGAACGCAATGCATCCTTGGGCAAAGGGATGCCCTACAGCCACGAAGGGGCAACAGCTGAGCACATTACTAATATATCATCAGACGAATTAGCTCCCTTCGATGAATCCTTAACCCAATGGTTACAAAAACAAAGTCAGACATACCTAGCCGAGTATGGGGTCGACAAGGCCAGTTTACACGCCAAACAGGTTATCCCCAGATTGTTATTTGGTGACTATTTAAACGCGCAATTTAAAGCGTTATTACAACAAGCCAAAAACCAGAAATTGCCGATCAATGTGCATACAAGCTCTGAAGTGCTAGATGTAAAACCCAGTTCCGATAAAAAGACCAGCGATGTATATTCTACCTCTGGCTGCTCGACAGGGTTTGATAAGGTCATCATCTGTACCGGCCATTCATGGCCGCGTGAAAACGAAGGAAAAGTGGCAGGCTATTTCGATTCGCCTTACCCACCCAAGAAACTGCAACGTGAATACAACCACCCAGTGGCCCTCAAAGGCTGTTCGCTTACTGCAATTGATGCCATTCGAACACTGAGTAAAGCCAACGGACGATTCTATTACGACCAAGAAAAGCTTAAATACAAACGAAACGAACAGAGCACTAAATTTAAAATCGTGATGCACTCTTTAGAAGGGCTTTTACCTAACATACGTTTTCATTTGGACGAACCTTTAGTCTCAGATGAAGACATGCTTACTGAGCAGGAATTGGCTAAACATAGGGCCGAAAACAATGGGTACTTAAGCTTAGATTTTATCTTTGAGCATAATTTCAAAAAACGACTTAAAAAGCGTGATGCACATTTTTATCAGAAAATCGCTGATAAAAACCTAGAACAATTCACCGAATGGATGCTCGAATCAAGGAAAGCCTTCGATCCGTTTACCCTGTTCAAAATAGAGTACATTCAGGCCGAGCAATCGATCAAACTTGAACAGACATTGCATTGGAAAGAAACCTTGGCGCTGCTTAGCTTCACGATAAATCATCCCGCCAAATACTTTTCAGCCGAAGATACGCTTCGTTTACATCGTAAGCTGCTACCCTTGATTGGAATAATCATCGCCAACGTGCCTCAACCGTCGGCCGAGCAGATACTGGCTTTGTACGAAAGTGAAGTGCTTGAACTTGTCTGTGTTGATGCGAACAGCAGTGTACAAATAGAAGGTGAACACCACTTTATTTATCACTATGAAGATAGTGCAAAGCAGTCGCTCGCTGTAGCGTATCAGACGTTTGTTGATTGCACTGGGCAGAAACACTTACCTATGGAAGAGTTTCCCTTTAAGTCAATGTTTGAGCAAGAAGCAGTGTTGCCTGCTTGTGTGTGTTTCAAAGATAAAACACACGGGGAAAAGCAACGCTCACTCGATAGCAAAAACGTTACCATGGGTGCAGATGGCGAGTATTACCTCAGGCTAAAAGGCTTTGCTATAAATGATGAATACCAACCGCTTTTAGCCAATGGCAAGCCTAGTGACCGCTACTTTATAATGGCAGTACCGTTTATCAGTGGATTTAATCCCGATTACTCAGGCTTTGATTTTTGCGATCAGGTGTCCACTATCATAGTGGATAAATTAACTGAGCAGCACGCGATGCGATACGCGAGTTAACAACCTGGATTAGCGCAGCGCCACCGCTAGGCATGAAAAAGCCCCAAGCATATTTGGCTCGGGGCTTTTGTGAGCTCAGGGCTCTTTTCCGGCTCAAGGCTCTTTGCCAGCTCAAGGCTCTTTTCCGGCTCAAGGCTCTTTTCCGGCTCAGGGCTCTTTTCCAGCTCAAGGCTCTTTGCCAGCTCAAGGTCCTTTGCCAGCTCAAGGCTGTCATCTAGCATCTAGCTAAGGGGGCTTTACTTAGCGAAGGGCTTTAAACCAGATTTAAAAGAGTGCGCTATACACAAAGCCAGCTCCTATCGCCATTGATAAAATAACCATTAAGAATGCCATTATCATGGGGTTCTTAAAAATCGACTTAAGTAAAATAACTTCAGTTAAGCTAGCCCCAGCACTACCAATAATCAGTGCCATGACAGCGCCTAAGCCCATTCCTTTAGCGGCAAGCGCAGCACTTAACGGAATAACCGCTTCAGCCCGAATATACAAAGGAATGCCAATGACAGCGGCAATAGGAATTGCAAATGGATTATTCTCGTTAGCCACCCTTGCTACAAACTCAGTGGGCATAAAACCGTAGATCAGTGCGCCAATCGCAATGCCGCCGATTAAATAGGGCAATACTTTTTTAAAGTCACGCCAAGTTGAATCCCATATTTTTTTCCATTTATTCACTGGCGCTACTGCCCCACTGCAACCCGCTCCACATGTTGCTGCATCTGGTTCGATGTACGCTTCACTTCGTACGTACTTTTCGAACCCTAGCTTTTCTAATAGGAAACCTGCCACAACTGAGACACCCATCGCCATGGTGAAGTAAAACATCGTGACCTTTATCCCAAAAGTAACGACAAACAAGCCGATAATGATCGGGTTTAACAACGGGCTAGCAAATAGAAACACCATCATGGTGCCAAAACCCGCTTTGGCTCTTAATAACCCTTTCAAAAAAGGAATGGTAGAACAGGAACAAAATGGGGTTATGGCTCCCAGTAAACCCGCGACAAGATAACCTTTACCGTTTTTTGCACTTAGAATGGACTGAATTTTTGAGGGCGGAATATACATTTGCAGTACGCCTACCAAGTAGCTGATTAGCAAAAACAGCGCGGTAAGCTCTGCAGTTAAAAAAGCAAACATATTCAGTGCGTCGTGCACCATTGTCATATTTATTTCGAACATAACTTTGTACCTATCTCTCTACTCATGAATAAATCTATATTTCTAGATTTGTCGAAATATAAAGATTTGCATTCGCCAGATCAAGTTATTTCTAGTAATATCGAAATATAATTTTGTGAGGATCAGCAATATGGATTTAGAAAATACGGCTAAAGCGCTAAAAGAATTAGGCCACCCTACCCGCTTAAATATTTACCGAAGTGTTGTCAGAGCAGGATATCAAGGGATTGCCGTTGGTGGCTTGCAAGAAAAACTTGAGATCCCAGGGTCGACTTTGTCCCATCATATTTCAGGCTTGCTCTCAGCAGGCTTAATTACACAGCGTCGTGAAAGCCGAACCCTATTTTGCGTAGCAGAATACGACAAACTACAGTCAGTTATCGACTTTTTGCAGGAAGAGTGTTGCGCTGACGAAAAAACCTAAAAGGATGTTTCGCCAACAAGATTGATATCTTTCCATGAAGCAACGCGCATATGAGTCTGGTAATAGTACTTATTGGTGCGCTTGCCGTTGGCGCTAAACCACACCTTTACTTGAACGAGTGAGCCTTTTACCAATATACGCTTTTTCAAGAAATAAGCTTCAGGCGACATTTTAACGTTTTCCTCAAGCTCGCTAGCCACCTCAGGGGGAATAACAATCGTGATGTTTCTTGGGTCGCGGTAATCATACTGGGTATTTAAAAACACATGGCCCTCTTTATTGCCCGTGGCTTTCACCTTGAAAATACCGCCAGTTTCAAACGATTTTGGGTAAATAACAGCCGCTAAGTTACGATACGCCATGGTGTCTGTTGTTTGGTTTTGCTCATCAACTTGCGCAGTTTGAGATTGCAACTCGCTGCTCTTATTACTTGATGAAGTACTGCCACAGCCCGCTAAAAATAATACCAATAATACTGTTACTAACTTCATCGTTTTATCCCTAAAAAAATGCACGTTGTGTATAAAAATCGTGCGTATCACTGTATTGAAATAGCAGATACGTGTCCACTATATTGGTTTATTTCCCGCCTCCTGTGGGGCTTGGGTTGACGTTTCGGGTTCTGATACTTCAGGCTCTTCGTTTTCTAAACCCATTTCGACCATTTCCTGGGTGGTACTACGCATACTGACAAATGGCTCGTAATGCTCACGGGCAACATCATGGAAACGAATTCGATATAAAGTCCAGCACGCTAAAATGGACATTGCTGCACCTGAGACAATAAACAAAGCCATATGGGTGTATCCCAACAAAAATGACACACTAAGGGGCCCTAGAATACTGCCAATGCTATTCATCATCAGTACACCACTGCCCACCTCCATAATCGATAAGTCTGTATTGTCATTAGCATGAGCTAAGCACAGGGAATACAGCGGGAAGCTCAAACCACCTAATAAAAACATAGTCACATAGATAACCTGAGGATTTCGGCTATCAAGCAGAATTGCCATAATACTTGTTAGCACCGCAATAACGGCCAAACCGGTAATAACGTAACGTCTGTCGATTCGGTCCGACAAACGCCCAACTGGCAACTGCAAGGCTGTGCCGCCTAGTATGGTAACGGCCATAAACACACCAACCTGACTTGGGCTTAACGCGTTTGCATTGGCCACAACTGGCCCTAATGCCCAAAATCCCCCCGTTACTAAACCACCAAAAAATGCCCCTACCATAGAGACTTGAGATACAGCAAATAAGCGCCTAAAGCTGAAACTAACAGCAGGTATGGGCTGGGGAGCAGGCCGCCTCGTTAGACCGACTGGCACTATGCCTAATACTAAGAGCGCCGCGGCCAACATAAATAGCCCAGCAAACCCTAAGTCAAAGCCCACCAACAACTGGCCTAAACAAATAGCAGACAAGGAAATGACCGTATACACAGATAACACACTGCCTCTGTGTTCAATCGAGGTTTTATCATTCAGCCAACTTTCAATGACCATATAAATACCGGCGATACCCCAACCGATAAGGCAGCGCGCTAACAGCCAAATGACGAAATGATCGACCAAGCCAATAAACAACAAAGAAGAGGTAAATAACGCAATTAACACGGTAAAGACGCGAATGTGCCCAACACGAGCCACAAGACGGGGAACCGTCAAGCAACCTAGAACAAAGCCAAAAAAGTAGCTCGAACCGATATAGCCAATTAAATCCGGCTCCCAGCCCAAATCAATCGCGTAAAGCGGCACAATAGTCAGTTGTAAACCATGGCCCACCAGCAAGATGGCAGCCGAAAACAACAAAGAAAACATAGACTTTAACAAGGTCGGCATAGCGAAATCCGATAGATGATTTATTAAACAAGCCACTGGCTCACATAGTGGTTGTTTCAGAATATGATGTCCAGAATGAATTGCGGTTGATTGAACATTTAATCAACACCACTGGGTATCTGCTTAGAACAAATTTTATGAGTTAGCCTCATCCGGTCAGGTGTACACAAAATATTTTTCATTTTATTTGACCTTCCAGTGGCAGGAACCTTTATCCTTGGCCAAATTTTTGTTCATAGACTCAATTAGTTAACCCATGCCAACACCCTCTTTTTGTACCACTTTTTTCGTGCCTCTTAGCGCTATCTCCATTGGTTTTATTCCCCTTAGTGAAGCCGAAACAACGCCCTCCAGTGAGATATTACCTAGCTCAGCAACCACCGCTTATCAGGCGGTAAATCCCACGAAACAGCACGCAAAAAATAACGCAGGAATCGAACAAGCGCACACCGATGAGGGCACCGGTCGCATACATGAAGAAGAGCGCGAACATGAAGAAAATCACGAAGAGGAAATAGAAAACATTGTCGTTCAAGCGACTCGCTCAGGGCGCATCGCCAATGATCAACCAATACGTGTTGAGCTCATCGACAGAGAAGAAATTGAAGAAAAGGCGGCCATGCGCCCAGGCAATATTTCCATGCTAGTCGCCGAAACAGGTGGTGTACGCGTGCAAACAACATCTCCAGCGCTAGGTAGTGCTAACATTCGCCTTCAAGGCTTATATGGCCGCTATACCCAGCTACTGGCAGATGGACTACCCCTTTACGGCAATCAGGCATCGTCTATCGGTTTGTTACAAATACCGCCCACGGATCTTGGTCGAGTCGAAATCATTAAAGGTTCGGCATCCTCGCTTTACGGCGGCTCCGCATTAGGGGGCGTTATAAACCTTGTATCAAGAACACCGGGCGATACGCTAAATGGCGAAGCATTGGTCAATGTGACTACCCGTAACGGCCAAGACTTAACCTCCTATATAGAAAGTCCGCTAACTGATGATCTAAAAGGCTCTCTTACCGTCGGTGCGCACCACCAGGATACACAAGATGTGGACGATGATGGCTGGATTGACCTGCCTGGATACGAGCGATATAGCGCCCGCCCTCGATTATTTTGGCAAGGACAAAATGGAGAATCGCTATACGCGACGGCGGGTTTTATGACTGAACAACGTGAAGGCGGCACTATGCCAGGCGCCGTCGTGGCTGATGGCAATCCCTATGAACAAACACAAGACTCACAACGCTTCGACGGCGGTGTAGTGTTTAATATGCCCATGTTAGAGACGTTAACCCTAAACGCCAGAGCCTCCGCTATGGTGCAAGAGCACGATCACACCTATGCAGATATTGCAGAAGATGATCGACACGAAAGCTACTTATTAGAAAGCAGCCTCGCCGGTTACAAAGGCGACACCGACTGGTTAGTCGGTATCGCTTATCAGGCAGAACAATTTACCTCTTTTAGCGATGAGCAATTTGACTATTCCTACGAAGTGCCAGGCATTTTTACCCAGCTCGACTATCAATGGAACGAGCAATTGAGCACTTCTGTGAGCGCCCGAATAGATGATCACAGTGAATACGGCACTCAATTTAGCCCCAGAGTCTCCATGCTTTACCGCCCGGGCGATCTGACTATTCGAGGTTCTTATGGGCAAGGATATTATGCCCCTACCCCGTTTGTAGAAGAGATAGAAGCCGCCGGATTGTCACGCCTCGAACCATTGCAAGACATTGAAGAAGAGCAAGCTGAAACCGCGTCATTGGATATAACCTATCGATTCGAGAGTATCGAAGCTAGCGTGACAGCGTTTGGTTCTAATGTTGAAAATGTTACTGAGCTGCAAGCCTTTTCATCGAACAACACAAATGAGCTCGACAGCGTAAGACTCGTAAACGCCGAAGGCGAAACACAGATCCGCGGGTCAGAAGTATTGATACGCTACTACTGGCGCGACGTAAAACTCACCGCAAGCTACTTATATTTAGACGCCACCGAAGCCTCTACAGACGGCAGCGGTAGAAAAGAGATCGCCCTCACCCCAAGACACTCCGCTGGTTTTGTTGCCATGTGGGAGCAACACGGAAACTTCAGAGTCGGCTTTGAAGCCTATTACACTGGCCCGCAAACATTAGACGACAACCCTTACATGGACGAATCGAATCCGTATTGGCACCTAGGTCTCATGGGTGAAATCACGGTTGGCAGAGCAAGCTGGTTTATCAACTTAGAAAACCTGCTAGATGTAAGACAAACAGACGAACACCCCCTATTGCTCCCCTCACAAGCAGCCAGCGGCCAATGGACCACAGACATCTGGTCACGCAATGATGGGTTTATCGCCAATGCAGGGGTAAGAATTAAATTCGGCGAATAAGCGGAATCAGCTGCTTTTGTTAGGAAACATTTATGCGCACTGATTATTTATAGCAGTGGCCAGATAGCACACGCTACACCTACCAGCACGGATGCTGGTAAGCGAAGCGTATGCGGTAGTGGCAGAAGGCCATAGTAAGCGAAGCGCATGCTTTACGTGCACGAAGTGCATGCCCTGTGGCCCAAGGCCATAAATAAGCAAAGCGCATGCTCTAGTGAGCGCAGCGAATCAGTTGGCGACTCAAACTTTCCCGATAACAGCAGCGACTTGTCAGATGACCAGATAGGGGTGAACCCGAGGCTTTTAGGGGCAGCGCTCCTGTCGGGTGAACGATTCACCATGGATGGTGAAGCTGGCTGCACTACCAAGGATGGGTTGAAAATGAGTTTTGTATTAAACACCTTCGAAGAACCTGATCGGCGTGCGCTTTACATGGATGTTTCCTCACGCCGGTATGACAGCAAAGAGGCGGCGGTTAGCGGATTAGAAAGTTTGCCGGAGCACGGCCTTTCTTGGTTACTTCTTTCGGCTGTTGGAAAGAAGTGACTGGCTGACCACGGATGGTCTGTCATATCCAGCATGGATGCTGGTAAGCGCAGCGCATGCTTTACGTGCACGAAGTGCATGCTCTGTGGCCCAAGGCCATAAATAAGCAAAGCGCATGCGGTAGTGGTCGCAGGCCATAAGTAAGCAAAGCGCATGTTCTAGTGAGCGCAGCTCATAAGTGCACGAAGTGCATGCTAAAAAACAAAAAAGCCAGCTTTATAAGCTGGCCCGCATATTTACATCACAACTTGCTGCTTACTCTGCATAAGCTAAACGATTAAACTTCTGTTGCTGATAATCCGCATCCCCAAACGTGGTGTTAATCATCATCAAACGCTTAACGTAATGACCAACATCTAGCTCATCGGTAAGGCCCATGCCGCCATGCAATTGAATCGCCTCATCACCAATCAACTTGCCGTTTCGCCCAATCATCACTTTTAACGCGGCGATGTTTTTGGCTAAATCATCAGCTTCGCCTTCTGCTGCACAAACCGCGCGATACAAAATCGACTTGGCTTGCTCACCTGCCATAAACATATCAACCATGCGGTGTTGCAGAGCTTGAAAACTGCTGATTGCCACGCCAAATTGCTGGCGCGTTTTGGTGTATTCAATGGTGGTAGTATTCAGCTTTTGCATAATGCCTAATGCTTCAGCGCACAGGGCGATGGTCACGTCACTGACTACCGAGTCTATCAGGGTGTAACCTTCATCCACTTTGCCAACGACTTGGCTTGCCGCTACGCGTACATCAGTAAGTTTAATATTGGCCACTAATTGGCCGTCCATTAGGCGATACTGGGTACGCTCGACGCCTGGCGCATCTGCATCAATCAAAAACAGAGTAATACCTGCTTCATCACATTGCTCGCCTGATGTTCTAGCAGAAACAATCACTTTGTTGGCTGCGGCGCCATTGAACACCACCGTTTTTTCGCCGTTGAGTACAAAGTCGTCACCGTCGCGTTTAGCGTGGGTTTTTACATCGGCCAGTTCAAAGCGGCTTTGACGTTCTACGTAAGCAAAGGCCCCTTGTAATGAGCCATCGATAATTTTTTCAATGTTGGCATCTTTTAATGCTGGGTTGTCACTTTTGCTCAGCAAGCCGCCAAACATCAGCACAGTTGCCACGAAAGGTTCAACCACTAAGCCTTTGCCCATTTCTTCCATCACGGCCATAACATCCGTTGGGCCGCCACCGAAACCGCCATAGGCTTCTTCAAATGGAATAGACAACCAACCTAATTCAGCGAAGGTTTGCCAATTATCAGGATTAAACCCTAAGGGATTAGCAGCATTGCTGCGGCGAGTTTCAAAGTCGTATTCGTCTTGCACAAAGCGCGCAACGCTGTCTTTGAGCATGTTTTGTTCTTCAGATAAATTAAAATTCATGATTAAAGACCCAGTACGTATTTAGCGGTGATGTTTTTCTGCACTTCGTTTGACCCACCGTAAATGGTGGCGGCACGTCCGTACATGTAGGCTTTTCTAGCGTCGTGACCAAAAGCATGACCTATGCTTTCAGCGGTTTCATCGCCGTGAAGCACACCACTGTAATAACCCGCTAAATCCATGTACATCTGCTGGATAGCCTGTTGAATTTCGGTGCCTTTAATTTTCAACAATGATGATTCAACCCCCGGCCCTTTGCCGTCAGCGGTTGAAGCCAATACGCGCAGCTCTGTGTATTCCAGGGCCATCAGTTCAATTTCTGTGTTCGATAGACGGTTTTGAAATTGCACATCTTCAATCAAGGGGCGACCGCCGCTAATTTCTTCGCTCAGTAGCTTACGTAAGTCACGTAAACGACGCTTCGAGTCAGCAACGCCAGCAATAGACGTACGCTCGTGGGCCAACAAGGCTTTTGCGTAAGTCCAGCCTTTGTCTTGCTCGCCAATGCGGTTTGCCACAGGCACGCGAACGTTATCGAACACCACTTCGTTTAAGCTGTGATGATCGTCAATAGAAGAAATCTTATTGACTGTGATCCCCGGGCTTTTCATATCAATAAGTAAAAAGCTGATGCCATCTTGGCGCTTGCCAGAAGCATCTGTGCGCACTAGGCAGAAAATCCAGTCGGCGTATTGCGCATAGGTGGTCCATACCTTCGCACCGTTAACAATGTAATCATCGCCATCTAATTCTGCCTTAGTTTTAAGGGCCGCTAAGTCGGACCCTGCGCCGGGTTCTGAATACCCTTGGCACCACCAATCTTGGCTTTTAAGAATGCGCGGTAAGAAGCGTTGTTTTTGCTCTTCGTTACCGAAACCGTAAATAACTGGGGCGACCATTTTCAAGCCAAATGGCACCACATCAGGAGCACCAGCAAGTGAGCGCTCGGTTTCAAAAATGAAGTTCTCAGTGACCGACCATGCCACACCGCCATGCTCAACAGGCCAACCTGGGGCAAGCCAGCCTTTGTCGTTTAGTTTGTTTTGCCACTCAATTTGCGCCGCTTTGAACTCTTCATCTTCACCGCGAATTCTGCGTGCTAAATCTGGAGTCCAGTTCTGGGCTAAAAATTCGCGCACTTGGTCACGAAAGGCCAATTCCTCAGCCGAAAAAGTTATATCCACTTGGTGCTTCCTCTTTCAATTTTACATTTCGAGGCTAATGAATAGCCACCACACTTACTGCCGTATGACGCTACTGTACGCCCCTTGGGCAGCATTGTATTTAGTGCAAAATGCCACTTAATATGGCATAAGTGCCATATTGAACAACCTCAGAGAAGTAAAAGCATGTCAGAAGCGAAATGGCGGGTAGCCTTACTGATATTCAACGGGGCTTGGGCATCTACTGTGTATGGCTCTTTAGAGCTTTTTCACAGCGTTAACCTGCGCCAGCCAAAAGATAAGCAGTTTCAGTGCGACTTAATCAGTACCGATAGCCAGCCGATTCAGCTCTACGGTGGGCAGACCATACAGAGCGATACCACGATCAGCGATGCGCCTTATGATTTGATTATGCTGGCCCATTATTGGGGCGACTTTCAGCACCTTACTGAGCAATATCCTGCCATTCCGCCATGGCTTGTGAAGCAACATGCAAACGGTGCACGTATTGCCGGTGTTAACAGTGGGATTTTTTGGGCTGCAGAAGCAGGCTTGCTTGACGGCGGGCGCGCCACTACATATTGGCGCCATTTACGCGAGTTTGAGCTGCGCTATCCCAAGGTACAATGGCAAGCCAACCAAGCCAGTGTTGAACACGCCAGAATTTATAGCTCAAATGGACAAAACGCCGCAATGGATCTGAGCTTACACTTGGTTGAAGAGTTTTGCGGAGCCTCGATTGCGGCGGGCTTGGCTAGAGACATCAGCTTTGATAGTCGGCGCACCTATGATTTGAATTTAATTAATATTGCCGGCTTTCGCCAGCATCGTGACGTGGGAATTCACCGTGCCCAAGACTGGCTAGATGAACACTTTACCCAAAGTGTTGAACTGCAAGCGCTGGCCAATCAAATCGGTATGAGTAAGCGTACTTTCATTCGCCGCTTTCAAAAAGCAACCGGAGAGCTACCCTCTCGCTATTTACAACGGCTGCGCATTGAAGCGGCTAAACATCGCCTTGGCAACACCCAAGACAGCATCAAAACCATTGGAATGGGCGTGGGTTATCGGGATATTAGCTCGTTTTCGAAAGTCTTTAAGACCTTGACGGATGTCACTCCCCGTGAATATCGCCAGCGATTGCGACCTTCAGGAGCAAAAACACCAAACACTAAGAGTACTTTAAAATTCGGCTGAATATCCCCTCTATATCTTTCAGGTTACGACAAGGTTCAACGCTGCTGCACCAAGGTGAATACTCTGACATGATAGAATCTCCTGTGTCCCAGCTGCTGCGTTGCTCTGGGTTTAACCACAAAACCCGCTTGCTTTGACGATACACTTTTTGCCAGATGTCTGTGCGCCCGTCACCTTGGTTGTTCCGTGCATCGCCCAGCATTATCACTGTGGTCTTTTTGTCTAGCTTGGTTAACGCCTGAGAGCCAAAACCGGCTAAGGCTTTACCGTAATCAGTGGACATACCGCCCCAGCGCTGCATGATTGTCTCTAGTGCAGATTCAATCTGTTGTTGTTGCAACAGCTCGGTTACCTCAATCATCTGTGAGGCAAACACAAACGAGCGCACTTTGGGGATAACGTCTTGCAGTGAATATAAAAACAATAATAGGAAGCGCGCTACGCGACTTACCGACCCACTCACATCACAGATCACCACTATTTTTGGTCTCTCGACTCGAGTGGCTTTCCAGCGGGTATCAAACAATGCACCGTCAAACGCAGCATTGGCTGCAATAGTTTTACGCACATCAAGCACGCCCCGTTTGCGGGTTAATCGGCGGTGACTATGCTGGGCGGCTAATTTGCGTGCCGCCTTTTGTACTAGGCGTTGCATTCGCTGATAATCTGCTTGCTCAAGCTGATTTAGCTTCACTTGTTGCATATGCTGGTCGCGGAAGCGCAGACCTTTTTGCTTCGCGAAAATCAAATATTGTTGCTCAACGTAGTCCGTTACTTGTTCAAATAACTGAGCGCGGCGTTTTTCAAGGACGCTGAATAACGTGCTTTGCTCCAGGGTTTGGTTTTGGTTTTGGTTTTGACTTTTCAACTCTTCGCGCAGCTCTTCATCGCCGAGACGCTGCATAATCTTGTACACAAATTGATTTTTCTGGGTAAATAACACGATTGACGAGAGATTTTCAGCGCTGGCGGCTTGTGTAATAGCAAGCCCCATGTCCTCTTGTTGGCTTAGGGATTGGCCTAAAGCTGAACTGGCGCTGGCCTGAGCGCCAAAGGAAGCATCGCTGCGCTGCGCCTCTTCTGAGCTGGCTTGCGCATTCTTCGAGAGAGCTTGCGCACCTTTTGAGTTGGCTTGCGCATCTTGAGGGTGGTTTGTTTCATCTGTTGGCTTTTGCTCATTACCTTGCTTCGCGTTCGGTTCATTTGGCTGTTTCAGCCCAGCAAAATACAACCCAAACAGTGTGTCAAAAACGCCTCTATCCTCTTGGCGCTTAACAAGTGTCAGTGCAAGAACCGTTTTAGCGGTTTCACGACGCTCAAGTCCAACCAAACTAACGGCATTAAGCGCATCTAATGATTCCGCTGGTGATATAGGTAGCCCTGCTTCGCGCAGCGCTCCAATAAAATCAGCGATAAAACGCACTTACGCCAGACCTTTTAATAGAGTTGTTATTTCAGGCTCGACTAAGTCGATGTCTTCTTGAAACTTTAACAGCAGGTTGAGGGTTTCCTTTACCCAGTGGGCATCAAGCTCATCTACGTTCAAAAGCAGCAACGCCCTTGCCCAATCGATTGTTTCGCTGACCGCCGGGGATTTTTTCAAAGGCAATTCCCGTAATCGAGTGACCAGTTGCGCAATTTGCTCTCGCAGCAACACGCCTAAATCGTCGACTTGGGCGGCTAATATCCGGTTTTCCAGTTCGGTGTCAGGAAACGGAATATACAAATGCAAACAGCGGCGTTTTAACGCGTCACCTAGCTCTCGGGTGTTATTACTGGTGAGCATAACAATAGGAGTAGATTTCGCTTTCACCGTGCCAATTTCAGGAATAGACACCTGATAATCTGATAACAACTCAAGCAGAAAGGCTTCAAATTCTTGGTCTGCTTTGTCTATTTCATCCACCAGTAACACAGCACCTTCTTCGCTTTGCAGTGCTTGCAACAAGGGCCTAGGTTCCAGGAAGTCTTGGGAATAAAAGATATCGCCAAAATCATGCAGCCTAGCAATCGATTCTTCTAACCCCCTTGCGCCGCGCAGCACATCACCCAATTGCTCTTTAAGCACTTGGGTATAAAGCAACTGTTTGCCGTACTTCCATTCGTATAACGCTTTTGACTCGTCGAGTCCTTCATAACACTGCATGCGAATAAGCGGGGCATTCAAATAAGCCGCGGTTATCTTAGCCAACTCAGTTTTACCTACGCCAGGGGGCCCTTCTATCAAAATCGGCTTTTGTAAATGACAGGCCAGATAAATAGCGGTGGCGACTGACTGGCTGCAAATGTAGCCCAAGGCCTCAAACTGGCGTTGGATCACCTGCGCTGAAGCAATTTTGTCTTGGTGTTTTATGATCACAAATTTCCGACGGTTTAAATGGAGTGATAGCGCATTATTCGTGCAAGGTTCAGGCAAATGCAAATCGTTATAGCTGTTAATACACAATCAACTGGCCTAATAGTTAGGCCAATCTGGACAGGAAATGCAGCGTGACTTGAATAGCTAAAAAGGAAGATGTTTATGCAAGAGCTATGGTTTTTATTACCTGTGACTGTGTTTATTCTTGGCAGCATTTGGCTGGCTTCTAACCTAAAGTTTGATGACAAACCAGAGGCGCACAAAGACGAATTGATATCAACTACGTACAAAGCCAGCTTGCTAAAGCTGGCTTTTTGTTGTGACTGCTAACGCCTTAGATAACTGAGATATCTACTTCAATATTGCCTCGAGTTGCATTTGAGTAGGGGCATACTTGATGGGCTTTTTCGACTAATGCCTGGGCTTGGGTTTTGTCCATGTCTCCTACTGACACAGCCAGTTTAACGGCGATACCAAAGCCGTGCTCAATACCACCAATAGACACTTCTGAATTGATGTACACATCAGTAGGTAGGGCAATTTTTGCTTGGCCAGCAACCACTTTAAGCGCACCAATAAAACATGCTGCGTAACCCGCTGCAAATAACTGCTCTGGATTTGTGCCCTGCCCGTCATCACCGCCCAATCCTTTAGGAGTGGACAGTTTTAACTCTAAACGGCCATCGTCAGATTTGGCTGTACCTTCGCGCCCGCCTGTAGCGGTGGCTTTCGCTGTGTAGGCGACATTTTTTAATACGTTCATAAGATTCTCCGTCATTAGTGCTTATCGAAATTTAGCACTAAATTTATTTTGCATGCAAAATAATAGACGAGAAAATTAAGCTTTGCAAATAATTTGCATGCAAATTAAAATATTTGCCGAGGTATTTTATGTCGTTTGAAAATTTACAGCTAAAAAATCAACTTTGTCATCGGCTATACATGGCATCGAACAATATCGCCCGAGCCTATCGTGAGCCTTTGCGCGCGTTGAACCTGACTTACCCGCAATATGTGGTGATGATGGCCTTATGGGAGAAAGACAATATCAGCATTGCTGAGCTTATCGAGCGTACAGCTATCGATGGCGGCGCGATGACGCAAATTTTGAAAAAAATGGCTGACAAAAATCTGTTGAGTATCATCAAAGACGAACAAGACAAACGTAAACGGGTAATTAAGCTCAGTGACGCAGGCCAAGCGTTGAAAGGCCAAGCGGCTGATATTCCGAGTAAAGTCTTGTGCCAGTTTCCACAACTAGCCCCAAAACACATGACTGAGCTAATGGCGCTACTTGACTTGGTTGTCGGCAATACAAATGAGCAAGAGTAATCGGTTTATTAACAATTTTCATTGTTGAAAAACAATTAAAAAAGGCATAAAAATCAGTAACTAGTAAGGTTATACTCAATTTTACTTTTCCCAACTGAGTCGATTTACTGTGCAACAAGCATTAACTTATTTAGGCACCTTAGATGATGTGGTGCAGCGTTATCCGTGGAACATAGAAATAGGCCTACAGCAGTTTAACCAAATGCTGATCCGTAAAGCCCTGCTGGGCGAAAAGATCATTATCAACGATGGTTATTTACTTAATCACCCGTTTGCTCGCCAAGCATTGCTTAACCCAACATCCTCTCCGCTAAAAGCTTTAATAGAAGCAAACTTTGTACAGGTAATGTCACGTAGCGGCTCACTTTTAGACGTAGCCGAGAAAATGGCCGCTCAGGGCGTAGACAGCTTTCAAGCCTTGCAAAAAAGTGCTGAATGGCCTGATTTACAGCGCATGCTTAAGCAGTGGGAGCCAGGTTTACAGCGCATCGAAAATTTTATCCCTTGGCCAAAGAAACACATCAGTCATGGGTTCGACAATATGCTCGGGCGCAGCCGTGATTTACAGGTCGACACGCTGGGCATGACAGCCGTATCTAACGATGATTTTCAGCGAGTATTTGACCTTTACACAGCGAAAAATAAGACCGACAAAGAAGCGACGCGCACCCGCTGGGAGCAAGCTTGCATTGAGGTTGTCGGTAATGAGCCACAAGGCAAAGCAAAACTAAATGAGCTAATGGGCTTAGCAACAGAAGCCTATCACTATAATTTTGCGGTATGTTTAAGTGCGCAATTTAGCCAACGTAAAATACTGGTTGAGACGCGCTATAGCCGAGCATTCGCAGATTTAATTCAACTTGGTCAACCAACTGAATCTGAATTAGTCGATATCCCTTCAATTCAAATACCGCAAAAGCTTTCGTTTGACCGCCCACAATTATGGAAAGAGTTGGTCGACCCATTCAGTGACGTCGCCGCCGTGCAAAAAGAATATCAAGATGTGATGGATCAGTTTTTTGCAGGCCAAGCCAACGCTAAATTAGTTGAAGAGGTTTCGTTAAAATACTCTAAAGCCTTGTCGGCACATTTTGAAAACGACGAACAGGATGGCGGCATAAAAAAAGTGGCCTTAAGCATCGGCTTTTTAGGCCTAGGTTTGGTCGCCGGTGGGCCTGTGACCGCTGGCCTGCTATGGTTAGCAGAAAACAGCTTACTGCCCACGGTTACCCGCGTTTTCAAATTGCGTGATAAAGGCTTTTTCAAAAAACAAACCACCGCACAGCCAATGGATTTAAGCCGTCAGAATACCTTAAGCTCGGTGTCTATATCCCTACCATTGGCTGAAAAGCTGGCCAAAGACATTCCTGATTTTAATTAGATATGTGGCAGCTGACTTGAAACCCGAATAAGTGCTTTAGGCATAAGGTTGCGTTGACTCCCTAGAGTGTGCATCTTTATGCCTAAACACATTTATCGCTTATATCGTCTTATTATTGGACGAGTCTTGGATATTCAAAATTTCAATAAGTGCATCAAACGCTCTTTGTGGCTGGGTATGACGACATATTTTAACCGCAGGATTATCACCACCAATACGGGTGATCCCGAACGTAGCAGGGTCATAGTGAGAACGCGCAATGCCTGCTTCAGTCACGTTAGGTATACTCGTGTCTGCCCATTTGTCTCCAGATGAAACTTTATTATGCTCAACCCAAACTGATTGCATTTCACCTTGGCACAACTCTGGCTCAACCACCACAAGCGCCGCTAACACATCCCAAAAGTAATACTCGTTTGACTCGATGAACCAGTCGTTATCATCTAGCACTTTATCCCAAAATTCAGCGGCTGGTGTTTTCACCTCAGACTTGAAACGCTTTGCGTATTCAGGCGTGACCATTACTTGGTTAGTTAAATCTAACCCCACAACTTCTACCGGCAAAGACGATGCAAATACGATGTCTGCTGCAACGGCATCCACATAAATATTCCACTCTGCTTTTTTGTTGGGGTGATCGCCGGTAAAACCAGGCACTATGATGTTCCCCGGGGCGTCAAAGCCGCCGCCCATCATGACCAAGCGCGACACTTTCGGCATATCTTCAGGGTACTTCTGCAACCACTGGGCAATATTGGTCAAGCTACCAGCGCTAAGTAACACCACCTGCTCGTCTTGTTCGCTAAGTAATTGATGGATCAAATCAACAGAATTAAGCTCTGTGGGCACACGATCAGTTGTAGGCACTGGCACCCCTGACAAAGTATCAGCCTGCTTGCGCCACGGAGCCGGAAAAACAAAGTAACCGTCCATTGGGAAATGGTCGCCGCAGGCAAAGGGTACATCAGCTGAATTTGATAGCGCCAGCAAGCCTGGAATATTCACCATGTTTTCAGCGCAGTGGCCTTCCCCAACGCCATTCGAGGTAACCCCTAGTAATTCAATCTCTGGGTGGTTAGCAACCACCAGCATGGCAGACCAATCATCTATCCCCATATCCGTGTCATAAATGACCTTTTCAGCAGATGCAGTGGAACAAAAAATAGAAAATACGACAAACAGTGACGCGTTTGATAAGCGGGAAAAACGTTGGAACATCTAAATACCAATAACTAATAATGAAAGGAGCGCAAATGTAGCAAAAACAGCACCACATTTCTCTTAATAAACAAACCTTTAAATTCAAAGCCTTAGGCTATGAATAAAATATAGATACCCCCCGCAGTGCACCAAGTAATTAGAGCTTGCACCATTTTTTGTGCTTTTTATTGCGGCTCTCGTTCCAGTTTTGCTGCAGCTCTTCCTACAGTTTTTATTACGATTACGACAAAAAAAAACCTAAACCACTTAGTCGTAACATGGTTTAGGTTTTTATCAGTGATGTAACTCTACACTGAGCTACTCTGCATTGAGCTACTCAACATTGAGCTTGATGTTACCCGTTACAACATCACCCGATTTTGTTTCGTAAGCATATTCAAAGGTAGCACTATTTTCATTACTTGAAGTGCTGTCAGAAAGATAAATATACATTTGTCTCGTATATGCTTTTGCTACATCAGGTAAGTTCATCCCGTCATAAATACTGAAGTTTATGTTATCTGTATAAAGCGTTTCATTTTGAGCGAGCGCAACTAAAGCACTTGAATTAAGTTGAACATTTCCATTTTCAACTAGATTATAGGTCTCTGTTGATAGAGCACTACTACCATCTTCCACAATGGAGACCCTACGCATAGTGAAACTTTGTAAGCTATTGACGGTAGATGGTAATACTAAATATACATTGCGATCATAATCGAAAGGAGTCGATGCTTCACCTGCTGTATTTTGTGCAGTAATGGCGTTACCGTTTGTTGTGTAGTTATTATTATCTAAGCGAACCTGAGCTATATCAAATACGGCTTCTTCATTTGCCGGCACTGTGAATTGTTTGCTGTCAGACGCTAAGTCGATAGTTTGTCCCGTGGCGACAACTTCAATCGTCCCCACTGTGTATTGATATGAATCACCTGCGACTAAAAGTGAATCTGGCGAGACCGTTAAACGCGTATCATTTTTGCTTAAAGCCACACTAACAGCCATATCAATGCCGCCAACAATACTGGTTGTTCCTGCTAGAACCAAATCATCAGTGCTTGCATTCCCTTTAGTAACAGTAAAAGCATCTAGATTAGTCAATGTAACATCGCTTACTTCAACGGCTACAGATTGTGAATAAAACACATTCCAGCTTGAATCCATCTTACTCGGTTCGCTCACCAAAACCGCTTCAAGTTCACTTACATTATTTACTATTTCTTGTGGTTGAATTGCAAAACTCAGTGATTCTGTATCAGATGACACATAATAGGAGGCATAATCAGCAGCCCCTGAGTAATAAACGCTCAAACGGCCATCATTCTGTTCGCCTATATTAATTGATGCACTCTGATAATTGATCTCGCCTACACTAAAGGCAGGGATCTGAATACTCAAGCTCTGTACAAATGCTGCACTAATGACGTATTCGCCAGCCTCTGCGTCATAAGTAGCACTTACATCATCGTTGTATTGATCATTTACGAGTACGGTAGCCCCAAGAAGCGGATCACCGAACTCGTCAACTAACGCTACGCGGTATTCGACTTCCTCTGGTGCTGCATCATCTGCTGTTAACAGGTAAATCTCATTCGCATCACCTTCATTTGCTGAGAAGAATGTAATGTTATTACCACTAGAAAAGGGAAGGCTCTCAAGCACATAATCAGGCTCTCCATCTTTATTAACGTCTAAAGAAGCCGTCGCTGCTACGTCAATGTATCTAGGTAATGTCATGTTATATATGCCGTTAACCTCGTCGAAGGTCGATAAGTGCAAATATTCGAAGGTACTGGAACTCACGCCTGAGTAACTCGGAGAACTAGAGTCAGCTTTAAAAACCAGATCGGTTACTGGCGTGTTATCAGCACCATTCAACACGGTAAAAGACACATCTACAGCTTCAGATACACCTAATATGCCAATATCTTGCTGGTTATTTGAGCCTTCGGAAAATTCAGTGTTAAAGAAAAACGCCCGAGACATAAATTCATCACTGTCACTTGTGACGATAAGATCTAAATCGGAGTTCGAAGGTAAGTCGCTGATGCTAAATTTACCGTCAGCACCGACTATGCCTTCAGCTATCGTCTCAACTCCGGTCTTAACAGTTATTTTGGCCGAACTCACTGGTTCACTATCTCTGGCGTTCACTATCAAGCCGCGAACCGTCACGGATTTCTTCTGATCTTGCTCACTGAGAATTTCATTTTGTTGCTGAAGAGCATTCACGACTTCAGAATTATTTTTATCTTCGACTTCCAGACAACCATTCAGTAAAACAGTTGCGGATACAGCGATGGCGATTTTAGAGTATTTCAAACGTAATTCCTTTTTATACAGCGGTAGGAGTACCCATGCACTCCTTTGCTTCTAGTGGGTTCGAGCAAATACTATGGTCAATCATCCGATGAGTCAAACTTTGACCATTTTCATAACGCAGGTCATCAAAAAAAACCTAAACCACTTAGTCGTAACATGGTTTAGGTTTTTCGGATTTTAGCTAAGTTAGGGGTTAAGCACATTTCCCCCCTGGCTCAGTTATTTTTACTACTGACTAAAATTCATATCTGTAATGTAAATGCTATTACCTTGACCACCGCCCACACCGAAAATGGCGATTTGGGTGAGCTTAGACAGATTTAACGGTACGTCTGTTAAGTCGATGGTCACATCACGCCAATTGCTGTTCACGGTAAGCGGAATCTTATGCTCTGCCCCATCTACCACGAAATCTAGGGTGTACTCAGAGAACCCGCCCTGGGCAGCAATTTTAAAGTTGAGGGTTTTATACTGTGCAACATCTATGCTGTATTCCTGCACATCACCGTATATGTCACCCATTAATGCCAGCACTGCGCCCCAACTTGCTGAGCCGCGTATCAATTGAAATGCGCTAAGTCCGTTGTATATCACTTCTGAGTTAAAGGTAGTGCCCGTTGACCACTCACTGATCGTCATATTGCCATTGTTAGCAGAGTCGTCACCGTCAAATACCATATCAGTATCTTCGCCAGTCGATGAGAAGAATACAAACTTGTCATCTGAGCTGTCTTTGCTATTGGCAACGACTTTACCTGTGTCGTACATCACAAGGTCGGTAATGTACACGCTTTGGCTCGCAGAGCCGCCTTGATACACACCGAATATAGCGATTTGACTCACATGGGATAAATTTACTCCGTACATGGCTAGATCAATATCAATTTCGTTCCAATCAGCTTGATTTGCCAAGGTAAATCCAACTTCTTGGGCCACTTCACCGTCACCGATTTTAGACACGATAGACACAGCGTAACGCTCAAACGCCCCATGGGAGGCTGCTTTAAAGCGCAAATTAGTGTGTTGACTAAAATCAACGTCATAGTTATCGATATTCACGCCATCAGATATATCACCTTGCAAAGCCAATACCGCGCCCCAAGACCCATTTGCAGCCAAACGTAGCCCGTTCAAACCTGCATATTGGGTACTTGATATCATAGTGCCTGTGCTCCACTCGCCAAATATGACGTTACCAGCGTCACTGTAATTGTCGTTATCAACAATCAAGTCACTGCTAACTGAGGCATCGGATGAGATAAACACAAAGTCGTTTTCGGTATTGCTATCAAATTCAATCGCTGCACTTTTTAGCAAAGAAAAGTCGGTCAAGTGAATCTGCGACACACCTGATTGACCGCCTATACCGTATACAGCTATCCAATCAACTTGCGACAGGTTCAGCGGGATATCAGCCATATCAAGGACGATACTCTGCCACGTGCTAATTGACTCATTGACTGGTAGGGAGATTTCTTTGTTCACCCCATTGGCCGAGATAGCAATTTTATAACCACCAGCAAAGTGGCCAGTCGTGGCTAACGTCAACTCAATGCGATTAAACAAGCTAAAATCGCCATTAATACCATTTTGAAAAGCGAGTACCGTGCCCCAATTACCTTGTTCGGGCGAATTTGAGCTAGAGGTTAATTCCCAGCCAAGCAGACCATCAAACATCACATCGCTTTGAATGGTGGTACCCGTGCTCCATTCACCCACAGTGCTGGGCAAAAAGTCGATATCAGTCTCGTCAGTAGAGGAAATTAAAACAAATTCTTGCTCGGCTGGCCCACCGTTATCACCTCCTGTTGTGTCGACTTGCACAACACTGACATCATCTATTTGCACCACGCCATTGTCTGCACCAAGGTCGAAGAATACCCGACTGTTGTCATCGCCAAAACCATTGGCGGTTAACGTGTAGGTATAGTTCTGCCAATCAGTTGTCAGCCCAACACTTTGAGTGACGTTTGTCCACGGATCGTGGTTCAAACCAAGTCCGACTAACATATCGCGTACTTTTGACGCCTTGGCTTTGAAAGTCACAGTGTAAGTAGCACCTGAAGCCAAGGTCATTACCTGACTTAGATTGACATCCCATGGGTTGCCAGCCATCGCAATATCGGCTTGAAACACATGATTGCCATCAGCAGAAGTCGTATCTTCCACTATGCTTACATCACCAATCCAGCCTTCGCTGCCATTTTCAAAAGAGCCATTTGCTACTAGCTCATCACCCACGACAGGGTCAGTGCCGCCGTCATCACCGTTATTCCCGCCATCATCGCCTGAACCGTCATCTTCGCCTTGTAAAAACTGCATGTTGTCGACTCGGAACACAGCACCTTCACCTTGGCCCCAATCAGGGAATATCATCACCACATCAATACCGTTTAAACTCAGGCCAGACTGTTTGAGAGCTGCAACCTCGATTGAGTAGTGTTGCCACTGTGGTGTGGGCGTAGCAAGTGTCACAACCGCTTCAGTAGATGCCCCACCTTGTTCTACTTTTAGGTTCCACGCGGCAGATGCATTATGAGTTGGCGTAACTAACTTAAGGTCAAACTCTAACGTGCCATTCGCTTCAATAGGGGAGGCATCAAAAGGGCTAGGTACATCAGCAAAGTTAGTGTTAAAGCCAAGTACAGTTGGCGTTGCACCTACTGTGAATTCGACCACCTGTGATTGGGCATCTTCATCGAACACCACCATAGGATTTGAATCGCCGCAGCAATCCCAAGCAGGCCACTGGGGATTAATCGCATCATCAAAGATAAGCAAATCGCGCGCGATACCATCAGACTCAGGCACGGGAATTGGTGCCGCACCGTTTATTAAGGTTCCGCCATTTTCAACAGAATCCCCGTAGCCCTCAGTGATAGTTGCACAACCTAGGCCATTACTAGGTGAATTGGCACATTCGTACACACGCACGTAGTCAATAAGAAAACGGTTTGTGCCGTCAAACGCACTGGCATCTACTCCGCCTTGGTTAACTGCCTCTGGCCATGAGCCGCCCACCGCGAAGTTAAGCAACAAATGAAAGCGCTCGTCGAACGGGGCGTTATTCCATAATGTGTCGCCGCTATGCTCTGTATACCAGCCTCTATGCGCTAACCCGTTCGCATCTCCATTGTCGTTGTAGCTTAGTGTTGATTTGCGCTGGGTTTCGTACAGTACGCCATCTACATACCAACGTATTTCACCTTCTTCCCACTCTATCGCGTAAACATGGAAATCGTCCGCTGGGTTCTCTCCATCCGGCAATAGGTAGCTGTGTCCTGAGCTATCATTGTTCGGCCAGCTCTGACCATAATGCAGTGTGCCGTGTACGTAAGATTCTACATTCCCGCCGTCATCGTTTAGCGCAACACCTAAATTCACCGCTTCAAATATGTCTATTTCACCAGAATGTGGCCAACCGCCATATATCTGGTCTGTAGGTAACATCCAGATAGCCGGCCATGCCCCCTGCCCTGATGGTGCTTTTGCGCGAATTTCAAAGCGGCCGTAAGTCCAATCGCCTTGGTTTTTAGAGATCAAACGCGCTGAACTGTAGGGCAATGGTTGATTTGCTGCGGCTTTAGCCACAATGTTTAGCACGCCATTTTCCACAAAAGAATTGTCGCTGCTTGCGGTATAACACTGCTTTTCGTTGTTACCGCCACCGTCACAGTTCACTTCATGGGTCCATTTGTTTTGATCTATGGAGGTTCCACTGAATTCATCACTCCAGACTAAGTTCCAGCCCTGCGGGGTGATAACGTCGTCACCGTTGGTTAAGCGAATATTGTCGAAGTAGACGACATTATCTTGGGTACGGGTGGCAAAATCAGGAAAGACAATAATTTGATCGATGTCTATGGTTTCCACTAAACCAATATAACCACTGAAATCAAAAGTGAGTTCTTCCCATTCATTGACTTTAGTATTGGCGACTTTTATTTCGCCTTGGGCACCGCCACTGGCAATCGCGAACTTAACACCAACATCACTAATGACACTTTTGTAGACCATCATTTTAACGATACTGTTGCTTTCATCTAAGGTGAATGGGGTAATTTGTCCGTGCTGTATTTCTGTACCTACCCATGGCGCGCCATCGACTCGGGCAGTGATCTTCGCAACCGTCGATGAGTCATTAATACCTGAGCTATCAGGATTGGCTACAAACTCCAGTGGTGAATTATCGCTATTTTCAAATACATTCCAGCTTAGTTCAGCACCAAACCCTGCTGATTCAAAGTCGAAGGTGGCTAAGGTGTTTGCGCCATTGTCACCACCGTCGTTATTGTCACCACCATCATCTTCACTCTTTACTACAACACTGACATCATCGATATAAACGACCCCTGCTTGGGCGCCTAAATCAAAGAAGACCCGACTGTTGTCATCACCAAATCCTGCGGCAGTAATGGTATAGGTAAAGGTTTGCCAACTCGTAGATAACGCTACAGTATGCGCTACGTTTGTCCATGGAGCGTAGTTCATCCCTAAACCAGCGATAATACTGCGCGCTACTGACGCCTTAGCTTTAAAGGTCAGTTCATAGGTTTCACCTGGCACCAAGGTCATTACTTGGCTTAAGTTGACATCCCAGGGGTTACCCGCAACAGCAACGTCTGCCATAAACACATTATTGCCGTTATCAGAGATAACATTAACGGTCCCAACCCAGCCTTCACTACCATTGGTGAAAGCGCCATTACCAATTAACTCACCTTCTTGCTCAGGATGCTCTCCGCCATTGTCACCCCCATCTTCGCCACCGCTTCCGTTGTCGCCTGTGTCGTCATCAGCGCTGCCATAAAAGCGAATATTGTCAAAATAAACGAGATTATCTTGTTCGCGAGTCGCGAAATCAAAATCTGGAAATACAATAACTTGATCAATATCTATGGTTTCTACGCGTCCAATATAATCGCTAAAATCAAAAGTAAGCTCTTCCCATTCGTTGACTTTAGTATTGGCGACTTTTATTTCGCCTTGGGCACCGCCACTGGCAATCGCGAACTTAACACCAACATCACTAATGACACTTTTGTAGACCATCATTTTAACGATACTGTTGCTTTCATCTAAAGTGAACGGAGTAATTTGTCCGTGCTGTATTTCAGTACCAACCCATGGCGCACCATCGACTCGCGCTGTGATTTTGGCGACCGTTGATGAGCTATTAATACCCGATGTATCCGGGTTGGCTACAAATTCCAGTGGCGGATTATCACTATTTTCGAACACGTTCCAGTTTAATGCTGCGCCTAACCCTTCTGGTTCAAAATCAAAAGCCGGCAGATTACTTTCGACCTCGCCGTTGTCCGCGCCATTACTTGGTGTTTGCAAAATACGTAGGTTGTCTACTCTGAAAACAGCTCCTTCACCTTGGCCCCAATCAGGGAATAGCATCACGATGTCAATGCCATTGAGGTTTAAACCTGCGTCACTTAGAGTTTTAACTGGGATTGAATAATGCTGCCATGTTTCAGTGGGTGTGGCGATACTCACCTGCGCTGCGGTCGCGGCATTGCCCTGTTCAACCTTCACATTCCAACCCGCGGCTGCATTATTTGGCGCAGTGACCAACTTTAAGTCGAATTCAAGCACGCCTGATTCATAAATGGGTGAAGCATCGAACGGGCTTGGGCTGCTCGCTACATTCGTGTTAAAACCTAGTACGGTTGGAGCGCCCCCAACTGTAAACTCGATCACTTGAGATTGAACGTCTTCATCGAATACTACATTAGGGTTGGTACCACCGCAGCAATCCCAAGCAAGCCAAGAGGCAGTCATGTCATCTTCGAAAATAATTAAATCGCGAGCAATACCGTCTGATGGCGCAGTTGGCGCGGGTGCAGCGCCGTTAATCAAAGTGCCACCTTCAGATTTAGGATCTAAGTAGTTGTCTGTTACCGTTGCACAGCCTTCTCCCGTGCTAGGAGAAACCGAACATTCAAATACGCGCACGTAATCCACATCGAAGCTATTTTGGCCATCAAAGGCACTCGCATCTATCCCTCCTTGGTTTACGGCTTCCGGCCAGTTGCCGCCCACAGCGAAGTTAAGCAACAAGTGAAAGCGCTCATCAAAGGGCGCGTTGTTTAACAGGTTTTCACCGTCTTGTTCGGTGAACCAGCCCTTGTGCACTAAGCCATCAGCTTGGCCTTCACTGTTGTAGCTCACTTCAGATTTTAGTTGTGTTTGATACAGTACGCCGTCTACATACCAGCGTATTTCACCTTCTTGCCATTCAACTGCGTAGACATGAAAATCATCTGCGGGGTTTTCCCCATCTGGTAGGGTATAACTGTGTCCTGAATACGCGTTATTCGGCCAGCTCTTGCCATAATGTAGTGTGCCATGCACCTTGTTTTCAATAGATCCCTGACCATCGTCAAGAGGTACACCTAAGTTAACGGCTTCAAATATGTCGATTTCACCAGAGTGAGGCCAGCCGCCATATTTCCAGTCAGTCGGAAGCATCCAGATCGCGGGCCAAGCCCCTTGTCCTGATGGTGCTTTGGCCCGTATTTCAAAGCGCCCGTAGGTCCAATCGCCTTTTTCTTTACTGATTAAACGCGCCGAGCTGTATGGTAATGCTTGATCTGACTCTGGTATGGCGACGATTTTCAGCACGCCATTTTCAAGATAGGCATTGTCGCTACTCGCGGTATAACATTGCTTTTCGTTGTTACCGCCACCGTCACAGTTCACTTCGTGGGTCCACTTGGTATCATCAATCGCATTACCGTTAAACTCATCTCGCCAGACTAACGCCCAGCCAGAATCACTATCGATTAATGCGCAACCAGCGTCATCAACGTCTTCGCCTTCCCCCGTTGCAGGACATTGATCAATGTCATCATTGACCCCGTCACCGTCAGCATCTATGGAGGCATTATTTTGGATTTCATAAGCAAAGCTAAGGCGTGTGCGCCGAGCGTATTCAAAGCTAACAGTGGTGGAAATCGCTGCACCAGGCGCTATTTCGTCTAGTAAAAAGTCAAAATAAGGCACGCCATCTTCAGTTAATCCATCGGCGTTTTTCACGTTTAAGCTGGCATTTTCAATTAAAACTCTAAACGGCCCAGATATTGTATTCTCACTGTTGTTGGTTGCCTTTACCTGGGTGATATAAGCGGATTCTGCACGAACGTACCGCGCGCTAGATTGGCTAACGTCTACGCTGCTGTCTAGCGCTGCCCACTCGGCCGATGCAGAATAAGAAGTGGCAAGTAAAAGCGCACTCAGTATGCTGTTAATCTCATGTTTGTTTTTCATTGGTTATGCCCACCTCTTGTTTGGTTGGCGCTAATGTTGTTATTTATTCGCGTGAAAAAACGCTTTTTACGTCCTAAAATTCCAGCACAACCCAACACGAGTAGAGCAAGACTGGAAGGCTCAGGCACATCAGTTGCAACGGCATCTAACGAGGCAAATGCAATAGATACACTAGATTGATTGTCATCAAAATCTGCACCATCAAACAGGAAAAACGACAGTGACCAGTCTTGATTTGCATAACTAGCAAGCTCTGTGGCCGCAATCGTTAGCGATTCACTAAAGTTTTGCGCAGCCAGAATGTCTGTTGAAAACAGTTCGATGAAATCAAAATCTTGATTAAGTAAGCTGATCGAAAATACATCGTCTAAAGTGGGATCGGTTGTTGTTGTGTCGATACTAAAATCAACGTTCAAGAGGTAGTCAATGCCGCTACTTAATGCTACCACTTGTGTTAGCTCAGTCTCAAAATCAACTACATCATCAACGCTTAACATGGCGGCGCAATTGCCTGGAGTGCCACTAATGGCAACATTTCCATGCTGTTCCCAATCCGCAATACTGCAGTTGTCTGCGAAATTACCTCCAGTTAAAAGACTGCCCATAGCATGCGGGGCTGCAATAAGCAGAGTGCTGGCGAAGGCGATATGTTTAAAGGTTCTATTCATGTGTTTCTCCTGAATGTGTCTGATTTTTCGCCTTTAAAGGCGACTTTATGTACCTTGCATATTCATTAGGTAGGTCGAACCCTGAGAACCGCTTGATGACAACCCAGGTAGTACACAACAAAACCCAAATCCATTACTCACTTTTTTCTTGTTACTCATTGGTAATGACCAAAACCGACTTTGATATCAAAACCACCCAATGAAAGCGCTTTCATTTTCGCTTAATACAAATGTTCGGCGTGTGTTTGGTACCCGTCAGCAAATTTAACAATTAAGAAACAATATTTTTACAGTAACAAAGAAACTGAACCAATGAAAGCGCTTTCATTGATCTTTTTTTAAGCTTAATGGGTGATGATTTCAGAAACGAGTTATGGATATATGCTGACTTAAAATGAAGTTTATTCAGCTAAGTCATTGATGTTGAATATTTTTACCGTTTTAGCGATAAGTTTTTAAGTATTATCAAAAAACCATTATTTTCCGCTAGTAATCTGCGGCTCTAACATTCATATTAACTGCCAATTTTTAAAAACCACGCTTAAAGTGAATGATTTTTCAGCGATGTTTGGTCTACTAAAAACTTTGACGATAACGACAATACTTATCTATCTGCTTACGCACACTTTTTCAAAAAGATGTACCTAACATGACCATAAATACATCGTTTTTATGCATCTTTTATCCGAGCACATAGAAAAAAAAAGGTAATAATTCACACCATGAAGTGGAACCAAATCAGTGAACAAACATGCTCGATCGCTCGCTCAGCATCTATTTTTGGTGACCGCTGGACGCTGCTCATACTGAGAGACATATTTTGGAAAGTGCGCAGATTTTCTGCACTGCAAAAGTCTCTGGGAATAACCAAACATCGATTGTCAGACCGACTCAACCGTTTAGTCGAGTCAGGCGTGCTTTACAAAGAACTGTACGACGAAAACAGGCAGCACTTCGAGTATAAACTTACCGAGAAAGGCGATGATTTACTGCCTATCATGCTGGCAATTGCCAATTGGGGGGATAAATGGGAAGTAGACAGCGATGGGCCGCCCGTTAACTATTTTCATTCTGCTTGTGGTAAAAAAGGCATCCCGCGTATTAGCTGTACTGAATGTGGTGAAGAGCTTAATGCTGGCAACACGTCAAAAGAAGTGGGCACAGGTATTTCCAACAAGGTGGAAAGAGGTGAGGAAACCGGCATTAACACCGAGGTTTACGCCGGCAATTCATAACAACTTATCGATTGACGATATTAGCGCACAGCCACTACTACTTGCGCTGGCCTGAGACCCTTGCCCACTCACCTTCTATTTCAATTGGTTCCATCTGAAAATCTTGGCTGTATAAATCGTTTATCTCTTGGGCCTGCTCAGCCAAAATCCCTGAAAGGACGAGTTTCCCACCCGGTTTACAGTACGCGGTAATCACTTCTCGTAAGTCTCTGAGGGGCCCGGCTAGAATATTCGCCAGTACCACATCGGCCATTAATTCAGGTTGATGCTGGGGCAAGTACAGCTCAATTTTATCGCCTATTTGGTTGCGATCTGCATTGGTTTGGCTTGATAGAAGCGCTTGGGGGTCTATGTCGATACCCACTACACGCTCAGCGCCCAGTTTTATTGCAGCAATGCCTAATATCCCTGAGCCACAACCAAAATCAACAACCAATTTATCTTTAAGCTCTAGGGCATCTAACCAACGCAAACATAAGGCAGTGGTTGGGTGCGTACCCGTACCGAATGCCAATCCAGGGTCGAGCATAACGTTGACCGCTGTTGGGTCTGGCGCCTCGCGCCAGCTTGGGCAAATCCACAATCGTTGACCAAAACGCATAGGATGAAAGTTGTCCATCCATTCACGTTCCCAATCTTTGTCTTCTAATTGGTCGAGTTTATGGGGGAAACCTGGGCCTAGCACTTTTGATTTGCTTATTCTTGCAATAACGCCATCCATATCATGGTCTGCTTCGTACAAGCCGACTACCTGCGTTTCTGGCCATAACATCACTTCACCTGGCTTAGGCTCATACATGGGGGTGTCTTTGGCGTCTACAAAGGTGACCGCCTGCGCTCCGTTAGCGCTTAACATGTCGCCTACCTGCTCGGCATGGTCGGCTTTTGTGTCTATGATGAGTTGGATCCAAGGCATATCAGGTCTTATCAATTGGCAAAGAAGCCAGTATAACATTAGTTATCTCATTGCACGGCAATAAGTGATCTCTCAGCGACAGTGTAAAAGGACTTAAACAAGGCCCATGACTGATTGATTAATTGTGCTCTTTCGAAGTCATGCAACGCAGTGCAAGTCCTTTAAAACTTGTCTGAAGAGCACTTATTAATGCGGATTGGTATTACTGATAGGATTCTGGGTAAACTAACGCCCTGTCATAAAACAACCTTATTTTTTTGCTCTTACAGCACGTATTTTCCGAACATATTCCCTTTAATTTGGAGGTATTTTGGCCCCTTCTCGTGATTTACTCACTCCCCCGGTTTATAAAGTATTATCTCGCCTCACTTTACCTATGATCCTCGGTATTATCGCCGTGTTGTCTGTATCTTTAATTGACACCTACTTTGTCAGTCAGTTAGGCACAGACTATCTTGCCGCCCTCTCCTTTAGTTTTCCGGTGACCATGAGCATCTCTAGCTTGGCGATTGGTTTAGGCGTGGGCGCTGCCTCTGCGGTTTCTCGAGCAGTGGGCGCGAATGATCGCGAGCAAGCCAAACGATTATCTACTGATAGCCTGTTATTAGGCATTACGGTCGTTGTGGTGGTCGCGATAGCGGGTTATATATACGTTAAACCTTTACTTAGCGTACTTGGCGCAACCGGCGATGTTCTAGAACTCGGCGCTCGCTATATGCGCATTTGGTTTATATCTGTACCCTTTTTAGTGGTCCCCATGATCGCCAACGCCCTCGTTCGTTGTGTAGGCGATGCCTTTTGGCCTAGCTTAATGATGATTGGCTCTGCTTTGGTTAATATTATTGCCACTCCAATTTTAATTTTTGGTTGGGGCGTGATCCCAGCTTTTGACATCGAAGGAGCCGCATACGGCACTTTGTTTGCCCAAGTGCTAACCTTATTCGCGTCTTTAGCGATACTCATTATCCGTGAAAAGCTGCTGAGTTTTCACCTACCTAGTAAAGAACAACTGGTTGAGTCATGGCGCTATTTATTATCTATTGCGGTGCCCGCTTCGGCAGGTAATATGGTCAACCCCTTATCTATTGCTATTGTGACCGCCATTATCGCTTGGTTCGGTGAAAAGTCCGTTGCGGCGTTTGGTTTAGCCACACGAGTAGAGTTTTTTGCTGTTATTCCCATGTTAGCTTTGTCTTCTGCCATTGGTCCGCTTGCTGGGCAAAACTGGGGGGCAGGCCAAACACATAGAATAACGCAAGGGCTTAAAATCAGTTACTGGGTTTGTATCGTATGGGCAGTATTGCTAAGTATCTTTCTGTGGTTTGTCGGGCCCTTTATTGTCGCAGGTTTTACTGATGATAATGAGGTTTCCCAGTTGGCGCTTATTTATCTAGGTATTATCCCTATGAGTGTTTGGGGCTATGGCATCGTCATAGTAGCCGCTGCGGCGTTTAATGCTATTGGCAAAGCGAAGTTGGGCCTGGGTTACTATGTGGTTCGCTCTGCATTGTTTTATGTACCCTTGTCTTGGGTAGGCGCGCTATATGCAAAAGCAGATTACGTCTTTGTGGGCATCGCACTGGCGAATGTTATTTCCGGCAGTTTGGTGGCTTGGTATTCGTTACGGTATTTAAAGCAACTGCAACTAAGACCACATTAGGTGAGCAAAAAAAAAGAGTGCCGCAGCACTCTTTTTCATCACAAGACTTGGTAGAAATTAATGACCGCCTAGGCCTAACTTCTTCTCAAGGTAATGTATATTCGCACCGCCAGCGGCAAAGGCTTCATCCGCCATAATACGCTGCTGTAGTGGAATATTAGTTTTGATACCTTCAATAACCAACTCACCCAATGCATGTTGCATTCTGGCAATTGCAACTTCACGGGTCTCGCCATAAGTGATCAATTTACCAATCATAGAATCATAGTTTGGCGGTACAGAGTAGCCAGCATAAATATGCGAATCCCAACGTACACCTAAACCACCTGGTGGGTGAAACATGTTGATCTTGCCAGGACTTGGAATAAACGTATCAGGGTCTTCGGCATTAATACGACACTCAATGGCATGGCCACGTACTTGAATCTGGTCTTGAGAAATCGTCAACTTTTGACCATCTGCGATACGCAGTTGTTCTTTGATCAAATCCACCCCTGTGATCATTTCTGATACTGGATGTTCAACCTGAATACGGGTGTTCATTTCAATGAAATAAAACTCATCGTTTTCAAACAAGAATTCAAATGTTCCCGCTCCACGATACCCGATGTCGATACACGCTTGGCAACAACGCGCACCAATTTTGGCACGCATTTCTTCACTAATACCTGGCGCAGGGGCTTCTTCAACCACTTTTTGGTGACGGCGCTGCATTGAACAGTCACGCTCACCTAAATGAATAGCGTTACCTTGGCCGTCTGCAAGCACTTGAATTTCAACGTGACGTGGGTTTTCAAGGAATTTCTCCATGTAAACCACATCGTTGTTAAACGCTGCCGCTGCTTCACCTTTGGTCGCTGCAATTGAACCAATCAATTCAGCTTCATTGCGCACAACGCGCATACCACGACCACCGCCGCCGCCAGCCGCTTTAACAATAATAGGGTAGCCAATTTCTTTGGCTAACTTCTTATTACGCGCTTCGTCGTCATTCAGAGGGCCATCAGAGCCCGGGACACAAGGTACGCCAGCCGCCTTCATTGATTTAATGGCCGAGACTTTGTCGCCCATCAAATTAATGGTTTCTGCTTTTGGACCAATGAAAATAAAACCGCTGCGTTCAACGGCTTCAGCAAAATCAGCATTTTCCGCTAAAAAACCGTAACCAGGGTGAATAGCCACTGAGTTAGTGACTTCTGCTGCTGCGATAATACGCGGAATGTTCAGGTAACTTTCGGTTGCAGATGGCTTACCAATACAAATGGTTTCATCGGCCAAAAGCACGTGTTTCAAACTTTCATCAGCGGTGGAATGCACAGCGACAGTCTTGATGCCTAGCTCTTTACAGGCACGCAAGATGCGAAGTGCAATTTCACCACGATTGGCAATCAGTACTTTATCAAGCATTTTCAGTAACCTGCTTATTCAATGATGAATAGGGGTTGATCGAATTCAACCGGCTCTTGGTTGTCGACTAATATCTCTTTGATCACACCTGCTTTGTCCGACTCGATTTGGTTCATCATCTTCATTGCTTCGATGATGCATAAAGTGTCGCCCACTTTTACGCTTTGGCCTACTTCAGCAAATGGTTTTGAACCTGGAGAAGATGAGCGGTAGAAGGTGCCAACCATAGGAGATTTAACACGGTGCCCGCTAGTTTCAGCGGCAACAGGTGCTGATGGCGCTTCAGCTACTTGAGCTAAAGGTGCTGGTGCAGCTTGTTGAATTGGCGCAGAGTATTGTACTTGTGCAGCCGGCTGGCCACTACGATGAATGCGTACAGACTCTTCACCCTCAGTGATTTCTAGTTCAGAAATTCCTGATTCTTCTACTAACTCAATGAGTTTTTTTATTTTACGTATATCCATGATGTTATCTCTTTTTGATTTGTATACATAAGCGACCGGTAGCAAACCGACCACGGCAACTAATTCGTTAAATTTTTCACATATTGCTGTGCTGCATTAAGCGCAAAGCCATAGCCTTGCTCACCCAAACCACAAATAACACCAACAGCAACATCAGATAGATATGAATGATGGCGGAAAGGCTCGCGTGCGTGCACATTAGATAAATGCACTTCAATAAAAGGAATTGAAACACTTAACAATGCATCACGTAAGGCGACGCTTGTGTGGGTAAAGGCCCCTGGATTGATAATAATGAAGTCAATTTTTTGATAGGCATTGTGAATAGCATCAATTAACTCATGCTCAGCGTTAGATTGAACATGGCTAATTTCCACGCTCATCTCATTCGCTTGCACCTGTAGGGTATCAACAATATCTTGTAGGCTGCGTGAGCCATAGACTTCAGGTTCACGTTTGCCCAACATATTGAGGTTGGGTCCATTAATTAATAAAACTTTCAAGAATACGCCGCTATCTTCGTTAAAATGATAATTATCTTTCATTATTAGCAAATAAGTATCTGATTAGCGACTATTTTCGTCGAAATTCTTTACTCATTGCACTTAATTGAGGCCATTATAGAGCTAACTTACAAATTAGCAGCAAAATACTGGTCTTATCAGCGAAGATTGACCCAAAGTTTGCGTATTTAATCTTCACGCTAGGTATATTTATCGCTTGTTTGACGCCAAGCCAATATCAGGGTCAAATATACTTATGAATTACATTGCTCACCTGCACCTTGCTCAACATACAAAAACCAGTTTGGTTGGTAATTTTTTAGGCGACTTTATTAAAGGAAGCGCCCTAGACGATTTGCCGCTGGATTTACAGCACGGTGTGCGCTTGCACCGCCAAATTGATACCTACACAGATACCCACCCTGTAGTACTGGCATTAAAACAGCAGTTTCCGAAATCAATACGCCGCTATTCAGGCATAGTGCTGGATATCTATTTTGATCACCTGCTGATGCAACACTGGCAACAGTTTTCTGCAATAGACGTCAAAAAACACACCCTGTTTAACCAGTTTTATCATGACTTGGCATTATTGCATCACGACATTAGCCCGCATTTTAGCCGAGTGAAAACCGGGCTTTTGCGCCACCAATGGCTAGATGATTATGAACAGCTTGATGCCTGCTCACGCGCCATGCAAACCGTTGAGAAACGCTTCACTCGCCCCACTGAGTTCGCACAACAAGCCATGGGCTTCATTCACGAAAATTCAGCTGGCTTGCAACAGTCTTTTTTACACTTTTATCCAGATTTACTTGGGCACAGTGCGTTGTTTGTCAGTAAACTTATTAAATAGATCTATTTCACGTTCGAGGTAACTTGTGTCAGTTAAAGAAATCAACCACCCCTTAGTACAACATAAATTGGGCTTAATGCGCGAAGCGGGTATTAGTAGTAAGAACTTCAGAGAGCTTGCCAGTGAAGTAGGCAACTTGCTGACCTACGAAGCGACCCGAGAACTAGAAACCGAGACTGTCGAGATTAATGGCTGGAATGATGAGCCTATTAAGGTTAAGAAAATCAAGGGCAAGAAAATCACTATAGTCCCTATTTTGCGCGCAGGCCTTGGCATGCTAGATGGCGTAATGCAGCTGATCCCCAACGCTAAGGTCAGTGTGGTCGGCTTATACCGTGATGAAGAAACCCTGCAACCGGTCGCCTATTTTGACAAAGTGGTTAAAGACGTTGAAGAGCGCACAGCACTGATTGTTGATCCTATGTTAGCCACAGGGGGCACCTTAATCGCTACTATAGATTTGCTCAAAGAAAAAGGATGCCAGCATATCATGGGATTGTTTTTGGTCGCTGCGCCTGAAGGTATTGAGGCGGTGGTTAGCAAGCACCCAGATGTGGATATTTACACGGCAGCGGTAGATGAAAAGCTTAATGAACATGGCTATATTTTGCCTGGTCTTGGCGATGCTGGTGACAAAATATTTGGCACTCGGTAACGTTTAAAATGGGCGACACGGCAATGGGCCGAACCATTGCCGTATTAATTCAGCCGTATTTAATCAGCGCTTCATTTCCCTCGGCCCTTTGAAGATCATTATTAAAGAGTATCGACCAACCAATCAACCGTTTGCTTGATTAGCCGTTCGTCATAATTACGTTTCTGCTCAAATGTGTTGAATATATGATCGGCCCCTTGAATTATCCGTGCTTCTGCAATGGTTGATGAAGTTAATGGGAATAAGTGTTTTTCAATGGGTTTGACGTAATCTTCACTGCCTCGAATTGACAGCAGAGCACCTTGATAAGCACTCACATTGTGATAAATATTATGGCCCATCATGCCCAAAATATGTTCTTTGGTTACTGTCAGCGTTTCCCATGTGGGTACTTTTACCTCACCTGTTTCGAGCACTTCACGTATTTGTGCCGGTGATAAAATGCTTTGCCCTACTAATGCTGGGTCTCCTGCACTTGACCAAAGGACCACACTATTAATATCGGCTGGGTGTAACCCCATTAATTTGATTGCCGTTGCGCCCCCAAGGCTAAAACCCACTACACCTGTGGGTATATCAGTGTATTGCTGGCGTAAAAATGCTAACCCTGCCTCAGCATCTGTTACTCGGGAGGCAAACGTGCTGGTTAAACGAAAGCCGTTTTTTGCCCCTTCGCTTTCACCGCGTATATTAATTCTTAGCGAAGCTATCTGGTGCCTAGCTAGCTGTGCGGCTAAGCGTTTGTACATATCACCCACTTCATTCATATTTCCTGCCCATCCATGAATGAGTAACACACTGGCTTTTGGATGAACCTTGCCTAGCTTTTGGTCTTGTTCTAGACCTTGGGCATGGGTAAACGTTGCTTGCGTCGAATTTGCTAGGGTGATCACGCGCTCTGATACGGCGTTAGCGCTTGCGGTAAAACACACCACAAAGAGCAGCAACACACTAGCAAACGGTTTGCTCAAGCGATGAGGTAACATGTATTCATTCCTTGTTAAATCCATTACTTCTCAGGTTATAAAATACTGTTAGCATGGGCGGCAAAGGCAGGAGCTTGCATAAAGCCAGTAACCCGAGACCCATTGATTTCATTACCTTGGGTATCAAAGAACAAAATAGTCGGCAAACCTAAGATGGAAAAATGCTCTTGAAATGCAATATTGGTTGCGGTGTTATCGGTTAAGTCAATTTGCATCCACACTGTGTTACTTAGAGCATCAACAACTTGCGCATCAGGAAAGGTATACTTTTCAAATTCCTTACAGGCAACGCACCAATCTGCATATAAGTCGACCATGACTGTTTTACCTTGGGCATTAGCCGCAGCCAACTTTTGTTCAAAATCTTGCAGGTCTTTAACAACTGCAAAAGTAGGGTGACTTTGCTGAGCATGATTGGCATTCGTTGGCGCCTGCGGGAAGAGTGTTTGATATCCATACATCGCAGATGCGAACAGGCCGATAAAAATAACGAGGGCTCGTATTCCTTTGGCAAAGCTAACTTGGCTAGCTTGGTTCATTACGTAAAAATAGCTAAAAGTCACGAGACCTAACAGTGACCACAATATATCCGTTGCCACGTGGCTGACTAAGCGCTCTACGAACATCAACGCCACTGCTAGCATCATAAAACCAAAAGTGACTTTGATTATGTTCATCCATGGGCCAGCTTTGGGCAGTAATTTTCCACCCGTTATACCAAATAATATTAGCGGTATGCCCATACCTAAACTTAATGCATACAAAGCGCTGAAACCCAGCAGCAAATCGCCACTTTGCGCTATGTACAACAAGATCCCAGTTAGGGGTGCAGTGGTGCATGGCGATGCAACCAAACCGGATATCGCCCCCATGAGCAAGACACCGAAATAGCTACCACTTTTCTGTTTATTACTCATGCCATTTAGTTTTTCTTGCCAGCGAGAAGGCAACTGCAATTCATAGGCACCAAACATGACCAATGCGAGTAATACAAAAATTACGATCAGCACACCCAAAATGACCGGGTGTTGCAAGGCAGCTTGAAACTTCACACCAGCCGATGCTACAACCAAACCGAGAAGAGAATAAGTGAGGGCCATACCTTGTACGTAAACAAAAGACAAAATAAACGCGCGCGAAATGCTGATCCCCTTCCCTTGACCGATCACAATACCCGATAAAATCGGATACATAGGGAATACGCATGGGGTAAAGGCTAAGCCAACGCCCAATGCCAAGAAGATCAATAACACCCAAACCAGGCTTTGTTCACCTGTCAGTAAATCTGCTAATTCAAATTGTTGCGAGACAGATGCACTAGCTGTGCTGCTTGCCCCTAATGAAGCAGATTCGCCGCCAGTGGTAGCTTGCGCTCCGCTAACTGCATTTAAATAAACGACCTGTGTGGTCGGGGGATAGCACAAGCCTGCTTCAGCGCAGCCTTGATAACGGATTTTAACCGCTGAATCATTGCTCGATTGTAAAATAGGGTACGATACAGAAACGGTGTGGTAATAAACCTCTTGGGGCTCATCAAAGAACTCGTCTTCCTTCATTTTCCCTTTCGGAAAAGTAGGCTCGCCTAAGGTGGCGTTTTTCGAAACAGCTTTAAACTGTTGCTGATAAAGATAATAGTCATCTGCTATGTCCCAAGTCACAATAAGTTCGTTACCGTTTTGCACGTAATCGAACACAAAGGCCTGATCGACCTTTAAAAACTCAGGTTCATTGCTAAACAAAGAATCAAAAGCATTGTCTTGGCCTAAGCTAGATAGCGACCACAAAGACAGGATCGAAAGCACGAAAAACGATTGTATTAACTTCATTAAAAACGACTTCTTTATTTCAGTACAACTGTTAAAACTAGAATAAGCGAATACCATCAACAATGCATCAGGCATCCGCTAATAGACCAATATGGACCTTATCAAAGTGTGATGTCTTTCAAAAATATGATAATCAATCACAGCTTACCACTAAGTGACGCAGCAATGAGCAGTTGCCATACTTTGTAACACTGTTACCCTTGGTTATCGGCCTTTTGACGCCATTATATTCATTCATAAAGTAATTAAAGAGACAGTTTTGGGTAAATTATTCTTATTGTTCGTTTTGCTGCCAATCATAGAAATATCATTGTTAATCAGTGTTGGTGAGCAAATTGGTGGCTGGAATACAGTCGCAATCGTGGTCGCTACGGCTATGATAGGCTCGTACTTGGTTCGTCAGCAGGGCATCAGCACGCTGGTTCATGCGCAACAGAAAATGCAGCAGGGAACGATTCCCGGCCAAGAAGTTGCAGAAGGGTTACTGTTGGTAATCGCTGGTGTTATGTTGGTTACCCCAGGTTTTGTAACAGATGCATTAGGCTTTCTGTTTTGCCTACCCATGACACGCCCGCTTATAGCCAAAGGGTTATTGGCCAAACTATCCGTTCAGGTTGTTAATCAAGCACAAGGTGGCTTCAGTGGTCAGCCAGGTCAAGGGTTTGGCCAACGCCCCTCTTCAAACGACGATATTATTGAAGGTGAGTATGAACGCAAAGATGACCAAAAGCCTGAGTCAGAAAGGCTTAACAAACCGGACTAGATACTCATGCTACAAATATAAAAAAAGCGGCCTACTGAGCCGCTTTTTTTGTTAATTCTACACTGAGCTACAACTGACTATACGTCAACCGTTCCGCAGAAACGGTAACCTTCGCCGTGAATGGTCACGATCAATTCGTCTGCATTCACTTCTGATTCGAAGTGCTTACGGATACGTCGAATCGTTACATCAACTGTACGGTCATTAGGGCGTAATTCACGGCCGGTCATTTCCATGATCAACTGTTCACGCGTTAATATTTTGCCAGGGTTGCTTAAGAATAAATGCAACGCACGGAATTCACTGCGCGGTAGTCTAAACTCTTTCTTGCTAGGTGAAATCAAGCTACGGCTATCGCCGTCCAGAGTCCAACCGTTGAAGCTTACACGACTTGGCAAGTCATCATCTTCTGCATTATTCAAAGTACGCGTTAGCAAGTTTCTTGCTCTGATGGTTAATTCCCGCGGATTAAACGGTTTAGTTAAATAATCATCAGCGCCAATTTCAAGACCCAAAATACGGTCCACGTCATTATCGCGCCCAGTTAAAAATATCAAACCGATATTTTTACGATCACGCACTTCGCGAGCCAAAATCAAACCGTTCTTACCCGGAAGGTTGATATCCATGATCACTAGGTTGATTGCGTGATTTTCAAAAAACTCATGCATTTCACTGCCGTTCTCGGCTTCAAATACATTGTAGCCTTCTGCTTCAAACAGGCTTTTGAGTGTTGTTCTGGTAACAACTTCATCTTCTACAATTAAAATATTGGGCGTCAGCATCGTTTTCACACCATGTTAAAAAATATGGATAAAAGTTTATCAGAAAATATCTAAAAATCAGGGTTTTATCTAGATTAAATTTTAACTAGTGCAAACAACCCACCTAACTCGGCATTTGTATCCAACGGTTAGGTACTTGTGTACAACACATTGAAGATATTTTCCAGTACGAAAGTGATGTGGGGATCAAAAGCAAAAAAGCAAACATTAAATATGCGCTTAATTCAAATGTGGCGCGCTCTGGGTCGCTTTCTTCACCGGGAATACTATGGTGAATTCAACCCCATGCCCCTCTTCACTATTCAACGAAATAGAACCATTCAATGCCTGCGTTACAAGGTTATAAACAAGATGCATACCTAGGCCACTTCCCCCCTGCCCTCGTTTGGTTGTCACAAACGGGTCAAAAATCCGTTTGCGCAAGTATTCGGGAATACCCGATCCGTCATCGGTAAACAGCACACTGATTTTTTTATCTGCAATCAGTGCCACCTTAATATTAATCACGCCTTGGTCTTTGTGTTCAAAACCGTGAATGATGGAATTCATGATCAAATTGATAATGATTTGGTTTATTGGCCCCGCCTTTGACTCAATATAGAGATGTTCAGGGCAATCGATGTTGATCACATGCTTCATGCTTTTTAATTTAGGCCGCATGGAAAGCAAAATTTCATCCATTAGCTTAGAAAATGAAAAAACGCGGTCAATTTCTGATGATTGGTCCACCGCAACTTGTTTAAAGCTTGATATCAGTTCGGCCGCTCGGTTCAAGTTGCGGTAAATGATATTCAGGTTTTCCTGCCCTTCTGCAATAAATTTAGAAAGTGAGCTCGCTTTTAAGGTCTTATTTTCGAAGTCTTTTTCCATGCTGGCTAAACGGTCGAGCATCATGGTGGACGCTGTCACACCCAGCCCGATAGGTGTATTAACCTCATGCGCGACCCCGGCTACCATGTCTCCTAAAGAGGCCATTTTTTCGTTCTGAACCATTTGGCGCTGAAATTGATGAAGCTTTTCCAATGTTTGAATTAACTCACTGTTCGCTTCTTTTAAGGCGAGGGTGCGCTGGGTGACCTTTTCTTCTAGGCTAATATTCAGGCGCCTATGTTCTTCTTCAGCCTCGTTTTGGCGCTGCATATGCTCCTGCGTACGTTGCATCATGGCATTAAAAGCATCACTGAGAATATCTAGTTCTTTGATGCTACTGGGCTTAGCCCGACCTGAATAATCTTTATGCCGAGAGATGCGCTGTACTAAGTGCGCGAGGTTACGAATAGGCGCTGTGATGGTATTTTGAAGCTTCAGCGTAAGTAAAAAGCACAACAATAAAGACAGCAACAATACGCCTACGGCGATCCCAATGGAGCGAGAAATCAAACGCTCTAGACCATCGGCAGATGCGCGCACATAGGTGTATCCTAGTAATTCCCCGTTATCGCGCTTTATTTCTCGGATCATCTCTACCGTGCTGCCATCAATCGTCGGCTCAGATAGCGAGTCAACACGATCGAATTTTGCATTTACAGGTGCTACGCCATCTTTATTGTAGCTTGCAAAAAACTCTAACTTGCCGTCCTCAACAAAGCGGTAGATGTGTACGTTTTCTAGGATATCAGATGCGCTAAGGGTGCTAAGGTTACGCTCTTCATTGAAATTGAGTTCATCTTCGATGGTCGAAACCGCGTTGCGGCTAATCAGTTCAGAGAAAATATTGACGTTGTTTATCAGTTGCACTCGATAGCTACTGATTTGACCGTATAAGTTGATGCTTGTTGCCATAAGCAATGCTAACGATGTAATCGCCATCACAACCCAAATAATCAGGCTTTTAATCGACAAAAAATTACTTTTAGCATGCATATGTAGTTAAAATTGGACCCTAACCAAGCCTGTATTCCATATTGAGCTAAACCAGTTAAAAATGAAACAGTTAATCGCATATGAAGGGGCTTTTATTATCCTCGCCGTATTTCTATTTACGTATCAGGCGTAGTAATTCTGATTCTGACAAATCCCAATCATCAGCCAACCGACGCAGAGATACCAGTAGTTTAGGGCGGCTTAGGTCCTCCTCAGACGCACCACGCATTCCTGCAACATCGGTCAAACAAAGGCACACCATCTCACCCGTTTTAATACTTAACTTTGCAATATCAATCGGTGACTTTTTATATAGTAAATGTGGGCACGTTTCGCTACGTGCACTCGATTGCAAGCATTGCTCAGGTACGGCCTGCGCATTATTGCAAAATAACAGGCCACCGAGCATTCCACCAAGCACGACAACAATAGGCTTATGAGCCATTAAGCTCATGCTAAATTAACCACCTAAGGCCGCATTATATAATGCCAAATATTGTTCAGCCGCTTGTTGCCAAGTAAAACGGCTATGCATGGCACGCATTTGTGTTTCTTTAAAACGTTGCGGGTACTCTCGGTAGAACAACAAGGCGCGCTGAATACAGGCAAGCAATGCTTCGCTGTCTGGGTGCTCAAACACAAAACCGGTTGCTTGTTCTGGATTATCCGCTAAATCAGTCACTGTATCTTTGAGCCCGCCGACGCCTCGAACGATAGGTAAAGTGCCAAAAGCAAGGCTATACATCTGATTTAAGCCACATGGTTCGAACAATGACGGCATTAAGAAAAAGTCGCTTCCTGCTTCAAGCATATGGGCTTTTTGGACACTAAAGGCTTCGATAAACGCGCACTTGTCAGGATGACGCTCAGCAACGCCGCGCAAGGTGTGGCTAATTTGCGGATCGCCAGTGCCAATAATAACCAGTTGAACATTGTGCTGCATGAGCTGTTCAAGCATAGGTAAAATGTAACCGAAGCCCTTTTGTTCGGTCAAACGGCAGACCATGCCCACCAGCGGAATACCTAAGTCCTGAGGCAGTTGCGCCTCTCGCTGTAAGTCAATTTTACACGCTTCTTTGCCGCTCATATCATCAGCGGTATAGGTTTGAGTAATATTGGGGTCGTTTATTGGGTCCCATTGGGTGTAATCACAGCCATTTAGGATACCGCTCAAGTCACTGCGCCTTTGTTGAAACTCGTGGTACAAATGATGTGAACCAAGCGGTGTCAAAAGCTCTTGAGCGTAGTTAGGGCTCACCGCATTGATTTTATGCGCGTAGCGAATTCCCATACGCACAAAATTCAGCGCGTCGCCGTCTAATTGCGAGTGCAGTAAATAATGTGGCTGTAAAAACGGGATATCTGAAAAACGATGGGTGCCTTGATAAGCACCATTGTGAATAGTAAACACGCTACGACTGCGATCAAAAAAACCACTGTCATCTATGCTCATAAAATACGGTGTTAGCGCCGTATGCCAATCGTTGCAATGCACAATATCAGGTTGAAAATCTATCGCTTTAGCGACTTGAAGTGCCCCTTGGGCAAAAAAAGCAAAACGTTCAGCGTTATCAGGGTAGGCGTGATAACTGTCAGAGTACAAGCCATCACGAGAGAAGTAGGCGGGGTAATCTATTGCGTAAACAGGAACGTTGCCAATCTGTAAGCGCTTAATAGTAAAATCGTAAGGTTTACGGCTAGCAAACAATGTTTGTGGCTCAGCCCAATCTTCCCCTGGGTGCTGCTGTGCAAGTGTCTTGTAATAAGGCATCACGATACACACCTCGTGACCCATTTCATTCAATGCGATAGGCAGGGCTTTTGCTACATCTGCCAGGCCACCGGTCTTGACCAGATCTTCAACCTCAGATACAACGAATAATACTTTCATCAACACTATACCCCATTGGTTTTTCGATTCACTGCCTTATCGGAAAATCATAGCGATGCTGATTAACGTGGACTCAAAGACATACATTTACTCTGTTAGCGCTTTAATATAACTGCATTCAACGACGACAACAATAAACACTAAACTTGCTTGTCTCTTTTAAAAACTGTACTGATTTAAATTGTTTTTCAAGTTCATCTGCATAGCGCAGAAACTTATTCGCCACCAAAATTAAGCTGCCTCGGTCTTGCAGATGATTTTTAAGCTGTTGCATAAAACTTTCGGTTACCGAGTAATCTGTTTTGATGCCAGTGTGAAACGGAGGATTGGTAAAAACCTGGGCAAACTTACCTGTCAGCGCTCGCAAACCGTTCGAAGGAATAACCTGAGCTTTTACACCATTTAACTCTGCACTTTTTTGCGAGCAATAAATAGCCAAGGCACTAACGTCACTCATCACGACCTGAGCTTGAGCGTTTTTAAGGCCCGCAAAGCAACCGATAATACCCGCGCCACAAGCGAAATCTAAAATACGCCCCGATACCACTCTATCAATATTATCGAGCAGCAACTGTGTACCTGTATCTAGCTCACCATGGCTGAATACTCCCGGTAACGAACACACTTTAAAAGTAATATCAGACACTTGATACTCTGAAACATCCTGCCATTTAGTGATATCAAATGGCGCAACAGGTTTATCAATAACCGCGGCAAACATGGCGCAGTGCCGTGCGGAGTCGATTTTATTCACGTTATCGGAGTAAGGTGTTAACAGTTTTGCTGCGCTTTTAATGCCGCCTTTATTCTCGCCAACCACCAGCAACGTGGCGCCAGGTTTGAGACAAGGAGCAATATTCGCCAACAACATTTGCCCATGCGCTTTAGCCTTGGGCAAATACAGTACTGCGCCATCAAACGATGCATCGGCTTCGTAAGCAGCAGCAAACTGGTGCTGAGAGTCGCGCCCTTGGCCTTTCGTCACTGCCACGCTTTGCTCGTAAATGTCAAAAAACTGATGAAACCCATGAACATCTGGGTTAGCTAATTCTGAGAACACTTGCCCGTCTGTCGGGTTTACGAGCAACCATTTACCCTGCTCTAGAAGTTCTTCGCTACGCAATAATACTTGGCTTGCTGCTGTTAACATTATGCTTCTCTCTCGAACATTAAGTCCCACACGCCATGGCCTAAACGATGGCCTCTTTGTTCAAACTTAGTCAAAGGGCGCTGCTCTGGGCGCGGCACATAATCGTTGGTCGATGAAAGGTTTTTATAACCCGGTGCCACAGCCATAATTTCTAGCATGTGCTCAGCGTAGTTTTCCCAATCGGTCGCCATATGGAATACACCACCAATAGCCAATTTACTGCGTAACTTTTCAACAAATGCCGGTTGTACAATACGACGTTTGTGATGACGCTTTTTGTGCCAAGGATCAGGAAAAAACAGCTGCATACGGCTTAAGCTGCCATCGGCTATGCAATCCGCTAACACTTCAACCGCATCATGTTCGTATACACGCAAATTAGTGACGCCTTGCTCTTGTGCGTCAGCTAAACATGCGCCAATGCCTGGGCGATGCACTTCAATGCCAATAAAATCTTTATCAGGCTCATTTTTAGCCATGGTGACTAGAGATTTGCCCATACCAAAGCCAATTTCCAACACCACAGGTGCCGTGCGACCAAACACTTCATTCATATCAAGCAAGCCAGATTTGTGCTCTAAACCCATGGTTTCCCAGTTGGTTTCGATTGCCTTTTCTTGGCCTCTGGTTAAGCGGCCTTCACGCTTTACAAAGCTCTGAATTTTTCGGATATAAACGCCGGATTCGGCAGCTTCTTCTTTGGATTTAAATTGGCTCATGGTTTTTCTCGTGTCTCGCTGTACTTAGCAGGCGCGCATTATGCCGCCCAGTACAGGTATTGCAAGGTTATAAGAATAATTTAGCTGAAATTTTCAGCAAAATACTGGGCAAGCACGTTAGGCTGCTCGAGGGGCAGCATGTGACCAGCATTAGCAAAAATCTTCAGTTGGCTGTTGGCTATATCAGCGCTTAACGCGCTTATTTTGCTGGGCGGCGCTATTTTATCGTGCTCACCCACCAGAAAATGTATCCTGAACTTTGCTTTGCCTAAGCGCGTTGTTAAGTCTTCGCGTTCACTTAAAGCGCCCATTTGAGCGGCCAATACTGCTGGGCCTAGGTCACTTTCCATCGCCTTAATAGTGTCTACCACTTTGGTGTTGTCTAATGCAGATACAAACTGCTTCAAGCGGCTGTCACTCATACCTTGATATTTTTTATTTCTTATCGTTTGAATGATATTTTTACGCGCTTGGCGTTCTTGCTCAGCAAACGGCCCTGGATAACTGCCAATCAGGGTCAGTGAGGCAACCTTCTGTGGCTGCTCTAATGCACTTAAGGCTGCCACATAGCCACCCATTGAAAAGCCAACTAAATGTGCAGGCTCATCAAAATAATCCAATCGATCGCGGCTCAACGCTAACATGTGTTCCAATGATTCTGCCCACTGTAACGGCACAAAAGCACGCTTTGGAATATCAATGTCTCGCCAACATGGCATGAACACACGCTCATCGCACAAGGTGCCTGGGTAAAACACAACCGGCTGAGAAAGAGAGGTATTGGATGCAGCTTGGGGGGGGATCGTTGTCATTTCAAATGAACCATTTGTTTATTATTAAGGTATGATCGCGTTATAACTTTCATGTACATAAGCAGTATATCAACCCGTGCAATCACAGTCTCAGCTAACATCTTCTTTCGCAAACCGTATTTTATCTTGGTTTGATAGCCATGGTCGCAAAGACTTACCTTGGCAGCAAGGGAAAACCCCTTACTCAGTGTGGGTTTCAGAAATTATGTTGCAACAAACCCAAGTCAAAACGGTTATTCCCTACTATCAGAAATTTATGCAACGCTTTCCTGATATTTTGACCTTAGCCAATGCCCCCCAAGACGAAGTGCTACATCACTGGACCGGGCTAGGCTATTACGCCCGCGCACGGAACTTACAAAAAGCGGCTCAAGTCATTCGTGACCAATATGACGGTAAATTCCCTCAAGACATTAACGATGTAATCGCATTGCCAGGCGTTGGCCGCTCCACTGCTGGAGCGGTGCTCTCTTTAGCATGCGCACAGCATCACAGTATTTTAGATGGCAATGTAAAGCGTGTGCTAGCGCGCTATTTTGCCGTCGATGGCTGGCCCGGCAAGAAAGACGTCGAACAAGCATTATGGCAATATGCAGACTCCCTCACCCCCAATTCACGCACAGGTGACTATACCCAAGCCATGATGGATATGGGCGCCACCATTTGCACCCGCAGTAAACCCAAGTGTGATAGCTGCCCATTGCAACAAAATTGCTTGGCTTTTGCCCAAGGCCGGCAAAGTGAATTGCCTGGTAAAAAACCTAAGAAAGATATTCCCGTGCGCACCACCGTGATGCTCATCCCTATGTGGCAATCACAGGTTTTGATTTATCAAAGACCACCCAGTGGTTTATGGGGCGGCCTATGGGGTTTCTATGAAGCAGACTCATTAGATACGCTTGATGCCACAGCGCAGCAATTAGCGTTAGGCCAGTATACTCGTCTCACGCTTGAGCCTTTTCGTCATACATTTAGTCACTTCCACTTAGATATTCAGCCCGTTATTTTGCAACTTGAACAACCGTCATCATCACAGGTGAACGAAAAGCAACAAATTTGGTACGACTTGCTGAAACAACCAAACGTCGGCTTAGCCGCCCCCACTAAGAAATTACTTGCAGTGTGCAAGACCCAGCTTTAGGCAAGTATACAAAGCCAAGACATTCATTGCTTAGCACAAAGCATTGAATTTGATAGACTGCGTGAAAACAAGCCAGCATCTGCTGGCCTTAACTTTTAAAATTGAGGATCAGCATGAGCAGAACAGTATTTTGCCAGCACTTAAACAAAGAAGCTGACGGTTTAGACTTTCAACTTTATCCCGGCGAACTTGGTAAGAAGATATTCGATAATATTTCCAAAGAAGCATGGGCCGAATGGCAAAAGAAACAAACCATGTTAATTAACGAAAAAAAATTAAATATGATGGAGCCAACTGCGCGTAACTTTCTTGAAACACAAATGCAGGCTTTTTTATTCGAAGGAAAAGAACCTGACATTGAAGGTTATGTACCCCCAAAAGCTTAACTTAGCATACGGATCTCGCTAAAATTGCGCAGAACTCAACCAACAACGCGCATTTTTTACGCAAACAGACAATAAAGCGAAATAAATCGCATAAAATAGTTGACTTGAATGCCGAGAATCCGTTTAATACGCACCCACAACGAAGCAGGCACAAGCCAGCAACGTTAACAGATTTGCCCAGATAGCTCAGTTGGTAGAGCAGAGGATTGAAAATCCTCGTGTCCGTGGTTCGATTCCGCGTCTGGGCACCATTATTTAAAACAAAAAAGCCTCAACGTTGTCCGTTGGGGCTTTTTTGTTTTTGGTGATAGCCAGACGCGGGAACCGAGTCTGGGGTGAAGCCAGTCTCTTTAGCTGCGTAGCAGCATCTGGCTGAACGAGCTGCCATGGATGGCAGGGCTGGCAACAAACTCCATGGATGGAGCGCTACCACGTAACTTTTATTCTTCCTGCCACGTCAGCCCTCACTTAACTTTCAAAAAATATAATCGCTACCTGTAATTCTTTCTTTAAACGTGAGTTTATTTCTCACCTGTTTTGTAAAACGTTGCACTGCAGCGCTTTATGCTTTCGCTACCTGCTGAATTAAAAAATCTCATTGATTACTCTCTAAACGCCCTACCGCCTTTCTAGGCCATGACCTTCCTAGGCTCGCTTGGCAAAAAAACCGTCACAAGCTTAAGCAAAAATTTAGTTAAAAACAGTTGGGACGATAATTGCTTTTAGCTTTTATAGGTTTCGAGCTCTTCGTCCTATGTAGGCTTCACAGGATATAACGTCATCTTAATAGGATGAGAATGAAGGTTCGTACAGATGAGACTCTCGTCTCGTATCAAATTGAAAAGGAGAAGTGAATATGAGCGCGACAAAATACGTTACCGTTGAAGGGCATCAAATAGCATATGAAGAAATGGGGGAAGGCACACCTCTGTTACTGATACACGGTATCCCTACCAATAGGTCACTGTGGCGAAACGTCATGCCAGAACTCTCTTCTCAATATCGTGTTATCACTCCAGATTTACTCAACTATGGTGAGTCTGACATGCCGCAAGACACTGATGTCTCTATTAATGCCCAGAGCCGGATCATGAGCAAGTTTATGGGTGCGCTTGGGATCTCCAGAGCCGACATTGTAGGACATGATATTGGTGGAGGCGTGGCTCAACTAATGGCCGTGAAACACCCTGCGAAAGTAAACTCAATCGTGCTTATAGACAGCGTGTGCTTCGATTCTTGGCCAATACCTGAATTTGCTCCCTTGCTGGAGCCTGGTGTTGAAGAAAAAACCAGCCCAGATGAGCTGATCGATATATTAAATGATTTCATGCCTAAAGGTGTGCACGACCAAAGTGTCATGACAGATGAATTAGTACGAATGTATGTAGGACAATGGAGCAGCGAACAGGGAAAAGCAGCGATGTTCAACAATATGCGCAGGCTCAACAAGGAATACACCCAAGCCATCGCTGGCGAGTTAAAGCGCTTACCTCACCAAACATTAATATTGTGGGGCGACAAAGATAATTTCCAAAAACCCCAATACGCACCACAGTTAGCAGAAACTATTCCAAATGCATCGCTAGTATGGCTGGTAAACGCTGGACACTGGTCAATTGACGAGCAGCCCGAAAAGGTAACGAAGTTGATTAGCGATTTTTTGCAAAGTAACGATAAATAACCGTTCATTGACGCAAATTAGCGAAAGCTGCTCTTAGTATAGGGCTCAGAGCCTAGGTTCACTGTTGCATTTGGCTATCGATACATTTGGTGTCGACACATTTAGCCACAGCATGCTTCAGCGAACTGGCTGTGCAGCGCAGGTGATTAATACTGATCCGGCTCTCATACATAATAAACGTCTCAGGCTGATACTTTTGAACTAAGCTGTAAATTCGTTTCTATCCAAGGACGGTTTAGCTATGTCAATTTATACCCGCTTATATACCTGCTTAGTTTTGATCTATTTAATATGTATCCCGCTCTCCCACGCGTTTGCGCAACATAAACCTGAAATCGAGCTAGCTAATCGCTTTAATGACTCTGTTAACGTAGCTGAATATTTAGTTAGCGAGAAATTAGATGGCATTCGAGCTCGCTGGGATGGCACTCAGTTGCTCACCCGCTCAGGTAACCCTATATCCGCGCCGATATGGTTTGTTGAGAGATTACCTAAACATGTTCTCGACGGTGAGCTGTGGATAGGCCGTCAGCGTTTTGAGAGAACCGCTTCTGTCGTACTCAGTCACGAGCCAAGCGACGGCTGGCGGGAAATAAAATTTATGCTGTTTGATTTGCCCGGCTACACAGGTCCTTTCAGTGAACGCTTGCGAATGCTCGAGGTGTTAGCAATGCAGGCAAACTTGGGTCATATGCAGGTGATCCCCCAGCGCAAGTATTCCAATCATTCAGCACTAATGGCGGCGCTAGATGAAGTTTCTCGTGGTGGCGGTGAAGGCTTGATGTTACATCATCAAGATGCGCTATATACTCCTTTGCGCAGCAACAATGTGTTAAAGCTTAAAAAGCATCGCGATGCTGAAGCTATTGTATTAGCGCACTTACCTGGAAACGGTAAATACCAAGGTATGATGGGCGCTATTCGCGTGCAAATGAGTAATGGCAAAGTGTTTAAAATCGGCAGCGGGTTTTCCGACCAAGAGCGTCGTTCCCCTCCCCCTGTCGGCTCAGTCGTGACCTTTAAGTATTATGACCTAACCGTTAACGGGATCCCTAAATTTGCCAGTTATATTCGGCGAAAACCAAGGCAATAACACCTAGCATGTTACATAAATGGTTGTTCACACTTAATTAGTCGTTATAATCTCAGCAGATTATTTATCAGCAACGATAAGCAGGGTGACCCCCTGACGTGGAGAAAATAGTGAAACGTAAATTTTTATTGTGCATGTTTTTAGGCTTAGCATCAATTTTCACGGCTAATGCAGCAGTTAACAGTGATGACGAAATAAAATCACGCATTGCCCCTATAGGCAAAGTACATGTTGCCGGTGCTAAAGCAGAAACTGCTTCAGCGGGTGGACCACGTTCAGGCGCGGACATATACGGTACAGCTTGCGTGGCATGTCATAGCTCTGGCGTTTTAGGAGCTCCTAAATTCCAAGATGCCGCTGACTGGGCACCTCGCTTAGAAAAAGGTTTTGATACCGTGTGGCAAAACGCCATTAACGGCATCAATGCCATGCCTCCTCGCGGAACATGTGCAGATTGTTCTGATGATGAGATAAAAGCTGCTATTGAGCACATGACCGAAGGTTTGTAAGGCACTTTTTACTAAAAATTGTTCATAAAAAGGCCACCTTAGGGTGGCCTTTTTGTAACGAATGGTTTATTTTGGCGCTATAAAAATAACTAAAAATAGACTGTTTGTGCACGCGTTCTCTAACCATACCTCAATTAATAATATTTCCGATAACTTATCCATAGAAGAGTTACGTGAACTGATACCTCAGTTACAACAACTCACTGAAAAATATAAGCACTCGGAAGCGATACAGAAATCGCTATTTGATATTTCTGAACTAGCCAGTTCAGTGGGTGAATTGTCACGTCTGTACCCCGCTATCCATGAAATTATTGGCCGTTTCATGAATGCGCAGAATTTCTATGTAGCATTTTATGATCAGATAAATGAACTCATTGATTTTGTTTATTTTGTTGATCAGTTTGATGAAGTCACGCTGCGCCAAATCCCCGCCTCTAAATTAATGGAAGGTTTTACTGGCTATATATTACGCACTGGTAATCATCTTTTTTTAACCGAAGAAACGCGCGAAGCCCAACTTAAACAAATCAACGTAAAACAAATTGGTTCTGGGCCAGTAGACTGGATTGGTGTTCCGTTAAAACGCGGTAACCAAGTTATTGGCGCTATGGTAGTGCAAAGTTACGACAAATCTATTCGCTACAACCAAGAAGATTTAGACATACTATTGTTTGTTTCGCAGCATATAGTCAACACGGTAGATCGAGTGAAAAGCCGTGAAATGAATGAACAAACGATCCGCGAACGCACAAAACAACTGCAAAGCATCAACGAAGAACTACAAGAAGAAATCAACGAACGACAAAAAGTAGAAACGCTGCAAAACGCCCTGTTTGAAATCTCTGAGCTATCAGCTTCCGTAGATGGCAATATGGCTGATTTTTACGCTTCACTACACGAAGTTATCGCTCGACTTATTAGTGCACCGAACTGTTACATAGCAACAATCAGTTCAGACAAAAAGCGTCTCGAATTCCCTTACTACTCCGATGAAGTCAATACGCTTATTGCATCACGAGAAATCGGATTAGGCTTAACTGAATTTGTCTTACGTACTGGTAGTGCAGAATTGATTAACCCCTCTAGGGTCAAGGAGCTGACAGCAAAGAACGAGATTGACGCTGTTACCGCCCAAAACATGCTTGAACAAAACAATTCTTGGCTGGGCTCCCCCTTGGTCGTCGACGGTGAAATATCAGGTGTGATTGCCATTCAAAGTTACAGCCAAGACGAACACTACTCGTTACGTGATTTGGAATTATTACGTTTTGTTTCCCATCATATTGCCGTAGCGTTAGAGCGAAAGCGCTCTTCTGATGCCATTCAGAGGTATAACCAGCAACTTACCGAAATGGTTAAAGAGCGTACCGAAGAGCTGAATAAAACAAATCAGTATCTGCAAAAGCAAATTGAAGAGCGTAAAGCAATTCAGCAGAAGCTGGTGCATGACGCTCATCATGACGCGTTAACCGATTTACCAAACCGGACAATGTTTAACGCGCGACTGAGTCAGGCTTTAGCGAATAAAAAGCGTTATCCGCAGAATAATTTTGCTGTCGTATTCATCGATTTAGATCGTTTTAAACAAATCAACGACACCATAGGCCATCATGCTGGTGATTCATTTTTAATTGAAGTCGCTAGTCGCATCAATCACTGTATTCGTGGCCACGATCTACTGGCTCGTTTGGGTGGGGATGAATTTGTCATCTTGCTGGATAATTTCGAATCGCCAGATGATGTTGAGATCATCTCTAATCGGATTATTAACTCTATAGCAGCCCCGTTTGTTTTAGACGGCCGAGAAATATTCTCGGGTGCCAGCATCGGCATTGCTTATCTTGAAAGTGGTTATCAAACTGCCAGTGAAATCGTGCGTGATGCAGATGCAGCCATGTATCAGGCCAAATCGCAAGGCCGCGGGCAATACGTGGTATTCGATTTAACCATGCGTAAGAAGTTACTTGAAGAGCTTGAAATAGAAACTGAATTTCGAAAAGCCCTTAAAAAAGAAGCCTTCGACGTGTACTCGCATCCCGTGTTTGACATGAGCAGTGACAATCATATTTATGACGAATGCAGAGTGCGTTGGGTCAACCCCAAGTTGGGAGTGATGGATCGCGACAGCTTTTGGCAAATTGCTGAACACAGTGGCTTAGTGGTTGAAATGGATAACTTCATGCTCAAAGCTGCATTTGCCATGTTGAGTCAAACACTTACCTCTTATGCCGGAAAATCGCACTACAAAGTAGCTGTCAATCTCTCCATTCATTACCTGACACACACCGAAGCAGCTGTTCAGTTAATTCAAGATATTAGAGAAAAGCAGATTGATCCGAAGAGACTCATTTTTGAATTTGATGAGAATGATTTAAATCGTCGAGCACAGTTTAGCTTGCCCGCCATTAAACATTTAAAACGCTCTGGCATTAAGATAGTGCTAGATAACTTTGGCAGTGGCTTAGCATCGTTAAGCTATTTGTATTCTTACCCCTTTGACTTTGTCAAAGTAGATCACCGCTTTGTGAAAACCGTTCCCCGTTCAGAACGCAACCTCAAATTAATCCAGTCTGTGTTGGCTATGTCTGAGCAGTTAAAATTCAAACTTATTGTGTCGGGAATAACAGATAAAGAGCAAGCAGATTTACTCAACTCGGTGGGCTGCCAGTTGGGACAAGGGCCTTATTTAGAGCCCCCGTCTCAAGTAATACTGCCTGATTAGCACTACTTTTTATTCATCATATCCCGCAAATTAGCAATACCTGTTTGCCCTTTTTGCTGACGGGCCTGTGCGCTGACTTTTGGTTTTTTCAATTCCCAGTGCACGTCATCAGCGGGCAGTTCGTGTAAAAAGCGGCTGGGCTCTGGTTGAATCACTTCACCGAATTGACGACGCTCTTTCGCTAAGGTGAAAAATAGCTCTTTCTGAGCTCGAGTTATCCCCACGTACGCTAAGCGACGCTCTTCTTCAATGTTGTCTTCATCGATACTGCTTTGATGGGGCAAAAGGCCTTCTTCCATACCCACCATAAATACATATGGAAACTCCAAACCTTTGGACGAATGCAATGTCATCAGCTGTACCTGGTCGGTTTCTTCAGTGTCTTCTCCACGTTCCATCATGTCACGCAGTATTAGTCGATTAACCACTTCTTGCAGGCTCATAGGCGCATCAAGCTCGCCGCCTTCAAGCATATCGCTGACCCAACCAAATAAAGTACTGATGTTACCCATACCCATCTCAGCGGCTTTAGGGCTCGTGCTGGTCTCGTAAAGCCATTCTTCATAGCCCATGTCTTTAATCATCTGACGAATAGCAGCAATGCTGTCACTGCGCTTTACTTCATCTGAGAGTTCTACAATCCAGCGCGCGAAACCCTCTACCGACTCAAGAGACTTTCCTGATATAACTGTGCTGAGCATAGGTGAACAGGCTGCTTCAAACATGCTGGTACGGTTTTGGTTGGCAAAATTACCTAGCTTTTCTAACGTCACTCGACCTATACCCCGTGTTGGAGTATTGATCACTCGCAGCAGCGCGTTGTCATCATCTTGGTTCACCAACAAGCGCAAATAGGCCATGATATCTTTGACCTCGGTGCGCCCAAAGAACGACGTTCCGCCATTTATTTTGTAAGGGATACGGTTGGCCATAAGCACTTTTTCAAACAGCCGAGATTGAAAGTTGCCGCGATACAATATGGCGTAATCTTTAAAACTGGTGCCCTGCATAAACTTATGAGCAATAAGCTCGGCCACAACCCGCTCAGCTTCATGTTCTTCATTTTTTGCTGTGATGATGCGCAGTTCGCTTCCATAGCCCAGTTCAGAGAAAAGTTTCTTTTCAAACACATGCGGGTTATTTTGGATCAGGATATTGGCACAATGCAAAATACGCCCAGAGGAACGATAGTTTTGCTCTAGCTTTATAACTCGCAGATCTGGGAAATCTTTGCTCAACAACACTAGATTTTGCGGCCTAGCTCCCCGCCAAGAATAGATCGACTGATCATCATCTCCAACCACGGTAAAACGAGCGCGCTGACCCACCAATAAGCGTACTAATTCGTATTGGCTAGTATTGGTATCTTGATACTCATCCACCAGCAAGTAGCGGATCCGGCTTTGCCACTTTTGACGTACCGTTTCATTGTGCTTGAGCAGCAAAGTGGGCAACAAGATCAAATCATCAAAATCTAATGCGTTATAGGCGCGTAAGTGGTTTTGATAGCGCTGATAAAATTCAGCAAATTCTGCGTCTCCAGCAGAAGATGTACGCTTAAGTAATTGCTCTGGCAACAGCAGATCGTTCTTCCAATTCGAAATGCAGCTTTGCAGTAATTGCAGTTGGTCCTTGTCGCCGCCAAGCTCTACATCGGTTAAATCTTTCAGCAATGCCATGCTGTCTTTGTCATCAAACAGTGAAAAACCTGCTTTTAGGCCTAGAGTTTTGACTTCTGCCTTAATGATCCGCAACCCTAACGTATGAAAGGTTGACACCTTTAAGCCCCGGGCTTCTTTTCGCCCTAAGGTTTGCGCCACCCGCTCTTTCATTTCGCGAGAAGCTTTATTGGTAAACGTTACCGCCGCAATATAACGTGCGGGGATGTCACATTCGCGCACAAGATAAGCAATTTTATTGGTGATAACGCGAGTTTTACCACTGCCAGCACCCGCTAACACTAAGCAAGGGCCAGAGATATAATTTACAGCGTCATTTTGGCCGGGATTTAGTTTCATGCAATTCACTTTTGTTTTGGGCAGGGAATTGTAATATCAAACCCCATGCAAAGGCGAATGATCCGCGGGAAAATATCATCCGTTAAAGAAGGTTGATTGATTCACTAAGATGAGCGTTTTTATACTGCTAAGCGTTTAGGTATTCGCTACAATAAACCATCACCACTATCATGGAGCCATTGATGCTTGATCCAAAAAAATTAGAGGATATTGCCAAACAAATTACCGAAGCGATTCCTCCTGGTGTAAAAACCATGGCTGAAGGCGCTGAGTCGAAGGTAAAGCAAGTGCTACAAAGCCAACTGAACAAGTTAGATTTTGTTAGCCGTGAAGAGTTTGAAATTCAAAGTAATGTGCTTATTCGCACCAGAGAAAAGCTCGCTGTACTAGAAGCTAAACTCGAGGCCTTAGAAAAGGGCTTGCAAGACAACAAGACCGACTAGCGACCTTTTTGCAGTTGAGCGAGCTCGTTTTTAAGGGTGTTTACGACAACGAGTAAGTCTTCAGCTGAATTTTCAGTTTCCTGAGCTCCACTCATAGTGGACTCAGAAATTGACGTTATTTCAGTGACTTGTGATGCCACTGAACGAGTTACATTTGATTGTTCGGTGGCTAACTGTGAAATTTCGCCGCTCATATCATTTATAGTGCTGATTACATCTGTAATCCGTTGTAACGATGCTTCTACCACGGTACTTTCTTCTACACTGACATCCATTTGCACTCGGCTTTGCTCCATGCTCAATTCAGTGTCTTTGGTTGCTTGCTGTAGCTTACCGATTATTTCATGAATTTGATTCGTTTGATCTTGTGTACGCTGAGCTAGGGTACGTACTTCATCAGCAACCACAGCGAATCCTCGGCCGTGCTCCCCAGCCCGCGCAGCCTCTATTGCAGCATTAAGCGCCAGTAAATTAGTTTGTTCTGCGATACCATTGATAGCACTTGATACCTGACCTATATTTTGACTGTCTTCCACCAGTCGGTTTAATGCTTCTTGTGATCGCCTAGACTCCGTTTGCATATCACGCATAACACTTTGCAAACGACCCACTAATTGCTTACCTTGCTGAGCTTCATTGTTTGCCACTTCAGCGGAATCCGTGGCTGTTGCAGAGTTTTTATCAACGGATTGGGCGACATCCGTCAACTGAGACATTGACTGGGAAATCAGCTCTGTACCAGATTTTTGCTCCGTTACATCCACTTTGGTTTTCGCCGTGATCCCTTTTAAATTAAGAGCTGACTGACTCAGCGTGTCAATCGCCTGACTGATACGTTCGACCAAGGTTTGTAGGTTTTGCGTCATGTGATTCATGTCATCTGCGATGTCGCGCATTTCATCTTTACCTGACACCTTCACTCTAGAGCTTAAATCACCATCCGCAATGGAGTGAACCGCATCCACTACGTTGTTAATGTTTTCTGTAACCGATAAATACATGCCAATAAACAAATATACAGCAAGTAAAACAGCAATCACTGATACGCTAAAAATAACACCGCTTTTAAATTGCGCTTGAGCTATTCTGTCTCGCAATAAATCATCCAAAATTGGCACCAGTGCGATAGCGAAATCACTCAACTGCTGATTAAGTGATAAGCTAGTAGCAAGCAAGGTTTTAGTATCAATATTGATGCTATCTGGGTCGAGTATTTGTTGTTGAATAGTCTGTTGATAGGCCATTAAGTCTTGCTGCAATATTAACCATTGCTCTGCTGCCGCTTTCTCGATATCGGCGTTAGCCTGTAAACTCACCTGAATGCTTTGCTCAAGTCCTTTTAACATCACTGGCAGCTTTTGATTAGCATTGGAAAGACCGATATAGGTATCCGGTGTAAAGCTTTGCGCTTTGGTGACCTTCAAGGCCAATGCACTAGTCATCGCTAACTGATCTTGCATACGCGGTAAACTGCGCACCAGTGTGGTGATTAAATAGCTGGTATCTAATGCCAAGTCCAGCTCTAGGTTAGTATCATCAGCGAGCGCTTGAAATAACCCTGCGAGAGCTCTAATTGCCTGTTGGGGCTCCGAGTTGTCCAGCCTGTTACGATAATACTCAGTGGCAATGTTTACACGTTCAGATGCGAGCTCGTTAAGTGCGGGTTGAATCGAGTCTAAGGACGAGGAGAATGCGGTGCTGCTATCAATAATGAAATTTGCCAGAGCAAGGTGCTCTACATGTAATGTCTTAACAAGCCCCAAGCCTTTGCGTTCTTGGTTAGTGAAGCGAATGTCATCACTGTATTCATATTGCAGCAGCGCTAGGCTCAACAACAAGGGCACCAAAAAAATAATACTAATGATAGTGAATTTGACCGAGTACCGAAACTGCGACATTAACGTTTTGGCCGGAAGACAAATTGCCCCTATTAAGTTACTCATATCACTATCTCCAGTGCCCGTGATGTCAAATTAAGGTATTAGATAAAATAGTGCCCAGCTATGCCAATGGCGATAGCCATGCCCACGTAATTATTGTTTAAAAACGCTGTAAAGCAGGCTTGTCTGTCTCGTTCATAGATCAAACGTTGTTGATAGGCAAACAACACAACGGCGACCAACACGCCTAAGTAAAATGGCAGCGTAAAATGCAGGTATTGACCCAGCGCGAATAACATCACGACAACGCTTAGTTGTAGCAAGCCAATAATCAACCTATCGTATTGACCGAATAATATCGCAGTTGATTTCACCCCAATTTGCAAATCGTCATTTCTATCGACCATGGCATACTCGGTATCATACGCCACAGTCCATAAAACGTTGATACTAAACAGCCACCAGGCTATGCCAGGTACGGCTTCATTAACCGCCATAAATGCCATCGGGATCGCCCAAGCAAATGCGGCACCAAGCACCACTTGTGGTAAATGGGTATAGCGTTTCATAAAGGGGTAAACGGCAGCTAACCCGAGAGCCCCTATAGATAAAACAATGGTTTGCCAATTTAAGGCCAGTACGAGCAAGAATGCCACCCCTACTAAGGTCGCAAATAAACCTAGCGCTTGCTTCTCGGTTACCACGCCGCTGACCAAAGGCCTGGCATTCGTTCTTGCCACTTTGCCATCGACTTTGCGATCTGCGTAGTCGTTGATCACGCAACCTGCTGAGCGCATAACAAAAACACCCGCGACAAAAATAGCCGTAATCCACCAAGGTGGTAACCCTTGCGCTGCAATCATCAAGGCCCATAACGTCGGCCATAACAACAAGTAACTGCCAACGGGTTTGTCTGCCCGCATTAGTAGCCAAAAACCGCGCATGACTGGGCGAGTTAATAATTTATTGGTCAAGATTCAAATCTCTGTATGCGGGAGCCTGAGGTAAAAACACTTCGGCGACCATCATGGCATGTTGCTGAAAGCGAAATACGGAGCGACGGCCCCAAATGTTCGCAAGTGGCGCGACCCCAAATTCGGCGATAAAGGTGTCATTAGGTTGAATGCACGTTAGTTGAAAGGGCTGGCGCTTGAATCGATCATCGTTAAAAATCAGATGGCCTAAAGGTTTATCACCTAAGTTTAAGAAATCCGCTTCACATAATGCTTGGGGAATAATCGAGCGGGCAAACACCCAAGGCTGGTTATCACCATGTAGAATCACCTCACGGATTTGCCATTGCTGTGCAGATTGGGATGCAAAAGGCGTTGCTAACTGCTTATATTCATCTGCATTAGCGACACCTTGTTTTTGACTGACCACCTGTACTTTAAAGTCTTGGCAATGGCCTTGTAACCTTTGGGTTAGTGAGCCTGTGTTGAGTAGCCAACTTTCAAGTTCCAAATTAGGGATAAGCGCCTGTTCTTGATTAAACCAAGCAACGTCATCTAGTGACAAAGCGTATGAGTGAGAAAGAGTATTTAGCATAGCCCCACATAATATCAATTGACGAAGCTAGACTAAAGAGTGAATAAATAGTTTTAGCGATTCCGTGAATTCTTGGTAAGCTATTGACACTAAGGAAATTAATATACCGGCCAGTTGAAGAGGTAGAAATGCGCATTGTCAGATTATTTGCTACTTGCCTAGTGCTACTTAGTACACTGCTATCGCCTTCTTTTGCGCAAGAAGCGCCAAGCAAGCAATTTGCCTATTTTGGCCTAGAGCCTGATATCGTGACGAATTATTTAGGCAACAGTAATCGTAAGTTAGGCTACGTGCGCATTACCATCGAATTGATGCTTGAAGATGTGAACGACTTAGAAAAAGCAGATCATCATTCCCCACTGCTACGCGCCACCGCCATTGAAATCCTTGGCCGTCAACCGGAAGAGCGAGTCAAATCTCTTACTGGTCGTGAAGATATTCGACGCACCTTTTTAGATACCATGCGTAAATTGATGAAGGAAGAAACGGGCTCGAATATGATTAAAGACGTTATCTTTACCAAATACATCTATTACGGTTAAAATCATTTAAGGGCGCTTCAAAAATCGCTCGTTGCTTCGCTGCACCCAACCTACCTCAGTAGCAAAACAGAGATAGGTTTTAACCCTATCCTTTTTTGCTTGTAAAACGACTTAATATAAATGCAAAAACACACCCACTTATCAAGCCAACTGTGTGTGCGGTATTGGCCATACTGACCCAAAGAATATCGGCATAGCCCACTACCAACCATACCAATAAAAAGCCAATTAACGGTTTAGGCATCATGAGGCCCCAAGACGGTCGCAACCATCCTAGCCACCACACGCAGCCAACCAGTGCATAAACCACACCTGATAAACCACCGAAATTTTCACCGCTGACTAACAATTGGCCAATGTTTGATAATAAAGCTGAAAACAGAAACAGCATGACCAGTGTCGCACGACCCAGCAGGCGCTCTATTTGGCCGCCGAGAGTCCACCACCAGAGTAAATTAAATACGATGTGTAGTACCGAAAAATGAATAAGCGCTGGGCCGATTAAACGCCACCATTGGTGATTTTCCAACAGCTGTGGCAGAGGCTCTATTGCCAGCACCTTGTATGGCCAAAAAAAGCCGACCATAGCCAACAAATACACCAGCAAACAAGTGAGCAAAATACTCGTGGTGACAGGTATATCGCGCAGCTGCTGCCACATACCGTTTAAAGAAACACCCGAGTTTCTGTCGCTTAACGTCACCGTTTGGCTGCTATCCCACGCCGCTTGCTGATATTTTTTGTCCTGAGGGAATTGAATAAATTCACTGGCGATATCGCTGGCAACATCCTTGTCTGACTCATTGAGAAGTTGCACAGCGTGCTCGCCACTATGAAAAGAGTATTGCGCCACAATACCCTTACTATTCAAATAGTTAGTTAGTAATCGAGCAGCGCGCTCTTGATTAAAACTAACCAACAGGAAAGGCATGGACATGCGTTATTCACCACTAACGAAAGGCAAGCTTTGACGCCAGGCTTCAAAGCCTCCGTCCATGCTATACACTTCTTCAAACCCTTGATGAATCAAGAACTGAGCAGCTTGTTGACTACTGACACCGTGATAACAACAAACGATAACCGGCGTATCAAAATCCGTTTGCTGGGTGAAGTTTACTAACGTTCCATTGGTTAAATGCACTGCGCCTTCAATATGTCCTGCTACAAACGATTGTTCGTCACGAATATCCACCAACCGAGCTTGTTTCGCTGCCAGTTTTTGCTGTGTGTCCTGCACTGAAATGTGTGCGAATTGCTCCATTGTTCTACCTTTTGATTACCAGTTTAATATGACTTTGCCTGAATGGCCTGAGCCCATGGTATCAAATCCTTGCTGAAACTCATCGATATTAAATTGATGAGTAATAATCGGTGCTAAATCTAACCCGCCTTGAATAAGACTTGCCATTTTGTACCAAGTCTCAAACATTTCTCGGCCATAAATCCCTTTAATCACCAGCCCCTTGAAAATGACCTTATTCCAATCAACAGCAACATCCCCGGGGGGAATACCAAGCATGGCCACTTTACCGCCATGGTTCATCTTGTCTAACATATCGCGAAATGCTGCTGGCACACCTGACATCTCAAGACCGACATCAAACCCTTCGCTCATGCCAAGGTCATTCATGACGTCTTTTAGGTTTTCCTTGGCAACATTCACCGCACGGGTAGCACCCATCTTACGCGCCAAATCTAAGCGATATTCATTGATGTCGGTAATGACGACGTGGCGGGCTCCAACATGCTGAGCCACCGCAGCGGCCATAACGCCTATGGGGCCGGCGCCTGTAATCAATACATCTTCCCCGACTAAATCAAAAGACAGTGCGGTGTGTACCGCATTACCAAATGGGTCAAAAATCGCAGCTAAATCATCTGAAATATTGTCTGGAATTTTAAACGCATTAAACGCTGGAATAGACAAATATTCAGCGAATGCGCCCGGGCGATCAACCCCGACGCCTGATGTATTGCGGCATAAGTGACGGCGACCTGCGCGGCAATTTCGGCAATGACCACAGGTTATGTGTCCTTCACCTGAAACACGATCACCGATTGAAAAACCTCGGACTTCTTCACCGATTTCAACCACTTCACCCACATATTCATGCCCCACCACCATGGGAACAGGGATCGTTTTTTGCGACCACTCGTCCCAGTTATAGATGTGCATATCAGTGCCACAGATAGCGGTTTTGCGAATTTTAATCAATAAGTCATTGTGGCCTACAACCGGCAACTCACTGTCGTGAAGCCAGATGCCTTTTTCCGATTTGAGCTTGGCGAGGGATTTCATTTAATCACTCCTAACTCTTTTCCTACTTCGATAAAAGCATCAACCGCGCGGTCAATCTGTTCGATACTATGAGCAGCCGACATTTGCGTACGAATACGCGCTTGATCCTTTGGTACCACTGGGAAAGAAAAACCGACAACATAGATGCCGCGTTCGAGCATTTTGTCAGCCATATCACTGGCTAATTTTGCATCCCCTAACATCACCGGAATAATAGCGTGGTCTTTACCTGATAGCGTAAAACCTGCTTGCTCCATGCGGGTGCGGAAATGAGTGCTATTACGTTTTAACTGAGCTCGTAACTCGTGCCCCTCAGCTAACATATCAAACACTTTAAGCGATGCTGAAACTATAGGCGGCGCAACAGAGTTAGAAAACAAATAAGGACGAGAGCGTTGACGCAGCCAATCAACCACCTCTTTTTTACCCGACGTGTACCCGCCCGAAGCACCGCCTAGCGCTTTACCTAAAGTACCAGTAATAATGTCTACACGGCCCATCACGTCACAGTACTCGTGGCTACCTCGTCCTTCCTCACCCACAAAGCCTGTGGCATGACAGTCATCGACCATCACTAAAGCACCGTATTGATCGGCTAGGTCACAAATACCAGCTAGATCAGCAATAACGCCATCCATGGAAAACACCCCGTCGGTTGCAATCACTATCGTTTGCGCACCTTCACTCTTGGCTTTTTCTAATTGGACCGCCAAGGCTTGCATATCGTTATTGGCATAACGGTAGCGCTTTGCCTTACACAATCGCACACCATCGATGATACTGGCATGATTAAGAGCATCGGAAATGATCGCATCGTCTGGGCCTAAGATGGTTTCAAATAACCCTCCATTTGCATCGAAACACGAGGGATACAAAATAGTATCTTGCATACCTAAAAAGGCGCTAATTTTATCTTCCAGCGCTTTGTGTATGTCTTGAGTACCGCAAATAAAACGTACCGAGGCCATACCGAATCCATGGCTGTCCAAACCTTCTTTTGCAGCGTTGATTAGCTCTTGGTTATTAGCCAAACCAAGGTAGTTATTGGCGCAAAAATTCAGTACTTGCTGGTTATCACTCACTTGAATATCAGCACTTTGTTGCGACTGGATAACCCGCTCAGTTTTGTAAAGACCTTGCGCTTTAGTATCGCTAAGCTGCTGCGCTAAGCGATCGTAGAAGGCTTGTTTCATGAACTGTCCTCGAAAAATAGTAAGATGCGCGAATATTAAAGCATAATGAGGGCCCGACGCGAATAATCAATTCAATTATCGCCGTAAAGGATCGCAGAGAACGTCATCGTTGTTTTACATTACTTCGTGGTTAAAATGACAAATCGAAACGCTTCCACACTCCGTCATTAAGTTTGCTAGGCAATGCTGGATAAAGTTCTTCTTCCAATACGGGCTTGGAAATATAGTAGCCTTGTGCTATGTCGCAACGCATGGTGCTTAAGGTACTGAGCTGCGCTTCGGTTTCAACACCTTCCGCAACAACTTTCATTCCTAGTTTTCGAACCATAGCAACAGTGGATTTTACAATTTGCTTGTCTGCACTACTGTTTTCCATACCCGCAATGAAGCTTCGATCGATTTTAATAATATCCACGGGCAACTGGGATAAATAGGCCAGAGAAGAATAACCGGTGCCAAAATCATCTATGGAAAAGCTAAAACCAAGCGCTTTTAGTTGATGCATTATGCCTTTGGTTTGTTCGATGTCAGCAACAACGGTACGTTCGGTCAACTCTAACTCGATTTGATCAGCTCCCTGATCACTTTGCGCTAATTGCTCTCGCATAAAATTGATGAGATTAGGATCTAAAAACTGACTAGCAGACAAATTTACAGCGATGCGATAGCCGCTCATACCCAGGCTTTCTAGATGAGCCAAAATGCTAAAAGCTCGCTTGATCCCCCAATAGCCTAGGGTAATCATGCTCTCTGAATTTTCCATAATAGGAATAAACTCATCTGGCATAATGTAGCCACTTTTCGGGTGAAGCCAGCGAATTAGTGCCTCAAACCCAACGAGCTTACCTGTGGTAATATCGATTTGTGCTTGTAATGCGAATTTAAACTGCTCTTGCAATAGGGCATCTCTGACATCATGCTCGATCTCAATATGCCTCATTACTTGGGTGCTCATCCCCTCATTGAACAAGGTGTAACGATCACCGCCTGCATCCTTTGACGCGTACATCGCGATATCAGCTTGACGCACTAAATCATCTACCGTGACATTTTGCCCATCGCACGAAGTAATCCCAAGACTTACTGAGGTGTAAAAGCGCTGAGCACCTATCTCCACTGACTCGCGAAACTTAGCCACTAACTTTTCAGCGAGGGTGATGCCGTTACTGACCTCATCAATTTCCTGTAACACGATGACAAACTCGTCTCCACCAAAACGACTAATCACATCTGACTCTCGCAAATTACTACGCAATCGCTGGGCAGCCGCCATTAAAAATTCGTCGCCGATACCATGGCCGTAACTGTCATTGATTTTACGAAAGTTATCAAAGTCTAATAAAATGACCACGAGCGGCCCGGGAGCGCGCGATAAAGCTGCAATTTTTTTACGCAACACAAAGTTAAGCATATTGCGATTTGGCAGGCCCGTGAGTCGGTCGTACATAGCGATATTTTCCAGTTCACGGGTGTTCTGTTCTATTTTTCCATCCATGGACTCTAACTGTTCACCCAACAAATTTGTCGAATGTTGCACGTCATCTATCTCATCTAAAAACATACGACTACGGGTAAACTGCAAGGTATTAAACTCATCGTATTTTTTTTGCGCTAATAACGGTAAGCGTTTCGCGACAATGAGCAAGCGCCTACGTAAACGCTCCGCCATCACAAAAAAGGCTAAAATGCACAATAAAACTGTGATGGCAGAGATAATAATCACTCCCTTTTGATAACTTTCGTGTCTGGCCCACTCATCGCTGATATCGTGCACAGCCAATAGGTAGGCACTGTCCGCTTGAGTGTCATCAACCGGCAGTAAATTCAACAGGAATGCTTGTTGGTCCATGACTAAGCGATACCCTTTGTCTAGCACCATATCAAATGAGACTGTTTCAGGGATTAACTTGAGTAACGCACTAATTTCTTGTCGCTTAATATAGGAAATCGGCGACTGTATTTGCGCGTCGCGAAGCGCGGGCGCCTCGGACGACTTATCTCTCGCCACTAGGGCTAATTCAGCCAATGTAGAACGGTTCAGAGCAGCCATCATTTCCAGTAAAGATGTACTGGCGGTTAACACCAGCAACTCGCCACTGGCAGATAAGATGGGCATGCTAATTAATTGAAAGCATGATTGTTTGCACAGGATATTGCTAATGGATGATTGATTAACTAGGGTTTGCTGAACACTGGTTCTCACATAATCTGGCACATGCTCATGGTTGGCAAATATAACGCCTTGCTGATGGTCAAGTAACCAGAGACTGTTCACTTGCCAATTTAATTGCAAATAGTCAAATTCTTCTCGAATAAACTCAGCGGTAGCCTGAGGGTTATCAGTGATATCTTCATGCAGATGAATAAAAGATTCAAACCACAACTCAATTCGATTGCTTAGCATCTCTCGAATAAGATGCATTTGACTTAAATCTTTATCGTGTAGCGCTTGTTGCTGACTTAAATAATCTTGGTCATTTTTGTCAATCCAGATGAATGTCAAAAGGACACTGGCAATCAGTAAAAAACCAATCAGCAGGCCCATGATCTTCCATGGCAAGCTAACAAATATACGCATCGTTAAAACCAATAAATAATTTGCAGCGCCCAAATATCCCAATACTTGGAATCATTGGCCACAGTATCAGGAATAAAAACAGGTGCTAAACGCGCACGCCCTTTCACTTTATGAAACTCACCTCGAATTCGCCAATTGTTGGCGAAATCCCAAGACGCACCTAATGTGAGCTGATCGCGAAAGGCAAAATAGGCTGGAATAGCCCCACCACTTGCTTGCTGATATGCACTGCCATTACGATCGCGGTTATTCGCATCGAAAGTATCTATTCTGGCTAGTAACGTCACATCTGGGCTGACAAATAGTCGCCCTTGGACATACAAACCCTCTGCAACGGCATCTGCGTCACGCTGATCAAAGAAAAAGCCCTGAAAATCAGTTTTCTCACGCATGGCTTCAGCGTTAATATCCCAATGTTCAGCGCTGTAAGACAGACTAAGCATAAAGCGCTCCAGCGCGACTTCGCCATCGATAAAGACATCACTTTCACCAGCGTTATAGCTAAACCCCGCGCTTAGAAAGCTTCCTCCTAGTGTTAATCCAGTGCCTAGCGGGCTAAATGAGACGCTAAACTGCGTATCAAAGTCATGCTTAAGTTTGCCTGTAGCCAACACTGACATTAAGTTTTCAGTTTGCTCTTGCTTTACTTGAGTATTGCCATAACTCCAACGAATATCCCACTCGCCTAGGGAGTTGAGGTGCTGAGCGGTCAGAGAAATACCATCACTTCCCAATGAGGCATTGCGAAATGCATCAAAATAAGACGATTGGGGTAGCACAATCGAGGGCATCGTATGCGGCACGTCGCGAGTGGCGGAGTATAACCAATGATAATTTTTGTAACGGCCAAAGTGAGCGTTGATGTTCCAGCGCGGGGAGTTAAGCACTTGGTAGTCTAAAAACAGATAGTCGATACGCACCCCTTCATCAAATCGATTGCCGCCATTGATGTATATCCCTTGTGCTGACACCCGAAGTTTTTGATTGATACGATAGGAGGTGTTCAGGCCTACTTCGGTTAATCGATATGACACATCACCGTCATCATTTATATAATTACTGTCGTTAGCCTGAATAACACCCTGGGCACCAAACCCGTGCCACACGAGGTCGCCAGCAAGCGTTAACCCTGAAAATGTTAGACTGGATAGGAATAAGAGAAGAAACACGTTTTTTTGCATCATCTTATCCCTCTTTACTGATTTTTAATTCGCGCATACCTGGCGGTAGCGAACCAGAAATGACATAACCAATGGCTCCAGGCTCTTGACTCACCATATCAATCATATCTTGGCGATCGTCCACCAAAATCGGCTTCTCTCCTAACCCCGAATAAGCCAATTTATTCCACATTCTTTCAAGTTGATAAGGAAACATGCCGAGCACATTCTTGCAAAAGTGCTGATGAATAGGGTCTTGCTCGTGCAATACATATACTTTAATTGCTGAACCGTCTTCCCAGGTGGTTTGGCGCATTGAAAAAATCCAACGCACGCGGCTCTCACTTAAAGCGTTAATATTGACGTTATCGTTCACAATCACGCGTACTTTGGCTTGGTCAGCGTAAGTATGGTGTACCCCAAATAGCATCACTAGAGCGAGCAGCAGGCGAAAGCCGATGCGGCGAATATTCAGCAAAAAATACTCCTAATTAAATACCATTTTCTGAGAGTCAAAAAACAACTGAAAGCACAACTCCTTGTAATTTGAATAAGTTACAGAGTAAGTATTACTTGTTATTGTCTTTTATTACAGGAAATTTTTTATCCTATTCAAGGTATTGCACGTACTTCAATGCTCTCAAGCTTAGTCGAAAATCAACGAAATACTGTTAAAATGCCAACTGAACCTATTTGATGGTAATAAGATGAAGTCCAGTTTCACTCCCAATACAAAAGAAATATTAAGCCTATGGGGCTACACCTTGCTACTGAGTATTTTGTTACCCTTTGTATTTTTACATTTTTGTTTTCAATACATCACTAAAAAACCCACCTCTCCAGGGGCACGAATTCAGCGATTCGGCGTAAAATTGCGTACGGCAGAAACGGGGGGGCTATTATTTCACTGTGTATCTGTAGGTGAAGTTGTTGCGGCAGCGAACGTCATAAATGCTATTCGCAGACATCAACCGTCTATCCCCGTGACCATTACGACCACCACGGCTACAGGGGCTAAACAAGTGACCAGCTTGTTTAAAGACACAGTAACCCACTGCTATTTACCGTTAGATTTGCCCTGGATGATGAGCCATTTACTAAAACAAGCTGCGCCTGCCCACGTTATCATTACTGAAGTGGAGCTTTGGCCGAATATGATTGACCAATGTTGGCGCAAGGGGATCCCTGTATCGGTAATTAATGCGCGTATGACCAGTAACTCTATGCGTAGTTACGAAAAAATTTCGGCACTTTTTAGCCCTATGCTGCACAAACTATATAAAATATGCGCGCAAGGTGATCGCGACTTCAAAAACTATCAGCAACTTCACACTCCAGAGCAAACGTTGCTGCTGACCAATAACATTAAATTTGAGCAAACGGTGCACCCAGAAGCCCACCAACTAGCCAGTGAATTTGCCCAGATGTTTAATCTTGTTGGCCGAGCCATTGTGGTTGCCGGTAGTTCTCATGCGCCAGAGGAGGCGGTCTTGCTAGAAGCTCATAAAACCGTGCTTCAACAATATCCTAAAACGCTCCTTATTATTGTGCCTCGTCATCCTCAGCGCTTTGATGAGGTATATCAAATTTGCCAATCAAGTGGTTTACGCTGCATGCGCAGCTCTGACCAAAACCCATGTGATGAAGACACACAAGTTTTGTTAGTCGATGAAATGGGTAAACTCCAAGCCTTGTACGCATTGGCAACAATCGCGTTTGTCGGGGGCAGCATTGCTGATAGAGGGGGGCACAATGCGCTTGAACCCGCCGCATTTGAAGTGCCAATTTTAATGGGCCCCCACCGCTATAACAATCCAGCTATATGCCAAGTACTCAGTAATGGCGGTGCATTATTTGAAGTGAATAATCCCCAGCAAGTCAGTCACAATGTTTTGCAATGGTTAGATGATGACGCATCTCGAACTCGCGCTGGGCAAGCCGGAAAACAGGTTTTACAAGAAAACAGTGGCGCGCTGAGCGCCACATTAGAGGCATTGGGTTTTAGCTAAAACCGCCAACAAGGTTTACTGCAAACCTCTAAACAAATCGACTAAGGCTTTCGCTTCACGTTCCACCGTGTAATGCGCTAACACCCGTTCGCGCCCCGCCAAGCCTTTTTGCTTTAACACTTCAGGGTCGGATAATAGCGAGTCCATTTTAGCCGTTACTGCTGGCTGGTCATTAACAGGCACGACATGGCCGTCAACGTCTTCACGGATAATTTCCTCCCATGCGCCAGCTTGGGTTGCTAATACAGCGGCGCTGCAGCTCATGGCTTCAAGCACAGTTAAACCGAACCCCTCGTTATCACTCAAGGCAGACACCATAGACAGCGCACTAAAAATCGGCGGTATACGCTCGAATGGTAATTCACCGGTGAAAATAATCCGCTCACTCAATCCCGCTTTATCAATTTTTGCTTTTAGTTCGTCCACAAACTCTTGATGACTAGAAGAAATAGCGCCCACCACAACAGCGTTGTACTCAGGATACTTAGGCAATACTTCAATACACGCATTTACAAATAGATGAACCCCTTTTTGTTTGCGTACACGACCTAAAATACCAATACCGTACTTACCACCGTACCCCAGATCTTGCCATGCTTGCTCTTTATTGGCCGCAGGGGCGAAGTTTTCAATTTGAATACCGTGGGGAATAATGGCGTCTGGCGGATCAGCCAAGTATTTAGCCGATGACTTACTGATAGCGACAACAGCATCCATCTGGCGCGTTAGCCATAAGGTTGAGCCAGAGCGATAACGCTGGGCTGCAGAACTAAACACCATTTTAATCTTGGCACCAAATACATATTTCAGCAGCACCGCTTGGATCATTTCATCCACTCGGCGAGCGTGAAAAACACGATACTTGCCGTTGCTTAATGGCTTGCGGCACATTTTGACTACCTGCCAAAACGTCATCGCTTGGCTTGCGTCAGGTAAATAATGCTTTCCCATAACACGCAAATTAATCAACTTTTGTTGATAAGACATGACCTGCAACATGGTTGAGGTTACGCCCGAAAAATTTGAATTCGAATTTCCCAGAATCAACTCAACTTCATCTTGCTTACTAATTTTCGTCACATCATGCTCCATAGTTAATGCTTACTCACTTGATTAATATTATTCGTTACACGGGTTGTGCTGCCACTTAGTGCATAAGCTCGCATTCAAGGGGGATACAGGTATACACTATGCCAAATTTTGCAACGCACTTTGTGTTAAATGCCAAACATTCAGCAAACATCGACAAATCGCAGCACCATTATATTTGATGCTGAAATATTCGCAGCCCCTGACTTAAATATTTTTGATGGCCAATATTGGCAGGCAAAACAACAACTCACTGGCAGCGCCACCGGCCGTGGTACTACGTATTTTTTTAAGCATGACAACCATGAATACGTATTGCGTCATTATCGCCGCGGTGGCTTAATCGGCAAACTAATCAAAGACAGTTATTTGTTCAGAGGGCTGTCACGTACTAGGGCGTGGCGGGAGTTTACCCTGCTTGAACAAATGCATCGACTTGGGTTACCGGTACCTGAACCCGTTGCCGCACAAGTCACACGGCAAAACGTGATGTACAAAGGGGATATCATCATCAAGCGCATTCCTAACAGTCGAGACATGTTCAGTTTTTTGTGTGATGCCCCACAACCGGATACCACTTGGCAGGCCATAGGCGCCTGTATTCGACAATTCCACGACCACAATGTTTACCACCATGACTTAAATATTCACAATGTCATGCTCGACGACAATGGGAAAATTTGGCTTATCGATTTCGATAAATGTGCCATTCACGCCAGCAATAATTGGAAGAAGGCAAATTTAGATCGCCTTCTGCGCTCACTGCACAAAGAGCAAAACAAACAACAAACCTTTTATTTCAATGAGCAAAATTGGCAGACGTTATTAACTGCATACGGCGAGCCAGCGTAATGAAGTTAACCTGCAGCCGTGCTGGGGATTGATATGATGAATAGTCATTACAAAGCAGATTACAATCTAACGTTGAATTGTTACACTCGATTTTTTGTCACCTGCCGTTTAGGATTGAATAAATAGATGTCACGTTATTGGATACTCGGCTGTTTGCTGATCGCGTCACAAGGATGGGCAAAGGGTCTATCTCCCTATCTTCCTCTGCAAATTTCACCCGAAATTGAATCTCAAATAGAGAAAGTGATGGCACTCACACCTGGCGCCCCGCTTACCAAGCCTTATAAAGCAGCTGATGTTATGCGCCGCAACAAACTGATTGCGTCGCGTTTTCCTGAGCTTCATCGCTCTGTAGACGCATACTTAGCGCGGTTTAAAGACACATTAGCCTTAACTCATGTCAGTGCTTCAGTTTCTGCAGGTGAGGACGAAAGTAGCCCAATACCGAATCAAAGAGGCATCAAGCGCAACTCGAGCTATCAAGTTTCAGCTTCTGGGGTAGCGTTTATCTCGCCCTATGCCTACGTGGCAGGTGGTGCCGTATATGCCGATGGCGAAGATGCCGTGTTATATAACACCCATGTTGCCTTCGGTTATGAATACGCGCAAATTGAAGCTGGCTACCGAGATCATTGGTTCTCGCCTATGCAGGATTCAGCACTGCTTAGCAGCACCAATGCCAAACCTAGCGTGTCCGTCACGCTTAGCAATGCGACTCCTATTACTGACTGGGATATTCGCTATGAAGTCTTTTACGCGAAACTTGATGACACCATAGGCATTAGCCAACAAGGTGAGCTTTTTAATGGTGAACCCAACTTGTTGGGGCTACACCTCAGCATATCCCCTGTTGAAGCTTGGACAATAGGCTACAGCCGCACATTAAAATATGCTGGGGCTAATAACAATTTAAGTATCGGCGATGCATTTCAGGATCTGTTTAGCCCCTCCGGTGAAGACAACACCCCCAGCCTTAACCCACAAGCGCTTGCAAGTGACCAAAAAACGGCTATCTCTAGCAAGATAAACCTGCCTTTTGCGTTTCCTGTATCTGTATACGGTGAACTCGCTTTTGACCATGCTCCAGAGGTAAACGAACAAGAAACTGATGACAAAGCACTTGCGTTTGGAGTCTATTTCCCTATGGTAACCAACGACATATCATTACGTTATGAGTTTACCCGTTTAGACGAACTTTTCTACCAGTCCGGTTTTTATACCGCGGGTTACACCAATGAAGGGCAAGCGCTTGGTCACTGGGCGGGAGATCTTTTTCCCTTGCAAGAACAAGTACAAAAAACCACACATTCGTTGAATATGAATTGGAGATTCGCATCTGATCAGGTTATCGATGTGACTCTAAGAACAGCAGACGGCGATTCTAATTCCAACGCGCAACAAGCATTTAAAGAGCTAACAGTTCGATACAGCTACGCAACGCAATACGGTTTCTGGGGCCTTGATCTTGATGTAGGCGAAGACCGTTTTGGCGAACAATTTAAACGAGTAAGTGCATTTTACCGCTGGTAAGCATTTAACGAGGCGGCAAAAGCGGCCATATTGATAAGGTATAAAATTATGCACACAAAAGCTGTCTACCCGGGCACATTTGATCCGATTACTAATGGTCATGCGGATTTAATTGAGCGCGCTGCTAATATGTTTGCCCACGTCATTGTTGGTATAGCAGCAAACCCAAGCAAAAAACCATTGTTTAGCTTACAAGAACGGGTTGAATTAATAAAAAAAGTGACAGCACATCTACCTAACGTTGAAGTGATCGGCTTCGAAGGTTTGCTCGCTGACTTTGCAGATAGCCAAGGTGCCACAGTGCTCATCCGCGGCCTTCGCGCAGTATCTGATTTTGAATATGAATTTCAGCTGGCCAACATGAACCGTCGGTTAAATCCTAATTTAGAAAGTATTTTCTTAACACCAGCAGAAGAAAACTCTTTTATCTCATCAACACTGGTTAAAGAAGTGGCGCTGCACCGAGGGAAAGTAGATCAGTTTTGTCACCCTGCGGTACAAGCTGCGCTGAAAGAGAAGCTACAGCAATAACTTACCACACTATATTTCTACACGACTTCGCGCTTAGCTTGTTAAGCGCGTGAACAAGGATCCAATTGAGAAAACATGGCAAAACATTACCTTTTTTACATATCTGAAAATTACTCATTTCAAATACTGCGCCCGTTGCAAGATGAGATACACCGAAGAGGCGACACCGTCGCTTGGTTTGTAGAAGGTAACAACGTTAATAAAGCTTATTTCCAACCACAAGAAACACAATTACCCAATGTGCAGGCTGTCATTGATTATCAACCTGTTGCCGTATTTGTTCCTGGCAACATGGTGCCTTCATTTATTCCCGGTTTAAAGGTGTGCGTACGTCACGGTTTTATCGGTTTTAAAACGCGTAAAAAAGATGGTTTAAATTATTCATTTATCATTCGTGATTGCTTTGATTTGTATTGTACTCATGGTCCGTCAATGACCGATACGTTTAAACTACTTGAGAAAAAACATCAGTTTTTCAAAGTCGTCGAAACCGGTTTTTGTAAAATGGATCCGTTTTTCAATGCCCCCCCTAAAATCGAAAAAACAGACCCGCGCCCTGTTGTGTTATTTTCATCGACTTTCTCACCTAGAATGTCGCAAGCAGAAGCACTGTTGCCAACCATAAAACGTTTATCTCAAGATACGAAGTGGCGCTGGTTAGTAACCTTCCACCCTAAAATGGCGCAAAGTACCGTAGATGCGTACAAAGCGGCTCAGCATGATAATTTGACCTTTGTTGAAACTGACAATGCGATGCCATTGATGTTAGAGGCCGATTTAATGCTGGGAGATAACTCATCCATGCTGGTTGAGTTCTTGATGCTGAATAAGCCAGTAGTCACAATGAAAAACCAATACCCCAAGCCGCACTTTATTAATGTGACCGACCCAGCCGATCTTGAGAAAAGCATTGAATACGCATTAACAAGACCTGCAGAATTGATGGAGAAATTGGGCGACTACGCAGCGCAAACTCATCCTTATACAGATGGGCAATCAAGCGCACGCATAGTAGATGCCACTCAAAACATGCTCTGTAACCCCCCTAAGCTAAAGAGAAAGCCATTTAACTTAATTCGCAGTATTAAAATGCGTAAAAAACTCGGGTATTGGGGCAGATAAGAGCTCAGACGCCAAGCTTAAGGTTATTAGGTTTGGCACTGCTCACAAAAGAAAGTATTACGCTGCCCTAGGGTAACTGACTGTATTTCACTCGCGCAGACTTCACATGCTTCACCTTTGCGCCCATACACGCGCAGGTGCTGAGCAAAGTATCCAGGGTTGCCATCGGCTTGCGTAAAGTCTTTTAAGGTCGTACCGCCCTGCTCTATGGCTTTCGCCAAGACGTCTTTAATAATGTCACCGAGCGCCAAGTACGTTTTTTTGCTGACTTTTTTAGCTGCTTTTCTGGGATCAATGCCGGCTATAAACAAGGCTTCATTTGCGTATATATTCCCAACCCCAACGACCACTTTGTTATCCATAATAAAGTTCTTTACGGCCACACTCTTGGTGCGGGAAAGATCATATAAACGCTGCCCATCAAAGTCCGCTGTTAGTGGCTCAGGACCGAGGGCCGCAATCATGCCTATCTCTGGTTCACTGACATCTTGCCACAAGCAAGCACCAAAGCGCCGCGCGTCGTTAAAACGCAGGCACACTCCGTTGGCTAATACGATATCAAGATGATCATGCTTGATAACGGGGGTATCACTGTTCACAATCCGCAACTTACCCGACATGCCTAAGTGCAAAATAATGCTGCCTGCATCCGTATCAATAAATAAGTACTTAGCGCGGCGGCGCACATCATTGACCCGCAGCCCTTCGGCTAGATGTACTTCATCAGGTACCAACCAGCGTAATTGCTTGTGACGCACAACAACCCGCTTAATTTGCTGGCCAATTAAGTGAGGGCTAATGCCTAAGCGGCTGACTTCAACTTCGGGTAATTCAGGCATTTGGGGTATCCATTAAAAAGAGCTGTGACCAGGTCATATTGGTAATTTTATATAACTGAGCGCCTTGGGTTGGGTATTGTACAAGCATATCTTCGCCTACCTGAAAAAACAGGTAGTGCCTAGGCGCGCTTTCTCCCGCTAGCCATAGATTAACCTGTGTAGCTCCCGTCAGCGTTGCATTACCAATGGGGGCAAGCTCAGCGTTTTGCCACGCTATAACGAGGTCTGTAAGGGTCTGATTGTCAATAACGGTTAGATTCTCACGCGTTACCTGGTTTTCTTCGCTAACTAAGTCGTTTGATGGCGGTACAAAGCGCCACCCCCTGCCTACTCGCTCAATAGTATAAGCGTGGGTCACAATGCTAGTGAGCATGGCATCATGGGGAATAAGTACATCGATAGCTTCATCTGTAGCGCCCTCATTTGAAAAGAGGTTTCCGCTTAGATTAAACATTAAGATAAGCAACAGCATGGAAATAATCAGGACGTTATTCCAAGCGCGAGAGGTGAGTCGGATCATGATGAAATAAAGTAAAGTGGCAGTGTCATCTACTGATTATGTCATGTAATGCACAACACAAAACAGTCTATTTGATCGCTTTACATGGAGAAATATAACGCAAAAAACCCGACATAAGCCGGGTCTTTCGGGAGACAAAACAAGTATTAATTACTTAATTTTGGCTTCTTTAAACAAAACGTGCTGACGTACTTTAGGATCAAACTTTTTGATCTCCATTTTGCCAGGCATGTTACGTTTGTTTTTATCTGTGGTGTAGTAAAAACCGGTACCAGCAGAAGACACTAACTTGATTTTATCACGCATAATCTGTGTTCCTTAAATTTTTACGCCATTGGCACGGATATCAGTCAATACTGAATCAATACCTTTTTTATCAATAATACGCATACCTTTAGCAGATAAACGCAATTTAACGAAACGGTTTTCGCTTTCAACCCAAAAACGGTGGGTTTGTAGATTTGGCAAAAAACGACGACGAGTCGAGTTTTTAGCGTGTGAACGGTTGTTACCTACCGCTGGACGCTTGCCTGTCACTATACATACTTTGGACATCGTATTTGTCTCCAAACAATTCTAAAAATACTTAGCTCCGACAAGCATGCAAATACGCGTGCCAGCTTTAGCTATCAACAAGAGGGCGCATTTTATACAGCAAACTGCGAATTAATTCAACGATTAACTGAGAAAAACCCTAGTCTTTTATTATGCCATAAGCAGTACGGGTTAATTTATTGGATTTCGTGGTCGCGCGAATTGCTTTATTTTTAGCGATCATTTCTGGTTTAACATAACTGTGATCATGCTCTAGGTGCAGACAAGCCGCGGAATAGCGAATTTGAATACCACGTACACCTCGATTCATTAGACGCTCACCAAGCTCCCTATCTTGGCCACCATACTGCATTCGCTCATCAAAACCATTTACAGCAAAAATATCTTCGCGCCAGCCCGATGCATTATGCCCGTTCCAGGTAGGTTTAGCAGGCGTGACTGAATTTAATATGACGCGCTTCCATTGCAAGGTGGTCAATTTTCCGAGTTTTCGATTACGTTTGACGCCATTTTTCACTAACCAATCTCGCTCAAACGCTTGGCCCGATGCAATATGTTGCTGACTGATTAGATCACTGGTAGGCATCGGGAGTTTAAAATAACCACCCGACAAAAATTTGCCCGGGCGGGCGTGCGCTTTATGCACAGCAACAAAGTCTCGACGAGGAATACAATCTCCATCGGTAAACAGCACATAATCACAGGTACTGACGAGCAATGCTTTATTCATAATGCGCGACTTTTGAAAGCCTTCGTCCTCTTGCCATACGTGTTTGATATCTAAATCTGAGCTTTGAGAGAAACGGTCAATACAGGCTTTTGTATCAGTAGTTGAACCATCATCTGCAATAATTAACTCAAAATTTTTATCTGTTTGATAATGAAACCCCCACAGCACTTTTTCGAGCCAAACAGGTGAATTGTAGGTGGTAAAAATGACAGATATTTTCATGGTAAAACCGCTTTAAATGATAAGATTGCTCCTGACATCTAAGCTTGTTTTTTTGACAACCTTATGACCGCCACATGACACTTTTGTGGTAATTGCGTCTCCTTAGACCAAAGCTAAATTAAGCCCCGCTCAGCGAACGAAACGGCAACGCCGTCACCCACCACCAGATGGTCAAGCACTTTGATGTCTAGTAGGCCCATGGCGCTTATAATACGTGCTGTAATGTGCTCATCCGCTTGGCTTGGCTCGGCCACGCCTGATGGATGGTTGTGAGTCAAAATCACTGCAGCTGCGTTATCTTCTAATGCTTGTTTCACTAACACACGTGGGTAAACCGACGCACTGTCTATGGTGCCAAAGAACATTTTTCTGAATTTGATCAGCTGATGCTGACTATCGAGTAATAGCATCCCAAAGACTTCATTGGGTTCGTCGCGTAATTGAGATATCAAAAAATGTTTGGTTTGTTGGGCGCTGTTGAATACCGTTTCACGTTGAAGTTGTTCGGCGAAAAAACGTTGGCTTAACTCAATTGATGCTTGCAACTGAACAAATTTCGCTTCACCTAACCCCTTGGCTAAACAGAAATCTTGCTGACTTGCGCTTATCAAGCCACGCAATGAACCGAAGGTATTTAACAGATTGCGCGCCAAATCAACGGCACTGAGCCCTTTAATGCCAGTACGCAAAAATATTGCCAGCAGCTCAGCGTCAGACAACGCATTCGGCCCCTGGGTGAGTAACTTTTCTCTTGGTCTTTCGTGGGCTGGCCATTGGGTTATTTTCATACGTCCCTGTCTTGTTAAACGTTTCTATTTTGCGCCAACCACACGCACAAAATGCGAAATAAGTGAAAATTAAGCCTAGCAAAAGCGGTCTATTCCAGCCAATAATGGCCCCATAAAGTGAGTAATATAGTAAAATGATCCCTATGCAATTAGCCCAAAAAAAGATACTGCTTGGCATTACAGGTGGTATAGCAGCCTATAAAACCCCAGATTTAGTCAGAAAACTTACTGCGCTTGGTGCACAGGTGCGCTGCGTGATGAGTGCATCTGCTGCTGAGTTTGTTAGCCCGCTAGCCTTACAGGCTGTCTCAGGCCACCCTGTAGGTGACGACTTATTAGATCGTAATGCAGAAGCCGCAATGGGACATATAGAATTAGCCAAATGGGCCGACAAAGTGCTCATTGCGCCAACCACAGCAAACTTTATGGCCAAATTAGCTCACGGTTTGGCGGATGATTTATTATCGACTTTGTGCTTGGCCACCAGCGCGCCCATTTACATCGCACCTGCAATGAATCAGCAGATGTGGCATGCCAAAGCGACACAGGCAAACCTAGGCGTATTACAACAAAGAGGCGTCACTATTCTAGGCCCTGCTCCAGGTGAGCAAGCTTGCGGCGATGTTGGCTTAGGCCGAATGTTAGAGCCGGTCGATATAGCCGACATGTTAGCCCAAAGTTCAATGGAGCCTTTACTTGCCAACAGGCATATTGTTATTACAGCAGGGCCAACGCGGGAAGAAATCGATCCTGTGCGTTTTATCAGTAACCACAGTTCAGGGAAAATGGGTTACGCACTGGCAAGCGCTGCTGTAGCCTTAGGAGCAAAGGTCACTCTAGTATCAGGACCGGTTAACTTGCCTTGCCCAGCGGGTGTAGATTTGGTCAACGTAGTCAGTGCTGAGCAAATGCATAGTGCAGTGATGAAAGCGGTGGGCGCGACTCAGTCCGATACAGCTAGCAATAACATGCAGCCAAATTGCGACATATTCATTGGCTGCGCCGCCGTAGCAGATTACAAACCACAGCAAAAAACTGAGCAGAAAATTAAGAAGTCCGATACTGAGTTAACACTTACTTTTACTAGAAACCCTGATATCCTTAGCGACGTTGCCCATTTAGCTCAACCACCTTTCACGGTTGGCTTCGCCGCAGAAACACAAGATGTGGCCCATTACGCCCAAGATAAGCTGAAACGCAAAAAGCTCGATATGATCGCCGCAAACGATGTATCGCAAGCTGGTTTAGGCTTCAACAGTGAACGAAATGCACTCAATGTTTATTGGAATAATGGTGGAAAAAACCTTGGCGTTGCCGATAAGAGTCAGTTGGCGATTTCGTTAATGACATTGGTCGCACAGCGCCACGCAGTAAAATAATATAAAACACACCAAGGATTAGCTCGTTAGGTAATAACGCACATAGAGGTCTCGTTAGGATAGAAAATGGCTATAGCAAAAAAGATAAACCGCCGTGCACAAATATTACAAGCACTTGCCAGCATGCTGCAAACCAACCCGGGGCAACGCATTACCACCGCAAAATTAGCAGCCCATGTAGGCGTTTCAGAAGCCGCACTGTACCGCCACTTTCCCAGTAAAGCACGCATGTTTGAAGGCTTAATCGAGTTCATTGAAGAAACGCTTTTTTCGCGAATAAATAAAATTATCAACGAAGAGAAAGACTCTACAACTCGGTGTCAGCTTATTCTTCGCTTGATTTTAGGTTTTGCAGAGAAAAACCCAGGGATCACTCGTATTTTAAATGGTGATGCCTTAATGGGTGAACAAGACAGGTTAAGAGATCGTATCGCACAATTATTTGAACGTTTAGAGACTCAATTAAAACAGGTGCTTAGAGAAAGAAAGTTGCGTGAAGGAAAGTCACTACCGGCAGAAGAAGCGATCATTGCGAATTTCTTAATTTGTTATGTAGACGGGCGAATCAATCAGTTTATTCGCAGCAAGTTTACCCGTCGCCCTACTGAGGGCTTCAACGATCAATGGCAATTAATCAGTGCCCAGTTCTTTTTGAACTAGTTTCTCATCGTCAAACATTAAAAAGCCTGTTTAGTATCAGCTAAACAGGCTTTTTGTTTTTACTCAGTTAGCCTATTCCACGTTCGCGACCCAGTCTTTTACTTTCTGCTCAAGAATATTCAGTGGTACTGGTCCGTCTTTTAGCACAACAGTATGAAAAGCGCGGATATCAAACTGATCGCCCAATTCTTTGTTCGCCCACTCGCGTAATTCCATGATTTTTAATTTGCCTATCATATAAGCTGTTGCTTGACCTGGCATGGCAATGTAACGCTCAATGGCTTTAACAGAGTCATTTTTCGGGTTCGGCGTGTTCTCAATTAAATAGTTAATCGCTCGCTCGCGGCTCCACTTTTTACTATGAATACCTGTGTCAACCACTAAGCGGCAGGCGCGCCATAATTCCATTGCTAGACGCCCAAAATCAGAATATGGGTCTTGATAGAAGCCCATGTCCTTAGCTAGCTCTTCTGTATACAGCCCCCACCCTTCTGTGTAAGCGGTAAAGGAACTGTATTTTTGAAACTCTGGGATGCCGTCAAGTTCTTGCGCTATCGCGCGCTGCATATGATGGCCAGGTATCCCCTCATGATACGCTAAGGCTTCCATTTGATAAGTAGGCATATCATTCATGTCATACAGGTTTGCGTAGTAAATTCCGGGGCGCGAGCCGTCTTTCGCTGGACTTTGATAAAATGCTTTGCCTGCTGATTTTTCGCGAAATGGCTCTACCCGCTTAACAATCATGTCAGCCTCAGGTATTAAGCTGAAATACTCAGGTAATTTGTCACGCATGGTATCAATGAGAGCCTTGGCTTCAACTAAGTATGCTTCGCGTCCTACATCGTTATTCGGGTAATAGAATTGTTTGTCGGTGCGCATAAACTCGAAGAATTCGTTCAAGTTGCCATCAAATTTAACCTTTTTCATGATACTACGCATGGCTTGATGGATACGCTCAACATTCTCTAAGCCGATTTTGTGTACATCATCCGCTGTCAAATCAGTGGTGGTAAACCATGCTAAGCGGTTTGCATACCACTTATCACCATCCGGTAATCGCCATACACCATCACCTTCTGGGGATAGTTCACGCTGAACAGTTAGCTCGTTAATCAAGGCCTCATAAGCTGGCTCTACAGACGTTAAAAGTGCCTCTTTAGCATCATCAAGTAACGTCTTACGCTCACTGTCAGTGATATCTAGTTTGCTTACCTTGTCTTGAAAGTCCTGCCAAATGCTAGACGCCTCATCAGTGTTATCAAAAGGCGCACCAGAGATTACATTTTTTGACGCTTGTAGCATTTGATCGTAAGACCATTTGGGCGGGAACACGCCTGTTTCTTGCCTAATACGTAACTGCTCAATCACTTGCGAAAATAACGTTTTTACTCTTTGTAAGCGACTGATGTAGGCTTGAGCATCTTTTATGTCAGTAACCCGATGCATATTGATTAGAAAGCTGGGTACCCTGGTGTGATAAGCACTGAACTGGTGCATTATATAAGTATGATGACGAAATTTATCGTTGGCCAGTTTACGCTCCAGCGACACTTTATTTAATGCCAAGCTCACTTTCTCTTCTTGGCTTAACTGACTTTCGTCAAAGTTTTTTAAGCGCTGTAACTGTTTCTTAGTAAGCTCGCTGCTTTGCTCAATAAACGTTTCACTGATGTTGTCCCACTTATCGTAATCCCACTTATAACCTAAACGGCTTTGAAATTGGGGCGAGCGATGCAAGCGCTGCTGGAAGTTATCAGCAAAAAAAGCAGCTAGTCGTTGTGATTCTGTTTGAGCGGCTTCGGCCGTTTGAGAGTTGGTTGCTTTAGTTTGACTGGTTTGCGCGTTCAGTGACGTAAGCGTCATAGATGCTGCAATTGAAAGGGCGAGAATGGATAATTTCATATTAGCTCCCTGATATTTTTTACTATGAATTTGAATGCGTTTGAGGTCGTTCCTTACCATTTGTAACCATGTTTATAGTTACACAAAGCAAAATGAGTGCAAGTTAGTGAGCTTGCACTCATTAGCAGATAATGCATAAGACGGTAACGCGCCTTATACGCTCTTAGTTAGAGAATGTATCACCAAAGAAGTCGCCTTCATTCCAACGTGAACGCTCTTCTTGATTAGCCAAGGTGAGGCCAATGTAATAATTCACTTCGGCGAATTTAGTTGCTGCTTTCCAGTTAAAAGGCTGGTTAAAGTCGTCTCCTGGTTTGTGGTAGTTAGTCCCCAGGAATTCACCGAATTTTTTACTGCCATCAATAGCAGGATCCGCTGATTGTAAGCCGGGCACTAAAAATACTGATGGAACGCCTTGTTTTACAAAGCTGTAGTGATCAGAACGGGTAAACAATGCTTGCTCAGGCCACGGATCAGGGCTTAGGGTTAAACCAATTTTTTCTGCAGCCAAGCTAACAGACTCTTTTAAATCACTGTGATCAGCACCAAAAGCAATCACGTCGTTAAATTCGTAAGTCAAAATGGGCATGTCTAAATTAACATTCGCTACCATAGCGTCTTTTGCCACTGTAGGGTTTTGTGCAAAGTAATCTGAACCAAGTAACCCCTTTTCTTCTGCTGTGACCGCGACAAACAAAATGGAACGCTTAGGACGCTCAGGCATTTGGCTAAACAAGCGCGCAGTTTCAAGTAACACAGACGTGCCAGATGCATTATCCATGGCGCCGTTGTTGATCTTGTCTTTCTTAACTGTTTTGGCGATACCTATGTGATCAGAGTGCGCTGAGTACACTACGTATTCATTTTTTAGCCTTGGGTCTGAACCTTCTAAGATTGCAGCTACGTTAGGGCTACTAATGGTTTTGTGTTCGCTGCGCTTGCTAAAATCAATGCTGACTGGCAAAGAAAAACCTTTAGGTGATTGGTCTTCTTCGAGCAATTGATAAATTTGCTCTAGGTTCATGTCGGCATTGGCAAACACCATTTCAGCGGCTTCTTTGCTCAAATAGGCGCTGTTTTTAAGCGCAGGATACACATTGGCAGGTTGGCCGCTTTTGTCTAACCATCGCACTGTTGGGGTATGAATATAATTTAATAGATTTTGATAAGGACGAACCTTCTCAGCAGTAGGCGTGCTGATAGTCACGTAGCCTATAGCACCATGCTCTGCTGCGTGGCGTTTCTTTTCATTGGTGGAGCCAAAGTGTGCTCCTTCTTCACTAGGGAAAGACGCAGGCTTGCCGGAAAGGACAACTACCACTTTACCTTTTACGTCTAAATCGGCGTAATCATCATGGTCAAGTTCAGGGGCAACTATACCGTACCCAGCAAAGATCAATTGACCTTTGACGTTAGCCAGTTCGCTAACTGGGCTAGCACTGGTAATGTATTGCTTGGGGTACGCTAACTCTACTGTTCCTTTAGCCGTTTCAAGTACAAATGACGGCGAGGCTTGATCAAGCGAAGCTTGGCGAAAAGGCGCGCGCTGCAAAAAGCTGCCGTTATCACCAGCCGGCGTTAGGCCATAACCTTCCAGTTCCGAGGCTATATATAAAGAAGCAATTTCGTGTCCACGGGCACCAGTATCACGCCCTTCAAGTAAATCATCAGATAAAAAACGTAAATGAGATTTGATTCGCTGTGCATCAGCATGAACACTTTGTGAGTTGTTTTTGTCAGCGTTAGCGTTTTGCGTAGTTGATTGACAACCAGCAAGCATAAGCCCAGCTGAGAGCATGCCTAAATACATGATTCGGCGCATTATTAATCCTTTCTATCGTTGTGTGTATATTATTTTATTAACAGATTGACGAGCCACGTACCTATTGGCAAGCAGCGAGGGCAAAATAGCCGTTGCTCTGTTGTTCGATAAATTGTACGGCAAAGCCAACACTAAACAAAACAAAGTACGTTCAACGAGAGGTTTTATCGGCTCACCTGTCCTTTGCTGCACATAATCACCCTCTAATCACCCTCATTCTTTATTTGCGAGTACTTGGCGAAAAGACAAGGACTGGGTAGACTGCAGCACCTTTTTAAATGTTTTAATTTTAAAGCACTATTTCTAACCTTTAATGACTCAATATTATGCCAAACAATACTTCTCTTTTTAGAATTCAATTTATCGCCAATGGGGTACGTTACGAGCTGTATGTGCGCGAGCTATGTCAGGGCAGCTTATTTGGTTTTATCGAAATAGGCGATTTTGTGTGGGATAACCACACCAGCGTTGTGGTGGATCCAAGCCACGAAAAACTCAAAGATGAATTTGCTGATGTCACCACAACTTATATTCCCATGCATAATGTTTTGCGTATCGATGAGGTAAAAAAACAAGGCACAGCTAAAATCAGTGAGTTATCTGATAAGGTAACAGCTTTCCCAAATCCTATTTATACCCCGAAAAAATAAATACCCTGAAAGCAAATAATAATCACAAGACAATGAGGGAACACTATGTATAAACGCAGTTTGATACTCGCGGCGTTAATGTTAAGCCTTTGCTTTGAGCAAGCAGCCTTTGGGGCGGACCAGGCTGCACAAACGCGTAAACTTAGTGCTCTTTTGGAGCAAATTTGGCAATACCAGTTATCTGTTGATCCTATAAAAGCGACGCGTTATCAAAACAATCGCTACAACGACAAACTAAAAGATCTTTCTCCCGAAGCTTTAAAGGCAAACGTGCAACGTAATCAGCAGTTTCTGGCCCGGCTAAAAGAGATAGACGATAGCGAGTTAAACCACCAGCAAAAAATCAATAAACTGATGCAAATGCGTGAATTACAAAATGACATCGATTTGTATCACTATAATGCGCATTATATGCCGATCACATCGGAATCAGGTTTTTATAGCTCGTTGGCCTTTTTACCAGCCTCTGCCCCTTTTAAGACAGAGCAAGACTATCGTAATTACCTAGCTCGCTTAGCTGAATTCCCACGTTATTTTGACCAGCAAATTGCCTGGATGAAAAAGGGCATTGAAAGCGGTCGTGTTCAACCAAAATCCGTACTTGCTGGATTTGATAACACGATTAAAAAGTTTATCACTGACGATGTACACGACAGTCAATTTTTCGCACCTTTTAAACGCCTTGCCGACTCAAGCTTTAGCTCTAACGTACAAGCCAGTTTATATACCCAGGGCGAATCTGCCATTAACCAAAGTGTGCTACCAGCCTATCAGCGCTTTTATGATTTTTTAGTCGACCAATACATTCCTAATGCGAAACAAGATATTGCGGCCAGCACATGGCAAAACGGTGCTGAGTTTTATCAAAACCGCAGTGACTATTACACTAGCACCACGCTAGATGTAGCCGACATTCATCAAACCGGATTACAAGAGGTGAAACGCATCCGCAGTGAGATGCAAAGCGTGTTAGACACCCTTAATTTTGACGGCGACATCAACCAATTCATTCAGCATTTACGCACCTCTCCCGAATTTTATGCCACCAGCGCTGATGAGCTTCTTATGCGCGCTTCCTATATCGCAAAGCGCATTGATGCCACACTTCCTCAATTGTTCTACACGTTACCGCGCATACCTTACGGCGTGGCCCCAGTACCGGATAATATTGCCCCTAAATACACTACAGGGCGTTATATTTCCCCCACAAGGAACGATCAACCTGGTTACTATTGGGTAAACACCTATGCGCTTGATAAGCGCCCTTTGTATGCCCTACCCGCACTGACGTTACATGAAGCCGTGCCTGGCCATCATTTGCAGATATCACTGGCCAGTGAAATGCAAGACTTGCCCCCTGTACGCCGCTATACCTACATTTCAGCTTTTGGTGAGGGCTGGGGCTTGTATTCTGAATACTTGGGAAAAGAAGTGGGAATTTACACCACACCTTATGAAGAGTTCGGTCGTTTAAGCTACGAAATGTGGCGCGCGTGCCGTTTAGTGGTCGATACGGGTATGCATATGCAAGGTTGGTCACGTCAAAAAGCGATTGATTACATGCTAGAAAACACCGCTTTGTCAGAGCATAACGTAACGACAGAAGTCGACCGTTACATATCTTGGCCGGCCCAAGCCTTGTCATACAAAATCGGCGAATTAACCATTAAACGTCTGCGTAAAAAAGCCGAAATAGCATTGGGTGACAAATTTGATTTACGCGCCTTTCATGATGCCGTGCTTGCTTACGGCTCAGTGCCCTTATCGATTCTAGAGCAAAATATTGATACGTTTATTGCGGACAACTCTAAATATAAATGATGCTTGCTGGCATATGTGAAGATATGCCTTTCACTTTTTTACACTCTCAATAAAAATTGTAGCTAATTGGATACAATCCATTTACACTCATTCCGAAGAATTGGGTAATTAATTTAACATTAAGTTAAATATCTCTGCCTATTGATTCAAATTCTAGATAAAAGCCACCAAACACCAGCTTGTTTTACGCGAGCATAAAGTTAGGTGAAAAATAATAATAAAAATTGCTAAGGGACTAACCATGCTTAATTTTCGTCATTCCGTAAAATGTCTATTCATCGTCATTACCACTTTAATTCTTGCAGCTTGTGGAAGCACACCTCAGCCACTAGTTGAAATAGAAAGTAATGTATTCACCAAACCTGAAACTTCTGTTGGTTACGTATATATATTGCCTGAAGAAAAAGCGACGACCCATATTTACGGTGCAAGTTGCTTACTGTGTTATGGCGTAGCTTCCTCATTAACAAGCAAATTGGATACGCATTTAGAGGGAACGATTGATCAGCAAGAACTGAATAATATAAGTGCTCTTGTTTTAGAGGAGTATTCAATAAGAACATCAAATATCAAAGAAGTTACTTTAGCCGTACCTATTTCGAAATTAAGTAAATTTAAAGGTGAATTAGGGTTTGCCAAAAAAGATTTCAGAGCACTTAAGGATTCTTTAGGAGTAGATATTTTAGTTGTTTTAGAACTTCATAGACACGGTGCTTACAGAAGCTTTAGCAGTTATGTGCCTAACGGAGATCCACAAGGTTATATAGCTGGGCTGCTTTATGCTGTTGACCTTAATTCTAATGCATACATTCAATATTTAGAGTTAGATGAAAAAGTTCAGCCAGAAGGTGAATGGGATGAGCCAACAACATTTCCGAGCGTCACTACTTCCTATTACCAAGCGGTAGAAAATATAAAAAATAGAATTCGCAACGCTATTTAATTGACGAGTATTAATACGTTAATGCGCTTCTTATTTTTATCAGTCTTCTTTCTCATTCTTGGGTGTAATAGCACGCCCAATAGAGATGATTATGCCAAACACGTAAATACGATGGGCAAGGCATTTCATGGTGAAAATAAACTAGCCTTTAGCTTTACTCAAAGCGAAGGAATTGATTTAAGAGGCATTCACAACCGCGATGATTCAACCAGTTCGACTCCAATACTTTATCAAGGCGGTGCTGGTTTAGTAGGAATGTTTGCCCAGATTGGCGCTCATGCTGCCTTTATTAATTCATCTCGCAACGCTAAGTTAGCCGAAGAGCAGGAGCGAGCCGACAGTAAAATTTCACCTCTAATTAATTTGATCAGTGGTGTTTCTATTTTTAGTTTGCTTGATAGAACTGATTCTTTATTTGTCAAAAATAACGACGTCGATAACGAGACTCTTAGATTGAAACCCATTTTTTTCTCAAATGAGAAAATGAATCAAGTTATTTTAAAACTCATTGCTTGGTTGCCAGACGAAAGAGGACAAACAAAAAATCTTCGTTATCAGAATATGATTCAGGTATTCAGCCCTATCCTTTCAGAAGATGAGCACGCTTTATTCATCGACAAAGATAATGATGACGTTAAACGAATGATGGCAAGGCAGTTAAACACCGCAATCCATATCCTTCAGGGTGATTTAACAGGGCGTTACACTGGTCTTAATGAGCCACAAAACACTTTTACTATATTGAGAAACAACAGATCTAAAGTTGTACGAGGAAGTGTTGTAGATAATAGGTGTGGCTTTCAAGTGGTTCAAGATTTACATTCATGGTACATCGCATTCCCAACAGAAACACCGGTTCAACAAGTTACACTCTCCTCGCCTGAACAGTGCTAAGGTAAAAAACGCTCTTATCGCGAAGCAGCTAATAACGCTGAAAACTCTTGTTCATTCACCGGCATTATCGACAGTCTATGGCCTTTTTTGACTAGGCCTACTTCGCTTATCTCAGGCATGGTTTTGATCTTTTTAAGCGCTAATACATCGGGGAATTTCTCAATGAACTTTACGTCCACCATCACCCATCTCGGGTTTTCGGGGGACGACTTAGGGTCGTAATAATGACTTTCAGGATCGAATTGGGTGTGATCAGGGTAAGCTTCTTTTACCACTTCAGCGAGTCCTGCAATGCCAACCTCTTTGCAACTTGAATGGTAAATAAAAACCTTATCGCCTTGCTTCACTTGATCACGTAAAAAGTTGCGCGCTTGATAATTACGAATACCATCCCAGTGCTCAGTTTGATTCGGTCTTGCGGCTAAATCATCGATACTAAAGGCATCGGGCTCTGTCTTGAATAACCAATATTGCATCTGGGTTCACTTATGAGGAATGAAGAGGCAATTATGCCCCTTCACAACAGATTTTCAAGCTGTGGCATAGGCGAGTTTCAAGCAGCCTTTTATAACCAATGACGAATGAGTTGAGCAATTTGCGTTGCATCCACCAGCTTAAAATTTTGATTAAGACTTGGCATAACGTTGCGCCCATCTTGCGCCACCATTAAACCATTAGGAAAGGCATCACCAAAGCTTAATGAGCTGATTTCAAGGCCGTCAGTTTCTGATACGCCATCAATATTCGCGGGCAGATTCATGTCGATAGTATAGCTACCTAGATAACGATTACGATCATCTAATGCGAAAACCCCATAGCTATTGTTTCCTTGACTAGATGCAACCAAGTAGCGCTTTTGATCTAGGTGATAAATCCCCATGCCCTCTACATCTGCTACAAAATCGTCGTTTAGGGGCGCAATCAGTCTCGGTAACGCTTTGCTCACCGTTGCATCCACTTGCCAAATTCCTTTGGCTTCTTCCCCGAAGTAAAGCTGAGCATACTCATCATCTACCACGCATCCTTCTGGTTGACTGGCAACCTGAAATTGCCGTACCAGCGTGCCTTTAATTTGGCTGCCTTTACCCTCAAGTTGGTACTGCTCAAAATGCCCATCTGTATCGTTAATAAAGACATAATATTGGTTATTTACATGCGCCATACATAAGCCATACACATCATTCAGATCAGTGGCAACATCTTGTAGGTACGACACCTCACCCGTGTGTGGTTCGATAGCAAATAAACTAATACTGCGCTTGCTTCGGTTGCTCGCAGCGGCAATGTCGAATGTTTTCCCAGCCAGTGTAAAACCATGACGAACATCTACATTATTCACACGACCTACCGCCAAACTTTGCAACAACTCACCCTTTAAACTGTAAACGTTCAAGCCGCGTTTTTTATTGGTACCAAGAATACGCGACTGATCAGGAGCCTGAGCATTATGCCAAATGGCGGGATCGTCAGCGGCATCGCCTGACGTTGCTACCGCTTCAGTTTGCACCGTTGGCAATACGGCGTTAAAGCGAGGGCTAACGGGGTCTTGAATAGCTTCAGTTATAGGTAAAACGGCCTGTTGATACACACCTGTTTCATCATCAAATAGCCCTACCAGTAGGCCTTGCTTGGTGCTTAACCCATGAACACTTTCAACCCCTAATGTACCTTTCAGTGCGATCAATTGTGCTTCATTAACTTGCCTTGGGTCGATATACCAAATTCCGTGCTGCTCAGGCGTGGCCACCAGCAAGCGTCCATCGGCTAAGGTGTCAACAGAGGTCACTTCACCTTTTAACCGCCCATGCACACCTGAAACAGCCACAAGCTCGCGCACAAGTTCGGCTTCGGGCTCAGCGGCGTAGCGCCATATACCGATGTTTTCTTCCGCTAGGTATAAAGATTGGCTTGCGTCATCTACCGCGCAGTCTTTCACTTGTGGTACGCCGACAAACTCGCGCAACAAAACATTGCTTAGGCTTTTTTGCTGACCATCAACCATTATGCGCTGGGTTAGCTTGCCCTGATCATCTGCAAGTATGACGGCGACATTGGGCGTTAAACCGGGTTGATGAGGCAGTGTCTGTAAGCATAACGCCTCAATACTTGAGGGGTGAGTAATAGTCGTTAGCAGCTTAAATGCCTGATTTTGCCAATCTAAGCCTATGAGTAAAGCAGCGCCGCTTTCATTGTCGACAGTGGCTAACAGATCCCACTTTTTATTTGCGATATCAATATCAGCGCGCCGGTCAAGTGCCTCAAAATTACCTGGGTATTGAGCTAACGTGACTCCATTTTTATCGGTTAACAGTAAGCCTTTCTGCTCGCTGGTCATTAACCAATATTGTTGCTTGTCGTGCGTAATAGGTAACACTACTTTGCCGGATACAGCGGCATTTTCACTAAAAGACTGCGAGTTTACCTGCATGGTATAAGAGGTACCTGAAGGCTCTTGAGACTTTGCGCTGTCAATAGGTGCCATTTGGCAAGCACTTAACACAAGGGGCAAACTTGCCCATAAAAAAATGTTTCTCACGAATTGTCCTTTTTAATTTGATACTGATAAAGCAGCTTCCCGTCGGCGCTAATGAAGCGCACATTCATTTGCGCTTTGTCTATTCCCACCGCGGCAAAGCCTGCTTGTGAAATGGCGAATTTGGTAAATTCGCGCTGGGCGACTGGGCGCACTTCTGACCCGGCACCTGATACAAAATGCGCAACGCGGGTGCCCTCTGGTTGGTTGTGCTGTAAATCATGCTCATGTCCAGCAAAGTAGGCATCAACTTGATGACCTTCAAGAATAGGCTCTAACACACCTCGAATACCGCTAGTTTTCCCATAGCGCTTGCCACTTGAGTACAATGGATGATGACCGATAACCACCTTCCAGGTGGCATTTGAGTTAGCAAGTTGATGCTTCAACCAAGCCAGCTGTTTGCTAGCATCTTGTTGCTGAGTAGCGGCATATTTAGCTTCGTACTGGTACTCAGGGTTGAGTGGGTTGGTATCCAGAAATACCATCAACACGGAAGCACCATCTTCTAGCGCAATGTTTTTGGCATAATATTGCGCAGGCATTTGCCAGCGCCGACTAACATGCGTGTAGTCAATTTGCGCTTGCCAATTACCTCGGTAATCATGATTTCCCAATATTGCGTACCAATCTTCAAATAAATGAGGCCCTTGGTATATGTGTTCAAATGAGCTTTGCCAATAGGGGTCATTAACCGACGCAACCCCGTTTGAATAGAAGTTATCGCCTGTGGTGACAATAAAATCGCCATCAAGTTGCTGCATGGCCACATCCATCCACATGGCGACTTGCCTTTGTTGATAGTGACCATTTCGCCCCCAATCACCTAGCACCAAAAAATCAAGCCCTTCTGGGGTTTCCTGCAATTGCTTAATGTGATGCTGTTGGTAATGGGCGTCGTCGTAAACCTGCGGTCCGCCTTGTGCCAAAGCCAATGAACTCAATACGCACAGCAAGCCGCACACGATTGCATTACATCTATTTAAGAACATGAGTTAACTCCCAAACCGCCTATTTGGCGGTTATTTAGAAGATTGAGTTTGAGCACTTACTTAGCTAAGTGCTCGGTACACTATTTACAGAGTCCAGTTGAAACCTAGCTCTAGGGTACGGCCATATTCTTCATACTGCGCATTTACGCTAGGGGTATCAAAGTAATTATAATAAGGCTCATCATTGATATTAATGGCGTTAAAGTAGACGTGCATACTCTCATTGATAAAGTACTTGGCGGTAAAGTCTATTTGCTGATGGCTGTCTTCCATGCGAATCAAGTCACCATCAATCTCTTCAAGGTTTTCGCTTTTGTAAGACATGGTTAAGCGCAAGCTCATTTGGTTATTTTCATACCCCAACGTAAGGTTGCCTATTCTGTCTGATTGATTAGGTAAAGAGGTTTTATAAAGCTCACCATCTAACAAGGTTTCTGCTTCAGAGTCGGTTATTGTCCCATTAGCTGAGATTAAAAAGCCATTGTTGAAGCCTTTGACCCAAGATAGTTCAATGCCATCTACGGTTGCGGTATCGCCGTTTATGGCTTGGGTGACTTCTTCGTACCCTTCCCAACCTTCTGTTCCTGCCACGTCTGCGATAATAATGAAATTATCAATACTCTTGTGGAAATAACCTGCCGATAGCACCCCGATGTCGCCTGGGTAATACTCGATAGATAAGTCAATGTTCCCTGACTCATAAGGCAGTAACTCTGGGTTACCCGCTTCAGCTTCGCGCTCAGTCACGAAGACTCCATCGTCTTCTTCTGTTTTAGTTTCAATAATTTGATACGCAGCTACGTCTTCGAATTTCGGGCGAGAAATAGTTTGGGTATACGCAAAGCGTGCTACTAATTTGTCACTAAACTCGTATCGCGCATTTAAACTTGGCAGTAGATGATTGTAGCTTCGATCACTTTTCCAAAGGGTATTTACCACTTCTTCAACATCGGTTTCTTCATTCTCAATGAGTTCAACTCGCATACCTGACGTACTGAAGTCAGTGTCTTCGTAGCGCAAACCAGCCACAATGCGCAGGTCATTAATGTCAATTTTACCCATTAAATAGACGGCTAGAATATCTTCTTCATTACTATAGGTAGCGCCGTTTGATTCGACTTCAGAATCTAACTCTGCTAATTCAAGCACATCTTCTTCTTGGTTGAAGTAGTCGCGCATAGCGCCCTTATGTAAACCTGGCCCGAAGTCCCCTAGCCCCCAATCTGGCGCTGCCGCTTCAAATTGGCTAGGGTCGACATCGTCAAAGTCTCCATCATAAAGAGAAACAATGGCATCATTGGTTTTTTCTCTATCGCGGTATTTTCCACCGAATTTAATTTCGGCGCTGTGTCCGCTTACTTCTAGAGAGCGAGTGACGTCAAACTTGAAACTACTTTCTGTGTCTTGTGCTTCGTTTTGGCTAAGCTCTATTTCATCAAGCTCATAGTTTGATAGCTCCATCACTGAGGCATCTTGCACGATAGTCGGTATCTTTCCCTGCATATCTGAGGATATATCCATTTCTTCGCCTACGAAGGTGTAGTACAAAGAGCTCGGCTCATCTTCATCTGCTTTCGAGTAACCTAGTTGATATTCAATTAACCAATCATTAAGTTGATGTTCGGCGCCTGCCGTTAATGACAAAATACTTTGCTCTTCGTACCTGTCTTTACTCCCACGCTCTACTTCAGAGTCATCATCATCGAAGGTAAAGGTGTTTGCTAAACGATATTCATCATCAGAAAATCGGCTGTATAAAGTACGCAAGTAATATTGATTGTTAAAATCAGGACGGTAATCAAAATTAACTGCCGCGCCCAATCTTTCACGGTTGATACTGTAATAACGCTGCTCTATCTCGTCGTCACCATTGGACTCTATGTTGTCAGAACCAAAATCACGATCGTAATAAGATAGCGCGGCGGCCACCCCAAATGTGTCATTAAACACATTTGTCACGCTGCCAGATAACTTAGGGCTGACTTCATCACGTAAATCGTTGTGACTGACCTGAGCGGTTACACTGGCACTTGTGCCTTTTTTATCAAACGCACTTAGGCTTTTAACTTCAACAGACCCGCCGATGGCATCTCCATCCATGTCTGGGGTGACGGATTTTGATACTTCCAAGGTTTGAATGAGTTCAGATGGTATAACGTCAAGCGCAACCGAGCGTGCGCCACCATCTGGAGAGGGTACGTTTAAACCATTAATCGTTACATTATTTAAGTTAGGGTCAATACCCCGTATTCCCACGTAGCGCCCTTCGCCTTGGTCACGTTCGATAGACAAACCAGGTAAACGTTGTAAGGCTTCTGCGGCGTTTTGATCAGGAAATTGACCAATGGCATCTGAAGAAACTATCGATTTAATGCTATCAGCACTGCGCTGTTGATTTAGTGCGCTTGCTTGCCCCGCTCGTTGACCATAGACGATAATATTTTCTAAATCTGCGCGCTTCCCTACTAGTACAAAGTCTTTCGCTAAGGTCTCACCAGACTTAATATCAATAGGGACCTCAAGCGTATCAGCACCTAAGTATGTTATCTCTAGGGTATATTGCCCTTCAGGTAGATTGGTAAAACGAAATGAACCATCACGCCTAGATACCGTGCTCAAACCCAATTCTTTTACTGTGATTTGCGCGCCAGAGAAATAGCTTGTTTGGCTGCTATCTGTTAACAAACCTTGTAGCTTCCCCGCTTCTTGGGCTACGGCCGATAAACTGAGTAACGCACTCATGCACGCTATAGTGAGAGTCGACTTTTTGATTGGCATCCTGTTTCCTCGATTTAATGGTGTCAGTGATATAGCTGATTAATTGCCCGTCAAACTAGTCAGGGCGTATGACAGTTTCATGAACACCTTGTCTGTCATAACGCCATTTCAGCGACTTAGGCGCATATTCGAGGTTAATTTGCTGGTAATTGAGCCTATTTGACCCCTCACCGTTCACGTAAATACGCTTGCTAGGCGCTATTTTCACGTAATTATAATGTGTGAAAGTTCATTCAACTGTCACTTAGCTGAGCCAATATGACCTCTTTAGTGTTAATGCTTTATGTCAGGATCAGGTTTTGTTGTTTGAGAAACCCACTATGAATATATCTTTATTAAGTCGTCACCAGAATTTGGTGTCGCTCATTGCGGCATGCCTTTCGCTATCAATAAGCTTGAGCTTTGGTTTAGGGCAATTGAAAGACTGGCAAGAGATCAGCTGGCTAGATATTTTAGGCGAAGGCAGTATCGCCTTGCTCTCACTGTTCTGGTTGTTTTTTATCTTAATTAGCCGCCCACCAGGGCGTGTGACGACAGGCTTAGTACTGGGTTTAAGCTGCTTTATGTTTTCTGCCTTGCTGGATTTATTTGATGAGTTTGTGCATTACCAAGCAGCCGCCGCTGGGCTGAGTTTAATTGAATCTATCCCAGCAGGTATCGGCATGCTGATCATGAGCTATGCACTGTGGCATTGGCATCAAGAACAACTTGCGTTAAACCGTCAGCTATGTCGCCGTGAAGCGAATACCCGTGAGCATGGGCAAATTGATTTCATTACCCAACTGTACCGCGCCGACTACATGCGCGGGCAAATAGACATGCAACTGCGTACTAAAGACGACAGCCCCTTTTCGATCATGATGTTAGATATTGATAATTTTGACCGTTTTAACCGTCAATTTGGCCCTCAAGAAGGTGACAGGTTATTGCGTGAAATATCAGAGCTGATTTTAATGAACCTGCGCACTACAGACTTGGCATGTCGTTATGCTGGTGATCGATTTATTTTATTGCTGCCAGGTACCGACTTAACGCTTGCCAATGAGCTAGCACAGGATATTCGCCAAGCTATCTCTCATCTTGCCTTTAAGCCTTATGAGCAAGCATCACCGATTTTCCACTCTATGACGATTGCCACTGAAGTTGCTCGAGCCGGGGACGCGGTTGAAAGTATTATTAGTCGGGTTAATCGACGCCTTGATGACTCTAAGCAGCACGCGTAAATGACGCAGCAAGTGACAGCATTTCGCCCACGATACCTCAGCCTAGAGGACAAATGCTTACCTGCCCATCAGCTTGCGGCAAGTTTGATGGACTTGGCAATCAGCCGAGGGGCGAATAAAGAACGCTTGTTACGAGGCACAAAAATTTTCTATCAAGATATTAAATCAGGACGCGCTCTGCTAAGCCCAGCCCAATTACTAGGGTTAATGGCCAACGTTCAATCTCAGGTAGCCAGCCATGATTGTTCATTTTTGCTTGGCCGGCGAATATTCCCCAGTAATTACGGGCATATTTCCAATGCCTTGCTACACAGTCGTGACTTAAAAGATGCTTTGCGTTTATTGCAGGTCTTTCGGTTGCAGATTTGCCCCTTTATGCACGCTTATACCTACCGGGATAATCAACAGCTGCACCTTGTATTCAACGATGCTTTAGGGTGTGCTGCTCAATGGCAATTTATTACCGAAAGTTATTTTACCGCACTGGTGGCCGGCACTCGCCTCTTGCTTGATCGTAGAGTGCCCTTTCATTTTGACTTTCCCTTTGCCAGACCAAGGCATATACAGGAATATGAAGAGAACCTAGGTTATCGACTTAATTTCTCTCAACCGTTATTGCGTATTCGCGTTGATTTACCTTGGCTAAATGCACCTTTTTTACAACAAAGTCAAAGCCTTAAGTGGCACGCTATTCAGCAATTAAAACAGAACCAGTCAACACGGCTTGGTTTTATCGAAGCCGTCAGAAACCATCTGCGTCATCATCGTCAGCAAACCCTACAAGATACAGCTAACGCCTTTGGTATGAGTCCAGCGACGCTAAAACGTAAGCTAAAGCTTTACAATATACGCTTCCAGCAACTGCAAGATGAGTTAGGTATGCAGCAAGCTATTCATTTACTACAAGTGAAAAAACTGAATAACGAAGACACAGCGCACCTAATGGACTTCTCTGATGTGCCCAATTTCAGGCGCGCCGTTAAACGCTGGACAGGCTCAACCCCAAGTCAATTACGCCTATAATACTAATTCAGGTTAATAAGTGAATACTTGTTAATGCTGCTTGGTATTTCCCCTTCGCAAAAAATAAACGTTTTAAAAATCAATCGAGTTTACGATCTTGTAGCTGTGCCTCACGGCAAATCCTTGCATATCTTGCCATGTTTCATATACTGTATTTATATACAGTAAAGGTGGCGTATGAACTCAACAATCGATCAACTTAAAAACAAGCGATTACTTTGGCAAGCAAGCCAAGTGAGTGGTGCTCACAAAACCTTATCTAGCGGTTTTGATAGTCTTGATGCTTATCTAGAAGGAGGTTTACCTGAACAAGGCGTCGTAGATATCAGTAGCCCAATTGGCATCGGTGAATTGCGACTATTGCTGCCTAGTTTTGTATTACGCCAACAAAATAGTCAAAAGTTACTCGTTTTTATTGGGGCTCCGGCACGATTGAATGCGCCCATGTTGGTAAAAATGGGCTTTGAGCTATCGCGTATTTTGATTATCGAACCTAAAAATGCAAAAGAGGCGCTGTGGTCAACAGAGCAGTGCTTAAAAAGTGGTTGTTGCGACGGCGTGTTTTTGTGGCATCAAGGGTTAGAAGTACATCAAGCGAAACGTTTACAGTTTGCAGCTGAAACTGGGGAAGCATTGAGTGTTGTTTTGCGTCAGCAGCAACCTATATCGTTTTCTCTTCCAGTTGCACTAGCCCTAGAATTAGCTCCTTGTTCAGAAGGGATACAGGTCACAGTGACCAAACGTAAAGGGGGAAGCCACGGCCAGCCATTTACTGTGAATATGGCTCAAGCTTGGCCATCACTAACACGGCAACCAAAGTCATCTAATATTGTTCCTCTACCTAGGATCCATAGCCTCACAGGCTAATAAGACTGCATGCAACCTTTATGGCTTTATCTGCATTTTCCTAATTTGCAGCTTGACTCTTACCACACTCTAGGCCCCTCTAGAGCGCGCCCTAACGAGCAGTTAGAGCCAGCTCAAGATGGCGTTGAGACACCTGTGGTCATCCTTGATATGCAACACGGCATTGTTCAGCTTAATCAAGCTGCTAGATTTGCTGGTATCAAGCCTTATATGAGTTTAGGCACAGCGGCTGCTTTACATGGGGGGTTACAAGTTGTGCCATTCAACCCAGAGATTGAAAAGCAGCAGTTGAGTATGATCGCACATCGCTTATACATGGTGGTTTGTGATATTTGTTTTTTCAGTGAGCAAGGGTTACTACTTCGAGTAGACAATATGCTGCGCTTATACGGCGGCTTACTGCAGTTGTGGAATATAATACAAACACAGCTAGCGCCTTTAAACGTCGAGTTTAATTTTGCCACAGGCTGTTCGCCATTAGCCGCTAAATTACTTTCTCTTAAAAAATGGGATCACATTACTGACGATCCCAAATTAATGAAACAGGCACTCAAACAGGTCGATTTAACCTTTACCGAGTTATCTCAAAAAGACATTACTAAACTCAATAGTGTAGGCGTGAGCACGGTTGAACAATTATTTGCTATTCCCTTTAGCGATTTACATAAACGTTTCGATACTCAGGTCATCACTTATTTAGGGCAATTAAGAGGAGACTTTAAACATCCGGTCGACTTCTTTCATCCTGCACAACGCTTTGAACAATACATTGAGCTTTTGTATGAGATTGAACGCAGCGATTTATTACTTCAGCCAATGCATAAGGTACTTTCAAATTTAGAAAATTTCTTACTGTTAAGAGATGAATTGACTCAAGAATTAAGCATTACCTTGTATCAGCGAGATAAAGAAAATATCGAATTTGTAGTGGGAGCCCAACAGGGTGAATATCGCGCTAAAGATTGGTTAGGGTTGCTCGCTTTAAAGTTAGATAACCTAATATTGAATGCCCCTATCGTTGCCCTGCAATTAAACGTGAAAAACACCTTTGTACGTAGCCCAGATAAGCATGATTTATTCTTGGGTAAGCAAGGGGCAATTTCTCGACTACAGCTTATTTCGTTACTACAAGCCAAGTTAGGTGACGATGCGCTTTTTAGCCCCATGACCGTCAACGACTATCGACCAGAACGAGCATCTCAGTATTGTTGCGCATTAACCGTAAACGAGCAAAACCCTATTTACCGCCCCCCACTAAGGCCAAGTTTTTTACTGCCTGAGCCTAGCTTGCTCACTCAGCATGTTTCGATCGTGCATGGCCCTGAACGCATCAGCACAGGTTGGTGGGATCATCACCCTGTTGTGCGAGATTATTTCATCGCAACCAGTGAGCAAGGACAATGGTTTTGGGTATTTAAAACACCCGATAATGAATGGTTTTTACAGGGCATATTCAGCTAGCTATGCCATTTGGAAACACCCGATATGCTGAATTGTTTTGTCAAAGTAATTTTAGTTTTTTACAAGCGGCATCACACCCAAGCGAGCTTATTTATCAAGCTGACTACTTAGGTTATCAAGCACTTGCTATTACTGATGAATGTAGCGTTGCAGGAATAGTACGTGCTTACTCCGAAATAAAAAGTAAAGATCTTAAGGTCAAACTAATTGTGGGCAGCTTGCTCCATTTTAATGCTGAACTAACCCTAGTCTTACTATGCCCAAACCACCGAGCTTATTCTGAGCTCTGTCGAATTATAACCAACGCTCGGCGCCGCGCAGAAAAAGGTAAATACCAACTTGATTTATGGGATCTAAAAACCACTAAACACTGCTTAGCCATTTGGCTTCCTAGTGGAGACCTAGCGTCTGATAAACACTGGGCTAAATGGTTAAACAAGAATTACCCTGCCCGTTTGTGGCTTGGCTATCAGCGCCATTTACTTTCAGACGAACATCTATATCAGGCTCATTGTGAAACGCTTAGCGAGGAATTCAGTATTCCTATTACCGCTTGCGGGGGGGTTCTCATGCATTCACCCGAACGCTACGAACTACTTTGTGTATTAAATTCAATACACAAAGTTAATAATATCGAACATTCAGTGGAAAAAATTCCACAAAACGCTGAGCGCAGCCTAAGGCCTATTAGCAAGCTAAAAAGACTGTATCCAGCGAAGTGGCTGGCTGAAAGCGCCAGCATTGCAAATTTATGCACGTTTGATTTAAGTGAGCTGAGTTATCAATATCCTGCTGAGCTTATCCCAAAGGGCGCCACTCCCACTTCACATCTGCGCGATTTGGTTAAAAGAGGCATGTCAATTCGATTCCCCGAAGGGGCAAGTTTTGCAATAAGACGCATTATTGCAAAAGAGCTTAAACTCATCGAAGCATTGAAATATGAATTTTTCTTTTTAACCATTTCAGACATTGTTCAGTACGCTAAAGCTCAGCACATTTTGTATCAAGGCAGAGGGTCTGCAGCTAATTCTGTTGTCTGTTATTGTTTAGAAATTACCGCCGTCGACCCTAGACAAATCTCTGTTTTATTCGAGCGTTTTATCTCAAAGGAACGAAATGAACCACCGGATATTGATGTTGATTTCGAACACGAAAGACGTGAAGAAGTCATTCAATATATTTACAAAAAGTATGGCCGAGAGCGAACCGCAATTGCAGCCACAGTGATCTCATATCGTCAAAAAAGTGCGATCCGCGATGTAGGAAAAGCATTAGGTATTCATGAGTCTCAACTCGACTTTTTTATAAAAAATATTAATCGGCGAGATAAAGCACTTAACTGGCAAGCACAAATCTCAGAGCTCGGGTTAAACCCAAGTTCTGGCAAAGGTAAGCATTTCATTCACTTGGTAAATGAAATTAAAGGCTTTCCCCGTCACTTATCCCAACATGTTGGGGGCTTTGTGATCTCAGCCAACCCACTCTATCAACTCGTGCCTATTGAAAATGCCTCTATGGCTGAACGTAGTGTCATCCAGTGGGACAAAGATGACTTAGAAAGCTTAGGACTACTTAAAGTAGATGTACTGGCATTGGGTATGTTAACCGCCATACGAAAAACGTTTGATTTGATTAAGCAGCATCATAATAAAACGATTTCAATTGCCGATATTACCCGGCTGCCTAGTGATCCTGATGTTTACGCCATGATACAAAAAGCAGATACCGTGGGTGTATTTCAGATTGAATCCCGCGCGCAAATGACCATGCTGCCCCGCTTACGCCCTAAATGCTTTTACGATTTAGTCATTCAGATAGCTATTGTCAGGCCTGGACCGATTCAAGGCGATATGGTGCATCCTTTTCTAAAACGTCGCGACGGCTTAGAGCCTGTTGAGTACCCCTCTAAAGAAGTAGAGTCAGTGCTGTCTCGTACTATGGGTGTCCCCATATTTCAGGAACAAGTAATAAAGATTGCTATGGTTGCAGCAGGCTTTAGTGGTGGCGAAGCAGATCAACTGCGCAGAGCAATGGCCAGCTGGAAGAAAACCGGTGAGTTAATTAAATTTAAAGACAAACTCATTAAAGGCATGCTGGCAAGGGGTTACAAAGTTCAGTTCGCTGAACAGCTATACAAGCAAATATGCGGCTTTGGTGAATATGGATTCCCTGAATCACATTCCGCCTCTTTTTCAGTACTGGCCTATGTATCTTCTTGGCTAAAATATTATTACCCAGAAAGTTTTTATTGCGGGCTACTAAACAGTTGGCCAATGGGTTTTTATACACCTGATCAGCTGATTCAAGATGCTAAGCGTCATCACATTGAAGTTTTGCCTGTGTGCATCAATGCTTCGTATTATGATCACATTATAGAAACAGCAGACAACCAACTTGCTCTTCGTTTAGGCTTTCGATTAATTAAAGGCTTATCACGCAGAGAAATTGAAGAATTTGTTGATTCACGGCCAAACCAGGGCTATAGCGAATTGGCTCAACTTAAAGAATCAGGTTTAACCAAGGCATCCTTAGAAGCATTGGCCAGCGCCAATGCCTTTAGCAGTCTTAGTGACAATCGTTACACGGCCAAGTGGTCACTCATGGACTCTCAAAGCGATCTCCCCTTATTTAAACAATTGACCATGGACAATGATTTTAACCCTGAACAACCTAGTGAATTCAGCGCCTTGTTAGAAGACTATCGAACTACGGGTATGAGCTTACATTCACACCCAATACGCTTACTAAGCGAAGCTAACTTATTAGGCCATTATACGCCTGCAGCACAGCTAGACACTATTACGCATAAATCCGTGATTAAAGTCGTTGGTTTAGTAAAAGGAAGACAGAGTCCAGGTACTGCATCAGGCGTTACCTTTATCACTCTTGAAGATCATACAGGCAATAGCAACGTGATCGTTTGGCAAGCAACGGCGCGCGCTCAAAAACAAGCGTATTTAAAAGCGCAAATACTCAAAGTCAGCGGCATACTAGAAAGAGGAGATGGCGGCGTAACGCATATCATCGCCGGAAGACTAGAAGACCTAAGCCATTTAGTAGACGAACTAGCCATTCACTCAAGAGATTTTCATTAATACCAATTCCATTAAGTAATTAGCCGCTCAGCGAATATTTAAAGGGGCTTAATCAAGGCAATTGAACGACCTGAGCTATGCGAATGGCTGGGTGAAAACGGGGTTCTCTGGAGCACAGCTCCAGCCGTTTGAACGACCGACATGGATGTCGGGCTGGACTCAGCTACAGGGAAGTATGACAACCAGCCGTCTACTACGTTAACCAGCTTTGAAATGTGATTGTGACTACAGTTGATTTTTCCATAGCGCAGAAACGAAAAAAGCCACCCGATTAAGGTGGCTTCATTCTAAATGGGAGTCTGGGTAAGGCTGGTATCTTTAGTTGCGCAGCAACATCCAGCCGCACGACACGCCAAGGAAGGCGTGGCTGGGTGCGCTTCATCATGGACGTGTTTATACCGCGGCTAGTACAACCATGAAGGTTTGTTGCTGAGTTGCTTTTGCGCGAAGCGCATATACGAAAAAGCCCTGACCGTTGTTTGGTCAGGGCTTTTCGTGTAATGGGAGTCTGGCGGTGTGCTACTCTCGCATGGGGAAACCCCATACTACCATCGCCGCTAATGCGTTTCACTTCTGAGTTCGAGATGGGATCAGGTGGGGCCGCATCGCTATGGCCGCCAGACATAAACTGTTATTTATCAAGCCTAAGCTCAATAAATCAATATGTAAAAGCTGATGCCGTTCCGGTTAAGGTCGGGCTGTAATCATCGCTAAATCTCTTTAGTCTTACTCTTGATTCAATACTTGTCATACAAACAACGTTCAAACTTATAAAAAGTCACTTGGGCGTTGTATGGTTAAGCCTCACGGGCAATTAGTACAGGTTAGCTTAACGCCTTGCAACGCTTCCACATCCTGCCTATCAACGTCGTAGTCTTCAACAACCCTTTAGGACAGTTAAACTGCCAGGGATGACTCATCTTGGGGCTCGCTTCCCGCTTAGATGCTTTCAGCGGTTATCGATTCCGAACGTAGCTACCGGGCAATGCTATTGGCATAACAACCCGAACACCAGCGGTTCGTCCACTCCGGTCCTCTCGTACTAGGAGCAGCT
>OJBX01000059.1_pt1 | contig 97752 bp, 81 predicted proteins | sample 1590751 | NCBI WGS metagenome assembly OJBX01 (sample SAMN05416780, study PRJEB24817) | seawater metagenome | isolation source: Sea water | place: Canada:Atlantic | collected 2013-07
GGCAGAGTGGTTATGCAGCGGACTGCAACTCCGTGTACGCCGGTTCGATTCCGACTCCAGCCTCCATCTTTGTGAAGCAGTGATGTTTAAAGAGTGTTTTTAAACAGTTTTTTAAACAACATTGCGATGTTTTGCCCGGATGGCGAAATCGGTAGACGCAAGAGACTTAAAATCTCTCGGGGGCAACCCCGTGCCGGTTCAAGTCCGGCTCCGGGCACCATTTCTTAGTTTTGTACTTTTCCTCGCTTCTTTGTATTCTTAGCTTTACGCTACTTCCCTGCTATTATTCCCTTTTCCTCGCTGCTAACGCTGTTTCGCCATCATTGCGCTTTTGGTGCCGTTTACTAAGCATTTATTAGACGGATGTTTATTAGTCTATGAAGCTATTTGTCTAAGCATTTGTCAGCGCCTAAATATCGCTAATCGCGTATCGCCACGCTATGATGCCTCCCCTCCCCGTGTAACGTACGACGTCGCTAGGGGCTGTTAGGTTTTTTTACGGTTAGGGCTTATACGGTTTTGGTCAGAATAAGTAAGGAGCGGGTGCATGAGCACGCCACTATCTGATGTTCTTATCATTGGCGGCGGTGTCGCAGGGCTAACCCTTGCTTTGGAAGTGGCTGATCACCAGTCAGTGACGCTAGTTCGCCCTGCTCAAGACGACCAAGGGGCCAGTCGTTGGGCACAGGGGGGCATTGCTGCCGTCCTTTCGCCGGATGATGACCTGGACGCGCATATTAACGATACCTTGATAGCCGGCGATGGTCTCTGCGAATTAGCAGCGGTGCGCTTTACCGTTACCCATGGCCCCGCTGCCATTCAATGGCTTATCGATAAAGGCGTTCCGTTTACGCCAGAAACAGACCCCACCGCGCGCTACCCATATCACTTAACCCGCGAAGGCGGCCACAATGCGCGACGCATCATCCATGCCGATGATGCCACCGGCCGTGCCGTGGTGGATACGCTGCTAAACAAAGTGGCGCACCACCCCAATATCACCCAGCGCCACGATTTAACCATAGTTGGCTTATGGCAGGATGCACAGGGCGCCTGTCGCGGCGCCTATGGCAGCGATGCCGATCAACAGTGGCACACGCTGATGGCGCGACACACCGTTTTAGCCACCGGTGGGGCCAGCGGTCTTTACCGCCATACCACTACGCCAGCGCCGAGCAGCGGCGAAGGCATGATGATGGCGGCGGAGCTAGGTGCCTGCTTGAAGAACCTTGAGTTTCAGCAGTTCCATCCAACTTGTCTTTTTGATCCGGAAGGCCCGGCATTCTTGATTAGCGAAGCAGTTCGCGGTGAGGGCGGTCATTTACTCAATGAAGCAGGACAGCGCTTTATGCCTGCCCTGGATCCTCGCGCTGAGCTAGCCCCTAGGGATGTCGTAGCACGCGCCATCGACGCAGAGATACAGCGCAGCACACTAGGCCACGTGTGGCTGGATATTCGTCACTTGGGTGAACAGGCAATTCGTCACCACTTTCCCACGATCCTGGCGCATTGTGCTTCTCGCGGCATTGATATTACCCAGCAAGCTATCCCCGTGGTGCCTGCAGCTCACTATAGCTGCGGCGGCATTGCCACCGACCTGCAGGGGGCTACCAACGTTACCAACCTCTATGCCATCGGCGAAACGGCTTGCACGGGCCTTCATGGCGCTAATCGAATGGCCAGCAACTCGTTGCTGGAATGCTTGGTGTTTGCGCGTAGCTGTGCACAGGCACTGCTGGCACACCGTCATTCTCTTGCCGATGATGACGTTAAGCCACCCGCCTTATTGCCAATAACCACCTTACCCAAGGCTGTTCTCAGCGATATACGCCAACGCATGCGGACAATCATGAGCCAGCATGTTGCCATTGTGCGCAGTAAATCAGGCCTCACGGCGGCCCAAGAACAGCTGCAAGCGCTTACGCATTCCCTCAAAGCGGTAGAAAATGCCTTAACGACTCCGGAAGGTAAGCGTTTGCATCAAGCTCTACAGTTAGCGCGACTAACGGTGCTGGCAGCGCAACAACGCCATGAGTCGCGTGGTTTGCATTACACCACCGATTGGCCGCAGCAGCAGACAATCGCTACTTCCTCGACGCTTACCCTGCAAGACTTGGTTAGCCGTTGCTAGCGAACGGCGTGATTGGATAGTTCGGTTGTTGCCAGGGCGATTAGTGACCAGGGCGATGGAAAAGCTTGCGTACTTCACGCAGGTGTTCTGATGGCGCGCTGTCGGGCCATAACCAAACCCGCTGTTTACCGACATACAGCCCGATTAGCCATGGGCCTAAATAGTCGCAACGTACTTCATACGCGTCACTGAGAGGAGTGTTCATTGGCCAAGCGGTGTCGGCTGGCCGCTGATCACTTGATAGCCAGCGGCCATGAAACAGCGACCCCATCGATGTCAGGGAGAGCACTCGCTTGGATTGGCCCCGATAAATGCGCCATGCATACGCTCCCCCTAGCGCTATCACCATGGCGCCTGCCGGTTTACCGCCGACCCAATAGCTCAGCGCAGCAATGCCAATCAACAACAGGCATTGCGTTAACTGCCACTGCTTAGAGGGTACGATAGGCAGAATTATCGGTGGTTTCTGCATGCTCAACAATCATTTGTACGATACGACGCTGACTAGGCTCTTCAGGCCACTCACGATGCATCAGCCAGACAAACAGGTCTTGGTCTTCGCCTTCGATTAACTGCTGATAGGCCAGTTGATCTGCTTCACTCAGGTGGTCAAAACGCTGCTCAAGAAACGGAATGAGCAGTAAATCAAGCTCCCACATACCACGACGCGAGTGCCAATAAAGCCGTTTACGCAAAATGGCTGCAGGGGAATTGTCGTCGTTCAACGTCAGCCGCTCCGATTAAGTAAATGAAGTGCCAGTATACCTAAGCTGTGGGGTCGCGCCAGCGCCCTCCATCACCTATGCTGTTTATCAGTCTAGAACCTTGTTTTATCTGAATTGTTTTATACTGAATTGCGCAGTATGCTGAATTTGATAGTAGTTAGGCCGAGAGCATGGCACGGCCTTCAATGTTCGCAGGGAGCTAACCGATGACTAAATCTGAACTAATCGAACAAATCGCGATGCGTCAGCCGGAACTGTCCGCCAAAGATGTTGAAACGGCGGTGCGTATTATCTTGGATGATATGACGGACTCTCTTGCCAGTGGAGGCCGCGTCGAAATTCGTGGTTTCGGCAGTTTTTCACTGCACTACCGGGAGCCGCGTGTGGGGCGAAACCCTAAAACCGGCGACGCGGTCGACCTTGAAGGTAAATATGTTCCCCACTTCAAGCCAGGTAAAGAGCTACGTGAGCAGGTGGATGCAAGCCGCGCACTCGGCTATTAAAGGGGGCGATGACGATATCCGACCTTCTGTGGGATGACGCCGCCGCTCGAGTCGTACACAATAGCACTACCGTGAACGTCACAGACTAGGAAACTTACATGCGTTGGATCAAAGGGCTGATGTTAGCCGTTATTTTGCTGATAGTAGTGCTCGTAGGTATTTTGTTTGCCGTTAATAATCAGCAAACGGTTGCCTTGAACCTCATCTGGCTAGAGCTACCGGCCGTATCGCTTTCTGTTTGGTTGCTGGCGACGCTAGTGTTTGGCGTTGTGCTGGGAATGCTGGCGATGCTGGGCGTTTATGTGCGGTTGAAGGCAACCTTGGCGCGTAGCCAGCGACAAAACAAGCAACAACGTAAAGAGCTGGATAGCCTGCGCACTCAGGAGTTCAAGGAACTGGCATAAATGCGGGATGTCGCGCTGCTTAGCTTACTACTGGTTGCTATTGCCATCGGTTATGGGTTGGGCTACCGCCAATTTGGACGCCGCCGACATCTAACGCAATCACCCACGCCTTCTTCACAGACGCTTTCCAAAGAGTATTTCGTCGGGCTTAATTACCTACTTAACGAGCAGCCCGACGAGGCGATTAACACGTTTATCAATGTGCTCGCGGTCAACAGTGACACAGTGGATACCCATATAGCACTTGGCAAACTCTTTCGTGCACGAGGTGAAGCCGATAAAGCGGTGAGCATTCACCAAAACCTGTTAGCACGCCCTGCCCTGTCGCAACGTACCAACGAACAGATTCAGCTCGAGCTCGCCCGTGACTTTATGGCGCTGGGCGTACACGATCGGGCACAGCGGCTACTTAACACCGTTTTGGAACACAGCAGTGATGACGAGCACCGCTATGCTGCCAAACAGTTGCTGGTCGATTTATTAGAGCGTGAAAAAGCCTGGCAACAGGCGTTAGAAGTGATTCAGCCGCTCTTTAAACAGCATCCCAAACTGCGCCGTCCTGCTGCACATTGGCTGTGTGAATTAGCGATCGAAGCGATTCACGAAGCTAGCCGGCCCATCGCCAAAAAGCACCTTAAAAAAGCGCTCCAGCTGGATGTAAAATGCGTTCGCGCCACTCTGCTTTTGGCTGAAATGGAGATGGACAACGGCCATTATGACCGCGCTATTGAACGGTTGGACCATATTCCACGCCAGGAAATCGCTCATATCCCAACGATGCTGCCCGCCCTCAAGCACGCCTATCTGCGCAACGACGATGAAGCGGGTTATGCAGCGCATCTTTACCGCCTGCTTGAGCAAGCCCCCTATACCAGTATCATCATTGCCCTGGGGCAGCTTGTGCAGCAACGTGACGGCGTCGACAAAGCCATCGAACTCATCGGCGAACACCTACGTGCAGCACCTAGCTTAGGTGGATTGGATTATTTAATCGATCTGTATATCGAGAGTCAGCGGTTAAACGGAAAACCCTCTCCCGATACGCGCTTATTGCTGTTAAAACACCATACCGATGCGCTTATGCTAAATCGCACCCGGCACCGCTGCCGCCACTGCGGGTTTGCAAGTGATGCATTACAGTGGCAGTGCCCCAGTTGCCGCTACTGGGGAACCATCAAACCCGTTATTGGCGTAGAAGGCGAATAGCCGCAGAGTCATCGACACTCTTTTTCATCAGCGCTATTTAAGCACGCTTTAATTCGACTTCGATTGTTTCAAGTGCCACCATAGGGTCTTCCGCCTGCGTTACCGGTCTACCGATGACTAAATGAGTACTGCCCGCACGCATAGCTTCGCTAGGGGTCATGATACGCTGCTGGTCATTTGTCGCTGCGAAGCTTGGACGAATGCCTGGCGTTACTTTCAAAAACGCATCTCCGCAGCGTGCTTTAAGGTGAGCGGACTCCTGGGCCGAACACACCACCCCGTGCAGCCCACTCTGTTGTGTCAGCAGTGCCAAGCGCTCCACGTGCTCTGCCAGCGGCGCATTGACGCCTACATCGGTTAAGTCTTCTGCTCCCATACTGGTCAATACCGTAACGGCAATTAGGTGCGTGGTTAAACGGTGTTGCTCAAGCCGTTGAATAGCGGCCTCCATCATCCGCTGACCACCGCTGGCGTGGACATTGACCATCCATACCCCCTGCTCTGCCGCTGCCTGAACGGCACTGGCAACCGTATTGGGTATATCGTGAAACTTGAGGTCTAGAAACACCTCGAAACCGCGCCCGTGCAGCGCCTCAAGCACGGCCGGGCCGCTCCGGGTAAATAGCTCTTTCCCCACCTTAACTCGGCAGCGGGCAGGATCGAGCTGATCAGCCATGCAAAGCGCGGCATCTAGCGAAGGGTAATCGAGCGCGATAATAAGCGGGGAATCAGTGACCATTAACTTACTCCGAATGCATTTTTTGCCATTATACCAGCCTCGTGCGCCCTCCTCCCCCTTCCTGTTGTAAGCCATTTATTACAGACCTATAGCTAAAATCTTACAAGTACTGTCCTAGATCACTGACATATTCACTCATTAAAAAAAGCTACGTTGTTAATGCAGCGACGCTTATAACACTCATTGAAATCCAACCGTTTGATTCGGCTATCTCTGCGCGTTTCACTTAAGCAATTTTTAATTGAACACTACCCACTTGAACCTAAAAACCAAACATTATTAAAAGGAGCATCGAAGATGAACACGATATTAAAAAAAGCCCTGGCCACACTTCTGTTTAGTCTTTACCTGGGATTTTCCAGTGGAGTGATGGCCCAAGAGGTGGCGCCCATCAACGTGAATACCGCCGATGCGGAACTGTTGGCTGAATTACCTGGCATCGGTCCCAGCCGAGCAGCCGCCATTATTGAAGAGCGGGAAACCAATGGGGCCTTTGATAGCGTTGAGGATCTTGAGCGTGTCAGCGGCATCGGGTCCGCCACCGTGGATCGCATGCAAGATCAAGTAACGTTTGGGGAGTAATCTAGGCACCCCTCATTACCCTGGTACGCCTACGTGTACCGGGGTAATGCGGTATTCAAGGGACTTCCACACTCCCTGCTAAATCATCCACTCATCGATGAATTGATTGACCGGCAATGCTTCCAGGCTTTCCTGATGGCTGCATAGATCAATAATTTTTTGACAGCGGCTTGCCGGAAAGCGTGTTGCCAAATGCCGCTTAAACTTATCCACTAGCAGCGGCATACCCTCTTCACGGCGGCGCCGATGACCAATTGGATACTCTACGGCTGCTTTATCCGTTTTACTACCGTCGTTAAAAAAGACCTGGATTGCATTCGCAATGGAGCGTTTTTCCGGGTCATGGTAATCCGCTGAATATTCCGCACTCTCCTCGACCACCATCTTGTCCCGCAACTGATCGATCAGCGGATGGGCTCGGTGGAAACTATCTTCATAATGATCTGCGTTAAGCTCACCAAAGATAAGCGGCACTGCCGTCATGTATTGCAGGCAGTGATCGCGGTCGGCTGGGTTGGCGAGCGCGCCGGTTTTGGAAATGATGCGTATCGCCGAGTCGTGAGTGGTCAGTACGATTTTATCGATGTCGTTCAGGCGATCTTTCACCCGGGGATGGAGTGCCACAGCGGCTTCGCAGGCGGTTTGGGCATGAAACTCAGCGGGAAAAGCGATTTTGAAGAGGATGTTCTCCATGACGTAGCTGCCAAATTCGCGCTGAAAACGCAGCCGACGCTCTGCTTCAGGCTTCAGACGCAAATCTTTATTGGCGTGGCTAAACAGCACATCGTAGAAGCCCCACTGGGGTGCTGACAGCGCACTGGGAATACCCATTTCACCGCGCAGGGCAATGTTCGCTAAACGCACGCCCCTTGAAGTGGCGTCCCCTGCGGCCCAACTTTTCCGCGAACCCGCGTTAGGCGCATGGCGATAGGTTCGCAGGCTTTGACCATCCACCCAGGCATGAGAAAGCGCCGAGAGCAACTGCTCGCGGTTGGCGCCCAATAGCTTGGCGGCCACCGCGGTGGACGCCACCTTCACCAGAACCACATGATCAAGCCCGACTCGGTTAAAGCTATTGTCTAACGCCAGCACGCCCTGTATCTCATGGGCCATAATCATCGCTTCAAGCACATCACGCATCGCAAGCGGAGCGTCACCTTGGGCGACACGACGCTGGGAAAGATGGTCGGCAACCGCGAGGATGGCTCCCAGGTTATCGGAAGGGTGTCCCCACTCGGCAGCCAGCCAGGTATCGTTATAGTCCAGCCAGCGGATGATACAGCCGATATCCCATGCGGCCTTAACCGGATCAAGACGCAGCGACGTGCCCGGCACCCGCGCTCCAAACGGCACCTGCGTACCCTCCACAATGGGCCCAAGGTGCTTGGTGCACTCTGGAAAACGCAGGGCTAATAGTCCACAGCCCAGCGTATCCATCAGGCAATAGCGCGCCGTCTCAAAGGCTTCTTGGGACGCTACCTGATAATTCAGGACATAGTCGGCAATCGCCTGTAGCTCGGGGTCGTAATCAGGTCGTTCATTGGCGTCGGATGTAGCGGACATCGCTCTCTCCTGCTGTTGAATCACCTACTCAGTATGGACCAAGAACCGCCTCTAAAAGATATCGCCTAAAACTACCTCCTAAAAACTATCGCCGGGTATACGCACACTGCCCTCCATCAAGACTCGCGCGCTGCGGCTCATGACCGCTTGCTCGATATGCCAACGTCCGTTGATCAAGCTTGCTTCCGCCCCGACCCGCAGGCTGCCGGAAGGGTGGCCAAAAGTGACCGCGTTACGTTGACCACCCCCGCCTACCGCCAAGTTAACCAGCGTGCCTTCAATGGCAGCCGCGGCGGCAATAGCAACAGCGGCCGTGCCCATCATGGCGTGATGTAACTTACCCATCGAAAGCGCTCGCACCACCAGATCGATATCACTCGCCCTCACTGTTTTACCGCTCGAAGAGAGGTAATCCGCAGGGGGACCTACCAACGCCACTTTAGGCGTGTGTTGGCGGTTAGCGGCTTCGCTGATGTCGCTGATCAGCCCCATTCGCACCGCACCATGGGCACGAATGGTTTCGAACATCGCCAGCGCGCGGCTGTCGCCATTGATATCGTGCTGAAGCTCAGTGCCGACGTAGCCGATATCGGCAGCGTTAATGAATATGGTGGGAATACCGGCATTGATCAGCGTCGCCTTCAGGCTTCCTACACCGGGCACATCAAGGTCATCCACCAGGTTACCGGTAGGAAAAATGGCCCCCTCACCGTCCGCCGGATCCATAAAAGCCACCGGAATTTCCGCCGCGGGAAAGGTCACGCCGTCCAGCTCGAAATCACCGGTTTCCTGCACGTCGCCATTCACGACCGGCACCTGTGAGACGATGGTTTTTTGGATATTTACCTGCCAAATGCGCACCTCGACGACGCCATTTTGCGGAACCCGCGCGGGATCGATCAGCCCATTGGCTATCGCAAAAGGCCCGACGGCTGCAGAAAGGTTGCCGCAGTTGCCGCTCCAATCCACATAGGGTTTATCGATCGAGACTTGGCCAAACAGATAATCCACGTCGTGTTCGGCTGACTCACTTTTCGACAGAATGACCGTTTTGCTGGTGCTTGAGGTCGCTCCACCCATGCCATCGATCTGCTTTTCATAGGGGTCAGGGCTACCAATCACTCGCAGCAACAGCTTGTCTCGTGCGGGTCCGGGCATACGGGCCGCATCGGGTAAATCGTGGAGATTGAAGAACACGCCCTTACTGGTACCGCCGCGCATGTAGGTCGCGGGAATCTTTATTTGCGGCACACTGCTTTTCGTTACGACATCGGTCATTTACTTTTCACTCCAAAGGCAGCAGGACTAGGCCGCCGTGGATTCGAGGAAGTCTTGAGCAAAGCGCTGCAATACGCCACCCGCCGCGTAAATCGACACTTCTTCGGCCGTGTCCAGGCGGCACTTCACTGCGACCCGTTCGCTGTCTCCCTGTTGGCGGTGAATGACCAGGCTGAGCATTGCCCCTGGCGAAACATCGCCTTCGACATCGTAGGTTTCGGTGCCATCCAGGCCGAGCGTCATACGCGTGGTGCCCGGCTCGAACTCCAGCGGCATCACGCCCATACCGATCAGGTTGGTGCGGTGAATACGCTCAAAGCCTTCAGCGGCAATCGCTTCCACGCCTGCCAGCGCTACACCTTTGGCTGCCCAATCCCGCGACGAGCCCTGGCCGTAATCCGCACCGGCAATAATGATCAACGGTTGCTTGCGCGCCATATAGGTTTCAATCGCTTCCCACATGCGGGTCACTTCGCCCTCAGGCTCTACCCGTGCCAGCGAACCTTGCCTCACTACGCCTTCGGCATCGCGCACCATTTCGTTAAACAATTTAGGGTTGGCAAAGGTAGCGCGCTGGGCGGTGAGGTGATCGCCGCGGTGGGTCGCGTAGGAGTTAAAGTCTTCTTCCGGCACGCCCATTTTGGCCAGGTACTCACCCGCCGCACTGTTCAACTGAATCGCGTTGGAGGGCGAGAGATGGTCGGTGGTAATGTTGTCCGGCAGAATTGCCAATGGGCGCATGCCTTTCAGCGTGCGCTCTTTCGCCATATTACCCTCCCAGTAGGGCGGGCGACGGATATAGGTGCTCTGGGGGCGCCAGTCATATAGCGGGCTGACCTGGGCGCGGGCGCTCGTGTCCAAATCGAACATGGGAATGTAAGTCTGGCGGAACTGCTCCGGCTTCACCGATGACTTAACAATCGCGTCGATCTCTTCATCGGCGGGCCAGATATCCTTTAACGTGACGGGGTTGCCCGCCTGATCGACACCCAGCGCGTCTTTCTCTATATCAAATCGAATCGTGCCCGCAATGGCATAGGCGACCACCAACGGCGGTGAGGCCAAAAACGCCTGCTGGGCGTGGGGATGAATACGGCCATCGAAGTTACGATTACCGGAAAGCACGGCGGTTGCGTAGAGATCGCGCTCAATAATCTCCTGCTGAATTTTCGGCTCCAGCGCGCCGGACATGCCGTTACAGGTGGTGCAGGCGTAAGCCACCACCCCAAAGCCGAGATTTTCCAGCTCGCTCATCAACCCGGCTTCTTCCAAGTACATCTTGACGGTTTTCGAGCCCGGCGCCAGCGACGACTTCACCCAGGGTTTACGCAGCAACCCTAGCCGGTTGGCGTTACGGGCAATCAGCCCTGCCGCGACCATATTGCGTGGATTGGACGTGTTGGTGCAACTGGTGATAGCGGCAATAATGACGGCACCATCAGGCATTTTACCCGCCTTCTCCTCTTCCCGCGCTGCCTCAAGTCCAACCGCAATACCGCGCTGTGCCAGTTCTGAAGTAGGCAAATGGGCGTGGGGATTGGAGGGCCCGGCCAAGGTGCGGTGTACCGATGAGAGGTCAAAGGTCAGCACCCGCTCGTACTCAACCTCGGTCAAACTGTCCGCCCACAGACCGGTATGCTTGGCATAGGTTTCGACCAGCGCGACCTGCTCATCTTCACGGCCGGTAAGCTTAAGGTAATCGATGGTTTGACCATCGATATAGAACATCGCCGCGGTCGCGCCGTATTCGGGGGTCATATTTGAAATCGTGGCGCGATCACCCACGGTCAGCGCGTCGGCACCTTCGCCAAAAAACTCCAGGTAAGCACCGACGACCCGCTCTTTCCGAAGGAATTCGGTAATCGCCAGCACCATATCGGTGCCGGTAATCCCTGGCTGCAGCTTGCCGGTCAGCTCTACGCCGACGATATCCGGCAGGCGCATCATGGAGGCACGGCCCAACATCACGCTTTCAGCTTCCAGACCACCCACGCCGACGGAGATCACGCCAAGTGCATCCACCATCGGTGTATGGCTATCGGTGCCCACACAGGTATCCGGATAAGCAATGCCGTCGCGGTTCTGCACCACCGGTGACATCTTCTCCAGGTTGATCTGATGCATGATGCCGTTGCCGGGCGGGATCACATCGACGTTTTCGAATGCCGTCTTGGTCCAGTTGATAAAGTGGAAACGGTCATCGTTGCGGCGATCTTCAATGGCACGGTTTTTCTCGAAGGCGCCCTCTTCTGAGCCTGCGTGCTCCACCGCCAGCGAGTGATCGACAATCAGTTGGGTGGGCACCACCGGGTTGACCTTGGCGGGGTCGCCGCCTTTCTCGGCAATAGCGTCCCGCAGCCCGGCCAAATCGACCAGCGCAGTCTGGCCGAGGATATCGTGACAGACGACACGGGCGGGGTACCAAGGAAAATCCAGGTCGCTCCTGCGCTCGATCAGCTGTTTTAGCGCATCGGTGAGCAGCTCGGGATCGCAGCGACGCACGAGCTGCTCGGCCAGCACGCGCGAAGTATAGGGCAACTGGGCATAGGCACCGGGCTGGATATCTTCCACCGCCTCGCGCGCATCAAAAAACTCAAGCGCTGTGCCAGGCAGGGGTTTACGGTATTGGGTATTCATAGCAGGCAGACTCACAAGAAGAGGGGCTGAAAAAAAGCCCGGTTATCAAGCCACCGGGCATCACGCAGGTCAGTCTCGCGCTTCTATCGGCACCCACTCGCTTTTTTCGGGCCCGGTGTAATCGGCGCTGGGGCGAATGATGCGGTTGTTGGCACGCTGCTCGAATACGTGGGCCGCCCAGCCAGTCAGCCGCGACATGACAAAAATCGGGGTAAACAGCTTTGTGGGAATATCCATGAAGTGGTACGCACTGGCATGGAAAAAGTCGGCGTTACAGAACAGCTTTTTCTCACGCCACATGACCGCTTCGACTCGCTCGGAAACCGGGTAAAGCACTTTGTCGCCTACGTCGTCGGAAAGCTTCTTGGACCAGTGCTTGATAATCTCGTTGCGCGGGTCGGATTCGCGATAAATCGCGTGTCCAAAGCCCATGATCTTATCCTTGCGCTCCAGCATGCCCATGATCTTGCTTTCCGCCTCTTCCGGCGACTGCCAATCCTCGATCATCGCCATGGCTGCTTCGTTGGCGCCACCATGTAGCGGACCACGCAGGGAGCCGATCGCGCCGGTGACGCAGGAGTGCATATCGGAAAGCGTCGAGGCGCATACTCGCGCCGTGAAGGTTGAGGCGTTGAACTCGTGCTCGGCGTAAAGAATCAGCGAGACGTTCATAACCCGCGCATGTAGCTCAGACGCAGGTTCACCGCGCAGCATATGCAGGAAATGCCCGCCGACCGAGTTATCGTCGGTTTCGGTATCGATGCGCACGCCATCGTGGGAAAAGCGGTACCAGTAGCAAATAATCGAGGGAAGCACCGCCAGCAGCCGATCAGCTACATCCTGCTGCTGATCAAAATTCTCCTCGGTTTCTAGATTACCCAGCATTGAGGTGCCGGTGCGCATCACATCCATCGGGTGCGCATCTTTAGGAATTTGCTCAAGCACCGTTTTCAGCGCATCGGGCAAACCGCGCAGGCTTTTGAGCTTGCTGATGTAGTGATCTAATTCGCCCTGGTTGGGTAGTTTGCCTTTTAACAGCAGGTAGGCAACTTCCTCGAATTTAGCTTTTTCGGCGAGCTCTTTGATATCGAATCCACGGTAGGTCAGGCCTGAGCCGGTTTTGCCTACCGTACACAGCGCGGTGGAACCAGCGCTCTGGCCACGCAGTCCTGCACCTGTCACGGGTTTATCAGCCATGGTGTGTCTCCTAACTCTGCTTTTATTTTAAATTGTGTTTTTCATTTAACTTTCGGCAAGGTTGCCTCGGTGGGAGGGCAGGTTTCCGCGAGGGCGCTGTGAACCCATCCTTGGGCGCTACTTTTGTCATCCATGACAAAAGACCCTCGCTTCAACCAGCCCTCTCACCAGCCGGGCTTAATGGTCATCGCCTTTTTCAGCAAATAGTGCATCGAGCTTTTGTTCAAAGTCGTGGTAGTTCAGAAAATCATAGAGCTCATCGCGGGTCTGCATGATAGGCACGACGTCTTTTTGGTGGCCGTTATCGAGAATGCTTTGATAGACCTGGAGCGCAGCAGCGTTCATAGCGCGGAACGCGGAGAGCGGGTAAAGCACCATGCGGCAGCCAACGTCGCCCAGCTCAACTTGGGTAAACAGTGGCGTAGCGCCGAACTCGGTGATATTGGCCAAAATGGGCGCGTTGACCCTTTCGCAGAAAGCTTTGTAATCATCCAGCGTGTGAACGGCTTCGGCGAAAATAGCATCCGCCCCCGCTTCAACGCAGGCGTTGGCGCGTTCAATGGCCGCATCGAGCCCCTCTTTTTGGAACGCATCGGTACGGGCAATCAAATAGAAATCAGGATCAATCTTGGCATCGGCGGCGGCTTTGATACGGTCGACCATCTCCTGCTGGGTAACAATCGCCTTATTAGGCCGATGACCACAACGCTTTTGTGCCACCTGATCTTCCATATGCACCGCGGCGACACCAGCGCGCTGCATCTCTTTAACCGTGCGGGCGATATTGAAGGCGCCGCCCCAGCCGGTGTCGATATCCACCAGCAGTGGCAGCTCCGTGGCGCCGCAAATACGGTGAGCATCTTCGACGACGTCATTCATGGTCGTCATGCCCAGATCCGGCAAGCCAAACGATGCATTGGCAACACCGCCGCCAGAAAGGTAAATCGCCTGGTGACCAACTTTCTCAGCCATCAGCGCGGTGTAAGCATTGATGGTGCCGAGAATTGGCAGCGGGCGATTCGCCTCTAGCGCGGCCCGAAAACGGGCGCCGGGAGTCATCTGGGCCATGAGGTGTTACTCCTGTTGTTAATTTTTTAGTGATGAGGGTGATGAAGAGGCTGTCTGTTCGAGGGTGGCTGCATAGCGGTCCGCTACGTTGGCGCGAGAAGCACTTACGTGGCGCCGCATTAACAGTTCAGCCAACTCGGCGTCTCCGGCTTCGATGGCATCCACAATTCGGTGGTGCTCGACAAAAGCCCGCTGCGGCCGTGTGCCACTCGCGCTGAACTGGGTACGATAAAGGCGCACTAAATAGTAGAGATCGTTGCATAGCAGGTTCATCAGCATCTTATTGTGGCTGCCTTGAACGATGCAGTAGTGAAAATCGAGATCGCCTTCGCGCTGGTAGTAGGCTTCGCCGCGCTTTAAGTCTGCCTGGCCTTCATGCAGCGCCAGTACGTCGCGCAGGCCCTGCACCTCTTCCGACGACATGTTCTCTGCCGCCAGCCGGGCGGCCATGCTCTCCAGTGCCTCGCGCAGGTCAAACAACTCTAAAAGCTCTTTCATCGATAGTTTGACCACCCGCGCTCCCACATGGGGAACACGCTCAATCAAGCGATGCGCCTCAAGCCGACGCATCGCTTCGCGAAGTGGCCCACGTGAAATGCCATAGGTTTTGGATAAGCCCGGCTCAGTGATCTTGCTACCGGGGGCGAGTTCACCGCGCACAATGGCATCCTGCAATTGATGGAACACCCGCTCTGCGAGCGTGCGCACTTCAGGGATAGCCATTTCAGAAGCGGCTGCCTCGGAACCATCGGTAACGTTGGTGGCAGTAGACGAGCTAGAAGCGAGAGTTGCCATGATTAATTGTCGACAATTGAAAAGTAATCAAACTCTAGCGCGTGCCAATTAAACCGTCAACCTGGCTAGATTGTCGATTTTATACGTCTTTCGTTGTATTGGCAGCGACCTAGCCAGCAACTCTGTCAACAATCAGCCTATTACGATCAGCTTACAAGCAAGCGCGCGCAAGGGAGCAGCGTTAAATCAGCGCGGCGCCTAATGCTGGTGTCATGGCCAGCACCCCTCTAAAATGGCTCGCCCTTAACTGGCGAGGCGTTTACTTGATGATTGAGGCATTGTCGATAACTCCCCTACCCTACTCACCCGATCCGCTGGGAGTCTTCGCCTGCCTACGCGCCAGACCCGGCGCGGTGCTACTCGATAGCGGTCGCCCTGTCGCCAATGGGCGCTTCGACATTATGAGCTGCGACCCGCTGGCCACGCTGGAAGTGACCGGTGTCGGAACCCCTTTCGTCACATCGGATCAGCTTACCCCTCCGCCAAATTTGGCCAACGATGCCTTCGCGCTTCAGCAATGGCTGCTAGCACAATTGGATACGCCTCAGGAACACAGTGAGCTCCCCTTCGTGGGTGGGTTGATTGGCTATTGGGGCTACGATCTTGGCCGCGAAGCTCAAGCCATTGCCAGCTTACAAGCCAACGCGGTGTCGTTACCCCAAGCGCGCCTAGGGCTTTACGACTGGTGCATCACCCTGGATCACGAGACCCAACAAGCGTGGTTAGTCGCCTCACCCACGCGCCGGGAACAGGTAAAGGCGTGGCTCTCCGAAGTACCGTTACCAACAGCGCCTTTCGCACTTGCCAGCGCGTTCCAGGGCGAACTTAGTCATGCGCAATACGTCCACCGTTTCAATGCCGTGCAGCGTTATATCAGGGCTGGCGACTGTTATCAGATCAATTTGGCTCAGCGCTTTTTTGCCGACTATGCGGGGGATGAGTGGCAAGCGTATCAGCGCTTGCGCCAGGCGACGCCAACCCCCTTTTCAGGCTTCATGGCTTGGGAGGACAAGGCAGTCCTTTCACTTTCGCCGGAGCGCTTTATTCGCTGCCGCGATAGCGAGGTGGAAACACGGCCCATTAAAGGCACGCGCCCTCGAGGCGCAACGCCCGAGGAAGATCACGCATTGGCGGAACAGCTAATGAGCAGTCGCAAGGATCGTGCTGAAAATGTGATGATCGTTGACCTGCTGCGTAACGACTTGGGGCGCGTGTGCCAGCCCGGCTCCATACGTGTGCCACAGCTTTGCCACTTGGAGAGTTACCCCAACGTGCATCACTTGGTCAGCGTGGTACAGGGAACGCTGGCCAGTGACTATACGCCGCTAGCGCTGTTAAAGGCGGCATTTCCCGGCGGTTCAATTACAGGCGCCCCCAAGATACGCGCCATGCAGATCATCGATGAACTGGAACCCTGCCAACGCAGCGTCTATTGCGGCAGCTTAGGCTATGTCGATGTACGCGGTAGCATGGACACCTCCATCGCCATTCGTACCATGGTTGCTGAAGCGGGAAGATTGCATGTGTGGGGAGGCGGCGGTTTAGTGGCAGATTCTCAAGCGGATGAAGAGTACGCCGAAACGTTGGATAAAATTCGCCACCTCATTGGCGCTCTGGAATAAGCAGCAACCCTTCTATATCAAAAAGAAATATAAAAGCCTAACCAAACGGTATTGGGGAGACCCGGCTTGGGTTTGGTAGCCTAGTCACTATTAACTTACCTGCCACCGGTAATTTACCCCCACTAGGAGACGACATGTCCTCGGAGCTTGACGCAATCAATAATGAATTTGCTAACAGCGGTAATCAAAACCCGCAGAAGCTGATTGAATGGGCATTGAACCAGGGCGCGCGGCCCATTTGCACCACCAACTTCCGCCCCTTCGAAGCGGTAATTCTGCACATGGTGAGTCAGGTACGTCCCGATATTCCCGTGGTCTGGATGGATAGCGGCTATAACACCGAAGCGACCTACCAGTTCGCCGACCAAGTCATTAAGCAACTTGGTCTTAATATCGTTAGTTTTGTGCCCCGTCGTACCCGCGCTCATCGCGAAGCGTTGGATGGCCCCATGCCAGGCATAGACGACCCTCGTCATGCGGCCTTTACGCAGGAGGTCAAGCTGGAGCCCTTCGAGCGTGCGCTGCGCGAGATGCAGCCCGATGTATGGTTTACCGCCTTACGCGCAGAAGACACCCCAGAGCGTGCCAAAATGCAGCCGGTGAGTCGCAACAGCGACGGCCTGTTAAAAGTAGCGCCGCTACTGCAGTGGAGCGCGAAAGAGATGTATCAATACCTGCAGGCGCATGATCTGCCCAATAACTTCGACTACTTTGACCCCACCAAGGTCGAAGAGAAGCGCGAATGCGGGCTGCATTTACAGCACTGAACACGGATAGCACTGAATATTGCAGCCCTGAACGTCGCCGCCCTAAACATCGCTCGTCATTAATACTCGGGCAGGTCCAAATCATCGAACAACGACTGTTCGTGACGCGGGCCTGCAGTAAGCGCTTCGTCCACTCGGTCACGCGTTAGGTGTGGCGCAAACCGTTCCAAGAAGTCATACATATAGCCGCGCATGAAGGTACCGCGACGGATACCGATCTTGGTGGTAGAGCTGGCAAACAAGTGGCTTGCTTCGAGTGCGACCAAGTCTTGGTCAAGCGTTTCATCGACGGCCATATGCGCCACAATCCCAACTCCCATGCCCAGCCGCACGTAGGTTTTGATGACATCGGCATCCGCAGCGGTTAGCACCACATTGGGCGTCAGCCCTTTCGCCTTGAAAGCGTCGTCTAGCTGAGAGCGACCGGTAAACCCGAACACATAAGTCACCAGAGGATGTTCACCAAGCGCTTCAAGCGTCAGAGGGCCTTCGTGTTTGGCCAAAGGATGATCCTTGGGCACCATCACACAGCGGTTCCAGCGGTAGCATGGCAGTAAGACTAAGTCGGTAAACAATTCCAACGACTCAGTCGCAATCGCAAAGTCGGCCTGACCTTCGCTGACCATCTGCGCGATCTGTTTGGGTGTTCCCTGCTGCATATGCAGCGCCACGTCGGGGTATTTCAACCTGAATTCGCTAATGATCGGCGGGAGCGCATAGCGCGCCTGAGTGTGCGTGGTCGCTATCGCCAGGCTACCGCGACGCTCATCGCTGTGCTCTTGGGCCACCTGCTTGATATTATCGGTCAGGCGCAGCACTTGCCCCGCCAGCTCGATAATCGATTGGCCTGCAGGCGTTACTCGGGTTAGGTGCTTACCGCTACGGGCAAAAATCTCAACGCCAAGCTCATCTTCCAAAAGACGAATTTGTTTGGAGATCCCCGGTTGTGAGGTAAATAGACTTTGCGCTGTGGCTGAGACGTTCAAATTATGCCGATTGACTTCCCAGATATAGCGTAGCTGTTGTAGCTTCATATCCTCACCTTATTTATTCTCTCAACAGACATATGTAGGGCGCGCTTGGAAGCAGCTAAAGGTGCAGCTACTACGGTGTAGTTAACAAATAGCAGCGCTGGCGCCGCACTTTACAGCACCAGATAGAATAAAAAACCTTTAATGAATGCTTTTATATTATAAAAAAATCTTCTTACCAGCATCCATCAATTTCTGCTATTTAAATAAAACACCCCTCGGGAAATTTGCCAGCAACCTCCGCGCCCGCTAACATCTGCCCACGCTTATCGCGATAGACATGAGGCGTGGCGAAAGAGCGCCAATGGATCGCGGAATGACCGTTGCTCCATTTGAGGCAACGAAACAGTAAGAGCAACGCAAACGGGAGAAGCAAATGGCTAATAATGTTGATGTCACCAACGCCAATTTTGAGCAAGAAGTCCTCAACGCTGAACAGCCTGTGCTGATGAAGTTCTGGGCGCCCTGGTGTGGCCCGTGCAAAGTCATGGCCCCGGTCGTTGATGAAGTAGCTGCAGAGCGTCAAGAAAGCCTGAAAGTAGTCAGTGTTAATGTTGACGATGCACCTGAAATTGCTGCTGAGCAAGGCGTACGCGGCGTACCGACCGTGATGCTTTTTAAAGCGGGCACTAAGGTCGCTTCACTGGTTGGCGCGCAATCCAAATCACAACTGACGCAGTTCATCGAACAAAACGCCTGATGAAAGTCGTATAGTCCGTGTAATTACCGCCGACGCTGTCGGCGGTAATATTAGCTTTTGCGCTTCCAAGGCGGCAAGGTTGCATCACTCGCTCGAGAATCCTTTAAACGTCGCTTCCCTGGCCCCAGCAGCCGAGCAATCCAACGTGTTTGCGGGTGGCTATCCAGCGCGATTTTAAGCGTCATTGTCAGCACGACGGAAAGCAGCATACCCGCCGCCCCAAAGATCCACCCCCATACCACCAGCGATAAAAAGGCCACGAAGGTAGAGAGCCCCAACGCTTGCCCCATGACTCTTGGCTCAATCAGGTTGCCGAGCACGAAGTTAATGACCAAATAAGCCGATGCCAACAACATTGCTTGAAAGGCGCCCCCATCTTGCGCGACCAGTAGCAACAGAACGGGCGGTATCGCAGCCAGTGCAGAACCAATATTAGGAATAAAATTGAGTGCAAAGGCTAATACGCCCCAAAGCAGCGGAAACTCTACGCCAACAATCAAGCAAGAGAACCACACCAGCACCCCCGTGGCTAAGCTAATCACCGTTTTGACCGCCAAGTAGCGCTTTAAGGTTAAGCTGAACTCACTGAAACGTTTCAGGCTGGGCGCCGGGTTTTCAAGTGCTCGCGAGATTTTATCGCGCACATTCAGCGTCTCAAAAAGCATAAATATGACCAGCAGCCCAACAATAATGCTCTGCATGAAGAGATTGCCAAGCTGGCTCAATAGCGCTGGCATCCAGGAGCCTTCGTCCTCGCCTTCAAAGAGGGAGTTGATCTGATCCGGATTGATTGCTAACCCGCGTGAAGAGAGCGCATTAAGCAAGTTCCAATACTGTTCATACAGCCGAGACTCAATTTCCGGAAGCGCCGTCAAAAAAGTGCTAAAGCTATTAACCACTAGCAGGCCAATGAGCGATATAAACGCCAGCAACACCATCAAGGTCAGAAAGGCCGACATTCGCATGCTCAAACCACAGCGATGCAGCCACTGCACCGGCGAGGTACACACCACCGCGATAAATATCGCCAGTAGTAACGGCACCAATAAATCAGCGCCTACTTTCATTCCTGCAATAATCACTACCAACGCGGCAAGCGCCAGGGTGGCATTGAGCGGAATACTGCGGTAATCCTCATCAGACACTTTCGACATAATCCTTCCCTAGCCTGTTATCCAACTATAATGGCTGCATTGATCATAGTGCACAAACCGTGCAAACAATAAGCAACTGTATTGTGTCCACTCTTCCTTGCTGAACTTTCTTTTCCTACGCACTTCCAAACGACGTCTAGCCATAGTTTGGAACTGTCTTCTCATTACTTTAAGCACGTTTCAAAACAACTGTGTAAAACGAAAAGTAACTGATGCCACTAGAACCGTACACAAGGAAGCCAATGATGACTTCAATAGCGTTACGTTCACAAAAGCCCACTTCTGAGCATACAAGCCCCAAAAAGCTCAGGCAGAAGAAACTTAGCTATGGCCTCATAGGCGGCGCCCTGCTGGCACTTCTAAGCGCACCGCTTGCTCAGGCGTCGCCTTCACAACAAGTGCCGCCTAGCCTGCACGTTCAAGCGCAGTCGTGGGTGGAAGTCGCGCCCAACAAAGCCACTCTCAATGCACGCCTGTGGGAAAACACGCCAGCGCTCTCCACCCTGGAAGAGAGCGATAGTAGCGCACTTAGTGACGCCCGTGAGCGTTTAGAAAATCGCGCCAGCGAATTAATTGAGCAGATGGAAGCCACTGGCCTTGAACGCAATGCCATCAATGCGGGGTCGCTGAATGTCTACCCCGAACATGTTCAAGGTCAGCGCAACGACGATGGCGAACATAAAACCCTCCAGCGCACACGCCTGGAGCGACCGATCACCGTCGAACTCACTGACCTTGATCAACTAAGCGAAGTGCTAGACGCCCTGATTGCGGCGGGTGTTAACTCGCTGGACGGCGTGCAATTCGACCTGCAAGACCGCGATGCCGCCACGGACGAAGCCTTGGTCAAAGCGCTGGAAAAAGCCCAGCACAAGGCCAACCTGATGGCTGACAGCCTGGATGCCGAACTAGGCCATGTACAGCGTATCGAAGAAACGCAATCGCCCATTTTCCAACCACGCATGATGTCAATGCGGGCAGAGAGCGATGCCGCTGGCGCCAGCCAGTCCGGTGTTAGCAGTGATTATACCCCCGGCACCATTCGCATCGATGCCGGGGTCAGCGTTGAGTGGACGCTTAAAGGGCCAGACGCGCCGCGCCGCCCAGGTAGCGACGTAGCGGCTCAGGAATAGTCACCGAGCCATCCGCCTGCTGGTGATTTTCAAGCACCGCCAGCAGGCAACGGCCCACCGCCAGCCCGGAACCGTTCAAGGTATGCAGCAATTGCGGCTTTTTGGCATCCGGCTGGCGATAGCGCGCCTGCATACGCCGCGCCTGGAAATCTTCACAGTTGGAAACCGATGAGATCTCGCGATACGTCTCCTGGCTAGGCAGCCACACCTCTAGGTCATAGGTTTTCGTGGCACCAAAACCCATATCCCCGGTGCATAGCGTGACCACGCGATACGGCAGCTCCAGCGCTTGCAGAATTGCTTCCGCATGACCGCGCATCTCTTCCAACGCCGCGTAGCTCTTATCCGGCTCGACGATTTGCACCATCTCGACCTTATCGAACTGATGCTGCCGGATCATACCGCGGGTATCGCGGCCATGTGAGCCCGCCTCAGAACGAAAACACGGCGTGTGCGCAGTAAGTTTCATCGGTAATGCCGTCAGTTCAACGATCTCATCGCGCACAAAGTTGGTGAGGGGCACTTCCGAAGTGGGTATCAGGTGATATTCGCGCTCATCATCCAGCTTGAACAGATCTTCGCCAAACTTCGGCAGCTGGCCGGTACCCATGAGCGAATCACGGTTGACCATATACGGCACGTAGCACTCTTCGTAACCATGCTGCTCGGTTTGGGTATCCAGCATAAATTGCGCCAGCGCCCGGTGCAGTCTTGCGATCGGCCCGCGCATGACCGCAAAACGGGCACCGGTGATCTTGGCCGCTAGCTCGAAATCAAGATACCCCGACTTCTTACCCAGATCGACGTGATCCAGCACCGTAAAGTCAAACTCACGGGGCGTGCCCCAGCGGTGTAACTCGACATTATCGTTTTCACTTTTGCCTTCCGGCACGCTTTCGTGGGGCAGGTTGGGGATACCGCTAATCGCGTCGTCCCACTCCTCCTGCACCTCGGCTAGCTCGCCCTTAGCTTTGTCCAGGCGATCACCCAAATCGCTGACTTCATCCAGTAGCGGCTGAATATCTTCCCCGTTGGCCTTGGCTTTACCAATCGCTTTAGAGCGCATATTGCGCTCGTTTTGCAGCTGCTCGGTTTGTGTCTGCAGTTCGCGGCGGCGCGACTCCAGCGCCTGCAGTTCCGCCTTATCAAGCACAAAGCCCCGGCGGGCCAGTTGTTGAGCAACCGTGTCAAGATCACCGCGCAGCAGTTTCGGATCGAGCATGAATCCTGTCCCTTGGCCTGAAAACAATAAGAGCAACGCGCCATTGCGCGTGCAGAAAAGCGCCTATTGTAGGCAAAAGCGCGCCGGGGAGCCATGGGCGGTGTCAGGGGCTAAGCAATAGCTTGTACAGTGTAAACATTTAGCTATAGAAAAAGGGGATACTTTAAGGCTAAGGTGACTAAATAATTAATCATGTTGAGCCATGCAAATGCCACCTAAATCGTCGCACTTTTATGCTCACTCACTCCCAGAAGTTGGCAAGCAAGTCTGGCAAACACTAGACGATCACCTAAAGTGTGTCGCAGAAATGGCAGCAACACGCGCTGAACGCTTTGGTATGGCAGATGCTGGGTATGTAGCAGGCCTTTTGCATGATTTAGGTAAATACAGCGCGCCGTTTCAGCGGAGGCTGGAAGGCTCTCAAGAACGTGTTGATCATTCCACTGCAGGCGCTCTTGTCGCTAGACAACGCCTCAAAGGAGGGATCGGCGACCTGCTGGCCTACTGTATTGCGGGCCACCACGCTGGGCTGGCCAATGGCCGTGATTCAGGCGAACGCTCCCCGCTTAGTGAACGCCTTAAAGCGGATATTCCTGCAATAGATAACGCTTGGCAAGAGGCGCTTTCGCTTCCACAGGAGCTATGTCCTCCTGGCACGTTTACCCAACGTTCAGAACGGGGTTTCTTTCAGCTCGCGTTTCTCACCAGAATGCTTTTTTCATGTTTAGTCGATGCAGACTATATCGATACCGAAACCTTCTACGCCAAACATGAAAACGGCTTAACACGGCAACGCGGTGGCGGCGCTTCGCTAACGCTGCTTCGAGATGCGCTCAATCAACACTTAGAAACCTTCGACACCGAAACAGGCATTAACCAATTACGTGGGCATATCCTGCGAGAGGTACGTAACAAAGCGGGCATGAGACCCGGCTGCTTCACCCTCACAGTGCCCACTGGCGGTGGCAAAACCCTGGCCTCCCTCGCCTTCGCCCTGGATCACGCCATCACCCATGGCATGGATCGCGTTATCTACGTTATTCCCTTTACCAGCATCGTCGAACAGAACGCTGCAGTGTTTCGGAAGGCGTTGGGCAAATACGGCGCTGAAGCAGTACTCGAACACCACAGCATCTTCGATGCCGAAAAAGCGTCAAAAGGCGACAAGGATAGTCTTGATAAACTCAGACGCGACAGTGAGAACTGGGACGCACCGATTATCGTAACAACATCTGTACAATTCCTTGAAAGCCTCTTTGCCGCTAAAACATCACGCTGCCGCAAATTACATAATATTGCCCGTAGCGTCGTCATTTTGGATGAAGCACAGACAATGCCCCTGCCCTTGCTGCGCCCAAGCGTTGCCGCACTGGATGAACTCGCGCTGAATTATCACGCCAGCATTGTGCTCTGTACCGCGACCCAACCCGCCCTTCTTGAAACTAATGACGCAGCCCGCACTTTCACAGGTGGCTTCAAAGACGTTGAGGAGCTAGCACCCGATCCAAGAAACCTGTATCGAGAGTTAAAGCGAGTGACGGTAAAGCATATTGGCTGCTTAGATGATGACCAGCTGCGCGATGAGCTCCTAGACGTTGATCAGGTATTGTGCATCGTCAATAACCGCCGCCACGCCAGAGCCTTGTATGAATCTATCGCCGATCAGCCAGGTGCTTTTCACCTGACCACCGCCATGTGCGCTGTTCATCGGCGGCAAGTATTACAGCATATTCGTGAAACACTAAAAGAAAGCAAACCATGCCGGGTTGTGTCTACTTCATTGATAGAGGCGGGCGTGGATGTAGACTTTCCGAGGGTGCTTCGCGCCGAGGCGGGACTAGACTCTATCGCCCAGGCCGCAGGGCGCTGTAACCGTGAAGGCAAACGAACCGCCGAAGATAGCGAAGTGCGTATTTTTGCCACTACCAATGAGGAGTGGGCGCCACCACCCGAGCTAAAACAGTTCGCCCAAGCCACCCGGGAAGTGCTACGCCAACACGGTCACGACCCGCTCTCGCTGGAAGCGATAGAGGCGTATTTCACGCTACTTTACTGGCAGCAAGGGCCTGACCAACTCGACAAGCACCAACTGCTCTCGCTGATTGAAAACGGGCGTCTTGACGGGCTGCCCTTTGAAACCCTCGAACAGAAATTTCGCCTCATCGACAACAATCAACGCAGTGTCATTATTCCCAGAGACGATGACGCACGAAAAGCGATTAAAGATCTCGCCTTTGCCACAAGCCCTGGCGGCATCGCCCGAAAACTGCAGCTCTATTCAGTGCAAGTGCCTCATAACGGCTTTAGAGCCCTTGAGAAGGTCGGTGCCATTGCGCCTATCGAGCCGGTTAAATTTAATGACCAATTTATGCTGCTGGTCAATGAAGACCTCTACGATGACGCATTAGGGCTGAACTGGAGCGACCCAACCTTTATGCGAGCTGAAAGCTTGCAATGGTAAACACATAACATTCATAGGGAGCCAGCATGTCATACGGAGTTCGACTGCATATCTGGGGTGACAGGGCCTGCTTCACGCGGCCAGAGATGAAAGTAGAGCGTGTATCCTATGATGTGATTACACCCTCGGCGGCACGTGGCATTCTGGAAGCCATCCACTGGAAACCCGCCATTCGCTGGTGCGTAGACCGTATCCACGTGCTCAAGCCCATTCAATTTGAGTCGCTGCGCCGAAATGAAGTCGGCGGCAAGCTATCAGCCGCTTCTGTAACAAAAGCAATGAAAGCGGGGCGCGTCGATGATGTAGCCTATTTTGTTGACCAGAACCGCCAACAACGAGCCGCTACCATTTTACGCAATGTAGCTTACGTTATTGAAGCGCACTTTGAATTCACCCCACGTGCGGACGATAGCGACACGCCCGGCAAGCACCTGGACATTTTCAATCGCCGCGCCCGCCAAGGCCAATGCTTCCATACTCCCTGCATGGGTACCCGCGAATTTCCGGCGAATTTTGCGCTCATTGAACCTGAACAACCTCTTCCCTCATTTGATCCAGCATTGACCGGTGAAAAAGACCTTGGCTATATGCTGCACGATATTGACTTTGCAAACGGTAAGACCTCGCGATTTTTCCGCGCCAAAATGCAAGATAGCGTGATTGAAGTGCCTCCCTTCCAGGAGGCACTCGCATGATACTGACCGCCCTCAATGATTACTATCAGCGGCTATCAAAGGAAAACAAAGTACCGCAGCCCGGCTTTAGTTCAGAAAAAATCAGTTTTGCCCTGGCATTCGATCAAAATGGTGTGCCGCAGCAGATTGATGATCTACGTGACACCTCGGGCAAAAAGCCCCGCGCCCGAACCTACAAGGTGCCCGTTGATAAACGGCGTACATCAGGCATTCATGCTTACCCACTTTGGGATAAAACCGCTTACTCATTAGGGGTAACAGCCGGAGAAGGCAAACGCTTAAGCGATGAACATTCAGCCTTCAAAGCTCGCCAATTTGACATTTTCCGTAACAGTGATGACAAATCACTCCTGGCATTTTTGAAGTTCTTAGATCAATGGCAACCTGAAAAACTATCCTCGCTGCCCGGTTACAGCGAGGAGATACTAGATAGCAATATTATTTTTCGGCTAGACGGACAACGACAATACCTACATGAAAATGATGGTGCTCGCCGAATCTGGAGTGCTGCACTCGAAGAAAATACCGGCATTTATGGGCAATGCTTAATCACCGGTGAAGACGCCATACTTGGCACTGACCACCCAGCCATTAAAGGCGTTAGAGACGCACAATCATCGGGTGCCTCGCTAGTCTCATTTAACAGCGAGGCCTACGAGTCTTACGGCTTTCGTAAAAATCAAAACGCGGCTATTTCCACATCAGCGATTTTTGGCTACACAACGGCGCTTAACTATTTACTGCGTGGCGATGCAGACAACCAGCAACGTCTGCAAATAGGCGATACCACACTTGTGTTTTGGGCAAATGCTCAAACATCACAGGCCGCACAGGCAGCGGAAAGTTTTTTTGCGGTACTCAACCAACCACCCAACGATGAACAGGAAGCCAGCAAACTAGGCTCCCTACTTGCCCAGTTAGCTGATGGCCGCCCGCTAAAGGACGTCGCTCCAGAACTAGAACCCGAAACGCAATTTTACGTACTGGGCCTTGCTCCCAATGCAGCTCGTCTATCCGTTCGTTTTTGGTTGGTTGATAGCCTGGAACACTTAACTAAGCATTACGCACAGCATTACCGAGATCTAGATATCCACCCTGTACCATGGAAAGGCATTGCCCCCAGCGTTTGGTGGTTATCCCTGCAAACCGCGCCTATTCATAGCGCACGACCAAAATCAGAAGATGTTCTGCCCCAGCTTGCTGGCGAGATGATGCGCGCCATTATAACTGGGCAGCGCTATCCCCGGCCGCTGCTTACCAGTGTTGTTATGCGTTTTCGCAGTGATGGCAATATCAACGGCTTACGCGTCGCACTTTGCAAAGCGGTGTTAGCCCGAGAGGCTCGCTTAACCACGCACTTAAACTCGAACAAACAGGAGGTTTCTGTGAGTCTTGATAAAAGCTCCACCCATCCAGGTTACTTATTGGGCCGCTTATTTGCCGAATTAGAAAACGCCCAACGTGGCGCACTTGGTAGAGAGTTGAATGCCACCATTAAGGATCGCTACTACGGTGCTGCGTCCGCCACGCCCGCCAGTGTGTTCCCTATGCTGCTGCGCAATGTGCAGAACCATCTTTCATCAATGCGCAAAAAAGATAAAGGCGGTATTGCATACACGATTGAAAGCGAAATCAGCCAAATTATTGACGGGCTGGGCGATACCTTCCCGCGCAGCCTACGTATCGAAGAACAAGGGCGATTTGCCATCGGTTACTACCATCAATCACAAACGCGATTCGCTAAAAAAGATAACGCGAATCACGACGAACAATCTGAACAGGGAGACTCAGAATGAGCGCTATTGCTAACCGTTACGAATTTGTCCTTTTATTTGATGTCACCAACGGCAACCCCAACGGCGACCCTGATGCAGGCAACTTGCCACGGCTCGACCCAGAAACAAACCAGGGGCTTATCACGGATGTTTGCCTAAAACGTAAAATTCGCAATTACGTGGCACTCGAAAAAGAGCAAGACGCTGGCTATGCCATCTATATGCAAGAAAAGTCAGTGCTAAACAACCAGCATAAAAAAGCCTATGAAGCGTTAGACATTAAACCTGAATCTAAAAAGCTTCCCAAAGAAGCGGAAAAAGCGCGCCAAGTAACCGAATGGATGTGCAATAACTTTTTCGACGTGCGCACCTTCGGCGCAGTCATGACAACCGAGGTAAACTCCGGCCAAGTACGCGGCCCTGTCCAGGTGGCCTTTGCCAGCTCTATCGATCCCGTCATACCCATGGAAGTCTCCATTACCCGTATGGCGGTTACTAACGAAAAGGATCTTGAAAAAGAGCGCACCATGGGGCGCAAGCACATCATTCCTTATGGCCTATACCGCGTACATGGCTACGTCTCTGCAAAACTAGCTGAACGTACCGGTTTTTCAGAAGACGATTTAGCCCTTCTGTGGCGCTCCCTAATCAATATGTTTGAACACGACCGCTCTGCCGCCCGTGGTGAGATGTCCACCCGAAAACTTGTTGTTTTCAAACATGATCACCCCATGGGGAACGCGCCCGCCCATGTGCTCTTCGATAGTGTTCAAGTGAAACGTGTTGAAGGGAAAGAAGATACACCGGCACGCCACTACAGCGACTATCAAGTCAGCATCGCCAGCGAGTCACTTCCGTCTGGAGTTACGGTGGAAGAACACTTATAGGTGAAACGCCATGGAAGAAGAGGCACGCCCTATTCCGCTTTCGGCTCTACAGCATACGCTGTTCTGCCCACGCCAATGCGCGCTGATCCATGTAGAGCAGCAATGGGCAGAAAACCGTTATACCGCTGAAGGTCGCCTATTACACGAACGCGCTGACCAGCTGGGGCAACAGCGTCGCCGGGGCGTGCACACTTCCATGGCATTACCTCTGGCAAGTGAACAGCTGGGTTTGAGCGGTATTGCCGATGTAGTGGAGTTTGATGAAAGCCAATCTGCTTTAGTGGTACGCCCTATTGAGTACAAACGCGGGCGACCTAAAGCGCACCGTGCGGATGAGGTGCAACTTTGCGCTCAGGCGCTCTGCCTGGAAGAGATGCTAGATATCCATATCGACTCTGGTGCCCTATTTTATGGCAAAACACGACGGCGCAAAGAAGTCGCCTTTGATGACGCTCTACGCACGTTAACTCTTCGTATCATTGAACAAACCCGCGCTATTTTTGATGAGCAGCAGACACCGCCAGCTATTTACGACGCAAAAAAGTGTGATCACTGCTCCCTTATCGATATTTGCCAACCTCAAGTGTTTAGCAAACAGCGCTCCGCAAGCCGATGGCTTACCCGCCAACTTGATGCCCTGGATGGATAACGCCAATGCGACGACAATTAAACTCACTGTACATCACCACCGAAGGTGCTTGGCTTAAAAAGGAAGGCGCCAACATTGTCATGCAGGTAGAAGGGAAAGAGCGCGCCAGGCTTCCCATTCATATGCTGGAGTCCCTTGTATGCTTTGGGCGTGTACTGGTATCCCCGCCGCTAATGGGATTCTGCGCTGAACAAGGCGTTACCATCACCCACCTGACACCGAACGGGAAATTCTTGGCGCGTATTGAAGGCCCCGTCTCTGGCAATGTATTACTCAGGCGCACTCAATATCGAGTCAGTGATACCGAAGACTCCTGTTCGAGCCTAGTCAGCAGCCTTTTGATTGGTAAAGTCCATAACCAGCGCGCTGTTCTCGCCCGAGGCATTCGCGATTATGGCAGCAAGATGCCACTTCAAGATCGCCAGCGCCTGGAAGCGGCTCGTGACCGACTAAGTCGCATCGCACGTAATTTACTGAAACCTGCCACAACCAATGAGCTACGCGGCCTAGAAGGCGAAGCCGCTCAAGTATATTTCAGCGTCTTCAATTTATTAGTGCGCCAAGAAGGCGATGCCTTTGAATTTAAAGGACGTAATCGTCGCCCTCCTCGTGATCGTATTAATGCCTTGTTGTCTTTTCTTTATACACTGTTGACTCATGACTGCCGTTCAGCGCTAGAAAGCGTAGGCTTAGACCCTGCCGTTGGTTTTTTGCACCGAGATCGACCAGGTCGCCCAAGCCTTGCATTAGACCTTGCTGAAGAGTTCCGCCCTTTGTTAGGTGACCGTCTAGCCCTTTCGCTCATCAATCGGCGCCAGCTACGCGAAAAGGACTTTAACATTACGGAAAGCAATGGCGTCGTTATGACAGATGATGCTCGCAAGCTGGTTCTGACTGCTTACCAAGAGCGAAAACGTGAAGAGTTGTTGCATACGTTTATCGATGAAAAAGCCCCTATAGGCATGCTGCCCATACTGCAAGCTCAATTAATGGCACGTCACCTGCGGGGTGACTTAGATGCTTACCCACCTTTCCTTTGGAAATAGCACACGGAGGGCAATATTATGATGGTACTGGTCAGTTACGATGTCAGCACCTCCTCAGAGGGTGGTGAAGGCAGGCTGCGGCGAGTAGCAAAAGCATGTCGAGATGTAGGGCAGCGAGTACAATTTTCCGTGTTTGAAATTGAAGTCGATCCCGATCAATGGGTACGCTTTCGTCAGCGCTTGATCGACTTGATTGACGACGAGGTGGATAGCTTACGCTTCTACTTCTTAGGCCGAAATTGGAAAAACCGCATCGAACATATTGGCGCCAAACCCGCCTTAGATATGAATGGCCCTTTAGTTTTTTAATGTTCCTCTTGTTTGCGAACCCTAAGTGTCTTGCCAAATCCCGTCAGGTTCGCAGCTCTTTAATAAATTGATTTTAATAATAAATTCTTTCGTACACTCCTTTGCACCAAGCAAAATCGGTTAATGCTCTGTGTTTCGCAAAAGCATGTCTTTTTGCTTTTATTTTTCATGATGTTATAAACAGAACGGTCGCGCCCCGCCCGGGGCGTGCGGATAGAAACCTTTCTGCACGCCGGGCGCGCTGTGACTGTCTATGTCGCGCCCCGCCCGGGGCGTGCGGATAGAAACATAAGCCTGGCCAGCGAGTACCGCGGCGGTGGCTGTCGCGCCCCGCCCGGGGCGTGCGGATAGAAACAATAAAGGGGCCTCTGACGTGTCCCATATTTCCTCCAGTCGCGCCCCGCCCGGGGCGTGCGGATAGAAACATGAAAACCATACCAATACCCATCACTCTCCCCACGGTCGCGCCCCGCCCGGGGCGTGCGGATAGAAACCGGTATCGACTTACTGGGATATAGGCGTGGGCGACGTCGCGCCCCGCCCGGGGCGTGCGGATAGAAACATCTAGATAGCTTTTGATGAAGTCAAAGTACGTGGTCGCGCCCCGCCCGGGGCGTGCGGATAGAAACCGCATACCGATGACTTGGCTAACGGGAAGTTCAGTCGCGCCCCGCCCGGGGCGTGCGGATAGAAACTTTGATAATTGGCCGCATCAGGCTACGGCACCCAGTCGCGCCCCGCCCGGGGCGTGCGGATAGAAACAAAAGTGCTGAATAGCGCCTGGCTTGGCTCAGATACGTCGCGCCCCGCCCGGGGCGTGCGGATAGAAACCTTATTAACAGCCAGTTTAGGCGCGTTGAACAAACGTCGCGCCCCGCCCGGGGCGTGCGGATAGAAACCTTAGGCGCCTCGCCATCGGTGATGAACTTGCCCTTGTCGCGCCCCGCCCGGGGCGTGCGGATAGAAACCTGTTGGCTGTTATTGGCCCGCTAGTGGCGCTTCGTCGCGCCCCGCCCGGGGCGTGCGGATAGAAACTTTAGTGGTCATGGTGGCCTCCTGTAGTGTGCTTAGTCGCGCCCCGCCCGGGGCGTGCGGATAGAAACATATTGCACGCACCGCCACTCGCAGTCTCCCTCTAGTCGCGCCCCGCCCGGGGCGTGCGGATAGAAACGCGCACTTGAGCGTCAACTCGAAACCGCTGAACAGGTCGCGCCCCGCCCGGGGCGTGCGGATAGAAACATCCGGTCGACGGACTCCTTAACCTGCGAATTATCGTCGCGCCCCGCCCGGGGCGTGCGGATAGAAACGGCAGTAAGGCCGAAAAGACGGACTACTTGCCCAGTCGCGCCCCGCCCGGGGCGTGCGGATAGAAACAATGTCGTCACTGGCGCCATCGGTGGTGCGGCAACGTCGCGCCCCGCCCGGGGCGTGCGGATAGAAACCGCGCCACGACTGGCATTGAATTAACCGAGGAGCAGTCGCGCCCCGCCCGGGGCGTGCGGATAGAAACCGTAGATATCCTCGACCGTCTTGCCGTGCCACTCGTCGCGCCCCGCCCGGGGCGTGCGGATAGAAACACAAGACCATCAAAAAAGACAGCAGCATGAGCCGGTCGCGCCCCGCCCGGGGCGTGCGGATAGAAACCTTTGCTCGTCACTTTTCAGCAGACCACCTAGGGAAGTCGCGCCCCGCCCGGGGCGTGCGGATAGAAACACCACGTCGCGGCCAGAAAGCACCTCACCATCCGCGTCGCGCCCCGCCCGGGGCGTGCGGATAGAAACGCTAAAGAACTGCTGATAATAGCTGGATTGCAGGTCGCGCCCCGCCCGGGGCGTGCGGATAGAAACTACCGTTATCACTGTTGAGCCTACAGCGCCCTGAGTCGCGCCCCGCCCGGGGCGTGCGGATAGAAACCTCGGCAGTCGCCCCAGACACAGCAAACGATTGGGTCGCGCCCCGCCCGGGGCGTGCGGATAGAAACGTTGTCTGCCACCGCTGCACGGTGCTGGGTGACTTTGTCGCGCCCCGCCCGGGGCGTGCGGATAGAAACATAAAAGCGGTAACCGCTACGAAGTTTTAAGCGGGTCGCGCCCCGCCCGGGGCGTGCGGATAGAAACAAAATCAGCAGGGTCTAGCAGGTGCAAGCGCTCGGTCGCGCCCCGCCCGGGGCGTGCGGATAGAAACTGAGTTTTGCGCGGTAATCATTGATGAAGGGCATCGTCGCGCCCCGCCCGGGGCGTGCGGATAGAAACTAAATAATCTAACGATAGGTGTTGAGATGAATAAGTCGCGCCCCGCCCGGGGCGTGCGGATAGAAACGTGTTATTGAGCGCATGACCTACGGCTGGCGTAAAGTCGCGCCCCGCCCGGGGCGTGCGGATAGAAACACAGCATACCAACTAACCCTGCTAGCCCTGCGTGGTCGCGCCCCGCTCGGGGCGTGCGGATAGAAACGCTGTGCTCGTCACCGTGCTAGGTGTATTGCTCAAGTCGCGCCCCGCCCGGGGCGTGCGGATAGAAACATGAAGTGATGCAGCTCGACCCAAACCGCTTTACGTCGCGCCCCGCCCGGGGCGTGCGGATAGAAACAACGCCTACCGTGCCGTGCCTAACCGCCCAGCGGGTCGCGCCCCGCCCGGGGCGTGCGGATAGAAACTGCTAACTGGCGCGACAAACAGAACATCGAGCACGTCGCGCCCCGCCCGGGGCGTGCGGATAGAAACTCAAGCGAGCACGTAGGTACATTGATCCAGCTGGTCGCGCCCCGCCCGGGGCGTGCGGATAGAAACCCTAGCTGGATGGAGAAGGTTGAAAGCGCCAAGCGTCGCGCCCCGCCCGGGGCGTGCGGATAGAAACACGCCATGGCGCGCCATGCGCAGGGCGATAAAGCGGGTCGCGCCCCGCCCGGGGCGTGCGGATAGAAACGTATATGCTTTGATCGATATCGGGCTCCAAGAGGTGTCGCGCCCCGCCCGGGTCGTGCGAATAGAAACACCCACCAAATGTCACCCGGGTCAGAGGATATACAGTCGCGCCCCGCACGGGCGTGCGGATATAAAAATGACCTAAGTTGGCTAGGCTAAAGACTCTCATTAAGTCGCATAACGCCTGCCATTTTTTCTTAATCAAATTTTATCAATCAAACAAGGTGGTTTATGGCTGAACTACTCGATCCTACTAACGACTATGTGTTTAAAAGACTCTTCGCAGAAGCACCTGAGCTACTTGTCAATTTGATTAACGATCTCCGTCCAGACCTGCCCGATATAGCTTCAGTAGAAATTTTAAATCCCAATATTGAACCGAGTGAACTGACGGGAAAATATATCATTCTTGATGTGCTCGCGCGTGATGGTGATGGCCACTGCTATAATGTGGAAATACAGGTACGCCGTTATGGCGCATGGCACAAGCGTGGATTGTTTTATCTTACCCGCATGCTTGGTTCTCAACTCAACATGGGTGAGGATTATCGAGAATTAAGGGCTTCAGTAGGCCTGCATTTATTAGATTTTGATCTATTTACAGATACTGAGGAACAACGCGAACAAGCGGTATGGCGATTTGAAATGCGCGATGAATGCCAACCCAATGTTTCGCTCGGGAACATTCTTCAAATGAATTTGATCGAACTTAGTAAGGCTGATCGTTTAGGGCTCCCATCCGACCCACTCGCGGCATGGATCACATTTTTCAAACATTGGCAGGAGGAATTGATCATGGCTAATATTGCCCACGAGCCTGTAAAAAAGGCAATGAACCGTATCAAACAGCTCAGTGCCGATGAAGAAACTCGCCGCCTCGCTTTTGTCCGTGAACGCGCCTTGCGTGATGAGGTTTCTTTTATCAACGACGCAGAGCAGCGTGGAATCGAAAAAGGCCGCGAGAACGTCGCTCAGAAGCTCAGTGAGATGAATGTGCTAACTGATGACCAAATTGCCACTGCGTCAGGCTTGACTACTGCAGAGGTTAAAGCCCTGCGCAATGACTAGTTTCCAGGCCAGCGGTGAAACGGACGGCCACAGTAGGTCTCTAGCTATGTAATTTTCAAAATTGCATTGTCCACAAGCGTTACGTGTACCTACTTCCATACTGTAGTTGTGATTCATGCGTTTTCTCGGCAACCTAGTTCTTACTTCACTTCTAAGCCGAGCACCGTTGCCATGCCTACCGCTTTTGATCAAACGCTTGCCGCTATTGACGCCCTACACGCCGAGGATCCACGCGCCACGACGCTTGCCGATGGCACCTCCATTCCCCAGGAGCTGGCCTACGCCCAGCGCATCAGTGAGTGGCTAGACCGCGTTCATGATGCCCCGGACGAGGTTCTGCGCCTCGCCGTGCGTGCCCAGCACTTGCAGCGCTGGTTAGTAGCGCGCAATGAGTATCCCGAAGGGCGTGTGGGATATTTGACCTGGCGGCGCGACCAGGGCAAGCGGGCGGGCGAAACCACTGCCCAGTTAATGCGCGAGGCGGGCTATGCAGCCGAAGAGGCCAACCGCGCAGCGACGATAATTGGCAAAAAAGGCCTGGGCCGCGATCCTGACGTTCAGGCGCTAGAAGACGCCGCCTGTCTGGTATTTCTCGAGAATTACTTTGCCGACTTCTCGCGTAAGATCGAACACGATCATATGGTGCGTATCGTGCAGATGACGTGGCGCAAAATGTCCCCCCGCGCCCACGAGCTAGCCCTCGCACTGCCGATGTCGGATGCCTCCTTAGCGCTGGTCAAAGAAGCGCTGGGTGCCGAGTAAGGTGAGAAGGAAAGCGCGACGGTGAGATGCAGCCAAGCAGCCGCTGCGGTAAAGTAGCGGTCTTCTTTTATTGCGCCCCCGGCACTGACGGCTTGATCAACTATGATTGCATCCTTGGACACCCGTACCGCCCCGTTTGAACGCTTGGGCAAAGACTATGTACGCTTTCTACACGCGCTAAAGACACGCGGCTTCGAAGGTGAAATCGCTCCGGATTATGCCCACCGCACGGTGTTGGCCACCGACAACTCGATTTACCAACGTTTGCCGCAGGCAGCGGTCTATCCCAAGCATGCAGAAGATCTAGAGCGCCTGACCCGGCTGGCCGCGCAAACCTCCCATCGAGCAATCGTACTCACCCCGCGTGGCGGCGGCACGGGCACCAATGGCCAGTCGCTTACCGACGGTATCGTGGTGGATATCTCCCGCCACATGAACCGGATTTTAGACATCGATGTGGAGAAACGCCGTGTGCGGGTTCAAGCCGGCGTGGTGAAAGATCAGCTCAACGCTGCGCTCAAACCCCACGGATTGTTTTTCGCCCCCGATCTTTCGACCTCCAATCGCGCCACCATTGGCGGCATGATCTCAACCGATGCCAGCGGCCAGGGCAGCTGTGAATACGGCAAGACTCGTAACCATGTGCTGGAACTGGATACCGTTCTACTCGGTGGAAAGCACCTGCATAGCCGTGCGCTGACCCAGGAGGAGGAGCAGGTTGAGCGTCAGCAAGAGGGCATTCTTGGTCGCGTCCATACCACCGCTGCTGAGATTATCGATCAACAGCGTGCATTGATTGAGACGACCTTTCCCCCGCTCAATCGCTGCTTGACCGGCTACGACTTGGCCCACCTGCGCAATGATCAAGACCAGCTTGATCTCAACAGTTTGCTGTGCGGCTCAGAAGGCTCGCTGGGCTTTTTGAACGAAGCCGTGCTCAACGTACTGCCGATTCCCAAGCACGCCACCCTGGTCAACGTTCGTTACACCAGCTTTATGGACGCCCTCCGGGATGCCAAGGCGCTGATGGCGTCCAGCGCTCGCCCCACGTCCATCGAAACGGTGGATGACACGGTACTCAAACTCGCCATGGAGGATTTCGTGTGGGACAGCGTGGCGGCGTTCTTCCCCGCTCGCGCGAGTGTCCCCATTGGCGGTATCAACCTGATCGAGTTCAATGACGATGACGAGGCTGTCCTTGCTGAGCGGGTGAAGGCCTTCACCGACCACCTAAGCCAGGATGCCAGCGTCGAACGCCTGGGCTACACCCTGGCGGAAGGGCGCGGTCAGATCCAGAAAGTCTATGCCATGCGTAAACGCTCGGTTGGCCTGCTGGGCAACGTACAAGGCGAGAAGCGCCCCCTGCCGTTTGTGGAAGACACCGCGGTGCCGCCGGAACATCTGGCAGATTTCATCGCCGAGTTCCGCGCTGCCCTGGACGCCCGTGGGCTCTCCTACGGGATGTTTGGGCACGTCGACGCAGGCGTACTCCATGTGCGCCCCGCCATCGACATGAAGGATCCCGAGCAGGAAAAACTGATTCGCGCGGTATCCGATGAGGTCGCGGCACTCACCCAAAAATATGGCGGGCTGCTATGGGGCGAACACGGCAAGGGTGTGCGCTCTGAATACGCACCGACGTTTTTCGGCGAGCTCTACCCTAGCCTGCAGCGGGTAAAAGCGGCGTTTGACCCATACAACCAGTTGAATCCCGGTAAGATCGCGACCCCTGCTGAAGAAGACAAGTTGATTGCCAAAGATAGCGATCCTGATTTATTAACGGTCGATGGCGTTCCGATGCGCGGCCAGTTTGACCGCACCATTGATGAACGTGCCTGGCAGGCGTATGACGCAGCGGTCTACTGCAACGGCAACGGCGCCTGTTACAACTACGATGTTGACGACCCCATGTGCCCATCCTGGAAAGCGACACGGGATCGCCGCCACTCGCCCAAAGGCCGCGCCAGCCTTATCCGCGAGTGGCTGCGCCTGCAATCACAGGCAGGCATCGATGTGGTGGAAGAGTCGCGCAAGAAGAAGGCCGAAGGCGGCTGGGGCTTTATTAAAAGCTTTCCGCTGCGGGTGGCCAACACTCTCAGCCGCAAGCAGCACCACGACTACTCCCACGAAGTTTACGATGCCATGGCAGGCTGTCTGGCATGTAAGTCTTGCGCGGGGCAGTGCCCCGTCAAGGTCAACGTTCCCCAGTTTCGTTCACAGTTTTTAGAGGTCTACCACGGCCGCTACCTGCGCCCGCTGCGCGATTACATCATTGGTGGCACGGAATTTATGCTGCCTACGCTGGCTAACACCGCCCCGCTGTACAACGCGCTCATTAGCCAGCGCTGGGTAGAAAACCTGATGCGCACCACAGTAGGTATCAGCGATTCGCCAGCGCTCTCCCGCGCCAGTGTAAAAAAGCAAATGAAGGCGTGGGGCATTGCCGAGGCAACCCCGCTCTCGCTGGGGCTACTAACCGAACAGCAGCGTGCCAATAGCGTGATCATTGTTCAGGATGCCTTCACCACCCACTTTGAAGCCAAGCTGGTGATGGACGTGGTGGAACTTCTCTCGCGGCTTAACCTGCGTGTGTTTGTCATGCCATTTTCGGCCAACGGCAAGCCGCTCCAGGTGCAGGGCTTTTTAGGCGCCTTTGAGCGTACTGCCGCCAAGCAGGCCGAACGGCTGCGTACCCTGGCCCGCTTTGATATCCCCATGGTGGGCATCGATCCGGCGATGACGCTCACCTACCGTCAGGAGTACGTCAAAGCACTGGGCAATGAAGCAGTGCCGGAAGTACTCATGCTTCAAGAGTGGCTCGCCACGCGTATTAATACCCTGGCGCCTAGCGCATTAACACTCACCGACCCTGGCTTTAAACTGCTTTCCCACTGCACGGAAAAAACCAACGCCCCCGGTAGCCCCAAAGCGTGGCAGCAGGTATTTGCCGCGTTCGGATTAGAGCTTGAATTAATGGCGACCGGCTGCTGCGGCATGTCGGGCACCTATGGTCACGAAACGCGCAACGCTGCTACCTCAAAGACTATCTATGCGCAGTCCTGGCAGCCCCAAGTGGAAGCAAGTGATCATGCGGGTAAGCTACTCGCCACCGGCTACTCTTGCCGGAGCCAAGCCAAGCGCTACTCGAAAACGGCGCTTCCCCACCCCCTACAAGCACTGTTAACGGCCTTAAAAAGCGGTTAAAGATTGTACAATCAAGAAACCTTGTATAAGGTTGAGGGAGTAAAACACGGAACGTCAATAGACACGACGCGATGCATTTAAGCGTTTTCAGGAGCTGCTTTGTTGTCTCTACTCCCTCTACTGACCCGCCTGAGCGTTGGGTTATTGACGCTCAGTTTGTCGGGTGTCATCACGGCGCAAGAAAGCCGTGTTGAAACACAGACAGTGGCCGACGCACCGCGAATAGAAATACTGCCTCTCACCGGCAGTGTTACCGCCCTGCGTACCTCACAGCTTTCGAGCGCGGAAGCAGGCTTGGTCAGTGAGCTGGCGGTTGAAATGGGCGACAACGTCACCCAAGGCGAGCCGCTGCTATCGCTCGATACCCGCGATATTAGCTTCGAAAACCAGCGCGCCCGCGCCGATCTGGCCCAGGCAGAAGCCGAGCGGGACGAAGCTCAGCGGTTGGTTAACGAAGCGAATCAGCTCTCGGCGCAAAACTTTGCTGCCAGCGATCGGCGCCAACGTGAAAGCAGGCTGGCCGCCGCGCAGGCCACGCTTGAGGCGCGCCGCGCAGACTATGCACTCACTCAGCTGCAGTTAGAGCGTCATCAAATACGTGCCCCCTTTGACGGCATGGTTACCCAACGAGAGAGCAACGTTGGCGAGTGGGTCAACCCCGGGGATGCCCTGCTCACGCTGGTTGACTTAGCGTCGCTTAGGCTCGATTTTTCGGTACCGCTGTCGGCTTACCAACGCTTTGAAGGTTCCACCTTAGAGGTGCGCCTGGAAGGCGATGCGCAATGGCACACGGCACGCACCTTGGCACGCATTCCTCTTGACGCCAGTTCGCGGCAGTTTTTACTTCGCGCAGCGGCCGATACGCCGCTTGAGATGTTGCCGGGCATGGCCGTTGAGGGTCGGTTACAGGTTAACGGCGAGAGCGGTCCCAGCGTACCGCGGGATGCACTGATTCGCCGCCCCGATGGCAGCGTCAGCGTTTGGCTCGCCCGCCAAACCGACGATACTTGGCAAGCCTTTGAGCAACGCGTTGAAATCGGCAGCAGCCATCAGGGAGAAGTGGCTGTGAATGAGGGGCTATCAGCGGGAGACCGCGTCATCGTCGTTGGTAATGAGCGCCTCGAAGAGGGGCAGAACGTGACCCTAAGCGACGACTAAAGGAGCACCCCTCACCTATGTTTGCCGCCATTATTCGTCACGGCATTTTGGTCAGTGTGATTACGCTGATCCTGCTCATTCTAGGCATCGCCGCCATCTGGCGGATTCCGGTGCAGATGATTCCCGACCTTGAAACCCGCGTGGTAGGCATCGAGACCCAGTGGCCGGGCGCGACACCACAGGATATCGAAAAAGATATCTTGATCGAGCAGGAGGAATTCCTGCGCAACGTGCCCAACCTTCAGCGCATGGAGTCTACTGCCAGCAGCGGTAGCGCCGAAATCGAGCTGGAGTTCCCGTTTGGGGTCGATCTCACCGAGACCTTGATTCGGGTGAACAACGCGCTAAGCCAAGTGCCCTCCTACCCCAATAACGTCGACCAGCCCCGCATCGTCGCCAACTCCTTTTCCGCCAACGCCTTTATGTACTTTAACGTTGGCCCCCGGGAGGGCAACCCGCGCCAGCTCGATATGCCCGCCATGCGCGACTACCTGGAAGACAATGTAAGACCGCGGCTGGAAAGTGTAGCGGGGGTTTCGGAAGTCACGGTGTCCGGTGGCGCCGAGCGGCAAATGCAGTTACTGATTGACCCTGAGGCGCTGGCCGCCCGTGAGTTGAGCATTCCTGATATTCAGGCCGCGCTTCAGGCACGCAACCAGGATGTGTCCGGCGGTAGCTTGGAGAGCGGCAAACGCCGCTACCTGCTGCGCACCGTCGGCCGGTTTGAAGACGTTGAGAGTCTTGAGGCGCTCATTCTTAAGCGCGAGGGTGACGCCGTAACCCGGCTTGGCGATATCGCCACGGCGCAACAGTCCTACGCCGAACTGACCTCTCGGGCTTACAGCTCGGATGGCCAGCCGGTATTGAGCGTGCAGGTGCGCCGTGAGCCGGGTGCCAATGTAATCGATATCAAGCGCGCGATGCTGGATGAAGTCGCGGCGCTGAACGAAGGGCTCCTGGCAGAACAGGGCATGCGCATGGCGCTTTCCAGCGATGACGTGCGTTATGTCGAATCATCAATTGCTAACGTGTGGGTCAACTTGGGCCTCGGGGCACTGTTTGCCACCCTGGTGATGTACGCGTTTTTGCGCTCGGCACGCGCCACCATGGCCGGGATTATTGGCATCCCTATCTGCACCATCGCTGCCTTTCTAGGCTTGCTGATAGCGGGCCGTACGCTCAACGTCATTTCGCTGGCGGGCGTCGCTTTCGCCATTGGCATGACGATAGACAACACCATCGTGGTACTGGAGAGCATAGAAACCCAGCGCCGCCGTGGTTTGGCGCGCTTTGAAGCAGCGCTAGAGGGTGTCAAGCAAGTATGGCCGGCGGTGCTCGCCTCGACGCTGACCACTATTCTGGTCTTTGTACCGATTTTCTTTATTCAGCAGGAAGCCGGGCAGCTCTATTCGGATATTGCGGTAGCCATCTCCACCTCGATAATCATTTCGATGGTGGTGGCGATAACGGTCATTCCCACCCTCGGTGCGCATATCGATTTTCGCGGTAAAGAGAGCGCCTCAACCACAGCGCCGCGCTGGGTACGCGGCTGCTTATGGGTGGTGAATTGCATGATTCACACTGCTTTCCGGCGGTTAATGGCCATCGTGCTGGGTATTGCCGGTGGCATTGGGATTTTCGTTTGGCTGACGCCCCCAGCGGAGTACTTGCCCGAAGGCGAAGAGGCCAAAACCTTTGTGAGCATGAACGCCCCGGCGAGCTATAACCTAGCCACCATGGATGCGATTGCCTAAACCCTGCAGCAAGAGCTCGAGCCCCATGTAGGCGCCGACCCTGAACGCTTTGAACGTGGCGATACCGATATTCCGCCGATTAGCACCATGGGCATTCAAGCCGAAGCTCAAAGCCTGCGAATCATTGCTGAAACCAGCGATCCCACCCATATTGAAGCCTTGGTGGATGCGCTCACCCAGCGTTTTGAAGCCTACCCGGATATGCGTGCCTTCGCCGCCCGGGGCTCGATTATTTCCAGCAATGACGGCGGTACACGTAGTATCACGCTGGATATCGCCGGTAACGATTTAAACGAGCTTTACACCACCGCCAATGCCATTTACCAACGCGCTCAAGACGTTTTCGACAACCCGCGCATTCAGTCCCGCCCTTCTGCCCTGGATCTCGGCCAACCGTTGATTGAAGTGTATCCCGACTGGGAGCGCGCTGCTGAGGTAGGTATGGACACCAGCGCCCTAGGCACCACCGTGGCAGTGCTCACCAATGGTAGTTATCTGGATGATTTTTACCTCGATGACGAGAAAATCGATCTCTACGGCTATGGCCCTGGGTCGGGGAATATCGCGCTCGATGACCTCGCCACCCTGCCTATCCACACGCCGTCAGGCGTCAACGTGCCGCTGAATACCCTCGCGGAGATTCGTGAAACCGTGGGGACGGCTACCCTGCGGCGCGTCGATGGGCGTCGCAGTGTCACTCTAGACGTCATTCCACCGCGCAGCGTGGCGCTGGAAGCGGGTATCGAGCGCATGCAGCGGGAAGTGATAGATGCCATGCGCGACGAAGGTACGCTGCCAGCTAATATTAATGTCACCGTCACCGGCGCAGGCGACCAATTAGACGCTACCCGCCAAGCTCTTACTGGTAATGCCTTGATTGCCTTGGCGATCGTCTATTTATTACTGGTGGCCATTTTTGCCCATTGGGGTTATCCATTGCTGATTCTGGCGACCATTCCACTCGGCGCCGCGGGAGGCATTGTGGGGCTATGGTTAATGAATACCGTCGGCGCGCAGCTGCCGAAAATTGGCTTGAACGCCATCAGCCAGCCGTTCGACATGATCACTATGCTCGGCTTTTTAATTCTGATGGGAACGGTAGTTAATAACCCTATCCTGGTGGTTCATCAGGCGAGAGAGAATCTGCGCACGGCGAGCATGAGCGTTCGCGACGCCGTACATCAAGCCGTAGAGAGCCGGTTACGGCCCATTGCGATGACCACACTAACGACCCTGTGCGGCCTTTCACCGCTGGTGTTTTTGCCGGGGGAAGGCACCGAGCTTTACCGCGGCGTCGGTGCCATTGTGCTCTTTGGGCTGCTTGGCACGGCGATTGTCACCGTTACCTTTTTACCTGCCCTGACGGTGGCCGTGCTGAGTTGGAAAAACCCAAAACGATCGGCCTAAGCGAGGGTTTTATTAGGGTAGGCTTCGATTAGAAGAAGAGGCGTTTGAGCGCTAAGCCGGGGTCGCTTTCGCGCATAAACGCCTCGCCGACCAAAAAGCCATTAACGTTATGGTCGCGCATGAGCTCTACGTCATCGCGGGTGTGAATGCCTGATTCGGTAATCACGGTAACGCTCTCAGGTATACGCGGCAGCAGATCCAGCGTGGTATTGAGGCTGGTGTCAAAGGTGTGCAAATTGCGGTTGTTGATACCCACCAGCTTTAGCTCCAGCGCTAAGGCGCGCTCCAGCTCGTCGGCATCGTGTACCTCTACCAACACATCCATTCCCAGTTGATTGGCCTGCTGGTGTAGATCACGCAGCTGTGCGTCATCCAGGGCAGCGACGATCAATAGGATACAGTCGGCACCAATGGCTCGCGCTTCACTGACCTGATAGCCATGGGTGATAAAGTCTTTACGAATCACCGGTAGCGTACACACATCCCGCGCGGCAATCAGATAGTCTTCGTGGCCCTGGAAAAAGTCGGCATCGGTGAGCACCGATAGACAGGCAGCCCCTCCTTGCGCATAGCTTTTGGCGATATCGGACGGGTGAAACTCTTCGCGAATAACGCCTTTCGAGGGTGAGGCTTTTTTCACTTCGGCGACAATGGCAGCATCCCCAGTGGCGATGCGCGTATTGAGGGCCTCAATAAAACCACGCGGCGCGCTCTGCTGCTCTCCTAGCGCGAGTAAATCCGCTTCAGAGACGGCTTGGCGGCGTTCAGCCACTTCCTGATCTTTACGGGCCAGAATGCGGGTTAAAATAGTCGGCGTTGACGGTTGAGTCATAGTGGTCTCATTTTATTGAAAAGCGTGCTGCTGAAAACGGACTATTTAAACACGCTGGTAAAGTGCGAAAGCTCTTTAAGTTTTTCCAGCGGTAGTTTGGACGCCTGGGCGTCTTGGGCGACCATCACGCCCTCTTTCAATGTGTCGGCCACCCCCGCGCAGTAAAGGGCAGCGCCTGCGTTCAGCGCGACCATATCAGCCGCCGCACCTTCACCTGAAAGCGCTGCCTTGACCAAGCGCAGGCTGTCTTCGGCGCTATTGGCTTTCAGCGTCGCCAAGCTTTGACGCTCGATGCCCAGTTCTTCGGGTGTAATGGTGTACTGAGTAATCTCACCCTCTTTTAGCTCGGCAACTAACGTCGGGCTGGCCAGCGATATTTCATCCAGCCCCTCCTCGGAGTGCACGACCATCACGTGGCGGCTACCCAAGGTTTTAAGCACTTCCGCCATTAGCGGTACCAGTTCGGGTGCGTAAACACCGAGTACTTGGTTGGGTGCACCGGCCGGATTGGTCAACGGGCCTAGAATATTGAACAGCGTGCGCACGCCCATTTCGCGACGTGGGCCAATGGCGTAGCGCATGGCCGGATGGTGGTTGGGGGCAAACATAAAGCCAACGCCCACCTGCTCGATGCAGCGCGCCACCTGATCAGGCTTGAGGTCGAGATAGATACCCGCTACATCGAATAAATCCGCACTGCCAGAAGACGACGAAACGCTGCGGTTACCGTGCTTAGCCACATGGGCACCGGCGGCGGCAGCCACGAAACTGGCCGCGGTGGAAACGTTAAACAGGTTAGCGCCATCGCCACCGGTGCCGACGATATCCACCACGTTCTCAGCATTAAGCTCAACGCGCTTCATCAGCTCGCGCATTACTTGGGCGGCAGCGCTAATTTCGATGGCACTTTCGCCCTTCATGGCTAGGCCGACCAGCAGCCCGCCAATTTGTGCGTCAGAGGCATCGCCGGTCATGATCTGGCGCATCAAAGCGTGCATGGCATCGAAAGAGAGGTCTTCGCGGCGCATCACCGCATTAATCGCGTCTCGCATTTGCATGAGCAGAGGAGCCCCTAAAGCGTTTGAAACCGGCCATCAGCCGCGTTTTAAAAAATTGGCCAAAAGCTCATGCCCTTGGCGGGTAAGAATGGATTCAGGGTGAAATTGGACCCCTTCGATATCCAGCTCGCGGTGGCGTAACCCCATGATCAAGCCGGGGGTCACGTCGTCTTCGCCGGTCCAGGCGGTAATTTCCAAACAATCCGGCAGCGTCTCTTTGTCGACGACAAGGGAGTGATACCGGGTCACTTCCACCGGGTTATCCAACCCTTCGAACACGCCTTGGCTATCGTGCAGTACGGCCGATGTTTTGCCGTGCATCACCTGCGGAGCGCGCACTACCCTGCCACCATAAACCTGGCCAATGGCCTGATGGCCAAGGCAAACACCCAAGATAGGCAGTTTACCCGCGAAGTGCTCAATGGCGGCCATGGAAATACCAGCCTCATTGGGCGTGCAGGGCCCTGGGGACACCACCAAGTGGGTCGGCGCCAGCGCTTCGATCTGCTCAATGGTGATCTCATCATTACGGTGAGTGATGACGTCTGCACCCAGCTCGCCAAGGTACTGCACGATATTGAACGTGAAACTATCGTAGTTATCGAGCATTAAGACTGTTTGAGCCATAACCCCTTGATACTCCTATAATCGCCTGTGCAATGGCTCTTTTGTCATCCAGGCGGTTACCCAGATTAGTCATCGATTGCCATCCGTTTCATGCACTCGATGATACCGCAACCCGAGCCTCTCTTGCAGGGGTTAAGTGCCACCCTGGGTGAGTCGGCAGGCAGCGTACTTAAACTCAGGGATTTTGCCATACGGATCGAGCGCCGGATTGGTGAGTAGATTCGCGGCGGCTTCGGCATAGGCAAACGGCACAAACACCATCCCGTCGGGTATATTCGGGTCGACTCGCGCGGCCAGGGTAATCGTGCCGCGGCGGGTGGTAATGGTCAGTGGGTCGCCCGGCGCTATCCCCAGACGATTAAGCTCGCCAGGGGAAAGACTGGCGACCGCGTCCGGCTCCAACGCATCCAGCACAACGCTGCGCCGCGTCATCGACCCGGTATGCCAGTGTTCAAGCTGGCGTCCTGTGGTCAACACGATGGGGTAATCCTGGTCGACCGGCTCATCGGGCGGTAAAGGCCGCGTGGGGGAAAATTTAGCCAGGCCGCCCGGGCGGGGGAAGGCGTCGCTGAAGACGACGTCCTGGCCGGGCACATCGTCGGCGGCGCAGGGGTAAGTCACCGATCCTTCTCGCGCCAAGCGCTCCCAACTGATGTGGTTTAGCGACGCCATGCCCTGCTGCATCTCTTCAAACACTTCACCAGGGTGTTGGTACTCCCACCCCAGGCCGAAGCGATTGGCGATCTCTTGAATAATCCACCAGTCGGGTTTGGCCTCCCCGGGTAGTGGTAACGCAATACGGCCCAATTGAACCTGGCGATTGGTATTGGTCACCGTGCCCTCTTTTTCCGGCCAGGCTGAAGCGGGCAGAACCACATCGGCAAATTGAGCGGTTTCGGTAACAAACAGGTCCTGCACCACCAAATGCTCAAGCTTGCCTAACGCGGCCCGGGCGTGGTGTAAATCCGGGTCAGACATTGCCGGATTTTCGCCCAGAATATACATCCCCCGCACTTGGCCCACGTGAATGGCATCCATGATTTCCACTACCGTCAGGCCCGGCTGAGCACTGAGCGGCGTGCTCCAAAGTTCTTCAAAAGCGGCGCGCAGTTGCTCGTCACCTACGGGCTGGTAGTCAGGCAGCACCATGGGGATCAAGCCCGCATCCGAAGCCCCCTGCACATTGTTTTGGCCACGCAGTGGATGCAGCCCAGTACCGGGGCGGCCAGTGTGGCCACAGGCCAGCGCCAGCGAGATCAAACAGCGGGCGTTGTCGGTACCGTGGGTATGCTGGGAAATCCCCATGCCCCAAAAAATCATCGCTTTCTCGGCATTGGCATAGCGGCGGGCAACATCGCGAATGATCTCAGGCGCCACACCGCAACGTTCGCTCATGGCTTCAGGGCTGCTCAATGCCACACTCAGCTTTAGCGCTTCAAAGCCTTCGGTGTGGGCGGCAATATACGCGTCGTTATAGAGCCCTTCGGCAATGATCACGTGGAGGATAGCGTTAAATAGCGCCACATCGGCACCCGGCGTAAACCTTACACTCAGGCTGGCGTAGCTATCCAATGCTTGGCCACGAGGGTCGAGGATAATGATCGCTGTGCCGCGTTTGGCGGCCTGTTTGAAAAATGTGGCGGCGACGGGGTGATTAACCGCCGGGTTGCAGCCAGTGAGAATCACCACGTCCGCTTCCAGCGCCTGCATAAACGAAGCGGTCACCGCCCCAGAGCCCAGGCACTCCATCAACGCCGCCACGGAGCTTGCGTGGCACAGCCGCGTGCAGTGATCGACGTTGTTGTTACCAAAGCCAGTGCGTACCAGTTTCTGAAACAGCCACGCCTCTTCATTCGAGCACTTGGCACTGCCAAACCCTGCTAGTGCGCTTGGGCCATGCTCGGTTTTAAGCTCAACCAAGCCGTCTGCCGCGGTCGCTAGCGCCTCTTCCCAACTCACGGCACGAAAATGCGTAAGTGGCTGGGCGGGGTCGAAGGAAAGATCCAAGGTTTTCGGCACACCCGGCTTACGTATCAATGGGGTGGTCAAGCGCGCAGGGTGGCGCGGGTAATCAAATCCAAAGCGTCCTTTGACACACAGCCGGTTGTGATTGGAAGGGCCGTCACGCCCTGCCACATAAGCAATGGCATCGTCTTTGATGTGATAGGTAAGTTGGCAGCCCACGCCACAGTAGGGACACACTGAATCGACTTGGCGATCTACCGCTTTCGAGTCGCCCTGCCCCTGTTGATTAACGAGCGTGGCCGGCATCAACGCGCCCGTCGGGCACGCCTGCACGCATTCGCCACACCCCACGCAAGTGCTTTCGCCCATGGGGTCATTGAAATCGAACACGATGTTGGCCGCCGCCCCGCGGTTCCCTAGGCCAATCACGTCATTGCTCTGGACTTCACGGCAAGCGCGCACGCACAGCGTACACTCGATACAAGCGTCTAAGTTAACCCGCATGGCGGGGTGGCTGGCGTCCAAGGCGTCAACCTGATTCACTTTCTCACTATGCCTGGGTGGCAACCAGGCTCTAACACTGCTGTGTTCGACGCCTAACTGGTCGGCCATCGCCCAAAAGTGGCTCGAGCGGTCGGGGCTATGCTGGCGCGAGGGTTGATCCGCCATCAGCAGTTCCATCACGCCTTCCCGAGCGACTTTTACGCGCTCAGAGCTGGCGCTATGCACCTTCATATTAGGCACCGCCTCGCGCAGACAGCTCGCCGTTAAGGCACGCTCACCCTCCACCTCCACCATACAAACTCGGCAGTTGCCGTCGGCCCGGTAACCGGGGGCGTCTTTAAAGCACAGGTGGGGAATGGTTTCACCTGCACGTTTAGCGACCTGCCAAAGGGTTTCACCGGGATAAGCCGTGACTTCCACGCCATCGAGGATTAATGCGAAGGGTCCACTCATGGCGCGCCCCCTTCAGCAACCGATGCGGTCGCATCGCTGACAATAATCTGCTGCTGGGTAAGCGTTGTTCGAAAATCTTTCAGTAGCCCGAGCACCGGATTGGGAGCGGCTTGGCCTAGCCCACAAATCGAGGCATCCTGCATCACCTGCGCCAGGCGGGTAAGCTGGCCAACGTCCCACTCATCACGCGCCAACAGCGTCAGCATTTTTTCCGTTCCAACGCGACATGGTGTGCACTGCCCGCAGGACTCATCGGCAAAAAAGGCCAATAGGTTGGTCGCCACTGCCTGCAGGTTATCCTGCTGAGAAAGCACGATGACCGCCGCCGAACCAATAAAACAGCCGTGGGCCTGGAGCGTATCGAAATCCAATGGGATATCCGCTTTGCTGGCGGGCAGGATGCCGCCAGACGCGCCGCCGGGCAGATAAGCCACCAATTGGTGCCCGTCTGCCATGCCGCCACAGTACTCTTCGATCAGTTCGTGCAGGGTAATCCCCGCCGGGGCGAGATGAACGCCTGGATGCTTCACCCGGCCGGAGACCGAAAAGCTGCGTAGCCCAGAACGCCCATGGCGGCCGTGTTTTGCAAACCACTCGGCACCCTGCTGCCAAATCGGCGCAATCCAGTACACCGTCTCAACGTTATTGACCAGTGTCGGGCGACCAAAGAGCCCCTGCTGGGCGACATAGGGCGGACGATGGCGTGGCTTGCCGGGCTTGCCTTCTAACGACTCAATCAGCGCCGACTCTTCACCACAAATATACGCGCCCGCACCACGGCGCAGCACCACATACCCTGGCGCGACTAACCCGGCTTGCTCAAGTTCGTTGACCGCTTCACGCAGCACGCGGTGCAAGCCCGGGTACTCGTCGCGCAGGTAGATATACAGCGCCTGTGCTTCCATCGCCCAAGCGCTGACCAGAGCTCCTTCCAAGCATTGATGCGGTGACTTTTCGAGGTAGTAGCGATCTTTAAAGGTGCCCGGTTCACCCTCGTCGGCATTGATCACGCAGTAGCGTGGCCCAGGCGCCTCACGCACGAAGTGCCACTTTTTAAAGGTCGGAAACCCCGCCCCACCAAGCCCCCGTAACCCCGCTCGCTCAAGCTGGGCCATTAGCTGTTCAACGCTCACGCGGCCTGCACGGCAGTCGGCCAACAGGTGATAGCCACCCTGCTGCCGATACACTTCCAGGCGTTGCCATAAAATCGCTTCAGGGTGGAAATGCCCGGTATCCACCACCGCCTCGACGCCTTCAGCAGTGGCAAAGTTGACGTGGTGATGGCCCACCTCTACCACCGGCGCGCTATCGCAACGCCCCATACAGGGAGCGCGTATCACACGAACAGTGTCTGGATCGAAGCCCGCTGCTAATTGGGCTTTCAGCTGTGCGGCCCCAGCCAACTGACAGGAGAGCGAATCACATACCCGCACCGTGGTGTCGGGCGGCGGCGTTTGGCCATCGTGCACCACGTCAAAGTGGGCGTAAAAGGTAGCGGTTTCATAGATCGCCGCCATGGGCAGGTTCATGTACGCCGCCAAAGCTCGCAGCTCAACCATGGAGAGGTGGCCGTGGGCATCTTGGATAACGTGTAAATGTTCAAGTAGCTGATCGCGTTGGCGTAAACTAGGCTGTTGCCGTTCATCACCCAATAGCGCTCTTAACGTCACCAAGGCCACGGGGGATAAGTCACGGCCTTTGGGATGGCCGCGCCGACGCCGCGAAGAAGAAACCGTTTGGTTAGTCATAAGGCACGCTATGCTTAGGGGTGTAATACTGTTCAGCATAATGGCAGTTGCCTGTAGAGGGAATCCTCCCTTGGGCAATAGCGCTCTTCTTGTGTCACCGTATTGGAACTGGCAACCGGCCACCGCAGTCTTTATTATCTGCCGTCCTTTGTGACGGTTTTGTGGTCGTTTTACGACCGTTTTAAAGTAGGTTTTTTATAGGTTTTTGTTAATACTATTTTCTAGCCAGTTAGGAGCGTGGAATGTCAAAGCGGGTTACCTGGATAGGTTCGCTCTTATTGGTCATGCTGATAAGCGTTGGGCCGGTCAATGCCAACGCCGCGTTACGCGTCATCGCTTCGTTTTCAGTGATGGAGGAATTGGTGAAACGCGTGGCAGGCGACTCGGTCAGCGTCAACGTCATTGTGCCTGCTGGCGAAGATGTTCACCGCTGGGAGTTAACGCCTCCCAATGTGCTCGCGTTAGAAGATACGCATATCGTATTTTATAATGGGCTGGGGTTAGAGCCCTGGATCCGCCACATTGAAGCAATGTCCGACGACCAGTTAACCCTCGTCGAAGTGGCGAAAAAGGCCGACTACACACCGCTTTTGATTTCGACCGGCCAGTACAAAGGCGAACCCGACCCGCACATGTGGATGTCCCCCGACGGCGCCGCCGCTTACCTTGATGTAATAGCCGAAACGTTAGCCGAGCATCTACCCGAACAGGCCGAGGCGTTTTTTGCCCGCGCCGAAGAGGCTCGTAACGCGTTAGCGAATCTGAGTTTAGAAGTGAAAGAACGGCTCGACGGCATTCCTCAAACCAACCGCACCCTGGTCACTAGCGAAGCAAGCTTTGGTTATTTTGCGCGCGCCTTCTCGTTTGAAGCCCAAGGGGTATGGGGCGTTAATCACGAAACCCACGGTAACGCCCAGGCAATGGCCAAAATGAGCGAGCAACTTGCCAGCAAACGCCCCTCGGCGCTGTTTTTTGAGAGCACGACACCCAGCATTCACATGGATGCCCTCGCCCGGGAGCACTCGCTGCCCCTGGCTGGCCCTCTGTATGTCGATTCGCTGAGCGGGGCCGATGGCCCAGCCGCCAACTACTCGGCCATGCTGCGCCATAACGCGGAAATCATGCATACGGCCTTGGGAGGCGCTACGGCGGAGTAATCAGCAGTAGCGCCCCGCATTTTAGCGAGTGTGCGCTATAAATTATCTAGCCCACGCTCTGCCATGGCCACCGCACGGAAAATCGCGCGCCCTTTGTTAAGCGTTTCCTGCCACTCCATTTCGGGTACGGAGTCGGCCACAATACCGGCCCCGGCCTGAACATGGAGCTGGCCATCCTTGATGACAGCCGTACGGATGGCAATGGCCGTATCCATATTGCCATGCCAAGAGAGATAGCCAACCGCCCCGGAGTAGATGCCGCGCTTGACCGGCTCTACCTCATCGATAATTTCCAGCGCCCGAATTTTAGGGGCGCCAGACACCGTTCCGGCGGGAAACGTCGCGCGCAGCGCATCCATCGCGGTCAAGCCAGGTTTTAGCTTGCCCGTGACGTTAGAAACGATATGCATGACATGGGAGTAGCGCTCGACCACCATCTGGTCGGTCACGTCGACGCTGCCCGTTTGGCAAATCCTGCCCACATCGTTGCGACCTAAATCGATCAGCATTAAGTGCTCGGCGAGCTCTTTGGGGTCTGCGAGTAAATCGGCTTCGAGGGCGTCATCTTCTTCTTCCGTTCTACCGCGTTTACGGGTACCAGCTATGGGTCGAACGGTGACCTCGCCCTCTTCCATACGCGTGAGGATTTCGGGCGATGACCCCACCACGTGATGATCATCCAAATTGAAGAAGAACATATACGGCGATGGGTTAAGGCTGCGCAGGGCTCGGTAGAGATCCAACGGCGAGGCTTGATAGGGAATCGACATCCGCTGGGAAGGCACGCACTGCATGATATCGCCAGCCAGCACGTACTCTTTGATTTTATCGACGGCGGCTTTAAAACCCTGTTCCGTAAAGCCTGAATTAAAGTCACTCTCCTTGACCGGCTGTCGACAGCTACCCGCGTTATTGGGGCTGATATGCGCTTCGCGCAGGCGGGTTTCAAGGTGCTTAAGATGCGCCTGGCCGCGCTCGAGCGCGTCTTCTTCGGCAGGGTCAACGTGGGTCCAGATCGTCAGCCGCCCGGAAAGGTTGTCGAACACCACAAAATCGTTGCATACCATGAGCAGAATATCGGGCACGTTCAGCGGGTCAGGCTTATCCGCCCCGCCGCGTAAACGCGGTTCGATATAGCGAATGGTGTCGTAACCGAAATAACCGACCAAGCCCCCATCGAAGCGCGGCTGATCATCCAATTTGGGTACCTTGAAACGGCTCTGGAATGTCTCAATCCACGCTAGCGGGTCCTCCACTTCGGTGACACCGAGCGTTTCCCCCTCTTTGATATGACGCACCGTAAAGCCACGTACCTCAATACGTTCATGACTCGGCAGGCCAATCATTGAGTAACGACCCCATTTCTCACCGCCCTGAACCGATTCGAACAAAAAGGTCCAGGGAGTGTTCGCCAGCTTTAAATAAGTAGACAGCGGCGTATCTAAATCAGCGAGTACATCACGCGACACAGGAATTCGGTTGTAGCCTGCTTCGCTAAGCTCGTGAAAATGTTCCGGGGTCATCATTAAGCGGTCCTTGTCGCATGGGGTGCAGTCATCAACAGTTCTGTTAACGAAGAGAGCACTAAGTCAGGGTGGCTATCTTCGATGGGCTCACCATGGTTGTAGCCATAGGGTAACGCCACGGTGGTAAAGCCCGCCGCTTTACCCGCCGCCATATCATGCCGGGAATCGCCCACCATGACACTCTCAGCGGGGGGAATTTGGCAATGGCTAGCAGCGTGCAGCAGTGGCATGGGATGGGGCTTTTTTTCAGCCAACGAATCACCACCGAGCCATAGCGTAAAATACGCTAACAGGTTGAAGTGATGTAAGAGCGGTTCAATAAAGCGCTCTGGTTTATTGGTAATCAGCGCAAGTATCACTCCTTGCTGATGCAGCGCCCGAAGCGATTGCTCAACACCAGGATAAAGCGTTGTGTGCACATGCGGGGCAGCGCCATAGTAAGCCATAAAAATATCATAGCCACGCGCCAGCAGTTCAGGCGCTGGCGGGGTCTGTAACGCCCAGGTAAGGGCTCTTTCCACCAATACAGGCGCCCCATTGCCGACCCAGTCACGCACCTCTGCCTCGCTCGGCGGCCGTAACTCAAGCGTTGTAAGCGTGTGGACCACCGCAGCGGCAAGGTCAGGCACAGAATCAATGAGCGTGCCGTCCAAATCGAAGGCAATGAGTCGCTTACCCTGGAGCGCTGAATGTAGGTCTGAATAGCGTATGGAATGCACCGTCCTTGCCCTCTTGCGTCGTTTACGGCTGAGCCAGTTTTTAGCACCGTGGTAACGCTGCCTGCTCAGCAAAGCGCTTCAAACATCACTAGAAAAATTGCATCTGTGGTTAGCCGACCATCTTACCTGTTCAAGGCAAACTTTCGCATTAGTCAGAAGCCGAAGAAACTTCTATGCTTGGGCTAATTTAGCCAAGGAGAGAATGATGGCCATACCCAGAATTGTGATAGTTGGTGGCGGTGCCGGCGGGTTAGCGCTCGCGACGCGCCTGGGGCATACCGTCGGTAAACGTAAACGCGCAGAAATTGTGCTGTTGGATCGTAACACCACCCACGTCTGGAAGCCGCTGCTGCATGAATTGGCGACCGGGGTGCTGAACTCGAGTATGGACGAAGTCGATTACCGCGGGCATTCCTCTGCCCATTTCTATCGTTATCAACGCGGGTCGCTGACAGGTATTGATCGCCAGCAGAAGACGCTGCATTTAGCGCCCGTTAAAGACGAAGATGGCAATGAAGTACTGCCGGGTCGCGAGCTCACCTATGACTACTTGGTCATGGCACTCGGCAGTGTCTCAAATGACTTCGGCACACCCGGCGTCGCCGAGCACTGCCACTTCATTGATTCGCCCCAACAGGCCAAAGCGTTTCAGCGCGACATGATCAACACCTTCTTGCGTTATACCGACCCCACCCTGCGTCAGCATACCCAACTGACCATCGGTATTGTGGGTGGCGGCGCGACAGGGGTAGAGCTTGCGGCTGAGCTTTTCGATGCATCACGGATGCTCAATGCCTATGGCGTGACGGCAATAGACCATCAGCACATTAGCGTTCACTTATTGGAAGCCGCGCCACGCCTGCTGCCAGGGCTTTCTGAACGGGTCAGCCAAACGGTCAGAACCCAGCTTGAAAGCATGGGCGTGACGGTTCACACCGATACCGCGATCAAGGAAGCCCAGGCGCATCAGCTAGTGACCAACGATGGCGAAGAGATCGAGACGGATATCAACGTGTGGGCAGCAGGCATTAAAGCGCCACAATTTCTCACCGAACTCGGCCTCACCACGAATAAGAAAAACCAGATCGAAGTCAAACGAACCCTGCAAAGTGTCGACGATGCGCAGATATTCGCGCTTGGTGACTGCGCCAGTTGCCCGATGGGTGACGATGGCAGCGTGCCACCGCGCGCACAAGCGGCGCATCAACAAGCCAAGCTATTAGCCAAAAACCTGGTCAACCTACTCGACGATAAGCCTCTTCAGGATTTTCGCTACCGTGATCATGGCTCACTGGTATCACTGGCGCGCTACGATGCGGTGGGTAACTTAATGCGCAGCTCCGCCTCTCGCGGCCTGTTTTTAGAGGGTTGGCTGGCTCGTCAAGCCTATGCGTCGCTCTACCGCATGCACCAACTCTCTATCCATGGGGCGCCGAAAACGGGGCTCTCCTGGCTAGTGGACAAGCTCAACAAGTATTTAAAACCGCGGATGAAACTGCACTAATCACCCCGTTTTCACTAACTTGCTGTGTGCTCGTTCATGCCGAAGCCAGCGCCGCCCGAAGCTGTTTGATCACGGTGTCATAGCCGTGTGGGTCGCTGGCTTGGTGGGCGCTAAAAATGGCGGAGCCCGCCACAAACGTATCGGCGCCCGCTGCAGCGATATCGGCGATGTTGTCCACTTTTACGCCGCCGTCGATTTCCAAGCGGGCAGCATAGCCAGAGGCATCAATACGCGCCCGCGCCTCGCGCAACTTGTCCAACGTACCGGGGATAAATGACTGACCACCAAATCCTGGGTTGACGCTCATCAGCAGCACCATGTCGACTTTATCCATCACGTAATCCAGGTAGGAGAGCGGCGTGGCGGGATTAAACACAAGACCTGCCTTACAGCCGCCATCGCGGATCAGCTGTAGCGAACGGTCAACGTGCTCTGAAGCTTCAGGGTGAAAAGTAATGTAGCTGGCACCCGCCTCAATAAAGTCGCTGATCATGCGGTCGACCGGTTTGACCATCAAATGCACATCGATCGGGGCCGTGACGCCGTGTTGGCGCAAGGCTTTGCACACCATAGGGCCAATCGTGAGGTTAGGCACATAGTGATTGTCCATCACATCGAAGTGAACTATGTCCGCGCCTGCAGCCAGCACGTTGTCCACTTCTTCACCCAGCCGGGCAAAGTCAGCTGACAAAATAGAGGGGGCAATTAGAAAATCATGCGCAGCGGTCATATTCCATTCCTGCAGTGTAAACAGTAGACGAGAATCGCCACCCGATACGCCTGCGAGCACAGGCTTAAAGAGCAGAGACAAACCGCTATCTTACCAGAGCCGCTGGGTAGAACCACGTATCTGCGGGTTAACGACGGCTGTTTAGGTCATCACAAGCTAGGTCATTACAAGCTTACGTCATCACCAGCTACATCATCACACGCATATTCTTAAATAGAATATAAAACATAATTGTAATTCCACATTGATAGCTTTAACCTTGCTGACATTGCAACACTACTTTTTGGCAATATTTTGCGCTTACCGATTTAAGGAGTTAACGATGACGTTGCCGACAATTTTCCGCCGCAGCCTGATAGCCATCGCCATGGGTGTGACGGTCAGTGGTACCGCTGCTGCCCAAGAGCGTGAAATGCTCAACTCGTCCTACGATATTGCTCGCGAGCTGTTTGCTGCGATCAACCCTGAATTTCAAGCCTGGTGGCAAGAAGAGCACGGGGAAGAGATCGCCATTAGCCAGTCTCACGGCGGCTCCTCGGCGCAAGCACGCGCCATTTTGCAAGGGTTACGGGCTGACGTAGTGACCTTTAACCAGGTAACCGACGTACAAGTGCTCGCCGACGCGGGGCTGGTGGCAGAAGACTGGCAAGATGCCTTTGAAAATAACGCATCGCCCTACTACTCCACCACGGCGTTCTTGGTGCGCAAAGGCAACCCTAAAGGTATCGAGAGCTGGGATGACTTAGCTAATGAAGATGTCGACATTGTATTCCCCAACCCGAAAACCTCCGGGAACGGTCGCTATACCTATTTAGCCGCCTGGGGTTTTGCTGAGAACGAATTCGATGGGGATGAAGAGCAAATCGAAGAGTTCATGCGCACTTTCCTCGCCAACGTCGCCGTGTTTGACACCGGTGGCCGGGGCGCGACCACGAGCTTTATCGAGCGTGAAATCGGCGATGTCCTGATTAGTTTTGAATCTGAAGTGAACAATATTCGTAGCGAATACGGCAGCGATGATTATGAAGTCATCGTTCCCCCGGTCAGCATTCTCGCTGAGTTCCCGGTTGCCGTCGTTGGCGAAAATGCGGAACGCAACGGCAACACAGACTTGGCCCAAAGCTACCTTGAGTACCTCTATACCGAAGAGATGCAGCGCCTGCTCGCTGGCTTCAACTACCGGGTACATAACGAAGCCGTGGTAGAAGAGTTTGCCGACCAGTTCCCAGAAACCGAATTACTCGAAGTCAACGATGTGTTCGGCAGTTGGGACGAGGCAATGGAAACCCACTTCGGTAGTGGCGGACTTTTAGACCAGTTGCAGCGCCGCTAATAACCACTCATGAGTCAGTCTGAACTATGAGTCAACTCGCATCCTGGCGAACCGGCAGCACACGCGTGCTGCCGGGTTTTGGCCTTTCTATGGGTATCAGCGTGCTGTTTATCTCGCTGATACTGCTACTTCCCATGACGGGTTTGTTTGGCCAGTTAGCCGAACTGAGCCTGGCCGAGTACTTTGCGATCATCACCGAAGGGCGCGTGGTCGCAAGCTACATGGTCACCATTGGCGCTGCAGCAGTGGCAGCAGTGGTTAATGCCATATTTGGCTTGTTACTGGCCTGGGTGTTAGTGCGCTATGAGTTTCCTGGCAAGCGCTTACTCGATGCCTTAATGGATCTGCCCTTCGCGCTTCCTACCGCAGTGGCGGGGATTACGCTGGCCACCCTTTATGCCGGAAGTGGTTGGATGGGTGGATTGCTGGAACCACTCGGCTTCCAAGTCGCCTATACCTGGGTGGGCATTGCGCTAGCCATGGCGTTTACCAGCATCCCTTTTGTGGTGCGCACCGTTCAACCCGTGCTGGAAGACCTGCCCGCTGAAGTCGATGAAGCCGCTATGTCGCTGGGTGCCACCGACGGCGTGGCTTTTCGCCGGGTGATCTTGCCGCATATCTGGCCCGCTTTGGTGACCGGTACCGGGCTTGCGTTCGTGCGTTCGCTTGGCGAGTTCGGCGCGATTATTTTTATCGCGGGCAATATGCCCTATGAAACGGAAATCACCGCGTTGATGATTTTCGTCAAGCTGCAAGAGTATGACTACGCGGGGGCATCGGCGATTGCGTCGGTCGTGCTGTTTGTATCTTTGACACTACTACTGGCTATCAACATTTGGCAGGGCCGCTTTGTACGCCGCCTGCATGGAGGTAAGGGGTAATGCGTCGAATAGGTGATGCGCCTGTCGTTAGGCGGCTGCTCATAGGCGCCGCCCTCTTGCTGTCGGCGCTTTTTTTGTTGCTCCCTCTGGTCGCCATTTTTGCGCAAGCATTCTCGCAGGGCGTGATGGTCTTCTGGAGCAATGTCAGCGACACTTTCACGCTGCATGCCATTGGTTTAACGCTGATGATAGCGTTACTCACCATACCGGTTTGCTTGGTGTTTGGCGTTGCGCTGGCATGGCTGGTCACACGATTTAGCTTTCCAGGCCGCCGCGTTCTGCAAACATTGATTGATATCCCCTTTGCTGTTTCTCCCGTGGTGGCTGGCCTTATTTATCTGCTGCTGTATGGCCGCAACGGCTGGATCGGCACGTGGCTGGATAGCTACGATATTCAACTGATGTTTGCCTGGCCGGGCATTTTGATGGTGACGATTTTTGTTACCTGCCCTTTTGTCGCCCGGGAGCTAATCCCCTTAATGCAGGCGCAAGGTTCGCGCGAAGAGGAAGCGGCGGTGACGCTCGGCGCATCGGGCTGGACGACGTTTCGCCGGGTCACCCTGCCCAATATTCGCTGGGCACTGCTGTATGGCGTCATCCTGACCAACGCCCGTGCCGTAGGCGAATTTGGTGCCGTTTCAGTGGTCTCGGGGGCTATTCGTGGCCAGACCAACACATTGCCACTGCACCTTGAGCAGTTGTATCAGGATTATAACGCCGTCGGGGCGTTTGCCTGCGCGGCCTTACTCGCCTTTATTGCCCTATTGACGCTCGCCGCGAAGGCGGGGCTGGAATGGCGCGCATCGCGCCGGGAGGCATTTGCATGAGCATTCAATTACATAACATCGGCAAACACTTCGGCAATACCCAAGCATTAGAACCGATCGACCTGGATATTCACGAAGGCGAACTGGTGGGTTTGCTTGGCCCTTCGGGTTCAGGCAAGACCACGCTGCTACGGATTATCGCCGGATTGGAAAATGCCGATCGCACCGCCCAACCGGGCAAAATCATGTTTGGCGACCGCGATGTCACCAACGTCCATGTACGCGACCGCCGCATTGGTTTCGTGTTTCAGCACTATGCGCTGTTTCGCCATATGAGCGTTTACGACAACGTGGCGTTTGGGCTGACCGTGCTATCGCGCAAGCGCCGCCCCAGCAGCGGCGAGATTCGTGCACGGGTGTTCAGGCTGCTTGAAATGGTCAAACTGGAACATCTTGCCAACCGCTACCCTGCCCAGCTTTCCGGCGGCCAACAGCAGCGTGTCTCGCTTGCCCGTGCCTTGGCGGTGGAGCCTGAAGTACTGCTGCTGGACGAGCCATTTGGTGCCTTGGATGCCAAAGTACGCCAAGAGCTTCGCCGTTGGCTGCGCCATCTTCACGACGAGCTCAATTTCACCAGCGTCTTTGTGACGCACGATCAGGAAGAGGCACTGGAGCTTTCAGACCGCGTCGTGGTCATGAGCAACGGCCGCATTGAGCAGATCGACACTCCAGACGAGCTCTACCGCACACCGGCAAACCGCTTTGTGTTTGAGTTCTTGGGTGACGTCAATCACCTGGAAGGCAAGGTGAGTAACGGCGTATTGACCTGCGGCGATGCCTATTGGCACGTGGATCTCCCCGATGGCCATGAAGAGCTGTTGCTGCGCCCTCATGAAGTACGCTTAACCGAGCAACCAACCTCGGAAAGCCATCTGCCGGTCACTATCACGGCGATTTCACCGGTGGGCGCCGAAGTGCGCGTGGAGTTGGAAGCGGATTGGCTCGCCCAGCCGTGGCTCGCCACCGTACGCCACACGGACTTTGAGCACTTGGCGCTACGCCGCGGGCAACGCTTATTTGCTCACCCGCGCCACTGGCGTCGCTTCCCGAAAGTTGAGACGAAAGCGGCAGCGCAGACACGCGTCGCCTGAACATACCGTCAACGCGCTAGCCACGTTATACTGGCGTTTTAGCCATCGCGGAGGAAGACCATGCTTCGGCGTCACTTTTTAAAGATTTCAGGTGTTCTGCTTGCCAGTGCATGGCTAGCCGGTTGTGCTAGCCCGCAGTACCTTCAACTCAGCCCAGAGCGCACGGCGCAGGTGCCTCAGGTGGGCTCCGGCCAGCAAGTGACCGTGATTGCTCAAGATGGGCGCGAAAGCGATGTGATTGGTAATCGCGCAGGTGGCGGTATGTCCACTGCTCGCATCACCGTGAGCAGCCATGAGCTGATCCCACGTTTACAGCAAGAAGCCGAGCGAGCCATCAGCGAAATGGGCTTTACGCCCACGACGGAGCAAGCCGAAGGGCGTCCGAGCCTGACCCTTGAACTTGCCAGCTTGAACTATGCGCGGGGCGAAAGTGGCCAGCCGTTGGTCGACGAAGCACGCCTTGAAGGCGTCTTCCGCGCGATCGCTAAAAACAAAGGCACGACTTATACCGGCACTTACACGTCGCGCCGTACTCAAGGTTATGCGCTTAAACCCGATGCGGACAGCAACACACGCATGCTAAGTGATCTTCTCAGCGATGGGATGAATCGTGCTTTTAGCGATCCAGAGCTGGGCCAACTGCTCGCTCGCTAAGACAGCCCGCCCTGCAATAAAACGACACAAACGACGGGGCGCGCCTCTCACTCTCAGAGGCGCGGCCCGCGCCGTTCCAGGGCCCACACACTTTCCGTACGGCCGTGTTCGTCAGGGCTACCCCCTTCCAAAAACGTTAGCGTGAAGTTAGGCGTGAACAAACGCTCGATTTCACTGGCAGGAACACTATAGGGAGGCCCCGCCTCGCCCTCATCGTGGGCCAAGCTAATGAGCAGGCCTTTCGCACCCGGCGGCACCAATTGGGCCAGATGAAAGGCATAGCGCTGACGCGTCGCGGGGGGTAACGCAATTAACGAAGCGCGATCATAAAACGCGCCTATTTCGGCAGCATGTTGAATGTGCAGGTGAAAGAAATCCCCACACCACAGCTCTACACTGCCCTGACGGGAGATGTTGAACCCTGCCTGACGATAGCGTGATACGGATGTGTTGCGTTGGGCCAAAAATTGCTCGATGGCCTCAGGGGCAAACTCGATACCCAGCACCGGATACCCTTGGTCTGCCAGCCAGCGCATATCCAGGCTTTTTCCGCATAGGGGCACCAGCACTTTGGTGCGTTCAGCTACCCCTAATGCCTCCCAATGACGCAGAAGCGCTGGGTGCGCTTGCTGTAAGTGAAAGCCAATCCGCCCTTCTTGCCAGCGTTTGCGCCACTGATCGCTCATCGTTTAAGCACCTTGTCGGTTGCGCGGTTAGAACCAGCGGTCACGCTTTTTACGCCGACGCGGCAGGTGCGGCACAATCAGGCCTACCAATAAGCCCGCGCCAGCCACACCACCGCCGTACATGAAGTAGCGCATCAGGAGATCTTCTTCCTGAGTCTCCAGGCGCGCCTGAAGCCCTCTTACCTGCTGGCGCGACTGCTCCGCCTCGCTATCCAGCGCTTGATTGCTCGCTTCAAGCTCGGCAATACGCTGCTCGCGAACCTCCAGGGTTTCTGTCATCGAAGAAACACGCTGCTCCCAGGATTCATTGATTCCCTCGAGCTCCGCCGTTAACTCTTCTACTTGCGCTTCTAATGCGGGTAACTGCTCAACCGCACTCGGTGTTTGCTGTAGCTCATCACTCAATACCCACACCGCGTTACCATCACTATTGCGCACACGTGTGTAATCGCCACTGGTCTCCAGAACATTGACCTGTTCGCCAGCATTTAGCGTACCGATAATGCGATAACCATCTGTCGGGCCACTGCGCACGTAGGTACTTAACTCGTCGGTCACCCACGCTTGATTGTCGGATTGGGCGTTAGCATTGATGCTCGCCACACTGAGTAATACGCCAGCCGCAGCGGCGTAATATCGAAAACGGATTTTAGTTACCTGCATGACATCATGTCCTGATTAAAAACGCTGCAAGGCGGACGAAGCCAGCAGCGCTTGTCGCCTAACTTAGCGGGGCGCTTGTCTCATACGCTTACCCTTCACCGCGCGGAGGCAACGGAAAGGGACGGGGGAACTCTGCTACCCGGGCATCGGTTTTAACCGCCTTCAACGGGCCTTCGCGCTCCACTTCGTCAATGCGCACAATGGCATTTAACGGGAGGTAGCTACGTTTGACACCGTCAAAGGTTCGCTGCAACTTTTCGGTTGCAGGGTCAACCACAACCCGTGAAGCATCCTCAAACACAAACTCCTCGACTTCAATAAAGCCCCAAAGTTCGCTCTGAAAGATCTCACGGACGTATAAATCCCAAATTTCACCCTGCTGGTGAACCACCACACGGTAGATCGGCTTGGCCGCCATCTTGGCCTATCCCTCTTGCCATTTATAAATGAAGTTGAACCGCCTAGCTTACCATACTCACACCGCGACGCCTTTACGGCGGGCTCAATACACGCACTGCGTTAATGCTGCGGATAATGGGCTCATTAGCCGCACCTGCCCCCCTCGTGTATGGTGGTAGAGGTGGTTTGGCAACATATTCATTCACCAAGTAGGAGTCATCAACATGCAAAAGGATCCAAATAAGGGCTACATTGCTCTGCTGGGCTGGAGCCTCAATGCGATTGAAGCGGCTGAAAATTTTGACCGTCGCTACATTGTCGTTGCACCCGACTGGGCGGAAGAGTATTGCCAAAAACATGACATCCCTTACGTGCCTTGGAATTTCGAGCGGCTCAACGACCGTTCAATGGAAATTGCCGAGACACTCAAAGAAAAGGGTGTTGATGTCGCGATTCCTCTCTACGAAGAAACCGTTGAGTGGGCTGGGGCCATCAACTCCGTACTGCTTGATAACCCTCGCATTTACGGTCAGTCGCTACTGCTTCGCGACAAGGCGTTGATGAAGCGTCGTGCCCAGTTAGGCGGCATCCGCGTGGGTATCTTTGAAGAAGCGCACGACAAAGAAGACGTAGTGCGCTTCTTGAAACGCGTCAACCAGACGCTGCTGAAGCTGGATGGCGACCCCAACGACCCGATCCACCTCAAGGCGTTTGATAAAGCAGGCTGCCTGGGCCACCGCGTGATCCGCACACCAGACGAAGTCGATACGATTCCCGATGAAGAGTTTCCGGTATTGATGGAATCGCATCTGGATGGCTGGGAGTTTGCCGTCGAAGCGTGGATTCACGATGGCAAAATCGCCTTCTTGAACATCTCTGAATATGTGACGCTGGGTTATTCGGTCTTTGTCCCCGCATCGCCAGAACTTGAGATTTACCGCGAGCAAATTACCCAACAGATTGAAAAGCTGATTAAAGCGTTTGATATCGAGTTTGGTTTGATCCATCCCGAATACTTTGTCACCAGCGATGGTGAGATGTACTTTGGTGAAGTGGCCTATCGCCCACCCGGCTTCAAAGTCTTTGAATTGTTAGAGCGTGTTTACGGTTTTAATGCTTATCAAGCGTCGATGCTGGTATTCGACCCCAAAAGCACCCAGGAAGAGGTGGCCAAGTTCTTCCCCAAAGAAGTGGTCGACGCCGATGGTTTTGCCGGCTGCTTTGGCGTTTATCCGCGTCGCCGCGTGGTCAGCCGCTTGGAAATTCCCGAAGAGACCGAAGATCATCCCTATTTCGAGTCTCATGAGTTAACCTCACCCGTAGAAGAAACCGTTACCAAGCGCACTGCATTTGGTACCCATTGGGGTCTGGTCTACTTCAAAGGCGAGGATGCGCATACAATTCGCGATCTGCTAAAACGCCAAGAAGACCTCGACTTCTATGTATAATCCCCGCTGATGCTGGGATAAGGAGTCACCGTGGAGACAGATCAACTCGCGTCTTCTCAGGAAGATAGCAAGCTCGATGGATTATTGAGCAAATTTGATGACGCCGTGCGCCTGCTCATGCAGGCGCCCGCCTTCTCAAAGCCTGCCAAGTTACCGCGCGTGATGGATACTGCGCGGCGAATACTACTTCAGGACGGCGGTTGCGAAGCGCTGGAATCCCGCGCACAGGCGTATGAAAACGCCGGAGTGTTTTTAGGCTCCGATTGGGAAACGCCTCAATTCCTGGTGCCGACGTTAACGACCTTCTCGCTGAAGAGTGCAGAAGCCGATGTCGTGGTCATCGAAGCGTTGAGCGAGCTACGTCTGCTCTCTGTTGCGAAAGGCGATTATGCCCATCCACTGGTCTCCGCAGAGCATGCGCATCATTACCTGACGCAGGTGATGGCCATTAATTTGTGGCTGCTTTTCTTACCGCCCAGCGAGGCGGAGCGGGAAACCCAGGGGCGCCTCGCCACCATTCCCCGCCAGCTTTTCCAGCACTTGGCCGACCGCATTGGTTACGAGCATATCGTCGATCAACTGATCGATGAGATTTGGCGAATCTTAAAGCAGCGTCCCATCCAGGTGGATGCGATCAAGCAGATGATCACCCAAATCGCATTGTGCCAGGCCAACCCGGCCATCGATCTGGGCGCCAGCGGCCAGGGGGCCGACCGTTTGGTCAGCTCACTCTACGGGCCAACCCAGGCCTGCCGCGAAGACCCTGGGGTCGACGTTTATCGCGACCGGCTAGAGCATATGGACCAGGCTGCCCTGCAAGCCGAATCCACCGGCTTTGCCAGGGCAATGCACGATACTGGCTTGGTCTCTCCCTATCATGCAGTGCTGCTACGCCACTTGCTTGAAGAGGGCGATCACTTGCTCTCCGAAGCGCTGGGTCTCTCGTCTACCGGCCGGGATTGCCTGCTCTGCTATCGCGAGTTGGTGCAAGCGCTGATCAGAAGCGGTGTCTATCCAGCCTCTGCTCAGGCCGTCTATGGTTTGGCGCTGATGCTCGAACGCGGCATTCTCTATCAGCCGCCGGTGGCACCGGCCATGTGGCGACAGCTTAATCTGCCGCTATCAGAGTGGGCGCAGTCGCGGCTTACGATCGCTTATGGCGACACGGTTTCGCCCCGCGCCCGCCTGATTGAAGGTGTGCTGTGCATGCTGGGCCTGCCACTTGGTGTAGGCCAGGGCAATAACCCGACCTGCCAATCGGCACGCGCCCTTTCTATGTGGGCCTACAACGACCCCGATTACCTGCTGCAGATGGTAGCGTGGGCGGCCCGTGACGATGAAATCATCATGCATTTCGAGGGGCAGGCAATCTCCTCTATGGAGAGTGTATCGGGCGTCGCCACGGAACTGCCCATGGACCTCGATCCTGTCTCGTTGATTGTGGTCCCCCATTTGGATCGTATTTATGCGGAAATGGGCAGACGTTGCATTGATCGCGAGGGCGACCCTCATCGCTGGGTCAACCCGGAATTTCATGGCTGGTGGTCGGGCCGCGGCTTTCGCATCAATGTCGATGTGGCCACGGGGCAGCTAAGCGGTGTGGATGATTTTGTCCGCCACTTCTATGCCTGCTATCACCCTTATTACAATGGCAATCAGCCGTTAATACATCCACAGCCAGCGGGCATTGCGGTGACCGATAGCGCAGCACGGTTTATCGGTTGGCATGCCATTACCATTTTACGGGCCTCGCTCGACCCATCGGATGTCATGCGGGTGTATTTCTATAACCCCAACAACGACAGTGGCCAGGATTGGGGCGATGGCGTCATTGTGAGTACGTCTGGCAACGGTGAGCGTTTTGGTGAGGCCTCGCTGCCCTTTGAACGCTTTGCGTCACGTCTTTACATCTACCACTTCGATCCACTTGAGCACGGTGAAACCGTGTCAGTCACTAGCGACGAGTTGGACAGTGTGAAGTATTACCTGCATCGAAGCTGGGGGGCGTCGCGTCTACCGCCCACCGAACTTCAGGCCGACCAAGGCCCTAATGCCCCGCCGGATGTACAATAAACATCCTCCTTAACCACACGTTCATTCACTATGATGCGATTAGATCAACTGTTGGTCAGCCAAGGGCTGGCCAACTCGCGTACCCGCGCCCAGCGGCTCATTCGTCATGGCCGGATTCGTCTTGCCGATAATGGCAAAACGTTAGTTAAAGCCTCCGAAAAATGGCCCGAAGAGACGCGCTTTGACGTGGAAGATGACCCCGAAGAGCGCTATGTCTCCCGTGCTGGCTTGAAGCTTGAAGCAGTGCTGACTGCGTTACAGCTGCGCCTGGAGGGGCATCGCGTGCTTGATGTGGGCCAATCCACCGGGGGCTTTACCGACTGCGCGCTTCGCTTTGGCGCCAGCCATGTCATTGGTGTCGAAGTGGGCCATGGGCAACTGGCGCCTGAACTGCGCGAAGACGCTCGCGTGACCTGCATGGAAGGCTTGAATGCCCGGGTGATGAGTGACGATGCTGCCTTAGTAGACACGCTAGCGGCGCATCCCATTGATTGTGCCGTGATGGATGTATCATTCATTTCTCAGAGGCTGATTCTGCCTGAAATCGCCGCGTTGTTGCCGCCGGGCGGACAGTTGATCTCGCTGGTCAAGCCACAGTTTGAACTCTCCCCCGGGGCTCTCGACAAACGTGGCGTGGTGCGCGATAGCAAGCGCTTTGCAGAGGTGGAAGCCAATATTCGCCGTGCCTGCGATGCCTGCGGGCTAATCATTCAGCACTGGCAGGAAAGCCCAATTACCGGCGGCGATGGCAATCGGGAGTTTCTTCTACACGCTATCAAACGCCGTTAAACCAGCGGTTTAAAAGCACATTACGTTGACGAAGGCGGCGTGAGCTGATGAGCGGACTGCACTTTCACTGCCTCGCCCTGCTCCGGATGCAGCCATACATCCATCTGCTCAAAGGCCACGCGAACACCCGCTTCGCGGAACAGCGCATCGACGCGGCAGTTGATTTCATCAGCCGCAAATAGCCGATCCAGCAAATCGTTGACAAAAATGCGCAGCTCAAAATTAAGGCTGTGCTGGCCGTAGCTTAGGCAAAAAACCTGTGGTTCTGGGTCGGTGAGTACGCGCGGATTTTCATCCGCGACCTTTCGCAACAGTTGGTGCACCTTGGCCATATCGGAGCCGTGGGCCACGCCATACGTCAGCACAACTCGCGTGATATTGTCCGACAGCGACCAGTTAATCAGTTGGTCGGTGACAAAGGTCTTATTGGGAATGATGATCTCTTTACGATCGAAGTCAGTCACCGTGGTAGCCCGGATGCGAATACGACTAACCGTGCCGTGCAAGTTACCCAAGGTGATGGTGTCACCGATACGGATAGGGCGTTCAAACAGGATGATCAACCCCGAGATAAAGTTGGCAAAAATCTCCTGAAGTCCAAACCCTAACCCCACACTCAATGCAGCCACCAGCCACTGAAGCTTGTCCCAGGAAACGCCCAGCGTCGAAAGACCCATGACGATGCCGGTGCCCACAATGGTATAGGAGAGTAGCGAGCTAATGGCGTAGGCACTGCCCTGCTTTAGTGACAGCCGCGATAGCACCATCACTTCCAGCAGGCCGGGTAAATTGCCCGCCATGATAAATGTGATAGCGACAATCAGCAGCGCCGCAAAGATATCGGATATCGACAGCGCGTTATCGACCAAGTCACCCTCTTGGGCTTCCCAGAGCGACACATTATCCAAATAGCCGAGCACCGAGAGCAAATCGGACCAAACCAGGTAAAGCAGCGCACTAAAACCGATCAGCACGATCAACTTGGAAAGCCGCAGCGATTGGCTATTGATCTGCTCCATATCAAGCGGCGGTTCTTCGACGACTTCCAACCCCCCTTCAGCCCCTTCCTGCACCTGAGCGCGACGACGCGCCAGGGCACGGCGATAGGCAAGACGCCTTGCAGCCACGGCTAGGCTGCGCACCAACGTGGCTTCGACCACCACCCACAACCCCAATAGATAAAGCGTAATGGCAAAGCGCCCCACCAAGCGAAGCGCCGTGTACTCATAGCCCCAGACAACCAATCCCAATAAAACCAACGGTACCGACGCCATCGCGAGCCCTAACAGCAAGCGAAACAGCCGCACACCAAAAATCGGTATATGGGCCAATATCAGCTGCGCCAGCCACCAACTCATGGCCAACAAGCCCAATGACAGTAACGCCAGCGCGACTGGCCGCATGGCTAGCGGGGTTTCCATCTCTCCCGACATGGCCGCAATGGCGATCACCGGCACCAAGGCTACGCCTAATCCGCCTAACAACTGGCGCAACCGTGCCGTGTAGTGAGGTGACCATGTGAAATGGCGCTCAGCCACCCCATCAGGCACCAGCAACCGACGCACCCAAGCGACGACTCCCCAACTTAGCGCCAGCTGCAACAGCGCGGGGGCAACGCTATTCGCCAACGGCCCCGTTGTGCCTAACAACCCCACCCCAATCCCCGCCAATGCCAATGGCCCAGGGAGCGCCAGCAACGCATTTAGCAACACGGCTTTCGGCGTGTGTAGCTGTGTATCGCTTTTCAAGCGGCCAATTTGAGAATGCAGATTGGCCAAGCGCGTTTTGATTTGCCGACGCAAGCCCATCAGCACTATGCCCATTAGTAGCAGCGGCGCGCCATTAAGCACCTGCCAAGAGAGCCCTTGCCAACGGGTAGGCAAAATGGCGCGCCACTCACCCTCCTGCCACTCTAACCATAAATTATTCGGCAGTTGGCGCAGCCAGTTAACGTCCAGTGGGCGGCTGTTGGCGACCCAAAAGAGCTGTTCATCGATGGTCTCGCGCAGCTCAACGGTCGTCGATAACACCTGCTGCTGGTTCAGCTGTAGCTCTATTGCCGCACTCAGCAGGCTTCCATAAGATTGCTCTAGCTGCTCGACAAGTTCGCGCCTGGACTGATAGAGCCGAGAGAGTGAATCCACCAGGCCCGGCGTTGCTTCAATGCCAGCCTCGGCTAATCGCGTCGTGGCAAACTGTTCGCTCTGGCGTAACTGATCACGTTGACGGACTAGATCAAACTGTTTCAAACGCAGATCGGCAATTTCATCCTGCAGGTCTCGCCGTGTGTTCAAGGAAGGCAGAGATTGCCGCTGCTCCCGCAGAATACGCGACAGCAGTTGGCTTCCACGTATGGCATCAATTTGCTCATTCAAACTGCGCTGCAGTTGGCGTACATGCTCCAGCTGGCGCTGGGCTTCAATATTCTCACGCACAATGCTGTTAGCGCGGTCAGTGGCCCTAAGCAGTTCCAGACTCAATGTTTGGTTGGTTTGTTGGGCTTGCACCACCACAGGGTGACCCGCAGCAATTAAGGGGTTATCCCGGGCGGCATCGGCAATCGCTTGCTCTGAAGCCAAACGCCGCTGCCGGTCGATCACGCCTTGCAGCATATTGAGCTGCTGCTCTTGATAGTCGATCTGCATCATCAACACATCGCGTCGCTCCTGCGCCAATTCACGCAAGCGGCTATTGGCACTCAGCTCGCGCTGGTAAAAGCTCACTTCGCGGTCAGCCAGCGCCCGCTCAAGGCGCAACTGGATGAGGTTTGCGTCACTCAGCGCAGAAAGTTGCCGATCGGCGAGCAAAGCCTCGCGCTCATCGTGTTGTCGGCGTAAACTCTCCGCGCGCTGAAGTGCTTCAGCGATGGATTGCTGGGCACGTTCAGGCAGCGTTTGAGCGGCTAGCAGCTGGGAGTTCACTTCCGCTAGCTGGCTTTGCAATTGCTGAAGTTCGACCACCGCGTCAGATTGCCGTGTTTCGAGCTCGTCTAGAGGCCGGTCGCTCAAACCGGCGACGGAAAGCTGCTGTGATGCTTCTTCCGCTTCTGATAACTCCCGCTGCAGACGTATTAAACGTTCGGGCGCTTGCTCGACGCGAGTTTCTAGCGCGGCAAGACGCTCATCGAACGAAGTCAGCCGCTCATAAGCGTCGAGGGCGGCTTCTAAGGCTTCTTTGTCACTGGTTTGCTGGGCGGTCAATTCCCCCTCCAGTGCTTCGAGCTGGGCAAGCCTTGCTGCCAGCTCTGCCTGTTCAGGCACGCGCTCGACCATACTGGCCGGAAGCGCAGCATGGGCGAGAGGGCTCACGGCACTGCTAGCGATAAGCAGCAAGAATAAACACGTTACGATCCACTTACAGGCGCATCTCACCACGTTACTTATGCCTCGTTGACATCGAAAGCTCCGCCGACACGGATAATAGCGGTATTGTCAGACGTTCTGATAGCCAGCGCAATCAGAGGTGTTGACTTCCGTGGGGGGCGTGATAGAAACAACCATGGCATTTGCCTATTCATTCATTTTGCGAGCCACCTTAGATGGTTATCCGAAAACTAGCGGTCACGAAATTACTGGTTTTGCTGAGTCTTGCGACTGTTAGTGCAAGCGCCCTCGCCGAGACCCAACAAGAGATTGAAGCTCGCATTCGCGCGCTCAATGCTGAACTGTATGATTTGCATCAGCAATTACAGCAGATAGACACCCCCCAAGACGCCGCGCAAGGCCTTCCGTTTGAGCAATTGCCTGAAGAAGCCGCCCGGGAAGACCTGAGCGAGCGCCGTGAACTTGAGCAGGAATCGAGCCGAAACCCATTCTCCATCACCACGCACCGCACCAACTATCTCTTTCCCGTTAGCTACAATGCGAACCAGAACCGCGAAAGCTTTCGCAATATTTCAGACGATAGCGAAGTGGATAGCGTGGAGCTGAAATTTCAGTTCAGCGCCAAAGTGAATCTGGCTGAGCAGATATTTGGTAACTACGGAGACGTCTTCTTTGGCTATACCCAGCGTAGTTGGTGGCAGGCTTACAACACTGACGCCTCATCTCCTTTCAGGGAAACCAACTACGAGCCTGAAGTGTTTATCGACTTCGATAATGCCTGGGGGGCGCTTGGCTGGGTGAACACGCGTAACCGTGTCGCTCTCAACCACCAGTCAAATGGGCGCTCGGACCCACTCTCACGGAGTTGGAACCGGGTTTACCTTGAAAGTACCTTCCAGCGCGGTGACTGGGCGTTCACCCTGGCACCCCACTGGCGGATCCCCGAATCCGAAGAGGATGACGACAACCCTGATATCGAACGCTACATGGGGTACGGCGATATTCGCCTTGCCAAGCGCCTCAACAACAACCACGAAGTGAGTGGGCAACTGCGGGGTAATCCAAGCGCTGGCAATATAGGCACACAGATCGATTATAGCTGGCCCGCTTTCAACAACTTGCGCGCACATGTACAGTACTACTATGGCTATGGCGAAAGCATGATCGATTACGATCATCGTGTGCATCGCTTAAGCCTAGGGTTCAGTTTAAACCCCTTATTTAGTGCGACGGGGCTGAACCGATAAGCACATTTGCTTGTCTGTTATAAGGTGGCTGCTATGCTTATAGTCGCTATACCACTCATTCGTCAAAGGAAGACTCCATGGCTAAACGTCAGCAAACTTACTCTACTCAAGCCGATCAACTCAAAGATGATCTGCGCCATTTGAGCGAAACCGTTGAAGAGCTCGTCAACGCGACAGCCAAAGACGCCAGTGGAGAAATGCACGACCTGCGTACCCGTGCCGAGCGCCGTTTGAAAGACACCCGCGCCCGTCTTGAAGCGCGTGGCGAACGAATTTATGACGAAACACGTGATTCACTGACACAGCAAGCTGATGCCTGCGACCGCTACGTTCACGAAAACCCCTGGACGAGCATCGGTATTGGTGCCGCTGCCGGTATGGTTGTGGGTATGCTACTCGGTCGTCGCTAATGGCTTTGGGTCCAACCCAACGCGTCTTCTCTGCCGTCAAACGCTTGCTAAAGTCGCTAGTAGCTAATAGCGAAACCCGCCTGCGTTTGGCGGTATTGGAGTTAGAGGAAGAGCGCGCACGTCTTTTAGTGTTACTTCTTTTAGCAGGCGCTAGCTTATTGCTACTGTTGCTAGGAATAGCAACGCTGACGGCGCTCATCGTGGTTCTCTTTTGGGACACCTACCGCTTAACCGCTATCGCTATCAGTGCCGGTGCTCTCATAGGTGCTAGCCTACTCTTGGCGATTATCGCGGTGCGTCAGTCCAAGCGGCACTCGCTACTGAAAGAAACACTCAAACAGCTGGCCGCAGATCGAGCACTGCTTGAGGAGCCAAGTGATGAAACCATCCGCAGACACCGCTAAACCGCTACCCAAACCCCCGAGTCGTGCTGAACGCAAAGCATTGCTGCTGGCGGAGCTAGAGCAGCAGCGGATCGATATTCTAGTCGATAGCGATTATCTGCAGCAGGCCGCCTCACCCTTAGATAAAAATTGGCAAAGCGTTAAGTTGCCACTTTATGCGGTGGGCGGTTTTACTGCCTTCAAAATGTTGCGCCATCCCGGTGGCGCCATGGTGGCAGGCAGAAAAGTGCTCGCAGGCTATATGCTGCTTAAGAAACTAAAACTGCTGGCTAAAGTCGCCACCTAATTTTATATCGCTCCGGCACGGATGGCGTTGCCTAGCATGATTGTCCGCAAGCAACGCCACTCGCCCACGCCCATTGAAAGTTGTATCCCCCCAACTCGCCCGTCACATCCACGACTTCCCCGATAAAACGAAGCTGCGGCAACCCTTTTACCTCAAAGGTTTTAGACGATAAGGCATCCGTATTGACCCCGCCCATCGTCACTTCAGCCGTGCGCCACCCTTCGGTGCCCGCGGGTTTTAGCTGCCAGGCGTTGAGTCTTTCCGCCCACTCATCCAAGGCAGCATTCGCATACTGAGCCAATGGCCGAGCCGGGTCATGCTCGGGGTACCACTCCATCAGCGCTTGGGCTAACCGCTTGGGAAAACGCTCACCCAGCCATGTGGAAAGTTGCCGCTTGGGTGTCGACTCCCGGGCTTGGCGGAGTGATTCCGCCGCATGCTCATCGGGTAATAAATCGATGGTGAGGCTCTCCCCTGGCTGCCAGACACTGGACACCTGAAGCATTGCCGGACCCGACAGGCCGCGGTGGGTAAATAGCAGAGGATCAACAAAGCGGCGGTGACCGGCGCTGGCGGTTACGGGCACACTCAATCCCGAAAGCTCTGCCGCGCGTGCTTTCCAAGTATCACTCAGAGTGAACGGCACCAAGCCTGGGCGCGTATCGAATACCTCCAAGCCAAATTGGCGGGCAATGTCATATCCAAACCCGGTCGCCCCCATGGTAGGAATAGACAGGCCCCCGCTCGCCACCACGACCACGCCCGCATCGAGCGTGCCGATCGAGGTCGTTAGCTGCATGGCATCGCCTTTCTGCTCAACGCGATTAATGTGCGTACTCAGCCGTATTTCCACACCGGCCCACTCACACTCGGTCAGCAGCGTGCGTACGATCTCTTTCGCCGAGGTGGCACAAAACAGCTGCCCCGGCGTTTTCTCGACGTACTCGACGCCATGGCGCTCCACTAACTCGACAAAGTGCTCTGGCCGATAACGTTTGAGCGCTGAAATACAAAAGTAAGGATTAGCCGAGTAAAAGTGCTGTGGTGTGGTGCCAAGGTTGGTAAAGTTGCAGCGCCCGCCGCCGGACATCAATATCTTTTTGCCCGCTTTGTTTGCATGATCAAGCACTAAGACGCGCTTGCCGGTATAGCCCGCTTGCGCTGCACACATTAATCCCGCAGCGCCCGCACCGATGATAACGACATCGTAGATCATAAAAAGAAGCTCATAAGGAAACGCTCATAGGTAAAGATATAAAAGGGCGGCTCGGACGGGAAAAACAGGCATTCTATCAGGGACAGGCTAGATAATTTATTCTATTAAAAAATTTGGCTATACAATCATTGTATAAATATTTACCACAACGAGACCACTATGTATTTACCTGTTATGTATTTACCTGTTCGACGACGGCTAAGGCTCGCACTCCTCCCTCTCGCCCTGCTATTAACGCAGGTAGCGTTGGCTCAATCGACACCGACCGTTATTGGTACACGGGCGGCACTAACCACTTGGTCGGATCCCCTCGAAGCACTGGGGACACTCAGTGCCGATGAAAGCGTAACGCTCTCCACCACCGTCACGGAAATTGTCGCCGACATCAATTTCCAGGACGGTGAGCAGGTGGAGGCGGGGCAACTGCTTATTCAACTGGAGGATGGAGAAGAGCAGGCACTGCTAAGAGCGTCACAGGCACTTCGCGAAGAGCGGCGTAACGCCTCGAACCGCGCCTCTCAATTGCAAGACCGCAATCTGGCTGCCCGCGCCGATGTAGAAGACAGCCAGTCCCGTTTACGCCAAGCAGAAGCCGATATCCAAGCCATTGAAGCCCAGTTAGAAAATTATCGGTTGCAGGCCCCCTTTAGCGGTCGCGTGGGGTTTCGTAATATCAGCGTTGGCGCACTGGTCACCCCTGGCATGGATTTGGTGACGCTCGACAAACTAGATATCATGAAGCTGGATTTCAGCGTGCCTGAGGTGTTTTTGGGCCGGCTTTCGCCTGGGTTGATGCTGAATGCCACCACGGCGGCCTTCCCCAACGATATTTTCAGCGGCGAAATCGCCACCATCGGTACCCGAATCGACCCGGTGACACGCAGCGTCAATGTGCGTGCCGAACTCGATAACGCCGATGGTCGCTTGCGCCCTGGGATGCTCATGGAGGTCATCGTCCAGCAGCGCGTCCGCGACACCATTGTGATCCCTGAAGCCGCCATTGAGCCCAGCGGAGACCGCCATTTTGTCATGCTCATCGAACAGGGGGATACCCCACGTTTAGCTCGCCGTGAAGTGGTTATCGGCGAACGGCGCAATGGTGAAGTTGAAATCCTGGAAGGCCTAGCAGCCGACGATTTAATCGTCGTACACGGCTTACAGCTAGCGCGGGATGGCCAAGAAGCCCGGTTGATCGGTATCACCGATGATGAAAACGGTATTCGCGAGCTGCTGGAGGCTGACCGCTAATGCGCCTTTCGGATATCTCCGTTCAGCGGCCAGTGCTGGCGATGGTCATTGCAGCGCTGATTATTGCCTTTGGCCTGCTGGCTCTTAATCGCTTGCCGCTGCAAGAGTACCCGACCATCGACCCGCCGGTGGTCACGATCGACACCCGCTACCCAGGCGCCTCGGCCAGCGTGGTCGAAACGCGCATTACACAAGTACTGGAAGACCGTATTGCGGGCGTGGAAGGGATCGAACTCATCACCTCGCAAAGCGAAGATGGCCGTTCCCAGATCGAGATCGAGTTCGGCATTGATATGGATATCAATGCCGCCGCCAATGATATTCGTGATCGAATCGCCGGTGCGCTGCGCAACCTGCCAGACGACGCTGACAATCCCGAGGTTACCAAAGCCGACAGCAGCGAAGAGATCGTGGTGTGGCTGAGCCTTTCCGGCGAAGACTACTCGATCACCGAACTCACTGATTATGCCAATCGTTTTCTCGTTGACAGCCTCTCCGTACAGCCGGGCGTGGCTCGAGTGCGCGTGGGCGGCGGCAGTGATTATGCCATGCGCGTTTGGCTGGACCGCAATGCCCTGGCGGCCCGCGGGCTTGCCGTCGGCGATATCGAAGATGCCCTGCGGGCCGAAAACGTCGAACTACCCGCTGGCTCCATCGAATCCGTCGATCGACAGTTCATTGTTCGCCTGCCCCGCAGCTTTGCCAATGCCGATGACTTTCAGCGTCTTGCCGTCAACTCGCTTAATCAGAGCGAAAACGGCTACTTGGTACGCCTTGCTGACGTCGCCCGCGTAGAAGTCGGCGCCGTGGAGGATCGTTCAGTATTCCGCTCCAACGGTGTTCCCATGGTTGGCCTGGGCATGATCATGCAATCAACGGCCAACGTCATCGAGCTGTCGGAGGCCGTTCAAATAGAACTGGAGCGGCTGCAAGGCACGCTGCCGGAAGGCATGTCGTTGAGTTTGAACTACGACGCTTCGCTGTTCGTCTCCGGCGCTATCGAACAAGTCGTGATGACGCTGTTTATCGCCATGGGCTTGGTGGTGGTCGTGATCTTTATGTTTTTAGGCAACTTACGCACGACCTTAGTGCCAGCAGTTACTGTCCCCATCGCCGTCATTGGTGCTTTCACCGCCCTTGCTGCCATGAATTTCTCGATTAACTTGTTAACCCTGCTGGCGTTAGTTCTGGCGATTGGGCTGATCGTGGATGATGCCATCGTGGTGCTTGAAAACATCAACCGGCGGATGCACGACTACGGTGAAACGCCCTTAGTGGCGGCCTTTCGTGGCACCCGGCAAATCGCTTTTGCCGTTATCGCCACCACGCTCGTCTTAGTGGCGGTATTTGTACCGCTGAGTATGTTGCAAGGTGATATTGGACGCCTGTTTTCTGAATTTGCATTGACGATGGCCGCGGCAGTCATCGTCTCCACGCTATTGGCGCTGACGCTCACGCCGATGATGGCGTCTAAGATTCTCAAGCCTGGCATGCACGATAGTCGCATTGGCAAGGCCGTCCAGTGGTTGCTCAGCGGTACGCAACGCCGCTATCAAACTGCCCTTGAGTGGATGCTTAACATGCGCTGGCTGGTGGTCACCCTATTTGTACTGCTGATAGCGGCGACCGCCTGGCTAGCCACAGCGCTGCCCAATGAATACACGCCACAAGAGGACCGCGGCAACTTTATCGTATTGGTCAACGGCCCTGAAGGCGCCACCTTCGACTATATGATGGATTACATGGATGAAATCGAAGCGCGTATGACACCCCTGGTGGAAAGCGGCGAGCTAGAGCGGGTGGTGGTTCGTGCACCGCGCGGCTATGGCAATATCGAGAACTTCAACAGCGGCTTTATTATCGTCAACATGGCCGACTGGGGCAGCCGTCGTAGCGCCTGGGCAATCATGGCCGAAGTACGCCAGACCTTAAGCACCTTACCAGGTGTACAAGCGTTCCCCGTGATGCGCCAGGGCTTTGGGCAGCATACGCAAAAACCGGTTCAGTTTGTACTCGGTGGCGGCACCTATGAGGAGCTTGCCCGCTGGCGAGATACCCTGATCGACCATGTGCGCGAGAACAACCCGCGTTTAATGGCCATCGAAAGCAACTACAACGAAACCCAACCCCAATTACGGGTAGAGATCGACTACGAGCGCGCCGCGGCACTAGGCGTTACCGTCACTGAAATTGGCAGAACCCTGGAAGTGCTGCTGGGCGGGCGCAACGTGACTCGCTATGTGGATGAGGGCGAAGAGTACGACGTCATTCTGGAGGGCGACCGCGGTAGCCAAAATAGCCCACGCGCGCTGGACAATATCCAAGTACGTTCAGCGCGCTCCGGCGAACTGATCCCCTTAGCCAGTCTGGTCACCCTTTCCGACTTTGCTGGCGCCAGCACGTTAAACCGATTTGATCGCATTCGCTCGATTACCATCGAAGCCAATCTGGCGGATGGCTACCCGCTCGGCGAAGCGCTGACGTATTTAGAGGAGAGTGCCGCTGAGCTACTCCCCGAAGAGGTGCAAACCAACGTGGCGGGCGCATCGCGTGACTTCCAACAAGCCAGCGGCGCCACCGCTTTCCTGTTGATATTAGGCGCGTTGGTGGTTTTCCTGGTGCTCGCTGCGCAATTCGAAAGCTTGATTCATCCCTTTGTGATTATGCTCACGGTGCCCCTCGCCATGAGCGGTGCCCTGCTTGCCCTGCTTTTGAGCGGGCAATCGCTCAATATTTATAGTCAGGTGGGGCTGGTGCTGCTGATTGGCCTCGCGGCTAAAAACGGTATTCTGATTGTTGAATTTGCAAACCAACTGCGCGACGAAGGAAAAGCGTTTCGAGAAGCGCTGATGGAAGCCTCGATCACACGCTTAAGGCCCATCCTGATGACCGCCGTGACAACCATGGCCGGCGCCATTCCGCTGATCATTTCTACTGGCCCAGGTGCCGAGTCACGCTTGGTGATTGGCACCGTGATTATGGCGGGGGTCGGTTCAGCGACGCTGTTTACGCTCTTTGTGGTTCCCGTTGCTTATGACCTGCTCGCCCGCCATACCGGCTCACCAGGTGCTGTGAAGCGACAGTTGGAAGAAGAAATTGCCAACGCGCCATCCGAGTGATGTCATAGCGACTGAAGAGTGGCAATTTGGGTGGGGAGTGTCATTGCGAACGCAGTGAAGCAATCTGGTTTTTAGAGGCCACCGCACGCTTGAGATTGCCGCGTCGCTGCGCTCCTCGCAATGACACTCTCAATAAAAAAAGGGTGCCCAATGGCACCCTTCGCAAAGCTGCTAGCGGTCATTCACACTCGCCGAGATGCTCGCCTTCGATCACGGTGTTCATGCTCAGCTCGCCCATGGGCGACTGCGTCAGGATATCGACGCTGCCTTCAATTTGCTCACCCATAAACCGCATTTCGCCATCGATAGTGGCTTCGCCACCCTCCGCACGGCACACCATGCTGTAGCTAAGACCGTCGGCGTTCAATTCCTGGTCGAGTAGCTCACAGCCTTCTTCTTCCTCGATGAAGCCGAACTCAGCTCCTTCAAGCTCTTCCTGGGTAATACACTGCCGCTCGGTTTCCGTTTGATCCGGAATTTCCATCTCACCGCTGACGCTGGTCTTGCTGACAAATTCCCACTCGCCAGCTTTCACATTGGGGGTTTCAGCCAACGCGACCATCGGAAAGGCCACCAGGGCCGCTACTGCCATGTTACGTAACATCATCGCTACTCTCACTGCGTTGCTTTAGGAACTTAGGGCCTGGATATCCTACCTGATTCAATCCCACGATGCCCTACCTGACGACCACCCTGCTACACTCATCCCCATGAAGCGCGTGATCAAGCGCTCACTATCTCAAAGGAAGCCAAGCATGAATGATGACGCCCTGATCAATTATGACTTCCATTGCCCCTACTGTGATTCACCGCTGACCTTTCTGATTGATACCTCTCAGGGCAGCCACGACACCTGGGAAGACTGCCACCAATGCTGCGCGCCTATCCAGTTACAAGTGGTCGTTTCGCCGATGACCGGCGAGCTCGATAGTGTCGTTGCCGGGCGTGATGATGATGTTCTATAGCGTGACTCACGCCTCTTGTAAGGCGGACTTTCGCTTGGTTTCGTTACGACGCATAAAAAACCATGCCAGCAACGTTGCCAGCGACACCGTCAATATAATCAGCGTGGCGAGTGCGTTGATTTTAGGCGACACCCCCATGCGCACGGATGAAAATACCACCATCGGCAGCGTATTGGCGCCAGGGCCTGAAACGAAGCTGGCGATCACCAAATCATCGAGGGAGAGCGTAAACGCCAATAACCAGCCCGCCGCCAGGGCGGGGGTAATAATCGGCAGCGTAATCGAAAAGAAGGTTTTGACCGGTGGCGATCCCAAATCCATGGCGGCTTCTTCAATCGAGTGATCCACCTCACGCAGGCGCGCAGCCACCACTACCGCAACGTAAGCGCTGCAGAAGGTGGTATGGGCAATCCAAATGGTCGCCATGCCCCGGTCAGCGGGCCACCCGGTTATCTGCGCCATTTGCACAAACAGCAGCAGTAGCGATAGGCCGGTAATTACTTCAGGCATGACCAGCGGCGCTGTCACCATACTCGACAGCGCCGTTTTGCCTCTAAAGCGTCCGTAGCGGGTCATTACGAAGGCAGCCACGGTGCCTAAACAAACCGCCATACTGGCAGCAAAGAAAGCGATTCGCAGGCTCGTCCACACTGCCGATAGAATCTGCTCGTCGCGAAACAGCTCGCCGTACCACTGGGTGGAGAAGCCAGCCCAGACCGTGACCAGCTTCGAAGCATTGAACGAATACACCACCAGTACCAACATGGGCAGGTAAAGAAACAGCAGGCCCAACACCAGCATGACCGTTGAGAAGTTGAAACGCCGAAGGCTGCTCATGATTCTAGCTCCTTGGACTGATAGCGATGGAACCAGACAATCGGCACCAACAGCAGCAATAGCATCACCATGGCCAACGCCGACGCCACGGGCCAGTCTCGGTTCAGGAAGAACTCTTCCCACAAGACTTTGCCGATCATTAACGTGTCTGGGCCGCCCAGCAGCTCGGGGATAACGAACTCGCCAACTGCCGGGATAAACACCAGCATCGAGCCCGCCACAATTCCTCCCATCGAGAGCGGCAACGTGACCTTGATAAACGTATTGATCTTGCGTGAACCCAGGTCAGCAGCCGCTTCCAATAACGAATTATCCATCCGGGTCAGGTGGGCATAGAGTGGCAGCACCATAAACGGCAAGTAGGCGTAAACGATCCCAATCGTGACCGCAAACTGGGTATTCATCATGCGCAGCGGTGAATCGATAAGGCCTAATCCTATCAGCAGGTTATTAATGAGGCCGCTGTTGCTGAGAATTCCCATCCAGGCATAGACACGAATCAAGAACGATGTCCACGAAGGCAACATGACCAGCAGCAGTAACAGTAGCTGCCAGCGTGCCGGGGCCCGCGCCATGGCATACGCCATTGGGTAGCCGATCAGCAGGCAAGCCACGGTTGCGATGAATGCCGTTTTGACCGATCCCCAATAAGCGGCGATATACAGCGAGTCCGACAGCAGGAAGAGATAGTTGCCAACATTTAAAAAAATGTGCAGCGTTTGGTCGGCATACTCCAGCAGCGAACCGTAAGGCGGAATCGCAATCGCCGCTTCGGACAGGCTGATTTTGAGTACCAACGCAAAGGGCAGCAGGAAAAACAGCGTTAACCAGACGAGCGGAAACGCAATCACCACCCGCCGCCCCAGTTTCAAGCGTTTGAGCAGTGCTGAAGAACGAGATGACTTCATTGAAGGCAGGCTCCTCGCAGTAGGAAAGGCACCACGCTAGCGGTTCAATCTGCTAGCGATTCAGGACAATGGTGCTGTGATCTTCCCAGTGGACGTAAACGCTGTCCTCCCAGGTAGGCCGATCACCGCGACGCTCTGTGTTGGCCATGCTGACCTTGATCATCTGACCCGACGGCGTGCGAACGTAGTAAAGCGAGAAGCCCCCTAAGTAGGCAATATCATCCACTTTGCCCTCAGCCCAATTATATTCTGTGGCGGGCTTTTCGCGGGTTAACCAAATTTTCTCCGGCCGCAACGCGACCCACACACGTCGGTCCATCGCCTGGGTGGTAATCCCATGGTCAATATAAATAGGCTGATTGAGCGCGGGTGCGACAATGCGGCAGTGGTCGGCAGCATCCTCAATGATCTCGCCTTCAAACAGATTCACCGTGCCCACGAATTCAGCCACCATGCGGCTTACCGGGCTTTCATAGATATCCACCGGCGAACCTACCTGCTCGATCCAGCCATCGGCCATAATGGCCACGCGATCGGCCATGGTCATGGCTTCTTCCTGGTCATGGGTCACCATGATGCAGGTCACCCCGACCTGCTCGATAATCTCAACCACTTCCAACTGCATTTCAGTGCGCAGTTTTTTATCCAGTGCCCCCATGGGCTCATCCAGCAACAGCAGCTTGGGCCGTTTGGCCAGTGACCGGGCCAGTGCGACCCGCTGGCGTTGCCCGCCGGAAAGTTGATGCGGCTTGCGCTTGGAAAAGCGCTCCATATGCACCAGCTTGAGCATTTGTGCAACACGGGCGTCAACATCCGCTTTGGGCAGCTTGTCCTGCTTCAAACCAAAAGCGATATTCTGCGCCACCGTCATGTGCGGAAAAAGCGCATAGGACTGAAACATCATGTTGATGGGCCGCTTGTGCGGCGGTATGGCGGTGATATTGACGCCGTCTAATAATATGCGCCCTTCCGTTGGCGTCTCGAATCCCGCCAACATACGCAGCAGGGTTGATTTACCCGACCCCGACCCACCTAACAACGCGAAGATTTCGCCGCGCTTGACCTGCAAGTTGACATCATCCACCGCCAGCGCATCATCGAATCGCTTGCTTAAGCGTTTCACTTCCAGCACCACGTCCTCGGCAAACCGAGGGGTTTTGCCCTGGGCGCGAGGCGCTGAAGGGGCTGTGGGTGAAGCAGATGAAGGCTCGTTCGACAGGGGCGTAGTGACCATTCGCCACTCCCATCAAAAGGCCCGGTAACCCGGGCATTGAAAAATAAACAGCGAGCCAATGAGGGAGTGCCTCAGGCTCGCCGTCGAATAACGGTCGGCTTAGCGGCCAGACTTCACGCGATTCCAAATACGCGTGCGGGCGCGGAGCACATCTTGGGGCTTTTCTGCCTGCACGTATAGGTTTTGCATGACATCCGTTTCCGGGTAGATCGCAGGGTCGTTGATAATATCTTCTGAAAGGAACTCGTCAGCCGCGGAATTCGGATTGGCATAACGCACGTACTCGGTTATCTCTGCGGCGATTTCCGGGTCAAGAATGAAGTTGATGAAAGCATGAGCGTTTTCAGTGTTCGGCGCGTCGGCGGGCACTGCCATCATATCGAACCATAGGGCTGCGCCTTCTTTAGGGATGGCATAGCCAATCGAAAAATCGCGACCGGCTTCTTCTGCGCGTGCAGCGGCTTGGAAAACATCACCAGAGTAGCCAGCCGCTACGCAGATATCGCCGTTCGCCAGATCAGAGACATAGCGCGAGGAGTGGAAATAGGTCATGTCGTCGCGGACGTCGGCAATCAACTCGCCAGCAGCTTCGATATCTTCGATATTTTCGCTAAGCGGATCCAAGCCCAAATAGGCCATCGCGGGCGAAAGCATCTCATCAGCAGAATCCAGCATGGAGAGGCCGCAACCTGCCTCGCTGAGGGCGCCGGTTACCTCGGGATCGAACAGCAACGCCCAGCTGTCTACTGGGGCGTCGTCACCCAGGATTTCTTTTACACGCTCAACGTTATAGCCGATACCATTGGTGCCCCACATATAGGGAACCGAGTATTCGCTACCGGCGTCGATGGTTTCCAGGTTCTCCATCAACTCAGGATTGAGGTTGTCTAAATTGGGCAGTAACTCGTGGTTAAGCGGCTGGAAGACACCGGCTTTTACTTGACGGGTAAAGTAGTAAGTAGAGGGCACCACCACGTCATAGCCTGAACGGCCAGCGAGCAGTGCAGCATCTAGAATTTCATTGCTATCGTAAACGTCGTAGGTCACTTCAATGCCGGTACGCTCGGTGAATTTTTCCAGCGTTTCCGGGGCAATGTAGTCTGACCAATTATATACCCGCACCTCATCGGCATGGGTAGCGCTAGCCGCTGCGGCAAACGAAATGGCCGCAACGGCCGCTGAAAGTTTGTGGATGTTCCCCATTATCACTGCTCCTGATGTCTCAACTGTTTAGCCACGTTTGTTAGCCATTCGTGTCAACGTTGTCTGGCTAAGGTATTAATGCCAGCTCACCCACGGCTAACAATAGCGTAGGCCATAATGCTGACCGTGCGAATTTTGCGGTGCGGGGGCGCCCACCGCAAGCCAATGTGAAAAATTCTTGTATTCTGCTTCATCGACCCCATTAACCAGCCAGCGCAACGACACGGCTTGTGCCAATAGGGAAATGCTATTGGTGGTATGCCTATTCTTAATTTTAGCCTTTAGTCGTTAGCCATTAATATTATTACCACTTTCTAATTGTTCATTCACCAATCCTGGAGATTATCTGAATGTCTTTGATCAACACTGAAGTTAAGCCGTTTAAAGCGACTGCTTATTTGAATGGCGAATTTGTTGATGTGACCGAAGCGGACTTGCAGGGTCAGTGGTCTATCTTTTTCTTCTACCCTGCCGACTTCACCTTTGTGTGCCCGACCGAGCTTGGTGACCTGGCCGACAACTACGCTGAGTTCAAAAAACTGGGCGTTGAAATCTACAGCGTTTCAACTGACACCCATTTTACCCACAAAGCATGGCACGACAGCTCTGACACCATCGGCAAACTCCAGTACCCGATGATTGCTGACCCGACGCTGCGCATTTCACGCAACTTCGAAGTCTTGATCGAAGAAGCCGGTCTTGCAGAGCGCGGTACCTTTGTTGTCGACCCTGACGGCAAAATCCAAATCGTCGAAATCAACGCTGGCAACATCGGTCGTAATGCCGAAGAGCTGCTGCGCAAAGTAAAAGCGGCTCAATACGTGCGCGCCAACCCGAACGAAGTATGCCCCGCTAAGTGGAAAGAAGGTGAAGACACCCTCGCCCCTTCTTTGGACCTAGTAGGTAAAATCTAAACTGCCTACGGCTGCCAGACGGATACCTCTCTCTGTTGCCCAATTGGCAGCGCGACACCCGGGCACCAGCCCGGGTGTTTTGTTTTATTAAGCACGTGTTTTTACGCCGTGCTCTGTGATCAAACACCCACATGTTAACTGCGAGGAAGCACTGTCATGCTGGACGCCAATTTAAAATCCCAGTTAAAAGCGTATCTGGAAAAAGTGACTCAGCCGTTCGAGATCGTTGCGTCCCTCGATGACGGTGCCAAGTCACAAGAATTGCTGGGCCTGTTGGAAGATATCAGCAGCTTGAGCGATAAGATCACCCTGTACAGCGATGGCCAGGATGCACGTACGCCATCATTTGCGATCAACCGCCCCGGTGAAGAGACGGGCGTTGTATTTGCCGGCATCCCCATGGGCCACGAGTTCACCTCGTTGGTACTGGCGCTGCTGCAAGTGGGCGGTCACCCACCCAAAACATCTGACGAGCAACTCGATCAGATTCGTGCGCTTGATGGCGAGATGCTGTTCGAGACTTATTACTCGCTCTCTTGCCAGAACTGCCCTGACGTGGTTCAGGCGCTTAATCTGATGGCTATCTTCAATCCCAATGTACGCCATGTCGCTATCGACGGGGCGCTGTTTCAGGATGAAGTCGAGTCGCGTGAAATCATGTCGGTGCCGAGCATCTACCTGAATGGCAAGCCGTTCGACCAAGGCCGCATGACCCTGGAACAGATCCTTGCCAAGGTCGACACCGGCGCGGCCGAACGTGATGCTAAAAAACTAACCGAAAAAGCCGCCTTCGATACGCTCGTAATTGGTGGCGGTCCCGCCGGCGCTGCGGCGGCCATTTACTCGGCACGCAAGGGCATCAACACTGGTGTTGCCGCTGAACGCTTCGGTGGCCAGGTGGCCGACACCATGGGCATTGAAAACTTCATTTCGGTGTCACATACCGAAGGCCCAAAACTGGTCAGCGCGCTGGAAGAGCACGTTAAAGATTACGAAGTTGACGTCATGAACCTGCAGCTTGCGACTTCGTTTAAAGCGGCCGAAGCCGAAGGCGGCCTGCATGAAGTCACTTTCGAGTCTGGTGCCAAACTAAAGAGCAAGACACTGGTACTGGCAACAGGCGCCCGCTGGCGCGAAATGAACGTGCCTGGCGAGCAGCAATATCGCAATAAAGGGGTCGCCTACTGCCCCCACTGCGATGGCCCCTTGTTCAAGGGTAAGCGTGTCGCCGTCATTGGTGGCGGTAACTCGGGTGTTGAAGCAGCCATAGATCTGGCGGGTATTGTTGGCCACGTTACCTTGGTCGAGTTTATGGGCGAAATGCGGGCTGACGCCGTACTGCAGAAGAAGCTCAAGAGCCTGCCCAATGTGGATATCATCCTGAATGCGCAGACGACCGAAGTCACTGGCGACGGCAGCCGTGTTAACGGCTTGAACTATAAAGACCGCACCACTGACGAGAGCAAGTCCATCGCGTTGGAAGGTATTTTCGTTCAGATTGGTTTGGTACCAAACACCGAGTGGCTGAAAGGCTCACCGATTGAAATGACGCCCCGCGGTGAAATCATTGTCGATGCTCATGGTATGACGTCCGTGCCCGGTGTATTCGCCGCAGGCGATGTCACGACCGTGCCTTACAAGCAGATCATTATCGCCATGGGTGAAGGTGCGAAAGCATCGCTTGGTGCTTTCGACTACCTGATTCGTAACTGATTACGACGCAAAAAAGCCCGCTGACACATGGTCAGCGGGCTTTTTTCGTTTTCACTCTTTATTAGCTCTCTAGCGATCAATCAAGACGTCTTGGGAATTTCTCCCAGCACCTCTGGGATCGTCATCTTTACATAATGCCCTGGCGCCGGCTCAATCACCTTGAGCTCCCCCTCGCCAGGTTGGCGCACAGGCACCATTTTCTCGCTATCGGCATAGCCATTCTCGGTCATCCAAGCCTGCCAGTGGGGCCACCAGGAGCCTTCGTGCGGTGTCGCGCTTTCCAGCCAAGCCTCATGGCTTTCCGGTAGCGCGTCATTGGTCCAATAGCCATACTTGTTCTTATGGGGCGGGTTTACGATACCGGCAATGTGGCCCGAGCCGCCCAACACGAAGGTGGTCTGCCCTTTGGGCAACAAGGCGCCATAATAGGTACTGTTCCACTTGGCGATGTGGTCTTCTTTGGTAGACACAAAGTAGCTGGGCGTTGACACCTTACGCAGATCTATCTTTACACCATCCAGCTCGATGCCACCAGGCTCTACCAGCCGGTTTTCCAGATACATATGGCGCAGGTACCAGCCGTGTGTGCCCGCGGGAAGATTGGTGCCGTCAGTATTCCAGTAAAGCAGATCAAAGGCGGCTGGCGTTTCGCCCTTCAAATAATTATTGATGTAAAACGACCAAAACAGATCGTTCTCACGTAGCAAATTGAAGGTGTAGGCCATTGAGCGGCCGTCAAGATACCCTTTCAGTTCAAGCGTCTGCTCTATGCCATCGACCACTCGATCATTCAGAAAGACGCCGATATCGCCCGGATCGCGAAAATCCTGCAGCGTCGCCATATACGTGACGGATTTTACTTTGCGCCCACGCCGCGTACTGGTGAGATAGGCGACGGTAGAAGCCGTTAACGTGCCGCCTACACAATAACTGAGCAGATTGACCGACTTCTCTCCACAGGCTTTCTCGATGGCCTCCATCGCGCTGATGGGACCCATCTGCATATAGTCGGCCCAAGTGATATCGCGCTGTTCGGGTCCAGGATTGCGCCAGGAGATCAAAAAGACTGTATGGCCTTGTTCCACTAGCCACTTCACCATGGAATTATCGTCGCGTAGATCGAGAATGTAGTACTTGTTGATCCAGGGCGGTACCATCAACAGCGGTGTTTTGAAGGTTTTCTCGGTGGTGGGGGTATACTGGATGAGCTGTATTAGCTCATTTTCGTAAACCACCGCACCGGGCGTAACGGCAATGTTGTCCCCCACCCCGAAAGCACCGCGATCGGTCATGCGGACATTAATGCCTTCCGCTGAGTTGCCTAAATCCTCTCGCAGCCGCTCCAACCCATCGATCAAATTTTGACCCCGGGTTTCAATCGTGCGGCGCATGACTTCGGGATTGGTGGTCATGAAGTTAGTCGGCGCCATCGCATTGACCAACTGGCGCGCGTAAAACAGCAGGTTCCGCTGCTGGGTCTCATCGAGGCCACTCAAACTTTCAATCAGCTCTTCAACCATCTGCGAGAACAGCAGGTACTGCTGCATGATGGCCATGTAGTGTGGGTCTTGTGTCCACGCCTCGTCTTTAAAACGGCGATCATTCTTGGCTGGCGTTACTAATGGAGTCACTTGCTCACCGGCCATGCCACGCATGGCCTGCTGCCACAAGAGCCATTGATCCTGCACCAACCGGGCCTGCGTTTCCCACAATAGGGTGGGATTCTGCATCAGCGACTGCGCACCCGCCTCGAAGCTTTCACGCATGTCGCTATAAATGGAGTCCGCGGCTTCACTGGGGGCGATACGGGCAAGCAAATCCTGCATCAATCCCTGGTACTGCTCGCTAATCGCTTTAAGCTGGTGGTTCCAAGCTTCAATATCTGCCTGGGATAATCCCTCAGGTAGACCCTTGGCTATCCCCTCGGTTAACCCCTGAGAAAGCCCTTGTGCAAGACTTTGAGAAAGCCCTGAGGATAGTGCCTGGAATGGATTGTGCCACGCTGACTGCATACTAACTCTCCCTACGCCGCTCTTAAGGCGCACCGATCACGTTGACCAAGATCCAGCGGTGATATAACCAAGCTTCTTATACGATTAAACGCTTTATTTAGGCTTTGTACGAAAACTGACTGCGCTCGCCGACTTTTCGTACCAACCCTAGTGAAGCCCTAAATGCATCGCGGCGCCCGAAGGCGCCGCGATGATGTCGCCAATCAGCTCTTGCGCGTTGATTGACTCGAGGCCTTCGCTGGCTGCTCGCCTTTCGCTGCGGCCTTCGCTTGGTCGGACATTTGCTGCCCGGCTTCACTGAACATCTTTTCCATTTCAGATTTAAACTGCAGGCTCATTTCGCTCATCACCCGCGCGTCTTCCTGCATCTGCTGGGAAAGTTCGTTCATCATCTCGGCTTGCTTGGTGCCGAAATCACGCAGGCTTTCTGCATCCTGAATTTCAGTGGCACTACGAATGCGCTCGGTGCCCATCTGGCTGTAGCGCTTCATGGCTTCCAGCTGATACTGGGTCATTTTTTCCATGTTATTGAGCATCAGCGAATTAATTTTACGCATCGGCTCAAACATTTGTTTCGTTTGGGCGTTAAAGGCATCCATCATATTGTCTTGCATAGTGTCTGCTCCTATTTCGTTCCTTGGCATGAGCCTGGGAGTGACTCACTGTGGTCTAGCTGTCTATAAGCCAGCTATGCTGCACTGCAAAAAGAGTAAACTTTGGCATACTGCATTGCAACCGTGGCGTCATGCATGAACACCGTGCAAGAACGTTAGCGGTCTGCCATATACTCTGCCATATAACCTGCCATGTACTCTGCCGTATACGCTTCCCTACCCAACACGTTCATAATCGCCCGTTAAGGCATTATGCGTCAGTTAAAAACGTCATCTGCTGCGCCATGCTATGTGCCGCTACGTTTGGAATCAGCGCGTGAGCGCGATGACGCGGTCGATTTAGCCTTACTACCAGCGCTACTTTGGGTAGTTTTTTTAGCGCTCGTGGCCGCCTCTTTCTCATCATCATCGCTGCTGGCTGAAGAGGCATTACCCGCCTGACGCAACATATCCAACATCATTTGTTGGTACGTGCCGAAGTTGGCCAACCCTTGAGACAGCCCTTGCTGCATCATCGGCTGCTGCAGGAACGGCCGCATCAGGCTCATGGGGTCGTAGCCTTCTACCCCAGACTCCATCTGCCGCTGAATATTTTCCAGCAGGTTTTTCTGGAAGGCTTCAACGTCTGGCAACCCTAGCGATTGACGAAATTCATCGGGCGTAAGATCAAACTCAACGTTAATCTTCATAGGCGGCTCCTGCGGTGTTATTCATGACGACTACTCATGCATTTGTTTTGTTTGAGTGTAGCAGCGAACGGCAAACCTTACCGTTATGCGTCAACGCTGAGTTAAACGCGGTGTATCAACGCTGACATCGCCATTCTGGCCACGTTGTCTTAGCCAGTGATCCAGTAGCGTAATCGCCATCATTGCTTCAGCGATGGGGGTGGCACGAATCCCAACGCAGGGGTCGTGGCGCCCTTTCGTAATCACCTCGACGGCTTGACCGTGAATATCGATAGAGCGGCCTGGCGTAGTGATACTAGACGTAGGCTTCAGCGCTAAACGCGCCACGATGGGTTGCCCGCTGGAGATGCCTCCCAGCACGCCCCCCGCATGGTTGGAAAGAAAGCCTTCGGGCGTCATCTCATCACGATGCTCGCTGCCGCGCTGGGCGATGCTGCCAAAGCCAGCGCCGATCTCGATCCCTTTTACCGCATTGATGCTCATCAAACCATGCGCCAGATCCGCATCCAGACGGTCAAATACCGGTTCGCCAAGCCCTACCGGGACACCTTCGGCAATGACAGTAATTTCAGCACCGACGGAATCCTGGTCACGGCGCAGTTGATCCATATAGGCTTCCAACTCAGCCACGCGCGCTGGATCCGGGCAGAAGAAAGCATTCTGGCTGACCGACTCCCACTCTTTGAACTCAATTTTGATAGGGCCTAACTGGCTCATATAGCCGCGAATCTGGACCCCCTGAGCGGCCAGATACTTCTTGGCAATCGCCCCCGCGGCTACTCGCATGGCCGTTTCACGGGCGCTGGAGCGCCCACCGCCACGATAGTCGCGGTGGCCATATTTATGATGGTAGGTGTAATCCGCATGGGCGGGCCGAAACTGCTCTTTGATTTTTGAGTAGTCGTTAGAGCGCTGGTCGGTGTTCTCAATCAGCAGGCCGATCGAGGTACCCGTCGTCTTACCTTCAAAAACACCGGATAAAATGCGCACCTGATCAGGCTCTTTGCGCTGGGTAGTATGCCGAGAACTGCCCGGCCTACGGCGATCAAGATCACTCTGCAGATCGGCTTCGCTTAACGGCAGCCCAGGCGGGCAACCATCCACAATCGCACCGAGCGCCGGGCCGTGGCTTTCACCAAAGGTCGTTACACTGAATAGTTTGCCAAACGTATTGCCAGACATGGCCGTTAATTCCTCACACGAAAGACGCCGCATGGGCGTCGAGTTCAGCGGCGCTCAGGGCAAAAACACCCTGGCCGCCACGCTCGAATTCAAGCCACAAAAAAGCAACCTCCGGAAAGGCCGCTTCTAAATGGCGATCAGAGTTGCCGACTTCTACGATCAGCCAACCCTCATCGGTTAAGTGGTTTCGGGCTTCACGCAACATGCGTCGGACGATATCCAGCCCATCGCTGCCAGCGCCTAGGGCCAACGAAGGCTCATGGCTAAACTCGGCAGGCATGGTCGCCAGATCGCGGGCGTCGACATAAGGCGGGTTAGAAACAATCAAATCAAACCGCCGCCCCTCTAAGCCACTAAAGACATCGGACTCGACCGCCCGCACCCGATCGCCCACGTCGTGGCGGGTAATGTTCTGACGTGCCACGGCCAAGGCATCCTGGCTAATATCGGCAAGCACCACTTCGCAGGTGGGCAGGTAGAGAGCGGTGGCAATCCCGATACAGCCTGAGCCGGTGCATAAATCCAACACGCTGGCAGGCGGCTCTTCGGGGAACCAGGCAGCGAAGCCATCTTCGATCAGTTCGGCAATCGGCGAGCGCGGAATCAGCACCCGTTCATCGACATTGAACGGATGCCCGGCAAAAAAGCTCTCTCCGAGTAAATAGGGCAACGGGCGGCGGGTAGTTATACGTTCTTTGGCGAGCGCGATAATTCGTTGGCGCTCGACCGGCAACAGGCGCGCTTCCAGCACGGCGGGATCCACATTCCAGGGTAGGTGAAGGGCCCCCAGGCAGAGCGCGACGGCCTCATCCCAAGCGGAATCGGTGCCGTGTCCATAGTGCAAACCGGCCAGGTAAAACTCGCTGGAGACCCAGCGCAGGTAGTCGCGCAGGGTAAAGAGCTCGCCTACCAGCACCGACTCAGGCAGGGAAAGGGTTGAGTGAGAAGGCTCAGCGTTTAGGTGCTTGGTCACACAGCGACTCCTGGTTGACGATAATCGTGAATACAGCCAATACAGCCGCATACACACAACGAATAAAAAGATTGTACCTTTCACGCCGTCCGGTTCACAGCAACGCTCAGCCCGCTATACTGTGCATCTTTACTTGCGCTACCTTTATTTGCCATTTTTTTGCCACCCGAGCCTACCATGACGCGACGCCGCCACCTGCCCGACGATGACGATATCAATGCCTTTCGCGCTGCGTTAAAGGCGGCTGGTGTGCGTCGTATCGCGACCAACCAAGCTGATCCTGGCAAACCCAAGCGCGATGGAATGGCCCAGGAAGCGCGGCGTCACGCGGCGGTTGAGAGCAGTACACCACAGTCCAGCGGACGTACTTCAGACGGCCGGGTGGAAGCCGTAAGGCCTTCCGAGTACTTGGAATTCAGTGTGCCGGACTTGCCTTGGCGCACGTTCAGCCAGTTAAAACGCGGCCAAACGGCGTGGCAGGCGGGACTTGACCTACATGGCCACACTCTGGAAGAGGCGCGTGCGGAACTGGAAAGCTTTCTGCGCGACGCTGCCAGCCAAGGTTTGCGCTGCGTGCTGGTGGTTCATGGTAAAGCGTGGGGCACCACCGCTGACTTCCCCGTTCTCAAAAGCCATACCAACGCCTGGCTACGCGAGTGGCCAGGGGTGCTGGCGTTCTGCTCCGCTATCGATATTGATGGTGGCACTGGCGCGGTCTATATATTACTGCGCAAGCGGGGCCAGTAACCCTACTCGGCAGCATCAGAAGCAATGCCCGGCATGCGCCGTTCCAGCGCTTCGTCCGCTAGATGCCTGCCCAGGCGAATCAACTCCTTGCCACGATGGAATTCGTAAGTGCTACAGACCGTTTTGGGTATTTCGATCAACACATCGGGCGGGTAGCCCGCCACTTTGTACTTGGCCAGCGCCGCCTGGGTAATATCAAACGACTCCAGAATCATATCGAGCTTGCTCCACTCCCGCTTGCCGCGCGCTTCGGTGGTCTCTTCCAGCTCCTCCTCGTCACCTTCCCCATTGCTCCCCAGCCCCGCCCACAGCTTTTGCGTCGCGGCACGTACATCCCCTATCCAGTTGCCCATACGTTGATCGCGTTCAATCTCTTTATTGCTTCGGCTATCGACGGCTTGCTCTTCTTGGGGAAGCAGTTCTTCTAGCGTGACCGGCAGTGGGCTGTGCGCCGTGACGTTGACCGCAACCACAAAATCCGCTTGATGGGCGGCCACCACAGGCATAATCGGTAGCGGATTGAGCAGTCCGCCATCCACCAAAACCTGTTCACCAAAATGCACCGGCGTAATCACGCCGGGGACTGCAATCGAGGCGCGAATGGCTTGCAAAAGCGGTCCGTTTTGAAACCACACCTCCCGCTGACGTACCAGGTCTGTCGCCACCGTGGTAAGAGGGATCGACAGATCTTCAATCAATATATCGCCCACCAGCGCTTCCAGCTTGCTCATTACTTTACTGGCACGCATCGCGCCCATGGGGTTCCAGGTCACATCCACCAGTTTGAGCACGTCCAGGTAGTCGAGGTTGCATACCCAATCACGGTATTCAGGTAGCTTGCCAGCCGCGTAAATACCGCCAATCAGCGCTCCCATTGAGCAGCCTGAGACGGCGATGATCTCAAAGCCACGCGCCTCGAGCGCTTCGATAACCCCTATGTGCGCGTAGCCCCTGGCGCCGCCGCTGCCCAATACCAGCGCGACTTTGTTACCCCGACTGACCTGCGCCAATTCATTCATGCTGCTGTCCATCGCTAGCCCTTCTTTGCATTGACCCAGTGCGCATCAATAACCGCAGCGACTTGTGTTACCGCCTGGGGCTCCAGGTGCAGATGGTGGCCCCCTTTGAGTACTTGGCGGGTTAACCCCTTGACCGCTTGCCGCGCTTGAATGGCCCAGGCACGTTCACCCAGTATGCCCTCTTCGCCCTCGATCAATAACACCGGGGCGTTGATAGCAGCCAGTAACGACAGCACTTGCTCGGGTGTGAAACGCACCAAGGACGGCTTTAGCAAGCGACTGTCGGTGCGCATTTGGACGTGTCCATCGGCGGTAGGTTGGGTGTTGCGCTCTACCAACGGCGTTGCTGTGATGCTATCCACCGGGGTGACGCCACCGGCCACTCGCGCAGCGACGGCACTTTCGATATCCGGGTAGCGCGGTGGGCGAGAAAGTGGACGACGGTAAGCCATTAGCCCTTTACGCAGTTGGCTGGCCGTCTCTTCGCTAGGTGTGTTGAGTGCGCCCAGGCCGTCTATCAGCGTTAACCGCTCGATACGCTCGGGTAGTGCTGCAGCCAGTAGGCAGGCCACTGCCGCGCCCATCGAATGGGCCAGCACGCTAACGTGTTCAAGGCCGAGGTCTTCCATGGCATCCAACACATCGTGGCAATAGTCCCATAGCGCGTAGTCACTATGGTAATGGTCACTATGGGCATGGTCACTAAGGGCACCGCCACCGCCTTGAGGCAAGTGCGCTGACTGGCCATGCCCCCGAAAATCGAGCGCAACGATACGAATACCCAGCGCCTCAACCAACAGCGGCGCCAAACGAGAAAAGCTGGCGGCGTTATCGAGCCAGCCGTGTAGCGCTAGCCAAACCGGGGCATCAGTTCGGCCCCAACTCAGGGCCGCCAGACGGCCTTGAGCAAGAGAAAGCGGCTGCGACGCAACGCTGGGCGCAGCCTTGAATTCGGTGTGAGGCATAATCAACTTTCCTGGGCAAACGGCGAAGCGAGCAAGATGACGGCGTAAGCAACAAACGTTACCATGCCGAGCGTAATGCTTTCGCCCCTTTTACCTTCACGTTCACTTGGTGCCGTTATGAAACCTCACCGCGATACCCGCGCCCGTAATCTGGTCTTTTTTATTGCTGTCATCAGCGCCCTGGTGGTCGGTTTCTGGCTCGCGAAATAGCTTTTAGGCCTCGCCGAGCAGTCCCAAGCTGGCGGCAGGCGCCTGACGACGCAACCCTCGCGAAAGCGCATGGCCTATCACACCAATCAACACGGCACCGCCAATGGGAAGGAAAACCCATAATCCCAAATGGAAGCGTGGCGTCAGATCCAATAGGTAAATATACAGTGCCGCCGAGGTCAATTCAGCAAGCACCGCGCCCATCAATCCACTGGCAAAACCCAGCAGTGCGTATTCAGCGCCCTGCACCCGGGAAATCATACGGCTACCTGCGCCAAACACCCGCAGCAACCCGCTTTCATGGGCACGCACTGGTCGGCTAGCGGTGAGCGCGGCATACAGCACGCTGACCCCTGCCAATAGCACCAAGGCGAGGACTAACTCCACGGCCCGAGTAACTTGGCCGAGCACATCCCGTACCTGGCCGAGAATGGCATCGACATTCAGCAACGAGACTCCAGGAAAGTCGGTGATCAGCTCACGGATCAACCCTTGCTCTGTTTCAGGCAGGTGAAAGGCAGTGATATAGCTATGCCCAAACTGTTCCAGCACGCCCGGCGGGAAAATAACAAAGAAATTGGGCTGAAAGCTGTCCCAATTCAGGCTTCGCAGGCTGGTAATTTGCGTGGTGATCTCATCGCTGCCCACCGAAAACGTCATTTCATCGCCGATAGCGAGGCCCAGCCTTTCAGCCAGCCCGTCTTCCATCGAGATAGGGACGAGGGCGTTTTGAGGAGTCGCCTCAACTGCGCTCATCCAGTCTTGGCTCGCCTCTTCATCACTTTGCGCCGTTGAGAACCACTCCCCAGCGACGACGGCATTGCCTTCGGGCACCTCTGATTGCCACGTTAGGTTGAGCTCACGACGCAGTGAGTTATCACCGCGAGCATCCGGTGGCACGGCATCTCTGGGTGCCTGACCATTAATCGCAATCACTCGGCCACGCACCATGGGATAGAGAGTGCTTTGCGTTTCCACCCGGGGCGAAACCGCGGCCTCGAAAGGATCGCGCTCGGAAGGCTGAATATTGATGGCAAAGTAGTTGGGCGTATTCTCAGGCAGTTGGTCCTGCCAAGTGCTAAGCAAATCGCCACGCACCAAGACAATCATCGCCATGGCAAAGAAAGTCACCGAAAAGGCCAGCAACTGGCCCAGCCCTGCTTGGCGGCGCCGGGCTAGCTGGCGGCCGCCTAATCGCAGCGCTTGAGACCACTCACTTTTCCCGGAAAACCGCTGCACGACGCGCAACAAGCCGCTCAGTAGCAGCGCGCTAATCATCCACAGCACACCGAGCAGCACCGCCCCGCCGATCAACAGCGCAATGGCCAACGGCAGGCTACCCGAGTAGAGCCACAGCAGCCCTCCAAACACGAGGCTTGCCACAGCGACGACCAGCCAAGCCGAAGGTGGCAGTGGGTCCAACTCGCGGCGCAGGACTTTTAGGGCGCTCACGCGTTTGATACGCAGCAAGGTTGGCCCCGCAAACCCTACCAGTACCGCCAGGGCTGTAAAGACGCCTAATCCCAGTGGCATAAGCCCTGGCGGCGGCAGAGTCATGGGTAGGAAACTCACTAACAGCCAGATCAGCACCGCTTGCCCAATCAGCCCAAGCAGCGCACCGATCACCGCGGCTACCAGCGCAAGCCCCATCAGTTGGAGGGTAAAGATGGTTACCAACTGGCGTTGACTAGCGCCAAAACAACGCAATAGGGCGGCGGTATCCAAATGGCGTTCCACGTAACGACGAGTCGACATTGCCACCGCTACGCCGGCGAGCAAGACCGCGGCTAAACCGGCCAGCCCCAGATAGCTCTCTGCGCGCTGTAAGGCGTTGCCCAGTTGAGGGCGATCAACACGCACATCGCGAACCTCGACCCCATCGCGGCGTAGTTCAGCGAGCAATCCTTGCACTTGATCCAATGCTTCCGGCGGGCCTGCCGCCAGAATTTCAAATTCGATTCGCGATCCTTCCTGGACAAGGCCGGTCGCTTCGACATCCGCCGTATTGAGCATCAAGCGTGGGTTAAAATTTCCAAAGCCTCCCGACTGATCGGCTTCGCGCTCAATAATCCCCGTTACGACCAGCTCGGTTTGACCCACCTGTACGCGATCACCCAGCTCTATTTCGACCAGCTCTATCAAGCGCGGATCGGCCCAGGCCTCACCGGGGGGTGGGCCTGAGGCTATCTGTTCGGTACCCTTTCCAAAATCGACATGGGAGACACCGTAGTGAGGGTAAACATCATCCACGGCTTTTAAGCTAGCGGGTTGAAAACGGCCATCGCGACTGATCATCGAGACCAGATCGACTTGATTACTCAAGATAAAACCGGCACTTTCAAGGCGTTCGCGCAGCTCCTCTGAAAACGGATCGCGCTGCTCTAACACCAAGTCGCCGCCCAGCATCTGGCCCGCCTGACGCTCAAGACCGCGCTCTAGGCGATCAAGAAAAAAAGCAATCATGGTGGAAGCCGCCACCGCAAGTACCAGGGCAATAAACAGCGCACGCACATCGGCGGCCCGCAGGTCTCGCCTGAGGCTGCGCATGGCCAAGCGCCAGTTCACATCGCTCATTGGTTCCCCTCTTCGTTCAAGGTGTCTTTCGGCACGAAGGCCTCCAGACGGCCATGATCCAATCGCAGGCAGCGGTCACAGCGCCGCGCCAAGGCGTGGTCGTGAGTGACCAGGATTAGCGTCGTCCCTGCTTCACGGTTTAAGGAGAAGAGCAGATCGATGATTTGCGCACCGGTGTCGGGGTCCAAATTGCCGGTTGGCTCGTCGGCAAACACCAGTTCGGGATCGGTCACGAAGGCGCGGGCAACGGCGACGCGCTGCTGCTCACCCCCGGAAAGTTGTTTAGGTAAGTGTTCGACCCGCTCGCCAAGCCCTACCCGCGCTAACCACTGGGCAGCGGTTTGTGTCTCCCCTGCGCGGGGCGATAGCTCAAGGGGCAACATGACATTTTCAAGCGCACTCAGAGTGGGAAGCAGCTGAAAATTCTGGAATACAAAGCCCACCCGTCCAGCACGCAGCGCTGCCCGCCCGTCTTCATCCAATCGGCTCAGCGCATGACCGAAGAGCGTTAGCTCGCCATCGCTTGGGGTATCAAGGCCAGCCAGCAACCCCAGCAAGGTTGATTTACCGGCACCGCTTTTGCCAAGTATCGCCACGCTCTCACCTGCCGCCACGCTGAGCGAAAGGTCGTGTAAGATGGTGAGTGAGCGTTCACCGCTGGTAACTTTTTTTGATAGCTTGTCAGCATGCAGGACGGGGTGCCTGACAGCATTTTTTGGAACATCGACTACCGCTTGCTGGTCGGTAGTAGGCTGGCGCTCCCCCTGGGGTGACTCGCTCGACATTGATAGTTCCGTAGCAGTATTTTCAGTTTTATCTGAGGAGCTTGGCTTTGAAGAGCTTTTATTCGAAGAGCTTTGATTTAAGGAGTAAGACATGAAGCGTGGCATCCCTATAGCTTGGCATGGACTGTACCGCATGGTAACCGGATGGCTGGTGTTGCTGATAGTCACCTTTGCATCGACCACTATCAACGCAGCGCCAAACGATTCAGCGCACTCTCCCAGCCTGCTAGTGATGGGCGATAGCTTGAGCGCCGCTTACGGTATCGAGCGTGAAGAGGGGTGGGTGAACCTGCTGGCAGACCGTTTAGAGGGCGAGGTACAGGTCATTAACGCCAGCATTAGCGGAGAAACCACCTCGGGCGGCCTACAAAGGTTCGCTGATATTCTGGGACAGCAACAACCGGATATTGTTCTCATTGAGCTGGGCGGCAACGATGGGCTACGCGGCCTGTCACCCAATCAAATGCAGGCAAACCTAGCTACCATGATCGAGCAGAGCCAAGAAGCAGATGCTCGGGTGCTGCTACTGGGCATCGATATACCGCCCAACTATGGCCAAGCCTATCGAGACGCGTTCACCGGTGTTTTCCACTCGCTAGCCGAAGAGTACGACGTTCCTTTAGTACCTTTCTTGCTGGAGGATATCGCCTTGAACGACGCGCTCATGCAAAGTGACGGTATTCACCCCCTGTCTCTTATACACATCTCCGAGCCCACGAGACAGGCAGAAAT